>Ga0326727_10000917_pt1 | contig 115097 bp, 80 predicted proteins | sample MB2enrmetagenome_FD_207643 | JGI IMG/M metagenome (GOLD analysis project Ga0326727, IMG submission 207643) | Lab enriched peat soil microbial communities from McLean, Ithaca, NY, United States - MB29MY | ecosystem: Environmental > Terrestrial > Soil > Wetlands > Peat | place: USA: New York... | reverse complement strand
CTTCGTCTGGTCGCGCAAGGCTTGTTCCAACCGCTGGGCATACTCGTCGCGAGTGGTTTGGCTCAGGGAAGCGAGCTTGGCTTCCGCCAGGCTGGCCAGTTGTTGCTTGCTTTGTTCGACGGCCCGGCTTGACGACTGTAGTTCCTCGCGCAGTGTCGTGACGGCTGCCTGGGCTTGTTGCTCGAGCTTGCCTTGCAGTTGCGCGATGGCCTCTGCGGCGGCTTGCCGGATCGACGCGACCTCGCCGTCCGCTGCCGCATGCATCTCCTTCGTCTGGTCGCGCAAGGCTTGTTCCAACCGCTGGGCATACTCGTCGCGAGTGGTTTGGCTCAGGGAAGCGAGCTTGGCTTCCGCCAGGCTGGCCAGTTGTTGCTTGCTTTGCTCGACGGCCTGGCTTGAGGACTGTAGTTCCTCGCGCAGTGTCGTCACGGCTGCCTGGGCTTGTTGCTCGAGCTTGCCTTGCAGTTGCGCGATGGCCTCTGCGGCGGCTTGCCGGATCGAAGCGACCTCGCCGTCCGCTGCCGCGTGCATCTCCTTCGTCTGGTCGCGCAAGGCTTGTTCCAACCGCTGGGCATACTCGTCGCGAGTGGTTTGGCTCAGGGAAGCGAGCTTGGCTTCCGCCAGACTGGCCAGTTGTTGCTTGCTTTGCTCGACGGCCTGGCTTGAGGACTGCAGTTCCTCCCGCAGCGTTGCGATGGCCTCTGCGGCGGCCTTCCGGATCGACGCGACCTCGCCGTCCGCTGCCGCATGCATCTCCTGCGTCTGGTCGCGCAAGGCTTGCGCTAAGCGCTGGACGTATTCGTCTTGGGTGGCTTGGCTGAGGGAAGCGAGCTTGGCTTCCGCCAGGCTGGCCAGTTGTCGCTTGCTTTGCTCGACGGCCTGGGTTGAGGACTGCAGTTCCTCCCGGAGTGTCGTGACAACTGCCTGGGCTTGTTGCTCGAGCTTGACTTGCAGCTCCGCGATGACCTCTGCGGCGGCTTGCCGGATCGACGAGACTTCGCCGTCTGCTGCCGCATGCATCTCCTGCGTCTGGTCGCGCAAGCCTTGTGCCAAGCGCTTGGCGTATTCGTCTTGGGTGGCTTGGCTGAGGGAAGCGAGCTTGGCTTCCGCCAGGCTGGCCAGTTGTTGCTTGCTTTGCTCGACGGCCTGGGTTGAGGACTGCAGTTCCTCCCGGAGTGTCGTGACAACTGCCTGGGCTTGTTGCTCGAGCTTGACTTGCAGCTCCGCAATGACCTCTGCGGCGGCCTGCCGGATGGAGTTGACCTCGCCGTCTGCTGCCGCATGCATCTCCTGCGTCTGGTCGCGCAAGCCTTGTGCCAAGCGCTGGGCGTATTCGTCTTGGGTAGCCTGGCTGAGGGAAGCGAGCTTGGCTTCCGCCAGGCTGGCCAGTTGTTGCTTGCTTTGCTCGACGGTTTGGCTTGAGGACTGCAGTTCCTCGCGCAGCTTCGCCAGCGCCGCCTCGGCTTGCTTCTGAAACTGGGCGGCCCACTGTCCTCCTAGTTCCCGGGCGACTCTCTCCAATTCCTCTGCGTGGTTCGCTCCTCTTCCCTGCACGGCCTGAAGGCTGCTCTCGATTCGTCCCTGGAAATTCTCTATCAGAGCTCCGACGCGTCGCTCCAAGGATTCCATGGCTATCGTGAGTTTTGCCAGACGCACTTCGACATCCGAAGCAGGGGCCTCGCGCATCTGGTCGGATGGCGAGAAGGTCCGTTCTTCACTACGCCCAAAAGTCGGGACCGCAGCCGAGGCCGGCCTGGCTGGCTCGCCCATAACAAATTCGAGGATTTTTCCCGGCTGCATCTTAAACTCGGAGCCAGTGGCTGCACTCTGGGCGAACGGCGTGGGAGACTCGCGGGAAGGTTCGAGCTCACTAGCAAGTTCGGACGGCAGGGTCGGGGCTTTGGAGAGCGACTCGAATTTTGTTACCCAATCACGCGCGTAGATGCGCTCGAGCCGCCTCGCGGCGGAGGGCTCCTCGGGGCTTTTTTTCCAGTCGTCCGGCGCAGACTCGATGTTCCAAATGCTCTCCGCTTCATCGATCTCCGGCAAGGTGACACAAATCTCAAAAACACTATCTTGTTGCGTGCCGTGGCGGACGACTCTCGCGACGGTCGGCTTCTGCATGTTGGGGCTTTCGATCCAGAGGTACGTGCCGACAGCCAGAAGAGTTGATGAGGCGATTTTCGCTCCGCGCTTACTAACGTCGAGGGTGCGCGTCTGTTCGCTGAAGAGATGGCCGTCCTCGGCGATTCCGCTGATGGTAACTGGGATTTCGGAGTCAACGCGAGTGCTCTCGCGGTTGAAGATCCACTTCTTTGTGTGGAGCTGGGCCGGGATGCGGCGGGCCCTGGCAAAGAGACCCCTTCCTTTCCCCTTGTCTTTTGCGCTGTTTCGAGCCTGCTTGTCGGCTCCATCGCTCTCTTGCGATGAGTCCTTGGGCCAAGCCCTATCGGATAAGCTCAACGTGTCCATACGATCAAACCAGGAGTAAAGCTTCCTTTAGTCGGAATTCCCTCATGGGTCTGCGAGGGGCCGAATCTCGTGACAAACGACCGAGAATGGTTTGGGATCGGGCAGTTTGGGATTTGTTACATCGGTACTGATTAACGAAATAAAACAAACTGGGGACCCCACTGGCACATACGTATCCTCCTTTATTTGTTCAGGTTATCTCCCGGGACAGATCAGGGAAGAGTAAGGCCAGGCGCATTGAGGCCTCCTTCGCGGCCAACCGTTGCAATTCCGAAGACCATCTCCAACTCTTTCTTATTGCGCAAGATAGCGTTTTTACCAATAGTACCGTGGTACTGTTGTTCGTCTCGTATCCATCGGGTGATGTTCTGTGATGTCCGGTTGAATCACGACGAACTCCCCCCGGCGAGCATGGCCTTGCGCTGGATGAAATACGGAGTTGCCTTTGGCCGCATGGTTTAGTAAAGTTTGGCGCCGTATGTCGGCACGATTTCTTCTCTGTGTTCGGCAGTGGCGGCCAGCGTTCCTCCAAACGTATAGTCGGCTACGCCTGGCGAAACTTAAGCCCGTTTGAGAGCCGCACGGCGTGGGGAGGGGCCGCAAAGGCAGCCCCCACAAATGGAGCAGGAGGCAACAATGAAGGGACAAGAGGTACAAACCTCAAGAGCGACGCGGCGGGAATTCGTGAGCCTTGTGGCTGCGGCGGCACTCACCGGGCTGCCCCGAGCGGCCACCGGCGGAGGGGGTGCCCGCGGGCGCGTGGGCCCGAGCGAAAAGATCGCGCTAGGGTGCATTGGGGTTGGCGCACAAGGCACGCGCGTGATGATGGATTTTTTGAAAATGAAGGACGTTGAGGTCGTAGCGGTGTGTGACGCCAACCGGGAGAGCAGTGATTATTCCGAGTGGGGTCACGGAGAACTGGTGGGGAAGGAGCGCAGGCTATTGAACGACTCAGGATGGGGTGTGGAATGGAAAGGCCCTACCTGCGGTCGCGAGCCGGCCCGGCGCCTAGTGGATGCGTACTATCGCAAAGAGCGGAGTTCCTCCGGCTACGCGGGATGCGGGGCGTACAACGACTTCCGGGAAATGCTCGACAAGGAGAAGAAGTTGGACGCGGTGGTGGTCTGCACACCCGATCACTGGCATGCCCAGATTTCCGTTACCGCCATGCGGCGTGGCAAGCATGTATTCTGCCAGAAGCCAATGACCCACAGCATTCGCGAGGCCCGCCTTATGGCGCAGGTGGCGCGGGAAACGAAAGTGGCCACGCAGGTGGCGGTGATGAACGAGGCCTCCAAGGCGACGAGACTGCTTGCGGAATGGATTGCGGCGGGAGTGATCGGGCAGGTGCGCGAGGCGCACAACTGGTCGCAGCGCCCCTACTGGCCTCAAGGCATCGAGCGGCCCAAAGATCCCGAGCCCGTGCCGGATGGCCTGGATTGGGATCTGTGGTTGGGTCCTGCACCTGCGCGCCCTTACAACCATGTCTATCTGCCGTTCGTGTGGCGGGGATGGTTTGACTTTGGCGTGGGCGCCATTGGGGATATGGGCAACTATAGCTTCGATACGCTGTTCCGCGCGCTGAAGCTGGCCTCGCCGGTCAGGGTGGACGCCAGCTCTACGCCACGCTTTCCGGAAACCTATCCTGTGGGTTCGCTCATACATTGGGAGTTCCCGGCGCGCGAGGACCGGGCGCCGGTGACCCTCCACTGGTATGACGGTGATCTGCGCCCGCCCCGCCCGGCGGAGTTGGAACCGGATGAGCATATGAGCGATGTCGAGGATGGCGAAGGCATGCTGCTGGTAGGAGAACGGGGCAAGATCCTGTGCGGTTTTGAGGGCCAGAATGCCCGGTTGATCCCCGCCAGCCGGATGAAAGCCTTCGAGCCGCCCCCGGACGATCTGCCGAAATCACCCGGGGCCTACGAGGAGTGGATAGGGGCCATCCGGGGCGGCGAGCCACCTCGCGCAAGCTTTGAGTTCGAGCAGAAGGTCGTGGAAGCCGTCTTGTTGGGCAGCATCGCCGTGCGTATGGGAACTACGCTGGAATGGGATGCCGAGCATGAGCGCATCAAGCGTGTGGCAGAGGGCCGTGCCGGCGACCTGGAGATCGCCAACGCGCAAATCAATCCGCCGCGCCGCCTGCCTTGGGAACTCGCGTGAGAAAGAAGGGGGGAAAATGATGAGCACCGATGAATCCAGCAAAATAGCTGACCTTGCAGGACCTGGAATTGGCAATTACGACGAATTGGAGAGAATCCTCCCCGCAGACTATCGCTCCTTGCTGAACGAGAAAGAAACCCAGCAAGCGATCTTTCATGTAAAACGGTACATCGAAGATAACCTCTGTAAAGAACTCAACCTCATGAGGGTCGAGGTGCCGCTGATCGTGGACGTAGAAAGCGGCGTGAATGACATGCTGGACCGGGATGGATCGCGCACTCCCGTGTCGTTCCATATCTCGAACGATTATGACAAGCATCCCATTGATGCCCAGGTGGTGCAGGCGGCGACGAAGTGGAAGCGAGTTGCCCTGAACCAGTTCCACTGTCGCGTGGGCGAGGGTATTTGCACCGATATGCGAGCAGTTCGCAAGGACTACTTCCTCGATCATGACCACAGCGCCTACGTGGACCAGTGGGATTGGGAGCGGGTGATCACCGCCGAGCACCGTAACCTGGCCTTTTTGAAGGAAGTCGTAGGAAGCATCTGGAAAGTGCTGGTGGGCGCAGAACGCTTCGCACAGGAGATGTTCCCGCAGCTCAAGGATGAGCGATACCCAAGTCTGCCTGAGAAACTGACGTTCCTGCACGCCGAAGAAATCCTCGATATGTACCCCGAGCTGCCGCGCAAACAGCGGGAGACGAAGGTGCTGCAAACGTGCCCGGCCATCTTCATTATTGGGATCGGCTGGCCATTACAGGACGGGTATCCGCACGAAAATCGCGCTGCCGATTACGACGATTGGGTGACGGATACGAGTGCAGAAACCGGCAAGCCCACGCACGGAATCAACGGGGATATCCTGGTGTGGAATCACGTGACCAAGCGGCGGCATGAGTTGACTTCGATGGGAATTCGGGTAACGGCGGAAACCCTGAAACTACAACTGGAAATGGCCCACCAGCTCTCGTTGATGAATATGCCTTACCATCAGGGGATCTTGACCGGCCGAATTCCGTTATCTATAGGCGGGGGCATCGGACAGTCGCGAACGCTGATGCTATTGCTCCGCAAGGCTCACCTGGGCGAAGTCAGCGTAACGGTATGGCCCAAAATCCTGAAAGAGATCTGCGCAAAGAAGAACATCTTCGTGCTCGAGTAGGATTGCGATCGGAAGAAATCAAAGAGTGTCATCCTTCGCTTCGCTCAGGATGACTGCCGGACGAGTACTTCACGCCTTCTGGCGCTCGGGGGACGCAGCGTAGGACTGGATCCAGTCGAGGAAGGCCATCACGACTCTGGGGTCGAACTGCATGCCGGAGCAGCGGCGCAATTCGGCCAGGGCATCTTCGAAGGACCTAGCGCTTTTGTAAGGCAGGTCGGAGAGCATGCAGTGGAAGGACTCCGCGACAGCGACGATGCGGGCGCCCAAGGGGATCTTGTCCGCCGCCAGCCTGTCCGGGTAACCCTTGCCGTCAAATCGCTCGTGGTGGTGGCGCACGATGCTCTCGATGGTTTTCACATTCAGCGGTTCCAGCATCTTCGCGCCCCACGCCGAATGTCTGCTCATCATTTCGAACTCCTCCGTGGTGAGCTGATCGGGCTTGTTGCAAACTGATTCCGGCACGTGGATCTTGCCGATATCGTGAACAAGGCCTGCCAAGCGGGTTTCTTCGACTTCTGCGACGGATAATCCCGCCTGAATGGCGATGCGGGCTGCCAGCCTGGAAACCACTTGAGAATGGCCCGTGGTGTAGGGGCCCTTGGCGTCAACGGCGAACGCCAGGGCAGTGATGGTGTCCAAGAGAGAACTTTTCTGCGTCGCCGTCGTGGAAGCATTTCTTGAATCGCCAGGCTCCGGAGCATGCGACGTGGGCGGCGTCGCCTTCGCCTCCAAGTCGAAATACTTTTCCAAGAGCCGCACATTACGTTCGGCATTTCCGGGTTTGGAGACGGGCGGAAGCACTTTCACACAGTTCCCCTTACATAGCTTCGCGAGCTGCACTCCGGAATCCGCAAGCTTGAGAATCTCATCAGAGATACCTCCGTGGTCCGGGTAGGTTGCGATGCCTATGCTGGCGGTGACCGCGCGCGCCCGCAGCACGGCGTGAGTTTCCACGGAAGTTCGTAATCGCTCCGCCAGTGTTTCTGCCTGGTGCGTGTCCGTCCCAGGCAAAAGGACGGCGAACTTACCTCTCCCGTAACTCGCTACCAGATTAGGCTGCCTTGAGCGCGCTTCGAGCAACTTGGCGACGACGGTCAGGATCTGCTTACTTTCTGATTGGCTGTCGCGGTCACGGGTGGGCTTAAAGCCGTCGAGGTCGACCAGGATCACGGAAAACGTGCGACCTCGACGCGCTGAAACCCGGCACTCCTCGCCCACTGCCTCTATGAAGGGGCCACATGCCTGGAGACCCGCTAGACCGTCGGTGGTGTTGTCTACGTCAGAATCGCCCACAGCGGACGACTCGTGCGGCTCGGCAATTGCCGCGATTCCCTGGCCGGTGCCGGCCGCATTGCTGCTTGGCGTTTGAAGCCCAAGATTGATTGAGCTCGGCCGGCGGCGCCGCTTAGCGCCAAGAATGGTTCCGCCCGCCAACAGAATTGACCCAACAACTACCCAGTAAATCCAGGTCCTGTTGTGCTCCGGCACTTCTCCGGGCGCAGGCTGGCCAGAGAGGGCTGCCAGCAATTGGTCCGGGATGGCGGGCGCCTCGCATTCCACATTGATATCGAATTGCTGGCTTTGCCTCGTGGCATCCCACACCATGAGCGAGACGCGTCCCCGCCGTTTGCCAACCACCAAGATCTCGTTGTTGCTTAACACCACGAGGTCAACGATGTTGGGATCGGCAACCGAGAATCGCGTGATGGTTGCCGGGGAAGTGACCACCAGCGGCCGTCCCAACAACACGTGGAGACTCTCCGTCTCGGCCGGCGCCGATGCCTTCGCAGGCGGCTCGAGATCGTCAAGTTCGTCCAACGGCGACTTATGTTTGGGCGCTTGATGCGGGGTTCCAGGCTGCTGCTCGGAGTCAGATTGCGCTGCCGCCGGCGGCGCTGGAGACGGCGTTGCAGGCGATTGCTCAGCTTGTGGCTGGACGGGCGGCGACGTCTCTTGCTGAACTTGCCCACCCCATAACGCCGCGCTGCCGAACGCCAGCATCATCGCGAAGCTGCAGACCGACGCGTGCCACGCGTTGATTTTCTTGACCAGCGACTTAGACCGCATAGGATCGGACCTGTCGGCAACGGAATCTCTGGCGTTGGGGTGTATCCCTGCGGCCAGAGCGGGCGAAACTCGTGCCGTTCTCCTGACTATCGCCGGGGCAACCGCTCGCCCATAGTTCACCGGCAGCTAACCCGATTCTATTGTTGAGGTTCGCAATAATCAACGGTACACAAGTACTGCCTTGCACAAGCCCCACCTCGGCATCGCCTCAGCGGCCTTGAGCGGCTTGACGGGAACCCGCCAGCCGCCACCTGCCCTGCTCGCGGCCGCTACGCCACGAGCCTAGGACGTCCTTTTGGAGCGTCCATTCCAGCATCTGTCTGAACGTCTTGCTGCTTGACCCTGTGATGTCAGCAGTCCAAGTGCCCGAGAATGACTGGCCCGTCAGGGTTCGAGCCGCCCAGGCGCCTTGCCAGCCGAGGCGTGTCTTATTGGCCGCCCACGTGCCTTCCAGAATGGTCTGGCCGCCCTCGTTGAGCAGCGCCCAAGAGCCCTCGGCGGTGTTTGGCTTGTCCGGCAGAACCTGCGCCGTCCACGTGCCCAGGAAAGTCCGAGTGACGCCCGCGGTCGCCGACCAGCCTCCATGGAGTTCAATGGGGGCTTCCTGGGCTGAGGCCAGCACGGTCAGGCCTAACGCCCCAAGCCATGCGATTGAGCCGAGAACCCTTCCTAAGGCCGGCATCGGATCTCCCCTAAACCAGATGGACCGCTGAGCGTCGGCTGCCGGGCGCTCGCCAGCGGGCCTGAACGAAACAGGTCGATCGCGTGTGTAGCCGACGTATTGTCGCTGCTCCGGTTCGACTGGTTTGGGCAAAGTCGGCTGGATTTGCTCTCTTTATGACTTGATTGGTGCCAAATAACGCGCAAAAACGCGCGTAATTTGCAGCATCAAAAAGAGTGACTTTCTTTGTTTTCAAGCACTTCTTAGCTTCGTTCCCACGATTTTCCATTTTTCGTAGTGTGCTGCTATTCTTGCTGCCGGAGCACTCCGCGATTGTCCCGGGCATCGGGGCGGCATGGCACCAGGCTACGACAAAATGTCTCTATTATGACCACGATTATAGGCTATCATGGGCTCGTGGGGTTGTCAAGCGGAAAATGCGAGGGGACTACGGAATCTGTGTGAGAACCTGATTCGGGTTGTCATTCTGACCGGACATGGGCCCGTGGCCCACCCATGGAAATGAAAGTCACTGTCATCCTGAGCGAAGCGAAGGATCTGCAGTTCGGTTCGGCGCGAACCAATGCAGATTCCTCGCTTCGCTCAGAATGACAGACTTTCTGCGGAGCGCAGTAGTCCGCTCTCCAGCAGACGAGGATTTCAACAAGCCTCAAGAACCGGTAGTGGGCTACTTTGAAAAAAGCTGAACGAGCAGCGTGAGCCATACCAATGCGGAAACAAAGCCGCCTATTCCCGTCACGCGCAGATAGACCGGATACCATTCCTTCATCACCATCCCAGCAAAAGGCCAGTGCCTGAGCCACCTCGGACTGCTTAGGTACCTACGCCTCATATACGCTGCAACTTTGTTCGGCTGTACAGCGCAGAAGGCGGATGTGGCAGCTATTGCGATTCCGCAACTGAACGCCAAGAGCATTATGAATAGTGGTGGTCTCATTTACGCCGCTCTTTCTTCCCTCCGCTCTTCGCTCTCCGATAGTGCCACAAGATCAGCCACACTCCAAAGCGCCTATGGTGCCCATCCTTGCCAACTAAACACTAGCGCAGGCTGGCGCGTTGCTTCACCACGTATTCGCCGATGTTCTTGACGGTATCGACCCAGACGCCGCTGGCGGGGTCCTGCAGATACCTGCAGAGCGCGGCGAGGGCGATGGTATCGGTGACCTGAAAGGCTTTTTGACCGATATCGTGGCCGACGAAGATGACCCAACCGCCCTGCTCGGCGGCCTTGTTGATGTGTTTGACCATGTCGATGTAGTCCGTGTCGTCGAAAGCTGTTCCGCCGGCCTGGGCCAAGTCGCAAAACACCGGGTCATTGTAGTATTCGTCCATATACCCGCGCCCCACCAGGAACTTCTGGCCGATCAGCGGCACGTAGCTTTTCATCTCGGGACCTCTGCTCACAAACTTCTGGCCGCAGGGATAGGCGAAGGTCGCGGCGCGCACGCCCAGAAGCTGCTGAATCTGCGAGTTGGAATCGTCAAGCTGCTGGGACATCTGTTCGAGCGTGTAATTCTCCAAGGCGTTGTGAAACGACCACGGGAAATTGCCCGTGCAAGGATGATTGACGGTATGGTTTCCGATCTCATGGCCGCTGGCGAGGGCGTGCTTCCAGCCTTCGAGCTTGGAGTGGAGCGCGTCGCTGTTGGTGGTGACGAAGAACGTTACCTTGACGCCGGTGGGGTTGATTACGTTCAGCCCGACATCGACCTGGCTGGCGCGAGCGTCGTCGAAAGAAAGGCTGACGGCCACGCGCTTGCGGTCCGGCCAGTGAAAGCCCTGGGTGCTGGCTTGCGGGGCGGCGTAGGAAATCGATGGATTCGGAACAGCCGTTGCCAGGAACAGCGACAAAGCGATTGCGAAAACGACGTAAGCAGCGATACGCGACATAGTTTGTGCCTCCGCGGTTATGGCGCGAGGGAGCCGCGGATGCGATCTTCGCGGCCCCTCGTGGGGGAGCGTTAGTATATACTCGGAGGCGGCTGGATGTATAATCCATGCGGGCCACAAGCCAAAACGGAAATCCCGGTTCAAATGAGGGGGGCAACATGAAGCTCTCAGTTTTCTGCGGAGTGAGCGTGGATGGCTTTCTGGCTCGCCCGGACGACGGCCTCGACTTTTTGGACGCCGGCGGGCAGGAGCCTCACGGGTTCACAGAGTTCCTGGCTAGCATCGATGTCGTCGTGATCGGCCGCAGGACCTTCGAAGTCGTAGTGAAACTTGGAGGCCTGTCACTTTACGGCAACAGGCGCGTGGTCGTGCTGAGCAGTCGTCCACTCGATTTCTCATCGGTGAAAGGCACCGCGGTTGAGCAGATGTCGGGGGAGCCGGCCGAAGTCGTAAGGCAGCTCAAGTCCCGCGGCTTAAGACATGCGTACATCGATGGCGGCATTACCATTCAACGATTCCTCGCTGCCGGGCTGATTGACCGATTAGTGATCACCCGCGTGCCTGTGCTGATCGGAGCAGGCATCCCGTTATTTGGCCCCCTGCCGCGCGACATCAGCCTTCGCCACGTTGCAACGCGGAGCTATAGCGGGGGTTTGGTGCAGAGTGAGTACGAGATTGGCGCTCCAGGACCCTATTCCGCCCCTGACGGGGTCTAAAGATTCGTTGGGAATGATTCGAGCCCCAAAGGGGCGAGCTAACAAAGCCCGGGCCAACGGCTTGGGTTTCGAAGCAGAGTCCATCCTTCTGTGGCAGCAAGCCCTGCAAGGGCGAAATAACCAGGCGTTGGCCTCCGCGCACCGTCGCCTCCGCCGCGTCGAGTGGCTTGTCACGCCCCTTCAGGGCTGGCGGATCGCGCGGCGCCGAATCTTCACCCAGGCCGTCGGCCTGGGCTATGTTAGGCCGCCCCTTTGGGGCTTAAGAACAGATCGGAAGGAGTAACTGCCGTGGGCATTTTACTTAGTTTTCTGGGCGGTCTTTCCTTTGGCCTGTTGGGCACGGCGTTGAAGGCTGCCGAGAGAAGGAAAGCCGATGCCGCGGGATTAGTCGTCTCGGCATATGCCTGGCCGGCCCTGTTCATGCTGGTCAGGACTCTGCTTCTCAAGCCAGGCGGCCACATCCCAACCAAGGTGTTTGTGATTGCGGTGATTTTTGGAATCTGCGCCGCAGTGGCTTCGTTGGCTTTTCAGGTTTCGATCGGCTTTGGCAAAGTCACGGTAGGCTGGCTGATGATGAATCTCTCAGCGGGCGTTCCGGCGGCTGTCTCCGTTTGGACGTACCACGAGGAACTGACCGTTATGAAGGTCGTGGCGCTGGGGTTGGTGCTTGTCTCCATCGTTTTCCTGTCCTGGGGACAGGTGATCGAAAGGCGCGCCGCCGGGCGCGATCCGGCAGGAGGAGCGTGAATTCGCCATGTGGTTCTTGCTGATGCTCGTCATACTTCTCACCAACGGGATGAGCTCTTTTGGCCTCAAGATGATCGCGGCTTGGGGGCTTCCCGAGACCGTCAAATACCCCTACCTCACGGTTTGGTACGCCAGCGGCTTAGCGGCCATAGCCCTGCCGATGTTATGGAAAGGGATGCGCTTGGGGAAGATCGAAGTCGTTTGGGGCGCGCTGGCGGGAGCCCTGAGCATCGGCGGGCAAGTGGCCATGGCGGTGGCACTGAGTCGGGGCGTTCCTGGACACGTGGTGTTTCCCATCGCCATCGGTGGCTCGATCTTCGTCGTCGCCCTGGCCGGCCGGTTGATGTTCGGCGAGCGGCTGAGTGCGCCGACCGCCATCGGCCTGGCCTTGGGGTTCATCGCGGTCATACTGGTGGGAGTGAGCTGAGGGGCCGGTTTCACGCCAAGGCGCAAAGTACGCAAAGGTTGCAAAGGAAACCGGGGACCCGAGTTTATGCCCTCGCCCCCTTGGGGGAGAGGGTGTCCGTCAGCGGACGGACAGGTGAGGGGGTTGGTCCGGCACGATCTTATGTAACCCTCAGCAGGGCGCCGGGAACCATTCCGCCTTGACTTCCTCAATCACCTCCCGGGCTGCCTGCTCAACCTGCTGTTCTCCCCAGGCGGGATCAAAATGGGTGCGCGGGTCCTGCGCCTCGCGCAGCGTGTGATCGGGCGTGGGCGCGCAGTCAAAGGTCTCTCCATCGACGATGGCGTAATCCACGTTGGGCAGCTTGCCCGTGGCGGGTAGCCGGGAAAGATCGACCGAGCCCGGCCAGGTTGCCTCGAGCATGGAAGTCTCCTCCGCCGCCGCGTGGCCGATTGCGCCGGCGATGAGTGAGCGCGGAAAACCCGGATAAACCCACCTTACTCGCCGCGGGACCCGGCCGGCGTTGAACTCGAAACAAAGCCGGTCAAGCACCGCGCGCTGGTTGTCCGCGCCATGCCCGTTCACAATCAACACGCGGCTGAAACGCATGCGTCCGAAAAGGATTTGGAGAGCGTCGCGCACTACCGCCGCGAACACTTCCTCGCGGAAGTAAGCGCTGGCCACCGAATTCTTCGGGAAATCCATTCCCTCAATGAACGCGTCGCGGGCGAACCCCAGCGACTCGAGCATGTTCGGATGGCGCTCCCGCTCCGTGCCGACGAACAGCGGCGGGAAATACGGACATTGGAATTCGCGAGCCAGGCGGCGGGCAAAAGCGTGCGCCAGCAGGTTGTCGCAGCCCATCGCCAGGTGCGGTCCGTGCCACTCTAAAGGAGCCAGCGGAAGCAACACCAAACCATTGCGTTCCCGGGCCGCGGCCACTTCCCCGGGAAATAAGAAGGCCATGTTCCAGTCGCCCCGTTCGGTGGGACGTTGATGTGCCGAGTCTTCAGCGTTAGGCATTTATCTCCTCCCGGACAGCGAATGCCCGAAGGGCATTAATTTCATTAGCCGTAGGTGGAACCTACGGGCCGTTAGCCATCATCCTCCAGTTTCCGGCGACCCCGAAGGGGTCGAATGTGCTTTCGTTCAACCCCTTCGGGGTTGGTCAACTCCAGGTGGACGCATGTTCCGTAGGTTGCACCTACGGCTAATGATATTGGGTCCCTTCGGGACCCAGAGAGGGTGCTTAGGTTACCGCCCATGCGGCCTTCGCCGTGAACTACTTTCTTCCGCCCGCTGCGCGGGCTGATCGCACAGTGTGTCATTCTAGGCAGGAAGATTCAAGCTCTTTAAGCGAGGGATGCGCGTAGATTTGAACCGCAAATTGACCCTCGCAACGGGCGCAAGGTATATTCAGATTCAGAGGCTTTCGGCAAATAGCGTTATGTCCTGTCATTCTGAGCGAAGCGAAGAATCGCGGCAGTTGTATTTTCATGCAACTACAGAGATCCTTCCTTGGTTGGACTCAGGACCGCCGTCGGCTGACGGACTCCTCAGGATGACAGGTCGACGGGTTCAACAGCGCTGTGGTGGACCGAGCATATGGGCGATGGCCGTGTTGCTCATTACGATGCCCAGTTGGGCGCAGGTGGCCGGCACAGTTTCCGGCGTTGTCGTGGACGCGTCGGGCGCCGCGGTCTCCGGCGCAATGGTCACGGTGAAAAGTCTCGAGACCGGAGTTGCCCGGGTTATGACCACGAACCCGGCGGGCGCCTACACGGTTCTTTCGCTCCCGGTCGGGCCCTTCGAGGTGAAGGCCGGGAAGCAGGGCTTCAAGACAACGGTTCGCACGGGAATCAGGCTCGAGGTGGGTCAGCGGGCCGTGGTGAACTTGCGGCTGGAGGTCGGTGAGGTCAAACAAGAAGTGACCGTTTCCGGTGGCAATCTCCTGGTCAACACTAGCGTGACCTCGGTCTCCGGTCTCGTGGGCGAGAGCGAGATCAAAGAGCTGCCGCTGAACGGCCGCAGTTTTGATAATCTGCTCACACTTAACCCCGGCACCCTCAACTTCAGCGCTTTGAAAAGCCCTCAAACCGTCACCAGCAACGGGAACACATTTTCCGTGGAAGGACGCAGGACGTACGAAAATTTATTCCTGCTGAACGGCATCGAGTACACGGGCACGAGCCAACTCGCCATTACCCCCGGCGGCGTCAGTGGGCAACTGCTTGGAATCGACGCCGTCAGGGAGTTCAACGTTCTCACCGGCGCCTACCCGGCGGAGTACGGCAAGCGCGCCGGAGCGCAGGTGGCCATCGTGACGCAGTCCGGCAGCAATACCTTGCATGGGTCCCTTTTCGAGTTCCTCCGAAACAGCGCCTTGGATGCGCGCAACTTCTTCGACCAGGGATTTGTTCCGCCCTTCCGGAGAAATCAATTCGGCGGATCGCTGGGAGGGCCGCTCAAGCCCGGGAAGTTGTTCTTGTTTGGCAACTACGAAGGCTTCCGGCAAAATCTGGCGGTCAGCGATGTGAGTGTTGTCCCTGACCAACTGGCCCGGCAAGGCTCGCTGCCGAACGCCTCCGGCAGCTACGCGCCGGTCCCCGGCCTCGACGCGGCGATGCTTCCCTACATGTCTTTCTGGCCTCAGCCGAATGGCGTGGAGTTGTTCGTCAACGGTCAGCCGAGCGGAACGGCGCTCGCCCACTACAATCCCCGGCAGTCTATTCGAGAGGATTTCGGCACGCTGCGGGCTGACGCTCCAATCCGCAGCCGGGATTCTCTTTCGGCAGCCTACACGGTGGACGATGGAAACAGTCTGACGCCCTTGGCCGATCCTTTGTTCGGATCGGCCTTGGCGCTGCGGAGCCAGGTGGCGAGTTTCCAGGAGACGCATGTCTTCTCACCGCAACTGCTTAACGTATTCCTGGCCGGCTTCTCCCGCGCCGGCTTCAACTTCGAGCCGTTCTCTTTGGCCGATTTTCCGTCCAACCTTGCGTTCGTTTCCGGGCGCGGGCCGGGGGGGATTGTCATCGGGGGCGGCCTGACCACAACCGGGGCTTCCGCGATCACATCCGCCGGACCGAATAACGCCGCGAGAGCCTGGAATGGCCGAAACCTGTTTACCTATTCCGATGACCTGCACATCCTCAAGGGCGTGCATCAGGTCAGCCTGGGCGTTTGGTTCCAGCGGCTTCAGGACAACGAAGACACCGCTTCGCGCCAATTGGGGCAAGCCAGCTTTACGAGCTTACAGACGTTCCTCCAGGGAAGTGTGAGCAGTTTTCAAGCGGTGCCAACCCCCACCGAGTTGGGTTGGAGAAGCCTGTTTGGCGCCTGGTACGTCGAGGATACCATCAAGTTGCGGCCGAATCTCAGCTTTGAGGTGGGACTGCGGGACGAGTTCACGAGCGGTTGGAACGAAGTGAGTAGAAGGGCTGCTAACTATCTTGTGGATGCGAATGGAGAACTGGAGACCAATCCGCGCGTGGCCGATTCGGCATTCACGCAGAACTACGCGAAGTCACTGCTTGGCCCTCGCCTGGGTGTGGCCTGGGACCCCTGGGGAAGTGGAAGGACGGCCCTACGCGGCGGGTTCGGCATCCACTACTCCTTACTGGATGATCTCAGCTACCTGCTCAACGCGCTCCCGCCTTATAACGGCTCAGTCTCGTTCTCGCATGTTCCGCTCTCCTCGGTCGTGCCGATCCTGCCCAACCTCCCGCCACGACCGTCTTGCGGGCCGGGCGTTGCAGCGCCTTGCACTATTTATGCGCCTCAGGGAGTGCAAGCCAATGCGAAGACGCCCGCCGTCGAGGAGTGGAGCTTCTCCGTCGAACGGCAAGCCAGCTCAAACACGCTAGTTCGCGCGGTCTACGACGGATCGTTTGGTGATCACGGGCTCTTAAGTGTCGATCCCAATACCATCCCGGCCGAGATCTGCTCGCATCCAAACGGCTGCCAGGCCGGCGGAGTGGGCACTGCCAGAAGTGTTGTGGCGAACGGCGCCCAGTACGTTCCGGTTGGGCCGCGGCCCAATCCGTACCTGTCCGCCGGCTTCTTCTGGTATACGGAGGGAAACAGCAGTTACAACGCGCTACAGCTTGAGATTGTCCGGCGCCTTGCTCGAGGCTTGCAATTCCGGGCCGGTTATACCTGGGCGAAAAACCTCGACATGAATTCCGCTCTGACGGGCGCCCAAGCGAACAACCAGGCGCAGATGGTGTTGGACCGGAATGATCCGCGCAGAGACTGGGGACGTTCGGCGTTGAACGTAACTAACCAGGGGAGCATTTCCGCGCACTACGAGTTTCCATTTGGCCGCAAAAAGCAGGGGCCGGGAAGCGCGAGAGGTCTGGTCAACCTGCTGATCAGCGGTTGGCAAGCTAATGGAATCGCCACCTTGCTGAGCGGCTTCCCATTCACTCCTCAGGCCGGTTCGAACGTCTCCGGGGATGGGGACACAAGAAACCCGGATCGGCCGGAGGTGAATCCGTCGTTCAGCGGCCCAATTCTGCTTCGGAAGCCCGCTCAATGGTTTAGTCCCAATGCCTTCAGTCTGCCCGCCGCAGGCACTTACGGAAGCTTGGGGAGGGGAACACTCGACGGGCCGGGATTGACTGACGTGGACGTATCGCTCGCCAAAGACTCTGCCGTATCAGAGAAGATCAAAGTGCAATTCAGGGCAGAGTTCTTCAATGTGCTTAATCGCGCGAACTATGATACTCCCAATCCGATCGTGTTCTCGGGTGGCGCAATCAGCTCCACGGCGGGACTCATCACCGCTACCGCCACGACGTCCAGGCAAATCCAGTTCGGATTGAAGCTGCTCTTTTAGTGCGAGGGGCCGACGAGTCCACTGTCAGCCCACAGAACAGTGGGTTCCCGCTTTCGCGGGAATGAGGTGACCTTTAACGACGCCTGTCATCCTGAGCGAAGCGAAGGATCCCTGCAGTTTCCTAGGCTTCGAATGTCTTAGAACAACTGCGGAGATCCTTCGCTTCGCTCAGGATGACAGGTTTTGGTCGGCGTCGCGCAAGGATTCGACAGCAATGCATCCGGTTGTCTTGCGCTCAAATAGCCGTACCTGAAGAGGCCGCTAGTCCTTCGCGCGCGCGCATCAACTGGCCGGCGAGCAGCCCGAAGCGCCATCGCGTGCCATCGGCGGCGATCAAAACGAGTTGATCCAGCAGCAGCCCTTCGCTCGTCTCGACGGCATGCAGCGGACCGATCTGGCGCGTCACTGGCCGCCCCCACCTGCGGGCGAAAAACACGGCTTCGCGCTCTCTGAGGCAAAGCGTGCCGAGCGCGTTGTGCAGACCCTTCGTGTCCGCCGTGCCGATCACGTGCAGGAGCCGGGAAGGCGAGGGCCCGGGGAAACGTTCGGTGAGCCACTGTTGCTGAACCGGTGTGAGTTGCGGTACACGACCCTTCCCGAACCATTTGCGCAGCACCGCCGCGATCGCCGCCCACTCTGCTCTTAAAGCGCGGTAGATCCTCGGGCCGAGCCAGGCCGACAGCGCCAGGAAGGCCAACGCGATACCGGCCAGTACCCACGGGTGCTTCACAAGCAGGTAGAGACCGCCGGCCACCGACGCGTCCTCAGCCAGGCTTAGGCCGATATTGCTGAACGGCTCCGGGCTGTGATTCACGGCCAGCCGCAAAGTGGCTTTGGCCGAGTGCCCGGTCAAGGCGACGCCGCCGGCCAGGAGGAACAGCAAGACTTGATAAGCGGGATCCAGGTTCGAGAACAGCGAGGACGCGAGCAGCACGGCTCCGATGGGGCGAATAACGGTGTGAATGGTATCCCAGGCGCTGTCCACCCAAGGAATCTTGTCCGCAATGAATTCGATCGCGCAGGCGATACCTGCAACGACCAGGACGCGCGTGTCAGCCAGCACGGACGCGTGGTGCCAGGCGGGGGGCAAGGGGAAGCGGCCGAAGCGGAGAAGCAGGCCGACCACCAGCACGGTGGCATAAAGCCGGATGCCGGCCAGCATGCCCAGCCCCAGCGCCGATGCAACCGGACTCAAGGTGTCCATGAACCGATTATAACCGCACGCGGGCGGCTTAGATACGCACGAACGTCTTCTTGCGGAACATGTAGTAAAGCCCCAGCCAGAGAATCCCCACCGCTCCGCCCGTAAGCAGGAATTCACTGAACATTCCCAGGTGCCGCGCCAGGCCGGTGAAGTTGGCGCTGCTGATTCGGGAGAAGCTGATGAGGTCCGGCGCGATGTAGGCCACGATGGCGTTCATGCCGTAAACGACGAAGAAGAAGGCCCAACCGCGGTACCCAAGCACGTCGATGAGGCCATAGAAAACGGCCAGCAGCAGCAAGCACCATCCGCCTGACCAGAGGACCATCGAACTGGTCCAGATGTGCTTGATGATTGGGAATTCGAGGCTCCAAAGCCAGCCGGCGACGAGACAACCCACGCCCGAGGCCGCCAGCACGAGCACCTTACGCCCGCCGGGGAGACGCGAGCGCAGCAAGTGCCCGGAGAGGACTCCCATCAGGGTGGTTGCGCCGAAGCCCAGACTGCTCAGAATCCAGGTGTAGTTTGTGCCGTCGCGGAAGCGCCCCAGCAGGGCGTTGTCAATCCACATCGCCAGGTTGCCGCCCGGGGTGAGGACTCCTGCGCCGTATCCGGGCACCGGGACGAACTTCAAGAGAGCCCAGAAGACCACCAACAGCGCACCCGCAAGCACACCCTGCCAGCGTACGGGCAACTCTACCAGGGCAATCGCGGAAATCAAGTAACCCGCCGCAATCGCTTGCAGCGTGTTGCTGTAAAACTGCAGGTTGTGAATGTCGAACGCCAGCAGGTGCCCTTGCGCGATCATACCCAGAATCCAGAGCGCCACCACGCGATAGGCAACCTTGCCGTAGATGCTGCCTCGGCTGTCGCCCCGCTCCAGCCGCTTGCCGATCGAGAAGGGCATGGCCACGCCCACAATGAAAAGAAACAGCGGCATGATGAGATCCCAGGCCACAAAGCCGGCCCAGGGGACGTGGTCGAACTGGCGCTCCAGCCACGCCGGGAGGGGATTCGCGAAGAGCTTGCAGAAGGCCATCACGAACGGCCCGCCCCCCGCGATCCAGAACATATCGAAGCCGCGCAACGCGTCGACCGAAATGAGGCGATCGGAGGGCTGAACGGCGTGCCGCTGTGACGCTCCAGATGCGCTTTGGTCCATCGCTGTGTCCCCCAAAGTCTTGGGATTATGCTGCTCAGTGGCAAATTCTCCGCCGAATCGTTCATTGCCACCTGCCCGGGTTCCGAGTCTCTAATACATCGGTTGCCGGCGACTGTCAACGGAAAAACCGGAAGAAGGTTCCTTTCGCGTTGCCAGCTTTGGTGGGTCAATGTCGGGGAACCGTCAGCGCAGCTTTTGGCGAACATGTCGTTGAGGCGGTGGCGTCTATGATACTCTGTTGACAGCAAAACGACGGAGAGGTGGCCGAGTGGCTTAAGTCGGGGGTTTGCTAAACTAAGCCAGGCCCAGCGCACCCGCTCTAACTTATTGAAAACACGGGCAGGGGCACTTCCACCTTTTGACCGTTTTGCTTGGTTTTACCCCATTTTGTTAGCGAACTGTTAGTGATTTTGGCGGGGGCGATGCTGATGACGATCCTCGAAGGGTCTTCACACTCGAAGGCACAACGAAAGCAGGCACTGCTGGGCGGGTAGAAAAAGGCGGAGGACCTCAAGACCGGAGGTCAACGCTCATTCATAGCGCAGTGCCGTGGTGGGCGCGACGCGCGCGGCGCGAATGGCGGGGAAAAGGCTCGCAGGGAGCGCCGCGAGGAACAGCACCGCAGAAACCGCAACCAGGGTGATGTGGTCGGTGCCTCTGATGCCGTACAAGAGGCTGGTAGTGAAACGGCCCAGGGCTAGGGCGAGGGCGAAGCCGATCGCCAGACCCGTCCCCGTGAGGGTGAGGCCTTGGCGCAGGACCATGGTCAGCACGCTCCACGGCTTAGCGCCCAATGCCATGCGGATGCCGATCTCGTGGGTGCGGCGGCGCACGGAATAGCTGATCAGTCCATACAGGCCGACGGCCGCCAGCGTCAGGCCAACTGCGCCGAAAACCCCCAGCAGTGCTGCGCAAACCCGTGGTACGAGCATGGACTTGTCCACGTGTTCCTGCATCGTCTCGGTGTTGAAGATGGCCATGCTGGGATCGAGCTGGTGGACCTGTGCACGCACCGGCCGGAGCAGGCTTCGAGGATTCATAGAAGTTTTCACCAGCATCGAAATCCCGTAGAAGCTCATGACCTTCTGTGGGGCTCCCTCGAGAAAGAGGTAGGCGCAATCCGGAGGCTTCTCATCCAGCTTGCGGGATTTCGAGTTTCGGGCCACGCCGATGATGGTGTACAGCGTCCCACTGTTTATCACCTGGCGCCCCAGCGGGTCTTCGTTGCCGAACATATGCCGGACCATGGTTTGGTTTATGATGGCTACATACTCGTTGTCGGTCTGGCGATTGAAATCGCGGCCGCGCAATAAAGGTATTCCCAGGTTCTCGAAAAACCCGGCGCCCACGCGGTAAATATCTGCATTGACCCTCTCATCTTCCTCTGCCTTGCTGCCCTTGGCATAGAAATCGCTATCGGTCCCTCCGATGCTGAGCGGAAGGCTGTCGACGAAGCTTACAGACCGGACTCCCGGCAGCGCCGACACACGATCACGAAGCTGGGACAGAAATTGCTGAGATTTTTGGGGCGAGTAATTGTGGAGCTTGGGATCGACCGCCAGCAGCAGAATGTTGTTCGGCTTCATGCCGAGGTCAATCGAGGAGGCATTTTGAAGGCTACGGAGAAACAGTCCCGCGCCCGCGAGCAGTACCAGCGATAGGGCCACCTGCGCAACCACCAGGGCGTCGCGCAACCCGAATCCTCGCATCCGGCCGAACACTGCCGACTCGTTTTTGAGCGCCACCACCAGGTCAGGGCGCGTAGCTCGCAACGCGGGAGCCAACCCGAAGAGGATGCCCGTCAGGATAGAAAGGAAGGCCGTGCAGGCCAGAACACGCAGGTCCACGCCGAAGCGAAATACTATAGGAAAGGGGAACGGTACTTCGACTCGGGAAATGGTCCGCACGGCGATCGTCGCCAACACGACGCCGACGGCCGCGCCGGCAAGCGCCAATAGAATGCTCTCCGTCAGTAGTTGCCGGATCAGGCGCCAGCGGCCCGCTCCCACCGCCAGGCGTATGGCGACCTCGCGGTGGCGGCTGGTTGCGCGCGCCAAAAGCAAGTTCGCGACGTTCGCGCAGGCAACCAGCAGCACGAACCCGACAACGACCATCAGCACGGCGACCAGGGCGCGCCCTTGGGTTTCGGAGCCTCCAATCAGCCCGCCGGCGCGTGCAAGGGTTACCGGGCGCTGGTTATGCCGGTCTTCCCTGTGATTGGCGACATTGATCCGCTCCTTCACCGCGTTCATGACAGCCGACGCCTGCGCCAGGGTGACCCCTGGCTTGAGCCGGGCGCTCAGCGACAACCATGAAGCTTCGCGTTTGGCGCGCGGCTGGTCGTCGGTAAGGTCGGGGAAGAGTTGTTCAGCCATCGCCAACGGCGCCCAGAACTCCGCCAGGATGCCGTTGTCCGTGCCTGCGAAGCCGCGTGGCGCCACGCCCACCACCGTGTAGCGCTGCCCATTCAGCAGGATTCCGTGGCCGATGATGCCCGGGTCCGACCCGAAGCGGCGCCGCCACAGAGTGTGGCTGAGGACCACCACTTGGTCCCGCCCCACCACTTTGTCTTCCTCCGGCAGGATGCCGCGGCCGAGCGCTGGAGTGACACCCACAACGGAAAAATAGTTGCCGCTGACAAGTTGCCCCCAGACGCGCTCCGGTTCGCCCGAGCCGCCGATGCTGGCGGGGACAAAGGCGAAGTAAGCGCACACTCCACCCTCGAAAACATCCGCTGTTTGGTCGCGGTAATCGACGTAGTCGGGATACGAAAAGGTCTCGCTCCCATCGGGGAAGGACACCAAACGGTCCGAGTCGCGGACCGGCAGCACGCCCCAGAGCAGACCTTCGGCGATGCTGAAGACGGTGGTGTTGGCGGCAATCCCCAGGGCAATGGAAATGATGATAGCCAGCGTGAAACCGGGGGTCTTGCTCAAGGTGCGCACGGCGTAACGGACATCCTGCGACAGCTTCCCCATATAAACCCCCTCACCATGGGACTGGCAAAGGCCATTCGAATGAATGAACGATTGGACAGGCCGAGAAGTTCCAAGAAAAAACGCATCCGGGGAAGGTTTGAGATCTGCTCGCACGAACTGTGACCAAAGGCAAGGCTCGAGAGGCGGGGTTCAACTTCCTCCGTTGGATCCTGGGTGATCTGGCCTGGTCAAGGACGAAATGTGGAAAGTGACCTCCACTTCACGCTAAAGCCGTGGGGCAAAGTGGAAAACGCCGCCGCGCGCAATTCGGCAGAGGAAATGCGATCCCATAATGCCCTGAACTCCTCGCTATGGAGCACTGCCTGCCGAGTCTTCACCTGGTTACGTTCGTCTGCGTTTTTGATCTCTAGCTTGCCGGCGAGTTCTTGGATTCACCGCAGGAAGCAAGTATTCGCCGCATCTGTGCGGAGAATAGACCCGGCAATCGCCGCGCGGTCCCATGACGGGTTACTTCGGAGGATTGATCGTGAAAGAATCTCCCCCGCTTGCGTTAGAGGCTTTGGATTTCTCGCAGAACTGACACCGGAAGAACGAACGTTGGCCAGCGACCCTCATCAGCGGGAGCAGGCTTCGGCGGAAACGCTGCGCAGAGAGCTTGCCAGAGCACGAATTGGCAAGGGAGACTTCGCCATGCTCTTTAGGCTGCTGCGAAGCGGATGAGCTCGGCGCACAGACGGTCAAGGCTGGCAGGTGTATGACTTCCTTCAACAGGTCTAAGGACATATTGCCTCCTCTGTGTGAGACGCAACAAGGAAGAAAGTATCGAAATGCAGAGTTTTCACACAGACTCCTGAGGGGAGAGGTTGGCACGCTCCGGCGCTTTGATCAGCCGGAGCGTCATGGGTGAGGAGTCACTTGCTCGGTTCGGCACCGCTCCCATTCGCCGAGCGATGCCCGCTGGTGGGGCAACGTCCTATTGCGCGAGCTCAGAGATTAGCTCCAAGCTCTTTTCAACCGTTATACCGGCTGCTTCGGGCGCAAAGGGCGTAACCCAAACTTCATAGCCGCCCTGCGGGTAAGCCTCGGCAATGGGCATATAGCCCGTAAACCCGTTGGTGTAACCGCTGAACAAGGTGACTGGGAAGGGAGATCGGCGCTTGACCTCGGCCGCGATTTCGGCGAAAGGCTCGACGGGGATGCCCACCAGCGCAACCTTACCTAAGCGCATGGCCTGAAATTCGATATTCAGGCTCACACCGCTGCTTCGCTCTTCATGGATCCACATATCCAGCGTCGCCCTACGGACGGTGCGGTTTGCGGCGCGTACTTCTTCTTCCGGGGCTCCCGAGTCTCGTACTTCCGCCAGACGCCGCCGTAGTTGTGCAAGGTTTTCTATCTCCGCCGCGGTGGGCGGATCACGCCTCCAGATCGGCAGCGAGACGGTTCGGGAAAGGCACCGCACGGTTCCATCCGGCGTACCTTCGGGCAGTCGTTCGACTCGCCCCATGGTCCACGAGGATTCCGCGGTCTTGCGGATCGTCAGCTTAGTAGGCTGAGTCTCAATGAAGGCCGCGACTCGAGCCGCCTCGACCCCAATCTGGCGTCCAATCCAGCGTGCATCCGAGGGCTTCTGTGTGTAATCCCAGATCGTGCACTGATTGCCCGTCGCTCCTTGCAAGAACAAGCACGTGGTGTTCATCATGCTCTCCACGGTGCGCCGAACCGTGCCGGGATAGTCGGTCGAAATCAACCGATTTTCCCAGGCCAGGATGGTCGGGTGCGCGGAGAAATGGACGATAACCGCAATCGGTTCTCCGTTCAAATCATCGATGCGCACCACGCCGACAGCGTGATCGGCAAACCCGTCAGGATTGGCGCCCAAGATCATACGGTCGGTCCACGGTTTTCGCCGGCACACATTGACCGCGCAACTGCCCATTGCTCCGGCCACACGCGCAGGCTTCATGGCACGTCGCGCGGCCCAGCAAGCACCTGCGACTCTATCCAAGAGGCTGTCCTTGTAGGGACGGATCATCTCCGCCCCGGCGTTGAACCAGGGCGGCTCCACGCTCGGACCCGAATGCGTGTGACTCGCCGACATACGGATGTGACTTGCCGGCACACCCGTAAGTTCCGAAATGCGCTTGCGGAAGGCCGCCAGTTCTTCGTCCTTGGGTGGATAAAGCAAATCCCACTCGACCAGCAGAATCTCCTCCTGGCCGTCTGAGGCCGCCAGCACTGTGCACCAAAGCGGTAGGTCAACTCCCTCGGCGCGCTCATGAACCTGGGCGCTCCAGTTTCCGTGAGCAATACCTATCGGCGGAGTAATATCGCACCGCGCCACGCCAACTCGAAGCTTTTCTCCTTCATCCATAGAGCCTCCTTAGCTAAACGAGAATTTGGTATTTCGGCTTGCTGCTTGCACCCCGGAAACGTCCCGATGGATGATCCTTCGGTTTCCGCTCCACGTCCCAATGGACCCATGATGGCACCAGAGGAACTGGCGGAGGTGGCGGTCCTGATGGCCAGCCAGCCCGACCACATCAATCTGCTGCAGGCCATCGTGCTGCCCGTGACGCAGAAGTGCCTGGGTCGCGGCTCGAGGTGGCAGGACTCACGGCTGGGCCGCGGCCGGCTGCGCCTGCTGCCAACTCCGGCGGATAAACTCTACCGCTTGACGCACGCCCTCGAGGCCGTGCCCGCTGGCCTCCTCAATACTTATCCAGCCGTCGTAGCGCGCCGCGCGCAGACGCCGGAAGATTGGCGCGAAAGGCACAACGCCGGTTCCGATCACGACCGGCCGCAGCGCGCCACGCACTTGCGTGTCCGCCGCGTGGACACAAGCTACACGGTCGAGCACCGGCTCCAGGATGCTCAGCGGCTCGTCACCTGCCACCAGGGGATTGGCGGTGTCGTAAAGCACCTTAATCGACGTCTGGCGCAGGCGCGCCACGACCTCAAAAAATACCGCGCGCGACAGTGATACATCCGGGTATTGCCACACGCCGGGCTTGGCGTGATTTTCATAGACGAGTTGCACCTTGAGCTTTTTGGCAAGCTCGTCCGCCGGCAGAAAATATTCCAAGGTCCGGGAGATATTCTCGGCATCCGTGGTGCCGGGATGCGCCTGGCCGGCCGTGATGCGCAGCATGCGCGCCTCAATCTCAGCGGCAAGATAAAGGTGCTCGGTGAATTCGGCATACTGCCGGGCACGCTCGCGGGCGTCCGGGTGCGTGAAGTCGGGATAGGTGTTGATCACCGCCACCGGTATGCCGGAGGCGCGCGTTTGCCGCAGCGTGGCCGCCACCGCGGCGCGCCGGTCGTCAAGAAAGAACAGCACGCTTAGGTCAATTCCGTCGAGGCCCAACTCCGCCCCATAGCTTATCCAGCGCTCCAGGGGCATCGCACCGGTACGGATTACCCCGAAAAGCGACACCGGCACACAGCTTAATCTCATATTTCCATCCTAGTGCAATGATACTGGTGGTGCGCAGGGTAAATGTCGAAGTATTCCTGCAAAAATAAGCGGATCGTCTGAGGGTGAAGCTGGGCGATCTGATCGACGCGATCGCTTATCATGGGCTGCTCACTCAACCCGCCTTGGGCCAGCGCATACCGCGTAAGATCGATCGGACCTAAGGTTTGGGAGGTGTCTACGACAAGCTGAATGGTTTCCGGGGCTGCCGTTGCTGCCGGTAAGCTTGGTCTGGGGAAGATAAACAGAAGGAGGATTGCCGCGCTACAACATATCGTTTTGTTCATAAGCCGGGCTTCAGTTTCGAGCGTGGTTCCTTCGCGGCGCCGCCTTGCAGGCTCACCCTCTGCTGCCTTCCGCCCGCGTGGGGAAGAGCAATTCAAGAGCTTCGCTCCGAATCATTCCGGGATCATAAAGTCGCGAATCTGAGCGGCCAAGTCCTGGCAGGCGCCGATGAATTGCCGCAAGGTGCGCCGGGTGGGCCCGAAAGAATCGAAATCGTCCACTGAGAGGCCATCCTCCTCGTACGCCCGCCGAAAGTCAGGGAATTTGCGCAGCAGTTCCTCCACGATTTTGGGATCGACCGGCTTATCGATGCGCGGCACGATCGCGACGTCGCTGGAATTGTAACGCAACTGCCACCTGTAGGGCGGCGAGATCACCACATTTCCGCCGATGAATTCGCTCCAATGCATGTGGTTGCGGAAGGCTGCGGAGAGCAAACGGGTACGGTACCCCCGCGCTTGGAACACCTGGTAGGTTTTCTTGAACACGGCCACGCCGGCCCACTCCAGGTAGCCCGGATCGGTGGTGATAGTTTCTTTCTCGGCCACGACCTTGAGCCAGTCATCCAGCCTTCCCACCATGATGGTGCACACCGGCCCCATGCGGGAAATGTCCGAGCCTTCCCTCTCGCGTCGTTGTAAGCCTCGTTCGAGGGCCTCACCCACGGCGACACATTGCGGCAGGGAGAAACAAACTGTGGCGTTGATGCTGACGCCGCGGTAGGTGGCTTCCTCAATGGCGGGGATGCCGGCGCGAGTCACGGGAATCTTTACGATCATGTTGGGGGCGAGCTCGCTGAAGCGCACCGCCTGTTCAACAATGGCGGCCGTGTTGCGATAGAAGTGAGGGTCGGTCTGGATGGAAAGGCGGCCGTCCTTCCCCTTGTGCTGCTCAAAGATCGGCAGGAGAAGTTTCGCCGCCTGAGTGGACATTTCCTCGACGAGTTTCCAGCCGATTTGCTCCTCGGTGGCAGTGGGCATCTCGCGCATGAGTTGCGGGATTCGCTCCTTCCACAAGGAGATTTCCTTCTTCAGCACTTCCACCACGATGACGGGATTGCAGGTGGCGCCCACCGCGCCGTGCTGGATGGAATAGGTCAACTCTGAAACCGACGGCGAATCATTCCACAGGCAGGTCGGTGTGGTCTGGGTCATCTCATGCAGAGGACTCTTGTAGGCCGTTAGTCCACGCACAATTCTGTTTGCGCCTCCTGCGCTTTGCGGATTTTCGGCGGCGATCCTCAACCGAAGTCAAGGCACCCTCCGCACGCTCATGAACCTGCGCTCTCCAGTTGCCGTGAGCAATCCCGATGGGAGGAGTAATATCGCACCGCGCCACGCCAACTCGAAGTTCTGCTCGTTCGTCCATATCGCCGTCTTTACAATGCCACCGTCGCCGGCCGGACGCCGCCCCTCTTCAGGCGGCTGCCGTATGAGCGTTGCGGCTCACCTCGTCCAGGGCGTCTACCAGGCTCTTCTCGATCAACTCGCACATCTCATCCAGGTCCGACTCCTCGGCAATCAGCGCCGGCGCCACGGCAAACCACGTCGGATCGATGCGCAGGATCAAACCGTTCTTCAGTGCCGTCCGCTTCAGAGTCATTCCAAGCTCCGGATAGGGCGTCATGCTGGCCGTATCCTTCACCAGTTCGACGCCTAGCAGGACTCCCTTGCCACGAACTTCACGCACCACGCCGTATTTCTTCAACTGTTCGAGCTTCTTTACCAGATACTCACCGAGCCGTCCGGCTTTCTTATCAAGCTGTTTCTCCACGATCTCGTCCGTGACCGCTATGCCGACCGCGCAGGCCAGGGGGTTGCCGGCAAAAGTGTGGCCGTGCGCAAACGCCACATTCTCTTCCGCCGTCCCGAAGAAGGCGTCGGCCATGTCCTCCCGGGCGATCATGGCAGCCAGCGGAATCACGCCGGCGGACAGGCCCTTGCCGCAGCAAATGATGTCCGGCGTCACTCCGTACGTCTGCGCTGCGAACATGGAACCAGTCTTGCCATACCCGGTTATAATTTCATCGAAAATCAGCAGGACGTTGTGACGAGTGCAAACATCGCGGAGGATTCGATAGTACTCAACCGTAGGCGTAATGATGCCGCCCGTGTTGCCCACAGGCTCCATGATGACTCCCGCGATCGTCTCCGGATCCTCGTAGACAATCACGTCTTCGACACTCTGAGCCGCGAAGCGGTTGCACTCTTCCCAGGATGCAAAGCGGTCACGATAGAAATTCGGGGCAAACACCTTCAGGTAGCCGGGCATCTGCGGCTCGAATTTGCTCTTTCGCACTCCGCTTCCGCTGGCCGACATCGCCCCGGCCGTGCCGCCGTGATAGCTCAAGTAGCGGCTGATGAACTTGTATTTCCCCGGGTGGCCTGTCTGCTTGAAGTATTGCCGCGCAAACTTCATGGCGGATTCAGTGGCCTCCGAACCACCGCTGAAAGGCTTGATGAACTTCAGATTACCTGGAGTGACGCTACCCAGCTTCTCAACAAAATCCAACGTCACATCAGCGATGCCGTGCAGCGGCGGGGCAAACGTCATCACCTCCATCTGCCGGCGCAGAGCATCGAGGACGTGCGGATGGCCGTGCCCCAGTGTGGCCACGAATACGCCGCCGATCGCGTCAAAGTAACGGCGCCCTTCCGTGTCCCAATAATAAAGACCCTGCGCCTTGTGCAGGACCAGAGGATTGCGAAGGAACTCGGACATCTGCGTGTAATCAAGAAATGTCCGCTTCAGCAACTGTTCCTGTCGAGCATCGATAGTCATGAATCCTCCAACTAACGGTCCCGATTTCGCGGCTGGAAGGCCGAGCCTTCCAACCGGACCGTGACAAGCAGGTCAAACTGCAAAGCGCAAAACGCAAAAGTCAAAGCTGCACTTCCTCGTAAATCGGAGGTTGCTGAGTAGCAATTATACAAGGAGCAGAGGCAGACATGCCAGGGAAGCTGGAGGGCGCCAGCAGCTTACACTTGCGCTTGCGCCGCACTCATCAGCGTCTTCCCGGCCAAGGACTCCACCGAGGCGGCAAGAATGTTAACGACTTCATCAACCTGTTCCGTGGTTATAATCAAGGGCGGCGCCAGCAAAATCATATCGCCGCTGTCGCCATGCACGCAACCGGTGCAGGAATAAGTCACCAGACCGCGCTGGAAGGCTTCCACTTGCAGCCTGCCGCTCATTTTCATTTCGGGGGGAAAAGGAGTCTTGGCGGCTTTGTCCTGCACTATTTCAAAGCCCAGCATCAAGCCTTTTCCGCGCACATCGCCGATAAGCGGCAGCGGCAGCAGCCTCTCGCGCAGTTGCTGGAGGAAGTATTCGCCCACGCGCGCACTGTTGTCGATCAGATGGTTCTTGAGGAGATAGTCGATCACCGCAAGCGCGCCCGCGCTGGAGACGGCGTTTGCGCCCAGCGTGTGGCCTGCACGGAAGGGAGAGTTATTGGCGATCAGAGGCTCCCAAACGCGGTTGTGCGCAATGACCGCCGCCAGAGGAGTATAGCCTGAGGTCATGCCTTTGGCCGTGGCGATGATGTCAGGCGTTACTCCCCAGTGCTCGATTCCGAATGCTGTCCCGGTTCGTCCCCATCCGGTCATCACTTCATCGGCAATGAACAGCACGTCGTACTTGTCGCAAATCTCGCGGATCTTTTGGAAATACCCCTCGGGGCCGGGAACAGCTCCCAAGGCAGCTCCCACTACAGGCTCGGCGATGAACGCGGCCACGTTCTCCGGTCCATATTGCAAAATCGCGGTCTCGAGCGCTTGCGCGCATTTCAAACCGCATCCGGGTAGCGCGCTGTCAAAAGGGCAGCGGTAGCAATAAGCGGGGGGGATGTGCGGGCTGTCTACGAACATGGGCATGAAGATCCTGCGGCGCAAGGTGTGGCCGGAATAGCCTGCGGCTGAAATCGAATTGCCGTGGAACGCCTGCCAGCGGCTGATGATCAGGTATTTGGATACTTGACCTTTTTCCACGAAATGCTGCCGGGCAAGCCGCACCGCCTCATCGGTGGCGTCCGTGCCGGTGCATGAAAACCAGACCTTGGCATTGCCCCGCATGCCGTCCGGAACTAATTCCACCACTCGCCGGCCCAATTCCAGGGTAGCGGTGTTGGTGAACAAATGCGTCGGATAAAAGGAAAACTTACCGGATTGGCGGTACATAGCCTCAGGGACTTCCTTAACTCCGTGGCCGATGGTAACCACGACGGAAGAACCTCCGGTGGCGTCGATGTAGCGGCGGCCATCCGTGTCATACAGGTAGATTCCTTCCGCGCGTTCCATAAGGGGAAATTCCCACTGCCAATCGCGATGAACGGTATATTGATTTACGGCGCTCATTCCACTCATGATTGCACTCATCCTTTATCCGCTGATTTCGACTTCCGAGTCTCTATCGCGCTCCGTTCAAACGCTGCACCTGGACGAGATACCGTAACGAAAAACACAGGACGTGTCAATAGAGATGTCAACGGCAGAGGGTCAGAGGGAAGGCGGGGAACAGAGAAGCTTCAGCCAAATTGTCGCACGATGGTAGACAAGCAAGAGGGCGCGGTGTACATTAATTGGCTTTAGCAGAACCATCCAAAGAAGAACCTATGCACCGCCTGCATTGACGCGCGATGAATCCATATTAAGAGTAGGAGAAGGCAATGGGAAAATTAGACGGCAAAGTAGCGGTGGTTACAGGCGCCTCGAGGGGCATCGGGAATGGCATTGCTCGCGGGCTGGCCGTTGAGGGCGCGCTAGTGGTGATTGCCAACCAGCGGCCCGAAGCGGGTGAGCAGGCAGTGAAGGAGTTTGCGGCCTCCGGATTGAACGTGGTTTCAATACCCACCGATGTCTCGGTTGAGGCCCAGGTGCTGGCGCTGTTCGCGGCAGTCATGGAGCGGTTTGGGCGAGTCGATGTCCTGGTGAATAATGCCGGCGTCACTGACGGCGGTCCGCTGGACGAGCTCTCCGTCGAGACGTGGGACAAAGTGATGGCAGTGAACCTGCGTGGCCCATTCCTTTGTACGCGCTCGGCCATGCGCATCATGAAACGCCAGCGAAGCGGACGAATTATCAACATCGGCAGCATTTCTGCGCAGCGGCCGCGCACTAATTCCGGGCCGTACGCCACTAGCAAGTTCGGCATCTGGGGATTAACCAACGTCACGGCTTTGGAAGGGCGTGAATACGGGATCTCCGCCTCCTGCTTGCATCCGGGAAATGTGAGGGTGAAAACCGACGAAGACGCCGGGGCGGCGGCGGGTATCGCCGGCTATGAAGCCGAGCCTAAGATGGAGATCCATGAAATCGCTCAAGTCGCGGTTATGATGGCCACCATGCCGCCGCACATCAACCTGCTCGAGGCCATTTGCCTACCCACGCAGCAGTTGTATCTCGGACGGGGTTAAGAAGAACGGTTGCGCTTCCCTTTTCTGAAGGCGCGAAGCATTGGACTGCGGCAGCTTGCTGCCGCTTTTTCGTGTCCGGCTTGCCGGCCGTGCACCAAAGCAGGCGCCGGAAACTGGTCTGTGGCGCGGCCGAGAGCAACCTCGCGGACGTAAAGCGGCAGCGAGCTGCCGTACCACAGCGCCTGCGACGCAAATCGGGGCGGACCCGAGGTTCACAATGACGAATAGCTCGTCTCGAGCAACTGCTCTTTCCCAGCCCAATGGGCAAGCACCCAGTCGATGCCTTCCAGCATAGCTTTCACGTTCGGGTCCTGAATGGGCGCATGGTACTTGCGTCGTATTCGCTTCAGGCCCTCCAGCATTTGCCTGTAATTCTGCAACTCAGCCGGGGTTACGCGCCCAAGCTCCAATTGCCAGCCCAACAATTCGGGTTTCATGAGTGGCCCCGGGGTGAAAAAACCACGATTGGTCACGTAAGCCTTCTGCCATTCCAGCAAGTCATCCACCGCTGAGGCGGGGGTCGATTCCTGGAAAATCTCGCTCTTCAGAACCCCTCGGAAGGTCTCCGCGGAAATATCCGGGTTTTGACTGAATTCGCGAAACGCGATGCGCAGCACACGTGTGAGCGGGTAGGCGTAAGGATCATCGATCTCGGGAAGCCAGTCGTATCCAAAAGGTTTCAGCCGGGATCCGATCAGGTGCCAATTTCCGTCTTCCGGGTAGCGGATGACGAAGGTATAGTACTCAAGCGAGAACACCAACCCGTTAATGCCGGTTTTTCGGGCTTTGCGGATGGAGGCCTGCCCCTGTTCGGGCGTCTCCAGAATCAACGGCTCCCAATAAATGCTGCGCGACGCCTGTCCCGTTAATTTCGTTTGAATGGGTGCGCTGTGCGGGGTGAAGAAAAGAGTCCAGCGGGGATCGTATTTCTCTTCCGCGCCGCGTCCGAAGCGGGGAATCTCGGAGGAAGAAAAATAGTGGGGATAGACAACGACGGTGGCATCACGCCGCTGCTCCCAGACGCGCTGCGAAATGGCCAGCACAAATTCAAACTCGCGCTCATAGTAGTGCCCCGTGCAACTGGGACAGTAGCAGGTGCTGTAATCGGATGATTCGATGAAAAGCCCGTCGGCATTAGGGTAGAAATCGAAGTACATCTCCGACGCATAGTCCAGCATGAACTTCTGGGCTTCCTTCTTCGAAGGATTGAGTGCGTAGCCCCAACAGTGCATGCCATCGAGTTTTGCCAGGTGGCCATCCTGCTGGTAGGCCTTGAGCTCGGGGTGCTCCAATGGGTACTGGTTCACCCCATCGTAGGCAAAGGGAGTAAATCCAAGCACAATCCTCATCCCCAGCGAGTGTCCGAAGTCGATCAGTTTCCGCGCGAAATCCTTTTCGATGTTCCTGTGCTCCCGGTCGTACTGCCAGGTTATGGGGAATTTCCTGGAACGGAAACCTCCTCCCATCCACAGAATCAAAAAGTTGCACCGGTCTTCCTGCATATGCCGGAGGATGCGCTTCCATTGCGCCAAGCCAACGGTGGGCATGCGCCCGAGAATCAGGTAGTGGCCGCGCAGCGGAAAGGCTTTGCCTGCAGGCGTCACAGGCTCCGCCGGGATCACCCCGGGGACAAGGGAGAGCGCTGCTCCGCCGGATACACTCCGCAAAAAATCACGGCGACTGAACTGCTGATTGCACACGCGATGGTGTAGTTGTTCTTCGAGTTTCACGACTAACTCCTCGCCAGCGATCTACAAGCTGCCAAAGGCTATCACGCCGTCAAGGCGGGCTACAAGGCGAACGTGATTGCAGAAGCCGCAGGAGCTATGTAATACTCGTCCTATCAAAGGGGTTTTAAACGCGAGAACTTCATCCCCAAATGCCTCAAGCGAAGGGGCGGGAGTGCTGTCGGGGAAGGCACAAAACCGGACGGGGCTAGTTCAATGTTAACTGCGAAACAGGTGGGTCAATACCGAGAGCATGGGTACACGGTGTTTCATGGATTCCTAAGTTCCGCCGAGGTTGAGGATTTGGTCGCCCAGATCGAGGCGATCAGCGCGCCGGCTACGTTTGCGAATTATGACGCCAGCCGGCTGGAGATGGAGCCGAATCAGGGCCCGGAAGGAAAATCCGTCCGGCGAATTCACGAACCCTGCACTCACTATCCCTTGTTCAGGTCGCTTTCGGATTCAAAGAAGCTTGTGGATGCGGCGGAGCAGTTGGTGGGGCCGAATGTGCTCTTTCACTACAGCAAAATCAACATGAAGCCTCCGAAGATCGGTTCGGTGGTGGAGTGGCACCAGGATCTCGCATACTACCCGCTCACCAATGCCGATTCTGTGACTGTTCTCTTCTACCTCGACGACGCGGACGCCACCAATGGCTGTCTGAAGGTAATTCCGGACCGGCATTGCGGGCCGCCGCTCGACCACACGCTGAACGGCTTCTTCCACGGACGCGTCACCCAACCCGTGGACGACTCGCAAGCGGTGCTTCTGGAAGCTAAAGCCGGAAGCGCCATCTTTATGCATTGCTTGACCCCCCATGCTTCGGCGCCTAATACGTCTGCCAAGTCGCGTCGAACTCTCATTCTGAGTTATCGCGCCGCCGATGCTTTCCCCATTTATATCGGACCGACCAGTGTCGAAGCCCAGGCCCACGTGCGCCTGGTGCGGGGAGAGCAGGTTCGGACCGCGCGATTCACCTTGTCTTCCTTCCCCATCCCGCATTACCCACGCGAAACCAAGTCGCTCTATGAGCTGCAAGAGTTGTCGCGGACCCTGTCGGCTAAACCCAGCGCCGCGTCCCAAAGACAGTAGCACATAAGGGAGAGGCGCCGCCTCGCCCCTACAAGCACGGGAGCCCTCACCTCGTCTTTTGCAGTCCCGGTTCTTAATATGCCTAATCTGCGTGATCTGCGGAAGAGGCGGCTTGAATTTGAAATTCGCCCCCGCATGATGATAAGTTGCCAGTGCTTCCAGATGCAGATCGTGCCCTCCTCAGCAGGCACGATGGGAGGGGCAGCGTCTTATGCGAGTCGCGGCGATCGACATCCTCATAGTGGTCGGGTACATGGTTCTGATTGCCTAAAGTGCCTGGTCGATTCGCTTGTGATGCGCAGATGCCCTTTACGATTATTATGTCACGCCTTGCACCTGAAGTGTGTAGCGCAAATGACGTGAACAGCGCCAATCCCTTCGACGACCTCGCCGAACTGCGCCGCGAAAGGCGTTCCGGTAACTCCGTGGTGGGCTACTCAAGCCCGCTGGTTGGCTACTTGCCGACGGATGAGGCTCTCATCAAAGGAGGGTACGAAGTGGATTACGGCTACCGGTTCTACGGGCACCCGGCACAGTCTGACAAAGGCTCGGAACCCGCGGTGGTGGAAGCTCTCAACCGAGTACTAGTCCACCACAGAGTGCACGGAGGTCACGGAGAAATTCTCCGCCACCCGTGAACTCCGTCGTGAAACGGTTCCCTCAGCCCACCTGCGACAGTCGTTCAACATCCCTGTCGAAACGCGCATAGACCACGGTAGCCAGCAGTAACGCTCCAAACACCGATGCAATCGCCGCGTTCCGAATCAGTATCACAATGCCCACCGACTCCTTCCACCAGCCGGCAAGCAGCAAGCCCGCGCCGCTGGCGAGACCTCCCAAGAGGTTCAGTACGCCCGCAGCGAATGCGTAGTTCCGCTCCGCTACTACATCATAAGCGGCCGCGAATGTGTTGGCCGCCATGAGTCCGGCAAAGAGGCCGAAGAGTCCCGAGGCAAGCTTGAGCCCGGCCAAGGAGTGGGCGGCCACGGTCAGATAGCCAAATGGCGCACACAGGAGCAATCCCAAGGCGCAGACGTAGAAGCGTGCGGCCGAAATTCGCTTGCTCAGCGAGTCACCGGCGGCACCCCCAGCCAAGATGCCCACCACGGAGCCGCCCTGCAGGTAGGCGGTTGCGCTTAAGCCGCTCGCAGCCATCGACAAACGATACGTCTCATAAATCCAGTTGGGCAGCCAGCCATACAGCACCCAGAGCATGAGGGAAAAAGCAAAGAAGGCGCCCAGCAGAGCCAGATAACAGCGCGATCTGAGAATATCGAATGAAGATCGCGAACGGACTCTTGTCACAGCCGGGCGAGGGGAATCAGGGAGTATCTTTGAAAGCAACAGGCCATAGGCTAGGCCTACCGCCGTGAGCACGGCAAAACCTTGCCGCCAGCCAAACCGTTCGGCAGTCCAGCCGCCGTACCAACCGCCCAGAATGATGCCGCCGAATTGAGCTGTGCCATGGATGGCCAAAGCCCGGGAGCGCGTTTGGTCCCAGTGGAGAGCGGCAATCAGGCCGACTGCGGCTGGAACATACAACGCTTCTGTGGCGCCCATGACAGCGCGCCAGCCCAAGAGGGCGCCCACCGACCTGCTCAAGCCGGTTCCCAGCGTGGCCAGGCTCCAAAGCCCGATGCTGGCAACCACGATACGCTTGCGGCGAACTATGTCTCCCAGGCGGCCGGCCAGGGGCATGCACAACGCATACACCCAGGCGAAAACTGAACCGACAAGTCCCAGTTGCCTGGCTGAGAGGTGCAGGTCAGTTCTGAGAATCGGAAATATCGAAAACACTACTTGTCGATCAACGTAATTGATTAGAAAAGCAATCCACAGTACGAGGACTGCAAACCACGCCGAACGGCGGGCGATACCGGCGGGCTCACTGGTCAGGTCAATGCATGGCATGAAATTCTCTGGCATCACTGCCGTTCGCAAATCAGCAACTATGGATCACATTGACGCTATCCATTTTCTGTACCTCTGCATGATTTCGTCGGTGCCAGTCCATTGTTTATAAAAGAGGCGCCCTCGCAAACCGAACGGCCTACCAACTTCATAATGCTGCAGCTTCCACACCAGGTCCCAGGCGGGATTTTGCACGGGGGAATACCGGCTATGGCCGCCTGCATTCACCACAAAGAAGAACGTTTCCGGCATTGCGGTAACAAAGGGCCTCCGGCCCATCATTTTTCATGCCTCCAGCTTACTCAGTAATGCACCTCGATTGCCGCTTCTTGGAGGGATCCGGGGAGCGTAACCCACTCGCCCGCGGGGTCGAAGTCCGTCCAAGGTTGGCCGTTCACGCTGACCGATCGCATGGTGTGGTTCTCGGGAACGCGGAAGCGCACCTTCACCTTGCCGGCCGGGTGCCGGGTGGGCTCGCTGACTTTCGCTGCGATCGTACCGGAGGCGAGATGAGAAGTCACCGAACATGTGAGGGGCCCGAATTCGGTCTGGAGATTTCTGACTTCTATCTCCTCGCCGTCTTTCATCCACCGGCGAGGCGTGGCCTGCATCAACCACAGGTCATCACCCACCGTGCGCGCAAGCATGTCCGTGAAATTCCGGTTCCAATAGCCTGCCGCCCAGGGAGTGAGTTCGAAAACTCGCGTCTTGCCGCGGCTGCGGTGTTCATAGGTGGTGAGCGTTTGGCGCGCCAAAGTTGTGGTGGACTGGCTGTAGAAAGTGTAGAGGAAGTTCTTCACTTGATCGTGATAGAGATAGTATTGCGCGCTGGTGGCCCACTGCGGCTCGTCCGGCAGGCTGGGATTCATGGGGGAATACGAGTCCTCAAAGTAGTTGATGAGCCAGTCATTCTCCGGCGAGCCCAGTGGAAATGCGTAGGTGTTGAGCATGCCGCCCATCCACGGGCCATCCACCACCGCCGCGTACCAAAGCGTGGACTCGCGCTGCCCCGGAACTTTCTCCAAATAGGCCGGTAGATACGGCACCCAGCTATCGTCATTCAAGCGCACCAGCGCCCGCTCGGCCGCGGCGCGGCGCATGCCATCCTGTATGCAGTGCCGGTAATCGTCTGTCTCGGCGCGGAACTCTGCGGCGCGCGGGTGATGAATGGTTTCCAGCACCTGCGTCATATACTCCATCCCTCGCCAGACGTTGGAGTCGGACAGCACACTCGTGCCGTGACTGCCGTCGGTAACCCGTCCCGGCGGGAACCAGCCAAAATTGAGCGGCTTACTGCCGTCCGCGTTCAGCTTCCTGCTTTCACTCCGCGTCTGCTTAACCCAATCCATGCTTTTCAGCAGCGCCGGCAACTTCTGGTCGAGCCAGGAGCGATCGCCGGAAAGCTGGAAGTAACGCGCCGCGGCCCATTGGACCATGCCCTGGTACATCAGCCAGACCAGCGGGCAGTGCTCAGGAGGCGCGCCGAAGAATCCACTCCAGTCCTTTATCGCAGGAGAATCCTGCGCCGGCATGCCTTGCCAGCGGAAGAAGGGCTCAAGGTAGCGTTTCGCAAGCTCGAAGTAGCCGCGCCGAGCCATATAATCAGCCACGCCATAAGCGGTACTGTGATGCCAAACGCGGTTATAGATGATGGGCCCCGTTTGGACCACCGACAATCCGTTCAGATCGAGTTCGGAGTTGATCGTCATGCGCGGAAGGAATGTGCGGTAGAGATTGTTCAGCAAGGCGTCGGGCACTGTGATGGAAGCGCCTTGGTTCTGAAGGCCGGCCCAGAATGCCTCGGTTTTCTCCAGTGCTGTGTCATAGCCCATTTTTTGTACATCGCCCAGGCGGGCCGGGGAAGAGGCGCGATAAAAGTTGGCGAAAGTGTAGTTCTGGGTTCCGCCGGCAGGCAAGTGAATGCGGGCCCGGAATCGTTTGCGGTCTCCAACCGTAGGGGTTTCCTCGAACTCGAGCGCCGGATCGGTAACGGCAATCAGCGTGCCGCCCAGAAAGAAGCCGCCCTTCCGCCAAGCAATGTCGCGGAAATACTCGAGAGGATGGTAGCCTTTCTTGCCATTCCATACATCGCTGCCAAAGTCCTGGTTGGTGAATTCAACTCCCAGGTAACTGTCGCGCTCGGCCGGGCCGGCATTCTTAACCTCGAGTCGCGTCCAGGCGAGCAGAGGTTCGATGCCGCTCTTGATGCGCTCGCCATCGAGCGGGTAGGCGAAGTTGGTTTGCTCGACGTTCATATCCGCGTCGGACCACTCCGTGACTACAATCAGGTCGAAACCATTCTTCAAATGTTGACGCACGGCCTCATGACCATATTCATGGAAGCGAGGCGCATCCCCTACGCCGAACTGCAGAGTGTACCCGTAAGCGCGCGGCTGCCACGGCGTGTTGGGGTAAGCAATGGGGTCGCCGCCAACGGATACCGAGGAAACCCCGACCCTCCCGTTGTTCCACAAGATGAACTTGTCATCATGGTCGGGCCAACCCAGATACATCTGGGAGTACTTCAGGTCAGGGAAACGGTGAGCAAAGTATTCGGCGTCTACCTCCGGCATCTGCGCGATGTGGTCGACCGTGCGCGCCTCAGGCGGCCAGTGCTCCTTCTCGTCAACGAATTCCCAGATCTTTTGATCCAGCGGCCCCCAAAGCGGCTTCAGCGGTATGGCGTCCGAGTGTTCCACGTAGCCTGTCCAGGCGTAGTATTTTTCGGCGCACGAAAGGAAGGGCGCTGCCAGGCTCCTCCTACTGGCCGCCTCGGCTTCGCCCCGCTGGCGCGCGGTCTCCGCCCAGGTTCCCCGACGGCTGATGTAGATGCCCAGGTCACGCACCCACAGATAAGGGTGTTCGTTCAGCATCCGGTCGGAGAACGTAAAGCCGTAGCCTCCGCCGAGCTTCACCTGCATCCAGCCAGTCTCGTTTCCATCTTTGGCGAACCTCACTCGGACACCATTGGGAAACTCCGGCGAGGCCGGAAGCTTCGCCGTGTCGAGTGTAAGGTTGTCACTGAAGGGGCGGATTTCCACTTGCGATAGCCATGGCAGTTGCGCGACCGCAGCTTTCCATTGCACCACAAATGAATCGGCGCCGGCACCAGATGCGGGCAGCAGGGCAAGCGTGGCAAACGCCACCAGTATGCGTTTAAATTGCGAATTCCAAGCGCTCATGAATGCACCTCGTGAAAACTACGACACCTGAAGTTCTCCCGAATCGGAAGGATCACCTGGCTCAGGCACGCGAATCCTTACCCGCGTGCCGGAAACATAAACAGTTTGTTGCTGCAGACCATCTTCCGAGCGAAACTCATGCTCAACCAGGTCGTCGGTGGCGTGTTGGGCATTAAAGCGAGCCACCTCCACTGCCGCGTCAATGGCCCTTAGCGTCACCGCATCATCGAACTTATACCGGTAAACGAAGATTTTGCCGCCTGGATTTTGAGGGTTCGCCCAACCGTACATACGGCCCACAGGGCAAACGGAAGGCAGGTCACCTGTCAGTATATCCAACAGCGAGCGCCTGCGAATCTCTCGGCCGCTGAAGTCGTGCCCCAAGTCAGGATCATTGTAAGTGGAGTGTTCCCACCAACTCGCCATTACCGCATCATGGAAGGCTAACTGCCACAACGGCACGGGCCAGAAAGGAGCATCCGTGCCATAGGGGCCGGGGAGCTTGCTGGTTCCGAAATGTTTGTAGGGGATGGCCCAGTCCTTGTTCTGTTCACTGCCCACCACCCGGTCGTGCCGGCTGAATTGCGCAAACATGCCGGCCCGGTATTCCGCATCCATCGCACGGGTGTACGGCCACGAACCGTAATTCTCCAGGCAGGGTCCTGCGTTCAACACATCAAAATGCGCGGCCGTGTACTTCGACCTTAACTCCGGCGCGGCCTCTTTCAGAATCTCCAACACGCGCCCTTCGTGGCTGGCATACCACTGCAGTTCGGCGATTTTCCAAGCCGGGCTGTTCGAACCGTCCGGGTGGTGTATGATCAGCGAGTCCTGGAAGTAAGGGCTGCTGCCGAGAATCTCATTGAGCCAAACCCAGGGAGCATATAGGTACCCCAGCCGATCCAGCTCATCCAGCGTGCTGCGATCCAGGTGGATCCACTTGTAACCGGGGTAAAGCTCATCGCCGCCGTTGAGGTTGAAGTAGTTGACCGGATACACATAGGCTTTCTCGACGCCTCTTTCCTTGAGTTTGCGGAAAACTCCCGCATAATCCGCCTCAGAATCGTGCAGGTAACCGAGCATGATCAGGACGGCGCCCATCATCTTCTCGGTCGAAGGGCACTCCTGGCATTTCTCCTGCAAGCTCCTGTAGAGACCCTGCTGCTTCGCGTATGTGCGGAAAGCGCGCGCCAACGCTACATAAGACGGCGCGGCAACGAAACGAATGCGCTGGCCTCGGATCTGGTCCAGGCGTCCCCAACGCGGCATGTGGACCCATCCGTAGTTCAGGGGTCCGCGTCCATCGTCGGAGTAAACCAAGGCCGTATCGAAGCGCGGCTCCAAAATCGCCAGGAAAGCCGACTTGTTCCCCAGCACGCCGTAATACCGCATCCAGCAATCTTCCGCGTTCATCACAAAGCTCTCGCCGCGCGACGAAGGCCGGTGCAACCGGCCTGTGGTGAACGTATCCACAAGCATCGGCCGCGGCCGGCTTTCCGGGTGAAGCGTGCTCGGAAATCGAATGGCGGTCAAATCGCAGCGGTAGCGCAGGTCGGGCTTTACCTGGAAGAGTACCTCCGGAGCTTCCCCAACGAGCTCCACGGAACAATTCACTTTGCCGCAGTCGAGCGAGTACCGAAGCTCGAAACCATCCCGCAGCGGCGCGATCGATTCCGGAGTGATCGGCTTCAGCTCTTCCGAGATCTTCCCGAGGTTAGCCGTCATCCGCAGCAGCGCGGAATCGGAAGCAGTGGCGGTTACCTCTTTCCAGTTCCACACCCACACTTCGCCCGAACTTTTCTCTTCCACAAACGCTCTGCCGGTTGTACGGTTGATGCCGAGGGACAGAAAGCCGTTTGACCTGATGATCGAATCTTCCTCTTCAGATGCTCCGGCTTGAACCGCGGAATAAGCGGCCGGTACGGCAACACCGGCACCAACTACCTTGCAGAAGTCACGTCGAGTAAGTTTGTCAAACGAATGCAACGTCATAGCAGTTCTCCCTCCTCGGCGGCGGCGCCCGCCGGAAGTGTTAAGTTGTATCTTGCCGATATGTTGCAGCCACCACGTCACTTCCTCCTACTAATGTGCGGCTAGGTAACGGAGATTCAGGAGCAAGGCCTGAATTCTGAAACCCGGAGCCTGAACCTTGCTTGGTCCTTGCACCCCAGGAAGGTGATGGGCCGGGTGAGATCCGGCCAACGAGCCACGGCCTGCTCGTAGGAGGGTTCTTCGGCACGCAGAGTGCCGGCAAAGCCGGTCAGGAGCAAGCCGACAGCTAGAGAAGTAATGACAAACCTGGTTTCATATCGCATGTTTGCCCCGTTTTCTGCCTGCTCTGTCAGTATTGAGCCACGATCGTGGCTTCCTGCAATGATCCGGGAAGCGTGACCCATTCGCCCGCAGGGTCAAAGTCATTCCACTTGTTGCCGTTCACTGTCACAGACTGCATCTTGTGATTGTCAGGAACGCGGAAGCGGACTTTGACCTTGCCGGCCGGCTGCCGTGTGGGTTCGCTGACTTTCGCCTCGATGTTGCCTGCGGCGAGATGAGACGTGACCGAATATGACACAGGCCCGAATTCGGTCTGGAGGTTCTTGACCTCGATCTTCTCGCCATCCTTCATCCAGCGGCGCGGGGTGGCCTGCATTAACCACAGGTCATCACCCACGGCGCGCGCGAGCATGTCTGTGAAGTTCCGCCCCCAGTAGCCCGCGGCCCAAGGCGTCAGCTCAAAAACGCGTTCCTTGCCCCAACTATGGTGCTCGAAGGTGGTCAGGGTCTGCCGGGCCATGGTAACTGTCGACTGGCTGTAGAGAGTGTAAAGGAAGTTCTTCACTTGATCGTGATAGAGATAGTATTGCGCGCTGGTGGCCCACTGCGGCTCGTCCGGCAGACTGGGGTTCATGGGCGAGTAAGAGTCCTCAAAGTAGTTGACCAGCCAGTCATTCTCAGGCGAACCCAGAGGAAACACATAGGTGTCCAGCATGCCGCCCATCCAAGGGCCATCCACCACTGCGGCGTACCAGAGCGTGGACTCGCGCTGGCCCGGCAATTTCTCCAAGTAAGCCGGGAAATAAGGTACCCAGCTGTCATCATTCAAGCGCACCAAGGGGCGCTCCGCGGCGGCGCGCCGCATGCCGTCCTGAATGCATTGCCGATAATCATCGGCCTCGTCGCGGAACTCCGCGGCGCGTGGGTGATGAATCGTTTCCAGCACCTGTGCCATGTACTCCATGCCCCGCCAGATGTTGGCGTCGGAAAACACGCTCGTCCCATGGCTGCCGTCAGTAACCCGTCCGGGCGGAAACCAACCGTAATTAAGCGGCTTGCTGCCGTCCGCGTTCAGTTTCTTACTTTCACTCCGGGTCTGCTTTACCCAGTCCATGCTTTTCAACAGGGCGGGCAACTTCTCGTCCAGCCAGGGGCGATCGCCAGAAAGCTGGAAGTAGCGCGCCGAGGCCCATTGGACCATGCCCTGGTACATCAGCCAGACCAGCGGGCACTGCTCGCGTGGAGCGCCAAAGAAGCCGCTCCAGTCCTTGATCGCCGGCGAATCCGGCCCGGGAATACCTTGCCAGTGGAAGATCGGTTCGAGGTAACGCTTGGCCAGCGCGAAGTAGCCGCGAGGGCACAAATAATCGGCGATGCCGTAGCACGTGCTGTGGTGCCAGATGCGGTTATAAATGATCGGCCCGGTCTGCATCACCGACAAACCATTGAGATCAAGTTCGGAGTTGATAGTCATGCGCGGAAGGAACGTCCGGTAAAGGTTGTTCAACAGAGGGTCGGGAACGGTGATCGAGGCGCCCTCATTGTCCAGGCGAGTCCAGAAAGCCTTGGTTCTCTCCAGCGCGGTTTGGTAGCCGAGTTTTTGAACGTCGGCGAGCCTAGCCGGCGATATGGGACGGTAGAAGTTGGCGAAGGTATAGCTCTGGATTCCTTCTGCGGGCAACTGAATTCGCGCCCGGAATCGCTTGTGATCACCGGTGGTGGGAGTTTCCTCGAACTCGAGCGCCGGATCGGTGACGGCGAGGAGCGTGCCGAGCAGGAAAAATCCCCCTTTCCGCCAGGTGATGTCCTGAAAATTGGCCAGAGGCTGCCTGCCGCCGAAATCCTCGTTGGTAAACTCGATTCCCAAGTAGGTGTCGAGCGCCACCGGGCTGACGTTCTTAATCTGGATGCGCGTCCAGTTCAGCAAGGGCTCGATGCCGGTCTTGACTTGCTCGCCCTCGAGCGGATAGGCAAAGTTGGTTTGCTCCACCTTCATGTCCGCGTCGGACCACTCGGTGACCCCAATCAGATCAAAACCATTCATCAGGTGCTGGCGCACCGCATCATCGCCGTATTCGCGGAAGCGGGGCGCATCGCCTACTCCGAACTGCAGTGAATAGCCGGAAGCCCGAGGCTGCCAGGGCGTATCGGGAAACTCTTCAGGATCTCCACCCACCGACGCGGAGGAAACGCCGATCTTGCCGTTGTTCCAAAGCGTGAACTTGTCGTCGTGGTCGGGCCAGCCAAGGTAGAAGCGCGAGTACTTGAGGTCCGGGAAGCGGTCATCGAAGTATTGCGCATCCACTTCCGGCATGCTCGCGATGTGCTCGATGGCGCGCGCTTCGAGCGGCCAGCCTTCTTTCGCCGTTACAAAATCCCAGATTCTATCGTCGAGATTCCCACGGCCGCCGTTCGGCTTGTAGCCATATTCGAGATAGCCCGTCCAATTGGAGTATTTCTCGGCGCAGGAAACGTAGGGCGCCGCCAGGCTCCTCTTGATTTCAGCCTCGGCCGCGGCGCGCTCGCGCGCGCTTTCCGCCCAAGTGCCCAACCGGCTGATGTAGATGCCCAGATCGCGCACCCACAGGTAAGGATGCTGATCGAGCATCTGATCAGAGAAGGTGAAACCGTACCCTCCGCCGAGTTTCACCTGCACCCACGCGGCCTCTTCCCCACCCTTCCTGAGCCTGACCCGCACACCCTTCGGGAACCCGCTCGAACTCGCGAGTTTCTCGGTGCTGAGTGTCACGTTGCCACTAGAGGAGAGGATTTCGACTCGTGACAACCAGGGCATCTGCCGGCTGGCAGCCTTCCATTGCACGACAAAAGAATCGGCGCCATGCACCGCCGCAGATGACAGCGTAAAACAGAAGAGAGCGAGCAGTATGCGTCGGTATCGGCACAGTGGAGTGTTGGTCATTGTGCGCCTCCTGATTAAGGAGTCCTGAATTCTGAAGTTTGGGTATGACATCGCTGCCACAGACCCGTCTGCGGAGATTACCCTTTCGCCGTCCAGCCTCCGTCAACCACGATGACGGCTCCGGTGATGAAAGACGATTCATCCGAGGCCAAGAAGAGAGCCGGGTAAGCGACCTCTCGAGTGCAGGCCACACGTCCCAGCATGGTCTGCGCAGCTTGCCAGTTGTAGAGAGGCTCTCCCGGCTTAGGTGAAATTCTCGTCTGGATGGGTCCCGGACACAACGCGTTCACGCGAATGTTCTGGAGACCATAATCATTGGCGACACTGAGGGTGAATCCCACCAACGCTGCTTTCATGGAGGTGTACGCAACCGAGGTCGGGCATCCGACCAGCGCCTGGATGGATGCTACGTTGATGATGGACCCTTTCTTGTGCGGGAGCATGTAGGGCAACACCGCCTTGGTGACGTAGTTCGCTCCCATCAAGTTCACCCGGATGGCGCGGTCCCATTCGTCCGCCGTTGCTTCCAGGAGGCCCTTCCAGTCCGTAAGGTAAGCGGCGTTGTTGCAGAGCACATCGATTCGTCCTTGTTCCCCGGCCGCTACGGTGGCCAGACGCGTGGCATCTGCAGGCGAAGACACGTCAGTCGGGCAGAAAACCGCGTCGCCCCCCTCACCTTGGATTTCAGCTACCACCTGGTTCCCAACCTCTGCATCAATGTCCGCCAGCACTACGCGGGCGCCTTCTTCGGCAAATACCTCGCAGATAGCCCTGCCGATCCCGTGAGCTCCTCCGGTTACAACGGCAGTTCTTTGCTTCAGTCTGTCCATTCAAGCCTCCTCCGCAGATTCGAATCACAAATTATCCGTTCTAGCGCACAACTCCCGGGACGCATTGAATTCCCAAACATTCGACGTAGGGGCGTCCCTTGTGGGCGCGCTTCGGGGGCACAAGGCCCGCCCCTACGAGTAGGTTTTGAAACAGCTTCTTGAGTGTCCTCAGGGTGACAGCGCAGAGCCTGGGTTGCAGCCGCTAGCGTTTCCCCTGAAGCTCATGGAACCGTTCCATCTCGTGGCGGGCGCGTTCGGGCTGGTTGGCTTCCCGGTAAAGCTGTCCCAGAAGATAATAGCCTTCGGCAAACTTAGGATCCAATTCTACACATTCGCGAGCGGCCGCGAGCGCCTGAGCGGTCTGATGAGTTCGACGGTAGACTTTGGCCAAGTCAAAATGAACCATACTCATTTCGGGAGCTTGCTTTTCTGCACGCAGCAACTGCTCGAGGGCTTTTTGGGTCTGGCCCATCTTCAGAAGCACTTCCCCAAGTTCTACACGAGCCTTGACATCATGAGGATAATACTTCAGCTCGGCGAGGAGCTCCTCCCGCTCCTCAGGTAGCTTTCCCTCAAAGCCATGGAGCAGGGCCAGATGGTAATGCACCAAAGGGTAGCGCTCGTCCTTTTTGGCGATGAACTCAAACTGTTCAAGCGATAAACGGATAAAATCCGGGTTGCCAAGGACCGGATAAGCACTAACATAAACGCGGCCCAGCAAAAAGCGGGCCTGGAGGTTATTGTCGTCAAGTTCGACGGCGCGCTTCAAAGGAACGAACGCCTCGGCGTACTTCTTCTCTTGGTAGAGAACGTAGCCAAGGTCGTAACAAAAAGTGGGTTGCTGCGGCTCGGAGGCGATAGCTTGACGCAGGTTATCCTCGGCCTCCGGAAACCGCCCGAGCGCTGCCAAAGTTAATCCATAGAGATGGCGCCAGGAAGCATCGTTCTTATCCTGCTGAAGGACTCGCTCCTCCAGCGATAGGGCTGATGCGTAGTCCTTTTTCTCATACTTTTGGAGGGCTTGCTGATAATCGTTCGACTGGGTGAAAGCGGGGGGACAAAGCAGCAAACCGGCAAACCATGCGACGAGAGCAGAGCAGAGAACTTTACCACCCTCTCGGTTTAAGCGCCGACGCTTACGAGGTTTGCTCATTTCACTGGTTCTTCGACCCATCCGCTCCGTACTCATCTTTCCTCGCACGCTGGAGTCGCTGGAAAGTCGCGAAGGCTTGATCGGCTTTGGCCTTTTCCCCTTTACGAAGATAGTATTTTCCTAGCATGTAGTGAATACGCCCGTCCTCATCGGAGTCCGCTTGTTCGAGAATCTTGATGGCGTCCTCAAGGTGTCCCAGAGAGTCTGTTGCCTCGGCGAGGTATATTCGCGACTTGTTATCCTCGGGACTTGATCGCACGACGCGATCCAGTTGGGATACCGCCTGCTCAGGCTGATTGTTCATCACGTAGGCTTCCCCAAGGAGAGCGGCGGCTCGAAGATTGGAGGGTTCCAGAGCCAGAGCCCTCTGAAAAAGGCCAATGGCCTCTCCGTACTGGCCAACTTTGTCTTCGAACTTGCCATAAGAAATCAGAGCCTCGGGATCCGAATCGCTCAGTTGGATGGCTCGTTGGTATTCGCGCTCCGCCTCGGGCCGCTTACCTTGCCATCCCAGATTCTCGGCACGAATCAAAGCCGCAAGAAGGGAGTTCGGCGATCGAGCCACGAGTTTGGCATAGGCGCTTTCTGCCATGGCGCTATACAGGCGGAAAGACCAAAACGTGACATCCTTATCCCCTGGGGCACGCCGTTGTGCCTCCATAAGAGCCGTCGTGCCGGCCGAGAGATCCTGCGAAACGTTCAGGCATGCTGTGAGGAGGAGGCCATCGGCCAGGCCTTTGGATTGTTGGCATTCAAGTACCCCTGGCTTGAGAGCCTCTTCCAAAACCTCTTGATCTTTCTTCCCCTTGCCCCTGAGGATTCTTAACGCCTCATCCGCCAGCGCTTGGTAAGCCTTCCCCAACTGGTAATACGTCCGATCTTGATCGGAACCGGTTTTTAACTGCCCCAAATCCTGCAGCGCGGCATTCGAATAGTCGCCCAACTCATAATAGACCGCACCCAGGAAGAAGTGAATCTGCGGGTCTTCAGGTTTCAGCGAACAGAATTTTTTCAGGGAGGCTAGAGCTTTTGTGTACTGGTCCGTTTGGTAATAAGACACACCTTGGAAGAGGTAAGCGTCCGCAAGGTCACGGTCCTGTCGGATAACCTCATCGAACAGGCCAATAGCCTCAGGATATTTCTTTTGGGTGTAGTAAATTGTCCCGAGGTTAAACTCAGCTTCGATCCAGTTGGGTCGAAGCCGGAGTATCTCTTTGTAGAGGCGAGCTGCCTCATCCAGGTTCTGCTCTTGCTCTGCCCTCTGGACCTTCGCAAGCAGGGCCTGGAGCGGGTCTTGCGAAGGTCGCAGAGGGGCCGTAACCAACAGAACCAGAAAAGGCCAGGTTCGTAGAAACGTACCCAACCCCTTTCAGAAGTAAAACTTCAAGCCGAACTGCATGTCCCTGGCGGGACCTGAACCGTATATCACCCCCGTGTAGCCAGGATAGCCGGAGGTCGTGGCAGGGTCGCCAAAGTTGGTGTGGTTCAAGGCGTTAAACATCTCCCAGCGGACCTGGAGGTAGCGCGCTTCCGAGAAGTGGAAGTTCTTCATCAGCGCCGTATTGAGTACCGTCATTCCGGGGCCGTCCATAAACCCTATCGGGGAATTGCCCCATTGGTAGTCAGGTGGAGCGGCAAACGCAGCCGGATTGAACCACAAATTGTGGCTTGGGTTCGGGACGTGGGGATTGCCCACCAGGTCGGGCCGAGTGTCCCAGCCATCACCCAGGGTCGCGCCGGGCTGGTCCATGGTAAGAGGATCACCGGAAGCGTGCCTGAGGATACCACTGAGCTCCCAACCGCCTAGGAACCCATTTGCCACGCGATTTACATTCGACAGGTATTTCAACCCGTGGCCAAAAGGCAGGTTATAGATGGCGTTGATGGTCAGCAGGTTTGTGTGATTAAGGCTCGCCGGCCCCCGGAGGTATCCAGCAGGAGTAAAGGGCTGGATGCCACCCTGAACATAGTCCTCGGTGTTGTTGTCCATAGTCTTGCTGTAGGCATAGGAACCTGTGAACGCTAGCCCACTCGTGAATCTTCTCTCCCACAAAACAGTAAGCGCGTTGTACCAAGTAGCGCCGTTTTTCTGATACGTCTCAATCGAGCCGAGGGCCGGGTAGGGCTTGGCGGCTTGGAGATCTGGGTAGTTGCCTGGCGGCACCTCGTTATAGAAGATGCCTGTACTCGGACCGAAAGTATGTGATCCCATGTATCCGACCGTAAGAGCCGACTTGAAGGGCAGTTCCTTTTGGACGGCGATGTTCCACTCGTGGGTCCTCACATTGCCCATATCTGCAGCCGGGGCTTGAACTCCGGGCGCTACGAACGTCGTGGGATTCGACGGGTAGGCGGTCTCCCATTTTTGCATGGACTCAGCCGAAAAGTACTCCGATTCGTAATTCCAGTAAGGGGGACCGACGATGGCAGAGGCTTGCGCATTGCCGGTTTCTCCGCGGTAGGCAAAGATTCCGTACGCGCCCCGCACCACCAGGTCACCCTTAGGACGCCACGCGACGCCCAGGCGCGGCGAAACGTAACTGCTCGGGAAGAGGTCGCCTTTCGGATAGCCAACCTGGTTGGCCGGAACCCAATAGGCTGCGGTCGCCGCCGCCACATATGGAGCGACCGCTCGGCAATTCAGATTCACTTTTCCGGAGTTATCCAAGCCAGCCACGGCCTTGCCGATCTTAGGATCCCAGGTGGATACATTTCCGCAGACCGCCTCTTGCGCTTGCCAATGGTCGAATCTGACACCCAGGTTCAGCGTTAGCTTCGGGCTGACGTTGAAATAATCTTCAAAGAAAACGGCATCATAGGGGGCCGACTTCGTGCCGAAAGTGTCGAGCGGGAAGGTTCTGTACGCCCACTGTGGAAGTCCCAATAAATAATCGGCAAAGCCATTCCCCGTGTATTGGCCATTGAAACCGAAGTTGCCTCGCGCGCAACACGAAGCGTGATCTCCGAAAGTTCCGCGATTGTCGAATTCGTAGCCCATCTTCATCGTGTGCTTGCCGCGTATGATGTTCAAACCAGCTTTGCCGTTTTTGTTTTCGCTCCAAAGGCGTTCGGGCACGCCCCAAGGCAGTCCGAATCCTGAGTAGCCACTGAATGAAACCGCGGGCAACCCTATAAACTTCCCCTCGATGGAAGTCGGGTACCCTTGGATGCCGGCATCGGTCGTAAGATTTTCCTGACCTGTGAAGCCGGGGCTATCGGAATTGAAGTTGGAGTTAAAATACTCCAAGCTAAGCGTGAACAATATCGAGGGAGTGATGGAGTAGTCGTAGTTCACACCCATGTTCAATTGCGCTACCACCGCAGCGTCGGGCACGGTCGGCAGGTACCCTGGGGTGTTTGCGTCGTTTCTGTAGTCAACGAACCGGCCGTAGATCCTCTGTTTGCTGGTAAGCTGGTGGTCGATGCGCAAGATACCGTTATCCGTCTCAGTCGATGCTGGGGCCAGCGCATCGTAGAGATTCCCTGGCGTGTTAGCTTGTGGGATGTACTTGAAGAAAAACTGCGCGGCAGTGTCGATGCGGCCGGGTTGAATCTGGTTCCCAGGGAACGGCGCGTTGGTGGTAGGGTCAGTGATCGGGGTAGACAAGGACGAGAAATCCCCGCTATAAAAGGCCGTCGGCACCACCGGTTCATTGTAGATTTCCGACTGCCGAATCCTGGTTCCCTCGTAGCTTCCGAAGATGAAGGTTTTGTTCTTGATGATGGGCCCCCCCGCCGCGACTCCAAACTGGTTCCGGTTCAACTTGGGCGTAGTGGCGGCGAAAAAGTTCCTGGCATCGGTCGCGTTGTTTCGATTGAACTCCCACAGCGTGCCATGCAAACCATTCGTGCCAGACTTGGTGACCATGAGCACTTGCATGGGGTTGCGTCCGAGATCGGCCCCGAAGTTCTCAGTCTGGATGCTGAACTCTCCAATGCTGTCGACGTTGGGGATGCCTATTGCCCCCTCGTCCATGGCGGCATTAACGTTCATCCCATCGAGCGAGTACTGGGTCTCGTAATCGCGAATCCCGTTGCCGTAGATGAAACTGCCATTTTCCGGATTCTTTTGCCCTTCAAATATGACGCCCGGTGTGAAGGACGTCATTTCTATGGGATTTCGGCCATCCAAGGGGAGGTCCACGATCTGCTTTTCTTCGACGATACCTCCGGTCTGGGTCGTATCGCTCTGCAACAAAGGCGCCTGGGCTGTAACCGAGACCTCCTGGTTCGTCGCGCCCACTTCGAGGACCACAGGAAGGCGCTTGCGTTGGCCTATCGTGAGCTCGACGCGGTCGAGTTTCCAGGTCTTGAAACCCTGCATGGTCACGGTCACAGAATATACGCCTAAAGGAAGGGCAGGGACCTCGAACTCACCTCCCTGGTCAGTCTTGACTGTTTTCGTCATTCCCGTGTTCAGCTCTTGCACGGCCACGTCGGCGCCCGGCACCAAAGCGCCAGACTGGTCCGTGACGGTTCCTAGAATGGCGCCCTCTGTACCGAATTGCGCAAAAGCCGCAGTCGAGAGCGCCAGAATCAGCAATGCAAGACAAAGCGCACGCCTCATGGCTTTTTCTCCTGTCTTTTTAGGGCAGCGACGGCTGAAGTATCGCCTCCGCTTTCCGGCCCGATTCTCAGGCAAGGATCTCTCCTCGCTCTTGAGGACAAATACTCCCTCTTCGCACTCGTTCAGAATCCCGACGCCAAGTATCCGGATTAGCCCGGCAGCTAGACAAGGTTTTCCTGTCTGGACAAGCGTATGATTGATGGCAGGGGAGGCGCGGGACAAGCGAAAACAGCGGGTTGTACAATATGTTGGACAATTTCTGCAGAACTTGTTATGCTTCGCTTGGCACTGCTCCCAGAGCATTCTGAGCGGATTGCAATCCAGGACGAGGTATCACTGCTCTCGTGCTGGTCACCTCCTCCCGAGATTTGCCGATGTGGGTAGGAAGGCCATGGCGGCCGCAAAGACTGGAAAAGTCCCAGCAGTTGACCGCGCCTTCGCGACGCTAGAACTCCTGGCCGAGTCGAAGGGCGGTCTATCAATGTCGGCGGTAGCTCACCGGCTCCAGGCGCCGAAGAGTTCAATCCACCTAATTATGAGGACTTTGGAAGACCAGGGCTACTTGTGGAAGGATCAGACGTCTCGAAAATATTTCATAGGTCTCAGACTTATTGATCTGGCTGGGGCGGGGTCAAGAGGGTTCGAATTACGCGAACGGTCAAAGCACCTTCTGTTGAACCTTACACGTAAGCTGGGTCTGACCGTTGACATGGGCGTTCTGGAGGGCAGCCAAGCGGTCCTTATCGAAGTAGTTCAGTCGCCTGGGGTGGCCAAGCTGGACACTTGGGTTGGGCACCGGATGGATTTGAATTGCACCGCGCTGGGCAAAGCCCTATTGGCTTTTGTCTCCGAGGAAGAATTCGAGCGCATCTTCCAGGGCAAGCGCCTGGTTCGTCACAACCAAAACACGATTTGTTCGATTCGGAAGCTCCGAGATGAGCTGAGCAAGGTTAGAGCGGCTGGTTATGCTGTGAACCACGAAGAGGAAGAAATCGGCATATGCAGCGTAGGGGCACCCGTCTTTGATCACAGTGGCCAAGTCGTTGCCGCCATCAGTGTAGATGGCACCACCGCAGAGCTCGCCGAGGACTCCATCGATAAGGTAGCTGAATCCGTCAGAGATACCGCCGAGAGAATTTCTCGGTCGCTGGGGTATGGCATCCGGCTTTAACGTTTCGAATCGCCGCATTTGAGCGCCACGGCGGTTCCGCGCCGCGGGGCACCATGGTCCCCTCGGCTGGCTGCACGTTAGCGACGGATCGGCAGTGGAAGAGTTTCCTTGACAAATGTAGTCTACGTGTATATACTACACAACTGGTCACGCCGTGCTTTTGCGCCCTTCCCCCCTCCTTTCCCCCGGCCTCGCTGCCCTGGTTTGTCAAAAGCGTGGAGCTCTTCCCCCAGGCAGAAGGCGAGGTGGTCCGGCCATCCCGACCACGGCAGGGCGGGCAAGAGCTCTCGAAAAACAATCTTTTCTTGCACGAGCGAAGCCAGTATGTCTATGAAAACAAAAGGCCGCTGGCGCGCAAGGCGTGAAAACGAAGCACGAATTGGACACCGAAATGACGTGTTTTTGGCAGATTCTGCTCATGATTTGACTGCAAAGGGGGGAGATTTTCGAAGGAGTTGGGCAAAACCTGCCCTGATCCCTCGGTAACGGGGTGAACGAGGCGCGGCCGCATGGCTATGCCCCCGTACGGTCACCCTCGCTGTACCCAGGCGGCGTAGGGGTAGGGCCAGCCCTGGGCGCGGACCCCTGGGCTGCGGAAAGGGGACGGAATGCCGAACCCTTTCATTACCCGCGGTTATCAAGGGATTAGGCCATTTTCACCTTCGCTTGAGTTGATGGAGAGCCGCGCGTATACTCCTAATCCAAGAGGAAGGTCAGATCGGGAATTCCGCTCGCAGGGCTTTTCTCCTGAGCCAGGAAAAGAGGACAACGAATGAACAGGCGAGCCTTTCTGTCCAATTGTACAGGCGCAATGGCGGGGATTGGCGGGGGTTCCTGCATAGTGTGCCGGCAAGCAATTCTGCACGGAAAGCAAGCCCAGAGAGGGGTCACCCGCAGCTTGCGAAACTTAGCCTCTCGACCGATTTTGGAGACCGCACTTATTGGGGCAGGGTCATTGAATTCGCCCGATCACACAACGTCTCCAGCCTCGAAGTTGTAATGAACGAATGGAATACTCCCTACCCGGGAGGCGGATACGTGGTCGCTGAACGCCTGAAGGATTGGCTCCAGTTCCTGAGCAATGCCTGAAGGGTGACTCCTTGCCTGAGGATCTGACGAATGGCCGTGGGATATTTCTATACCTTGATGGCATTAGGAAGCTTTGGGGTGCTGGGAATCCTCAACAAGGTTGCCGAGGTCAAGAAGTGCCGGCCTAGCGCCGTAAGCGCCTCGCTGTGTATGTGGGCTGCCGTTCTGGTCTGTGCATACCTTATCTTTTTCAAGCATTCCGGTGTCAGCGCACCCAGTAATGTGATCGTGGTCGCCACCCTCTTTGGAATAATCGGAGCCATCGCATCGATATCCTTCCTCGCCGGTCTGAAATACGGCAAAATCTCCACAAGTTGGCTCATCATTAACTTGTCCTCCGCCGTTCCGGCCATAGCGTCAATCCTGGTCTACGGTGAGAGCGTGACTTTGCGCAAAGGTGCCGGCTTGGGTGTGGCTGCGGGAGCGCTCTTCTCACTCTACAAGGACAAAGAAATCGAAGAGTTGGAAGCAGCTAATCCCGCCATTGAAGGATCGGGAAACAGTCCGCTGAGAGGAAGAGCAAATAAGCTACTATGGCTGCAATTGATGTTCGTGGCGTTTATGACTAACGGACTGGGTTCATTCGGACTGAAGATCCTGGCGGAGAAGCATTTGTCCGGACAGTACCAATACCAATACTTGGTATTCTGGTATATTGCTTCATCGGTCATTGCGGGATTCGTCTTTCTAACTGGGCATTCCAAACCTCGGAAGAGCGAGGTTCTGATGGGCGCCGGCATGGGTCTCTGCAGCGTGCTTGGGCAACTAGGCATGGTGCTGGCTATGAGCTCGCAGGTTCCTGGCTACTTGGTGTTTCCACTTGCGATCGGGGGGAATCTGTTTATCGTGGTTGCAGGCGGACTCATTCTATTCAAAGAGCGAGTGAGGAGCTACGGTTACTTGGGGCTTGGCCTGGGAGTTACGGCGCTGGTGATCCTGGCCATTCCCTGACCAGCAAAGGTTAGGACGCAAGGATTCAGCTCTGATTACGGAGGTGTGAAGTGCCCGAGATCATTTATGACCATTCCCGCATCGATTTTAGCAAGCCCGGCAAGCAGCATTACCAGGTGGCCTTCCACGAGGATTCGAGTTGGGGCTATTCTCTGGTTCCCCTGACGGTGATCAATGGCTTGAGGAAATCCCCGCCGCAAGCCCGAACCAAGGGCGTGATGCTGTCTGGCGGGACTCACGGCAACGAGTATGAGGGACAAGTCGCGGTTAAGCGTCTTTGCCAGGACCTGGACCCTTCGGAGATTTCCGGCTGCGTGATTCTGATCCCTCAGCTCAGTCAAAGCGCTTGCGTCGCCAATCGACGGAGTTCACCTTTGGATGGGGTCAACATGAACAGGGCTTTTCCGGGAAACCCGCGTGGGACGATTACCTATCGAATTGCAAACTTTGTGAAAACCCGCATTTTCCCCCAAGTGAGCGTGGTTATTGACATCCACGCCGGGGGCAACGAAGGCGCCTTCGCTCTCTGCACCTCTTTCCATCCTATTCCTGACCCCGCGCAGCGCGCCGAGATCGCTCGGGTCGCGCAACTTTTTGATACCCCTTTCATCTTCATCTATTCCAGTGACATGGCCTCCGGCCTTCTCCCCGATGAGGCGGAAGCTGAGGGGAAGGTGACTATCGGCGGCGAATTCGGCTTTGCCGAATCAGTCAGCCCGCGAGGAGTGCGGCATGCCTACGAAGGGATTAAAAACGTCCTGCGTCACTATGGTATGTTGCCGGGGGAGATAGTGAAGATCGATCGTTCCCGGTCGTCTCCTCCGCGCTTCGTCAGGTCGGCAGACTTGAATGATTACACTCCTTGTCCGAAGGATGGTATTTGGGAGCCCGCTACTGCCCTGGGAGACGACCTCCAAGAGGGCGAACTGGTCGGGCGTCTGCATGACTTCTCGGATCATACTCAGCCTGCATTGGAAATGCGAGCTCATCGCGCCGGAGTCCTGATCATGATGCATTTCCCGGCAGTCTCGAAGAAGGGAACAACCCTCTTTGTGGTGTCCGAAGAAGTTACGCCTGACTAATAACCGATAAGGAGCTGAGCATGGATATTCGAAAAGCGCCGCCGCTTCCCGCAGCGATTATTCCGTTTCCAGTAGTTGCCAACATTGACCACGCGGAAGGACCGATCTTCGATGCGCAAGGTAATCTCTATTTTGTGAACTACGTTCGCAACGGGACCGTGGGGCGCATGACGCCCGATGGAACCGTAAGCGTTTGGTGTGAGACAGGGGGACAGGCCAACGGGTTGAAGGTCGACTCCGAAGGGTACATCATCGCCGCTGACGTGGGCGCAAGACGAATTCTCAGGATTGACTCTTCGGGGAAATCCATCGAGGTCTTGACGGACCAGTGCGAGGGCAAGCCCTATTTGGGCCCGAATGACATATGCCTCGACATGGCGGGCAATATCTATTTTTCCGATCCGTGCGATGCCGATCCGGATGCGCCCATCGGCTCAGTGTTCCGAATCGACAGGCGCCGGAACGTTCGCCGCCTGGTAGCGGGATTGAGGTATCCCAACGGGCTCGCGGTTACGCCCGACCAGAAGCAACTGCTCGTCGCTGAAACAATGACGAACCGCATCCTGGCCTTCGGTTTTCAGCCTGACGGCTCTTTGAGTTCTGCAAGAACCTTGTTTCGATTTGCAACGTCCAGTGTCGATGGCATCATGTTCGATGAATACGATCGCCTTTGGGTGGCGCGCTGGCTGAATGGCACTGTGGGCGTGATTACGCTCGAGGGAGAGTTGGTGGAGGAGATTCCGGCAGGCGGAAGCAAAGTGACTAACTTGTGCTTTTGGGAAAAGAGCGTCTACGTCACGGTAGATGCGGCGCACAGCATTTTTCGCCTCGATGCCGGCGTGGGTGGCAAACCCTACACAGCGTGAGTGCGGAGCAACCCCCTCCCCGATGGAGAAGTGGCCGAGGGTGATGGCTAACTGAATCACGGCGACCGCTGTCATTCTGAGCGAAGCGAGGAATCTCTGTATTTCGCAACCACTTGTGCAGAAAACAAAATACTGGGATGCTTCGTCGCCTGCGGCTCCTCAGGATGACACTCCGGAAGGTTTTCAGCATTCTCCCAGGTGATGAAGAGTTCAGGGCTGATATTCCTTTCCAATCAGATACAGGGTCACGCCCTTCCGGCACGCGGCTGCGAAGTGAATCATCATGACCACGCCGGAACGTTGTGCACGCACCTCGAACGGTTCCGAAGCGTGATCCGCAAAGTCATGCAGACGTCCGAGCAGGCCTCCCTCCTCGACCTCGGCACCCGGTTCCACCGTTGGCTCCCAAACGCCGTCGCGGGGCGCGGGAACAAAGTCCTCGAGGCTTATGGCCTGCAACAAGCGGGCGGGACCTGAACGCTGCGGATCGATCTTCACAATCTCACCCGGCAAAATTCCGTAGTGCCGCAGGATATTCTTGATTCCCTCGTAAGCGTGCAGCGTGCCTTTGGGGTGCGCCGCTTCGCCATAGCCGAACTCTCCGCACGCTACAATTTTGCCCTCCCGCTCCGCTTCGATCGGTAGAAGTCCTGAGCCCTCGGTGCCTCCGGCAATGTTAATGAAACGGGAATCAAACAACTGGGCGATCTCTAGCATTTCATCGAACTGCTTCCTATCCTCCGTCACATACACCGCCGGCAGCGGCATGGTGAAGTAACCCTCCAGGCCACCAGAATGAATATCGATCACTACCCTGACCAGGGGGAAAATACCGGTCTCGACAAAGTGGGCGATGCGGTAAGAAACCGTGCCGCGCGGGTTTCCCGGGAACGCACGGTTCATGTTCACTCCATCGTGGGGCGACGGCCTCGTATTGGCAGTGCAAGCGCTCTCGCTGAGCTGGGGTACAAGGATTACGCGGCCGCACATTTCCTCCGGATCGAGGTCATGACAGAGCCGCTTCACGGCTACCTGACCTTCCCATTCGTTGCCGTGGGTTCCACCGAAGGCGGCGACGCCCGCCGGAACTGCGCCCGAACTCGACTCCCGCAGGCCGTTGATTACCGTAAGCGGAACGAGTGAATAGCCCCAGCTCGAATCGAGATGGAAGGCGATTTGGTAATGGTGCTTTCCTGGCTTGTTGAAATCGATTTTCGTGTGATCGTACACGACAGTTGCCATGGAATCTACATACCTCCGCTGGAGATTAGGGTTCGATCCCACTTGCGCTTGTAGTGAGCTGCGAAGCTTGGTCGCGACAGGCACAGCTATTCAGATAGCTCAACCCAGTAAACCTCGTAGGGACGCAGGGTTATGCTCACCGGCTGGTCCGAGATCTTTCCGTTGCTGATCTGCTCCAGGGTATTAACGGGGGTCTCGGGGTTGAGCCGCACTATCCGCACTCCGCCTTTCTTCGTCGAAGGAAACTTCAGGTTCACCTCATAGGGATTCCCCGCACCTTCTAACGGGAAATTCCACAGCACCACGTTGACCCACACTCCACCGCGAGCCGCCAGGGCGTTGAGGTCGCCAATGGTGCCGGTGACAGGCAGTTGGTCTCCCTTGATGAGGCTGAGGAGCTTGAACGCGTAGTAAGCCGGCCGCACCCGATCCTGGTTGTCCCACAGGCCGTCATATTGCGGCATTTCGTTCCACCAGCGTGCCATGGAAGCCGTACCATGCTCAGACATCCAGCCGGAAAATTGCGCGGGGTCCACGAAATAGTCACGAGCATGGTAATAAGCGGACCGACTGAGTCCTTGCTTGTAAAAGCCCAAAGTGGTTTCGAGCACGAAAGCGGGCTGGAAATAGGGATCCATAACCGGATTCCAGAGTGACATGTTCCACTCGTCGATGATCGTCTCCACCTGGCTCAATTGCGGATGCTTGGCGAGCTTGGCTTTCATGTAATCAATCGTCTTCCAGAATTCCCGTGGGTCGCTGTTATAAAGATGCCAGGAAAGGAAATCCATCCGCACTTGGCCCTTGTCCGCAGCATCCACCAGGGCATCGGCGATGGGGCTGGTGTAGCGGGCGAGGGCAGGCCCACCGACCTTGGTATGGGGGTCCGCGCGGCGAATCGCACCAACTGTATGCCCGTAGTAGGTGACGTAGTTCTCAGGCGTGAATCTGTAAGGCGATCCGCCCGGTTCACCGATGTCGCCTTCGTTCGCGACCTCCCAATATTGAATCCCGAACTTACGATCTTGATTGCAGTGCTTCACTAACTGGTAGACCAGTTCCTCCCATTCCGAGTAGTCGGTGGGATCGACCACCTCATCGTTGATCTGCGGGTAGAGTACACGGGGCTTGAAGCATAAATCCATGATGGGCTTCGCGCCCGTGGCTAAAATGGCTGCAATCGCTTTGTCGAGCGTGTCCCAGTGATACTGGTGGTGTGCCGGGTAGAGGTCAAAGTATTCCTGCACGAAAAGCCGGATGGTCTGAGGGTGAAGCTGCCGGATTTGATCGACTCGCTCGTTGAACATTGGCTGGTCGCTCAATCCGCCCTGCCCGAGCGCGTAACGGGTAAGATCGATGGGGCCTGAAGTCCGGGATGTGTCCACTACAACATCGACAGTGGCCGCCTGGGCCAGGGCCACTCGAGGGATGCTCGCAACTCCCGCCATGAGGAAGAAAAGAAGACCTAAATCGCGATAACGCTTCATTCTGTTCATAATCCACACTCCCTTGCGCCACAAGAATATTTGGTTTACCCGCGCTCCCGGTGCCTCCGCGCCAGCCCCGAACGGAGCACATGGGCGAGGGTTGTGAACCCGGTAGCCTGAATTGCAGCGGCGCGTGCTGAGCGCCGACCGGCCGTCGGAAACCGCCGCGACAACTGCCAACGATTGTCAGCCCACTACTCGGACAACTCGATCCAGTAAATGTCATAAGGGCGCAGTGTCAGACGAAGCGGTTTCCGCTGGAGGTCCGCGATGTCCCCGTTGGTAACCTGCTCAAGGTTATTGAACGCTGCTTCCGGGTTGAGACGCACGACACGCACGCCACCCTTCTCTTCCGCCGGGAATTGCACATTTATGTCGTAAGGCTTGCCCGCACGTGCCAACGGGAAGTTCCACAATACAACGTTGACCCACGGCCCGCCGCGCGCTGCCATCGCGTTCACATCAGCGTTTGTGCCGGTCACGGGCAGTTGATCTCCCTTGATCAGGCTGAGAAGTTTGAAGGCGTAGTAAGCCGGCCGCACCCGATCCTGGTTATCCCAGAGGCCGTCGTATTGCGGCATTTCGTTCCACCAGTGTGCCATAAACGCGTCGCCTCGCGGAGACAGGAGGCAGGAGAACAGCGCCTGATCAACGAAGTAGTCCCGAATATGGTAGTAGGCAGCTCCGCTCAGCCCTGCCTTGTAGAAAGCGAGTGTCGTTTCCAGAATGAAAGCGGGTTGGAAGGAAGGGTTCAGAATGGGGTTGCCGAGATCCATGTTCCACTGGTCGTTAAATGTGGGCAACTGGCTCAGCGAGGGGTATTTGGCGAGCTTGGCCCGCATCGAGTCGACGAGCTGCCCGTGTTTCTCAGGATCATTGTTGTAGCCATGGAAGGAGAGGAAGTCCAAAGGCACTTTGCCCTCTGCAGCGGCAGCGATCAAGTCGTCTACTTGAGGACTGGCACTGTTAGCCGCGGATGGTCCGCCTACTTTGGCCTGTGGATCGGCGCGATGAATGGCGTAAGCTGTATGCTGGTAGTAGCGGAGATAGCCCTCGCGCGTTAGGAACTTGAATGGGACTCCGCCTGGCTCGCCGATATCTGCTTCGTTGGTCAGTATCCACTGCTCAATTCCATACTTCCGATCTTGATTGCAATGTTTCACCACCTGATAGACCAAATCTTCCCACTCCGCGTAATCGGTCGGGTCACCAATTTCATCTTTGATCTGCGGATACAGCACCCGGGGTTTGATGCATAGGCTGACGACGGGCTTGGCGCCAGTGGCGCGGATGGCTTCCATCGTTTTGTCGAGCGTGTCCCAGTGGTACTGGTGGTGAGCAGGGTAGAGGTTGAAGTACTCTTGCAGAAACACGTGGATGGTTTGAGGGTGAAGCTGGCGGATCTGCTCCACGCGACTGTCAATCATGGGCTGATCGCTCAAGCCGCCCTGCCCCAGCGCATATCGAGTCAGATCGATTGACCCTAAAGTTTGAGATGTGTCGACGACAATATTGACGCTGTCTGCGTCAGCCAACGGAGTGCGAGGGCTGCCCATAAGCACTGGTGCGAGAAACGACATGAGGATCAATCTACTATACTGTATCAGTTTCTTCATAGGTCACGCTCCGCGTTTGTTTTCGTGTGCTCAGCAGGGTGCTTCTTGAGGCCGCAGGATGTGGTGTCCGGGCAAGGGCTCAATTACTGGCGGTGTACGGATTTGCAAATGCACACAGGAAGTCCGGCAACGAACGAGTCGCGGCCTCACGCGCACCGCAGGCCATTTTTGTCAATTACCGGGCGGTGGTCAAGTGGGTTCAGCGAGCCGGTTCGATAGGTTGGACGAATTGTGGGTTGATTGGATGCGGGGTTCAGGAAACCGTCCGACGCAGCTAACCCTGATATTAGAAGGTTGGCATGATTGCCAGAGGCGATAACGGTTTAGCGAAAGCATAGGAAACACGCTCCGATTCTTTGAAGACGATTGCCGGGCGCATGCTTCAGTCAGGGTTCTTGCCAAATTGTTCAATAGGCTGGACAACACGCCCAGAACCTCTTGACTCTTCATATTTTTGCGGGTAGAAACGATGCAGTTGACTCAATCTGGAATCGCTCGAGAAAGGTTGGAGTCTGGGTTGCGCCCGATCGAAGCCCCGCTCGAGAGGAGGTTACATTGAATAGCAAATCATTTTCGGTCACCGAATTATTAAACCCACGAGCAATCGCCTGGGGGTGCGAGCTGCGAGTGGGCACTCACAATATTGATCGAAGCCGACTGTTGCGGTTGTCTTGCCGGTGCCACGCGATCCTTTTGGCATTATTGCTTCTGGGCATCCCCGCCTGGGGACAGCAGCAGGCGGCCCTGTCAGGCATCGTTCGTGACCCCTCCGGGGCTCTGATTCCCGGGGCCTCAGTTCGCGTGACCAAGGTCGATACGCAAGTCGTGGTAAGCGCGGAAACAAATTCCACCGGCTACTACGTGGTGGGCAATCTTATTCCTGGCGCTTACTCGATGGAAGTCAGGAAGGAAGGGTTCAAGACTGCCGTGCGGCCGCCGCTCACCTTGGAGGTGGCCCAGTCGGCGACGGTGGATTTTGAACTCGAGATCGGGCAGACTTCTCAGGAAGTGGCAGTTCACGGTACGGCTCCCTTGGTGGAAAGGACCGACGCGACGGTCGGGGGAGTGATCGGACCGACGGCAATGGTCGAGTTGCCGCTGAACGGGCGGAATTATTTCAACTTGGCGGAGCTTAGTCCCGGCGTAACGACCTACGGCCAGCGCAGCTTCTATGCGAGCGCCATTAATGATTACGGCACCTCGTTTAACTCCGGGAGTGCCGGCGAAGATCGCAATGGTTTCACGCTGGATGGCGCTGACATAAAACAATACCTAATCAACGGCTCCTATGTTCCTTCCATTGACGCCATCCAGGAATTCAAGATTGAAACCACCCCTTATGCTGCGGACCTCGGAACCAGTCCAGGCGCGCAGATTCTGCTGGTGACGAAAAGCGGCACAGATCAGTTCCATGGTAACATGTACGAATTCCTGCGGAACAGCGCGCTGAATGCCTATAACTACTTTGATAACAAGAGCTTACCTATTCCAGAGCTTAGGAAAAATGCGTTCGGAGGCACCTTGGGCGGGCCGATCAAAAAGGACAAGCTGTTCTTTTTCATGAGTTATGAAGGCCAGCGTGAACGCATTGGCGAGACCTTCTTTGGAACCGTGCCGACAGAACTGATGAGGCAGGGGATCTTCACCGAGGTCTCTACACCCATCTTTAATCCTCTCACAACTGCGCCCTGCGCCACGTGTTCTTCGGGAGTCTCTCGACAGGCCTTCGCCAACAACACCATTCCCTCAGGCCCCTCAGGTTTGATAAGTCCCGTGTCGGCAGCTTTCATGGAATCTCAATTCCCTGAGCCCACGAGCCCGGGCATCGCGAATAACTTTGCAGGGAACAGTGTTGATCGTAACACGCGCAACCAAACCAACATCCGCATCGACTACTCGAGGCCGAAGGATACGATTTTCGGCCGGTTCAGCTTCAACAACTCTGATTTGTACGCTGCCAGGCAGACCTTTGGCGGGGCCTCCCTGCCCGGTTTTGGCGATAACGATGTGATCACGACCACAAACATAACTCTGGCGGACGCGCACACCTTCAGTCCCACTACCATTCTGCAAGGTCAGGTCTCCTATTTCAGGGTTTGGGTAAATCTGCTTCCCGAACAGTTCGGCAACGCCGTGAACCAAAAACTGGGCATACAAGGTGTCCTGCAGAATGAACCGTTTATCGCAAGTGTGTCGGGCATGTCCAGTCCCGGGTCGGATCCCTGGATTCCGGAATTCCGGGCCGACAACCAATACTCGTATGTAGTCAAGCTGACCAAGGTCGCGGGCAAGCAAACCTTCCACATCGGCGGCGAGTTCGATCGCTGGCAGGTTTTTATGAATGCCGCGCCAGCTTATCCTGAGGGTCAGTTCAGCTTTGACGGGTCGTTCACCAAGGATCCGAACAATACGTCCATCACGGGCTTTGGTTTCGCCGATTTTCTGCTTGGCTATCCCGTGTTCGGACAAGCCCAGGTAGGCTATAGCGGCGGTTACCTGTTTAGAAGCAACGTGCGCTGGTGGGCCAATGATGAATGGCGTATCACTCCGAACCTCACACTTAACTTGGGTGTGCGTTATGAATTCGACGGGCCCTTTAGTGAGAAGTACAACAAACTTTCGAACTTCGACCCATCTACCGGTCAGCTCGTCCTTGCAGGGCAAAATGGGGTGAGCCATACCGCCGGAGTGAAATCGGACTTGAATAACCTCGCTCCCCGGTTTGGGTTCGCCTATACACTTCCGGGACATCAGAGTACGGTACTGCGAGGCGGCTACGGTATCTTTTATGATGTCGAGCAGGAAAACTGCTGTGAGGGCACACGCACCAACCCACCGTACTCGTATTGGTCCCAGTTCCTCGGCGGCAATACTACGGCCGAGCTTGCGACAGTTCCCATCCAGACTGCTTTATCGGCCACACAAGTGTCACGCCCCGTGCCTTACATCCAAGCGCTGGATTTCAACCTGCAAAACGGTTATCAGCAGCAGGCATCTTTCGGAATCCAGCATCAGTTTGGCTCCGGCATGGTGGCCGAGATTGACTACAACTGGCAGAAGAACACCAAGTTCTTTGCCTCGCGCAACCTGGATGCCCCGCTTCAGCATGGCACCTTCGTGCTTCCCTACCCGCAATTCAGCGGCATCACCTACTTGACGAATCTCGAGTACGGCAACTATAACGCCATGCTGCTGCGATTTGAGAAACGGCTTTCCCACGGTCTGACGGCGCTGACTTCCTTCACTTGGTCGAAGTACCTCGACAACACCTCTACAGGCAACGCGGCCGGCGCGCCGGGCGATCCTGGCTTCCAAAACCCTTATTGCTTCACGTGCGACTACGGACCCTCTACCTCCGACTTTGAGAAACGGCTCGTTCAGAGCTGGGTGTACAAGGTGCCGAATCCGAGCAAGGGGTCGGCTCTTGCCAGGAACGCGATTGGCGGCTGGGAGATCTCAGGAATCTTTACCTATCAATCGGGCTTTCCTGTGAGTCCTCGGATTTCATTTGATAACAGCGAGACTGAGACGTATGCGGACCGCCCGAATGTGGTGCCGGGTGTGCCCCTCTTCCCGGCAGGCACACACGATCCTTCGCTCTGGTTCAACCCTGCGGCTTTCGTAGTCGCACCTCCGCTCCAGTTTGGTAATGCCGGGAAAGGTATTATCCGCGGGCCGAACCTAATCGATTTCGATACCGCAGTAATGCGGAACTTTCGGCTGAACGAAAGGTTTAATCTCCAGGTCCGTGCAGAAGGCTTCAATCTGGCAAATCACCCGAACTTCGCGGATCCGAATCCGTACATTGACATTCCTTCGGTAGCGGGAAGCATCACGTCCACCTCCACGACATCCCGCCAACTGCAATTTGCGTTGAAGTTAATCTTTTAAACTGAGTTTTTCCACGGAGGGCGCTTGGGGGGCGAAGACTGCCAACATGAAAGTACCGCAACGTGAGAAGTGTACTCTATTTGTCGCCGTTTCCTTTTTCTCGGCTGTGTATTGGCTGACTCCCCACCTCTGCTATGGGCAATCCACTGCGAGGCTTGAGCCCCCCGACTGGTTTGCAGGGGACGCGCATGTGCACCGATCGATCGGTTGCGGGCGCTCCAACGCCAAAGAGATGCTCACGCCGCAAGAACTGTTCCAGGGAATGACTGCGAACAACTTGGCCGTGATTTCGGTGCTCGCGGATATGGGTAATGGAGAAGGCAAATACCAGGAAAAAGACCTCCCACTTATCAACGGACGCGACAATTCCATATCAACGCCAGATCATCTCGTGCATTCGGATGCGGAATGGCATTTTGATCCCGAGGGAGTCACCTTTTCCAGGAAAGCAATTGGGGGGCATCTGATTGTCCTCGGTTTGGACTCGGGAATGGCCTTCTTTTCGCAGTATACGTACCCGGTGTTTGCATGGGCGAAGCAACACGGCGCCATCGCTGGGTTCGCGCACATGCAATACCTGCCTTACGGCTTCTATCCTCCCCCGGACGGCATTCCGGAGTCGCTCGACTGCTGCACGCCGCTCGAGTACCCCGTGGAAACCGCCTTGGGGTCTTCCTCATTCCTAATGGAAGATGTGCGCGGAAGCGATTCGGCGTTGCAAGCCTATTATCGCATTCTGAACACCGGCTTCCGTCCTGGATTTGCGGCGGGAACGGACTATCCGTGCAACGACCTTCAGCCGTACGGGACTTTGTTGACGTACGTCCGGATCCCTGACGGGAAGCTAACCTACGGCAAGTGGATTGAAGGAATCGCCCAAGGACGTACCGTGGTTTCGCGCCACGGTCATAACGAGTTCCTGGATCTCCGGGTTAACGGAAGCGCGACCCCCGGAGACGAAATTCGCCTGGAGGAGGAGGGTCCCGTACAGATAAGAATCGAGTGGCGATCCGTCAATGGTGACTTGGGCAGAATCGAATTGGTTCACAATGGGTCGGTGGTGGCTTCCAAGACCGCTTGGGTGGCCCCGGGCTCACCCGTGGTTTTCGAGACCACGCTTGGACTTAAGACCAGCGGGTGGCTCGCAGCTCGGCGGATGGGCGCGTGGGGGAATGATGGTCATCTGACCCACACGGGGGCGGTATTTGTCATTGTCAAGGGCCAACCCATCCGCGCCAGCGCCGAGGATGCGGAATTCTTTGTGAAATGGATAGACAACCTGCTTCGGATGACTTCTCCCGGAGGGGCATGGAGCGAATATCTAAGTGACGACCGTGAAGCTGCGCACAAGCGCTACCGCGAAGCTAGAGAGGTCTTCCTGCAAAGAGCGGCTGAAGCCAAACCCTAGAAATCGTAGGGTGACGGTTTGCTGCCCCCTGATCGATGGATGGCCGGCCAGACGGGGCCAGCGAGGCAGTGAATTATCATCACACCCAGCGCGTCTTTCGCCCGCCCTCGCCTGTTGCCCTGCCGTTGACTTACGGCAGAATCGGGACGCGTGTGCGGGCCATGATGGTGAGCGGGCCGGAGGTGGGCTTCTTCGTTGTGAATGCTGGCGGGCATCGAAGTTACTTCCCCGTGCAGAATCCCGCGTGGGACTTGGAGTTTAAACTGCCCGATTACGAACCCGGCAAACCGTTCGGGTTTCGAGGACGCCTCCTCTACAAGAACTGGGCCGGTCCGGAGGAAATCTTGGAGCGCTATAAACAGCGGGTGACCGCCAGCTCTTCCGGCCCTTGTTCTTGATTTGCCAAACGGGCCTTTAGGCCCTGAAGCGAAGTTACTTCAGGGGCTTAAAACCGCTAGTTTGGCCCGATACCGAGGGCGGGGGTAAAGCCCCGCCCTCCCAAATAAAAGGGCTCATTGACGCAACTAACTACCGTTGAGGAGAAAAACTTTGCAACGCAGAGACTTCCTGCACGGAATGCTGGCAAACGCCCTTGCTATTTCGGCGTCGAGCCCGATATACGGGAAGGCAGGCATCGAGCAGGACGGTTTTGTGACCGGGGAGTTGTTGCGGCGGCGTATGGACCTTTGCGGCGCCTGGCAATTCCGCGTTGATTCCGAGGCCGCCTTCAGCCGCACCCTCCAGGTCCCCGGATGTTGGCAGGCGCAAGGTGTAGGGGAGCGCTCAGGCATCCTGCGACACGATTACGAGGGCACTGGGTGGTATCAGCGCGATGTCCCTATTCCCGAATCCTGGAAGGACAAGCGCTTCGTTCTCCGCATCGGCGGCGCACTGCGCATAACGGAGGCGCTGGTCAATGGAATTCCAGTCGGCCGGCACGACGGCCTCAGCGCGCCTTTCGCGTTTGACATCAGCGGCGCAGTCCGCCCGGGCGACAGCAACACGATAACCCTGAAGATCTCGAATCCCGGTAATCGGCCTGCGGAGTCGCCGGACGTACAGGTTCCCAGCCGGCCCACGGGCATGCTGAACTACGCGGGGAATTGGGGCGGCGTTTACGGACCCGTGGAACTGGAGACGACCGGACTCGTCTGGATTGACGACCTGTGGGTACATTCAAACCTCCAAGCAAGCACGGCGCGATTTGTTGTTGAAGTACGCAACTCGGAGGATCGGACGTTTCGTGGCGAGTTGCGGATCGCAGCCGGCCCTTATCATGGATCAGCGGCAGTCGAGGTTCCCGCCAGGCAGGCAGCGAAGGCGGATGCGCAGCTTTCCATGCCCGGCGCGCATTTGTGGTCATGCGAACATCCCAACCTTTACACGGCGTCTGTTTCGCTGCTCGAGGGCGCGGCGGAGCGCGACCGCGTGGAGCAACGCTTCGGGCTGCGGGAGATCACGACACAAGGGAACGTCCTCCTGCTAAATGGCAAACCGCTTTACCTGCGCGGCTACGGTGATGATGACGTTGAGGTGCTAACAGGCGTGCCGCCGGCGTCTAAGGAGGTCTACCTGCAACGCCTCGGTTTGGCCCGCAACTTCGGCTTCAACGCCGTGCGCTTCCACTCGATGACTCCGGTGCGCGAGTTCTTCGAGGCTGCGGATGAGGTCGGCATATTCGTACTGGCGGAATTGCCTGTCGTTTACACCTATTACCTGCTCCCCTTTAAGGGTTTTGTAGGGGATGAACTCGCCAGCGTGGTGCACGCGCATAAGAACCACCCCTCCTGGTTGTCGCTGGCCATGGGGAACGAGCTCAATCCCGAGTGGGTTAAAGGGGACAGCCAGAAGCAGGCGTTTCACGAGGCCGTTGATGAACTGTATCGAAAGGCGAAGTTGCTGATGCCCGACCGCCTGGTGATGGCCACCGATGGCTACCCACTCGAGCCCACGGATATGATGAGCACCGATCGCGCCTCGCCGAACCATCCCACCATCTGCCATGAATTTGGTGGATACTACTGCACACTGCCTGATCCTGCCTTGATTCCGAAGTTCACGGGCGTGATGATCCCGGAGTGGCTGGAGGCGAAACAGCGCTGGGTAGTCGAAAATGGCCTGGCGTCGGAATACGCGACCTACATTCGAAATTCGGAAAAGCTCGTGCGGCTGGGGCGGCGCTTCGAGATCGAGCGTGTTCGCCGGGACGCGAATATCACTGGCTATGAATACTGGCTGATTGTGGATTATCCGGGCGGCACGGGCGAGGGTGATTCCTGGGAGGAAGGCTGGTTCGACTATTTCTGGCAGCCTAAAGGCGTGGCGCCGGAAGAGGGCCGCGAAATCAACGATGCGGTGCTGCCGCTGATCGATGCCGGGCCGGGGGACCGCACTCTGTGGGCGGATGGAACCAGAGAGCTGAAGCTGCTTGTTTCCAACTACGGTGAGAATGAGATTCGCGATGGGTCGGCATCGTGGCGCGTAACCAGCAACAGCAGAACGGTGGCCGAATCACAAATCGAGCACCTCAGTGCGCCGCTGGGAAAGATCAGCCCCGTAGCTGGCATCACCCTCGCGCGCCTGGCCGGTGATGCGCCGCAGAAACTCGAGTTGGTGGCGGAAGTTGACGGGCACGTTAATCGCTGGAACTTCTGGGTATTTCCGCGGCAGGGCTTCATGAGCAGATCGCAAATGCCGATCGCCACCACTGCTTCCTGGCCCCACCTCGGCGGGTATTATCCCTTCGTCCGCACCGGTCAACACCGCCCCATCGGCGGCGGCTTGTTCATCACGGATTCATTAGACGGCGCCGCCGTCAATTTCCTGCACTCAGGCGGTCGCGTTTGGCTGGCGCTCGATAAGCAAGCCAAGATAGGCTTTTTCCCGGCTTCGGGCGGAGCGCTGGGCACGGTCGTGCGGGACCATCCCGCACTCCGCGGCTTCCCGCAGGAAGGTTTTTGCGATCTCCACTTCTATAGCCTCATGGAAGGTGCAGCGCCCTTCCCGCTTGATGGGCTTCGGAAAGTTACTCCCATTATAGATGGCATCCGAACAAAGGCTGGATTCTTGAGCAAGACCAAGGATCTGTCCAGGGTGGGCTACGTTTTCGAAGCGAAGGTCGGCACGGGACGATTGCTTGTTACTTCGCTGCGCCTTGGGGCTCGTCTGGATGACCAACATCCGGAGGCGGTATTTCTATTCGACCGCTTGCTCCGCTACTGCGACTCTGACGAATTCCAGCCGCGAGCGGAGATTCCGGCCGGCCGCTTGAGCAATGCAGTATCCGAATACCTGAAGACGTAGAACAGCTTTGACGAAGTACATTGGAACTGCCGCATCAGACTGCACCGCCTTGGCCGCAGTCGGGCGTCGTTCCTTTTCAATATAATGCCGGGTTGGGGAGAGTAAGCATGCAGCGCAGGGATTTCCTGTACCGAATGCTGGCAAGTACGGTGGCCGCTTCTGCGGCCGGAAAAGACCGCAAGGGAAGCCGCGTTGCTTCCTCGGCGAAAAGCACCGACCCTTTGGCGGAACAGGTAACCATCTATTGCGATGAATACGGCGTTCCCCACATCTTAGGAGAGACGGAGGAGGCAACCTTCTTCGGCTACGGTTACGCCCAGGCGCAGGACCATTTGGAAACAATGATGATGCATTACCTGGATGCGCAGGGGCGCCTGGCGGAGGTGCGGGGGTTTGACGCGCTGGGTGAGGGGTACCTCCACTACTCCGGTCCTCCCGAATCCGACGAGTACCGTTGGGACGGAGACTACCTGCAACGGCTGCTGCGCACCAAGAAGGCCGTGGTCGAGAACAAGGACAAGATCGCCCCTGAAACTTACAAGGTCCTGAGCGGGTTCGCGCGCGGAGTGAACGCCTACATCGCCGAACACCGCGCTGAGATACCGGCGTGGATCGAGCCTATTACGCCTGAAGACGTTGAGGCCGAGGAACGCAGCCACTACTTCCGGTTCTACAGCGTCAATGAGGCCCTGATCAAGTTGACGAATCTGCCCCACAGGTTTCCCACCTTGGGTTCGGACCAGTTTGCGATCGCACCGCAGAAATCGGCGACGGGCCAGACAATCCATTTCGAAGAAACCCACATGCCCTGGCCCAACCGTTTCCAGAACTACGAAGCGCACCTCATCACGCCGGGTAAACTCAATGCAGGAGGAATCAGTTGGTTTGGAAGCCCGTTTTTCCTGGACGGCTTCAACGACCGCATCACCTGGTCGGCTACCTGGAATTTCCCCAATATCGCCGACGTATACGAGGAGAAGCTGAATCCGAAGAATCCGCTTCAGTACCTGTATGAGGGCGAGTGGAAGAACATCGAGGTGCAGCAGGAGACGTTCAAGATCAAGGGGGCGAAGGGATTGGAAGCGCTTACGCTTCCCTGCTACTACACGCATCATGGCCCGATTGTGAAGGTGGAGCCCGACAGGCACCGGGCCTACGCGATTAAACTCCCGAACTTCGACGGCGTCAACTATTCCACGGGAATGTATCGAGTAATGAAGTCGCAGAACTTACAGGATTTCCAGAGCGTCTTTGCCGAACATCTGTATCCTCGATGGAATTATTTGTATAGCGACAAGACCACCATTTATTGGGTTGACAACGCGGCCGTGGCGCAGCGCGCTGCCGGCTATGACTGGCGCAAACCGGTTCCGGGCTGGACCAAAGAGACGGAGTGGGGACCTTATTTCCCCCTGGAGAAGATGCCCCAGCTGCTGAACCCTCCCACCGGATTCATACAGAACTGCAACAATCCGCCCTGGCTCTCCACGGTCAATTCGGGGCTTAACCCCATGGAACCCGCGCCCTATTATCAGATGGAGCAGCCTCAGCCTTACGAGACTGACGAGAACCTCAATCCGCGAGGGGAAAGACTCCTGAAGCTGCTAAGCCAAAAGAAAACTTTCACGGCGGACGAGATCAAAGAGATGGTTTTTGACAGCTACGTGGTTCCGGCTGACGTCATCGTTCCGCTTCTGGTGCAGGCCTATGCGGGCAAGGCGAATCTCTTTGCCGATCCCAGGATGCAGCATGCGGTCGAAGTGCTCAAAGCGTGGAATCGATATGCCGCCGAGGACTCTGTGGCCCAGACTTACCTGCATTTCTGGGGACGTGCCTACCAGGACCTTTTCTCGGAGCACAAGTTCTCACGCTTCATCGAGCATGGACGGTACGAGATTCGCATCGACTCGCCCGAGGAGCAGGACATGGCCCTGCGGGCATTGAAGGAAGCCATTGACCGCATCCAGGCGAATTTTGGCAGAGCCGACGTGCCGTGGGGCGAAGTGAACGTGGTGGTGCGGGGTGGAACCTACCCCATGGATGGGGCCACCTCGATGTTCGACGTGCTGCACCCTGACAGCGGCCCGGAGCAGGACGACGGCCGCATTCACGACAATGATGGCTGGGGACATATTCTTGTGGTGGTCGAGAGCGAACCGAAGCAGATCTGGAGCCTGCTGCCCTACGGCGAATCGGAAGACCCGCGCTCGCCGCACTACAATGATCTGGCGAAACTGCACAGCAAGAAAATGGTGAAACGCTTCTGGTTCACTCCGGAAGACATCCGCGCCCATGCGGAATCGGTCTGGGGAGACAAGCGCAGAATCGACCGGCTCACAACGTGAACCGGTTTCCAGCGCGTCATGCTATTGTCATTTGGCGCGAAGCGTTCGTAGGCTCATGGGGTGTTGCTTCACGTTAGTTTACTAATTTCATGTGGGATCAGCGATTCAAGGAGGGTTTGTGATGAGACTGAAAGACAAGGTTGCCATTGTGACGGGCGCTGCCTCGGGAATCGGGCAAGCTATCGCCCAGGTTTTCGCCAAAGAGGGCGCCAAGGTAGTGGTAAACGATATCAACGACAAGGGCGGAGAAGCCACCGTAAAGTCCATCACCGACTGCGGCGGCGAGGCGCTCTTCGTTCATGCGGACGTGTCGAACTCGGGCGAAGTACGGAATATGGTGAAAGTCACTCTCGAACAGTTCGGCGGTATTAATGTTCTGGTCAATAATGCCGCGTATCTTATTAACTTCAATCCGGTTTTGGAAACGCCCGAAGACGAGTGGGACATCGCCATCGACGTTACGCTGAAGGGTGTTTTCCTCTGCTCGAAGTACGCCCTTCCGGAAATGATCAAAGCGGGCGGGGGCTCGATTATCAACATTGCTTCGGTCGGCGGGATGGTGGGCTTTGCGGACTACTCCGCCTACTGTTCGGCCAAAGGCGGCGTGATCCAGTTGACCAAGTCCATGGCCATTGATTATGGCCGCAAGAACATCCGGGTAAACGCAATCTGCCCGGGACCCATCGATACCCCCACCACTCCCGAGGCGCAGGACGAGAAATTACACCAGTGGCAACGGGACATGACGGTACTGGGGCGGACGGCTACCCCTGAAGAAGTGGCTTGGCCCGCTGTATTCCTGGCCTGCGATGAGTCCTCGTTCGTTTCGGGATCAAACCTGGTCGTAGATGGCGGATGGACGGTCAGGTAAGCCACTATCCTATTTTCCTTTGAGGAGGTCGTGCAGGCATATCTATGGTTCAGTTTTCGCGAGTGCGTGACTGGGGATTGCTCATGCTGTGCAATCTCATTTGGGCCAGCCAATACAGCATGGTCAAGATTGTCCAGGAGCAGATGGGACCGGTGTTTGCAACCTTTTTTCCCGTCACCCTCGCCACCATCTTGTCAATACCTCTGGTGAGGCGTGAGATGAAAAAGGGCACGGCAGCGCCGGTTCTCAGAGGTGACATTTTCAGGTTCATCCTGATCGGCATCTGTGGCCAGATACCAGCCCAACTTTTCATCACCTGGGGAGTTGGGCTGTCTATGGCCTCCATCCCCGCCCTGCTTGCCCTGACGCTGCCCGTCTTTACGGCGCTGATGGCTTACCTCATCCTGGGAGAGCGGATGAACCCGCTTCGTTGGGTCAGCTTTGCCCTGGCTCTTGCCGGCGCCATCGAGTGCTCTGGGATTAACTGGGGAGAACTCTCCGTCGGCAACCTAAGGTTCTTTCTGGGAAGTCTTCTGGTGTTTGGCGGCGTGCTCGGCAGTTGCTTCTTCAACGTGTACAGCAAGAAGCTGCTGCAGCGGTATTCTCCCCTGCAGATCGTACTGTACAGCTACTGCACAACGGTTGCTTGCATGCTACCGATCACCCTGTATACGGAGCCTCGGGCCTTTCTGTACCTGGCTCACTTCAGCTTGCGCACCTGGCTGGGGTTGCTGGAACTGGCGCTCTTTGTCTACTTCCTCTCCATGGTGATCTTCCTCTATGTTCTCACCCACTTGGACGTCACCCAGGCCGCCCTTTCGAATTATCTGCTTCCCTTCTTCGGCTTGCTCCTGGCCGCTCTGCTCCTGCACGAGAAGCTCACCGGCTTTATGATCGTCGGCGGTCTGCTGGTGCTCGCCAGCACCCTGGTGGTTACAGTCTATGAAGAGACGACGCGGACCCCGGTGCCGGCCACAACGTCCAACAAATAGGAGAGAGTCAGTCGCCTCTGTGCTTCGTGACCAGGCGAGAAGCCCCCTTATCCGGGTCTCTACGTTGGCCGCTACGGAGGATCGCTCTTAGAGCACTAGGCGCAAACTGCGGCGATAATACTCAAAGTATGGCCACGGCACATCGGGGGGCACGTAGTGATCGATACACGGAATATACTTACCTGTTTTCACAACGGGCGCGATGCGCGCAATCTCCTGGTCAATGGCCCCGGGTCCCTCTGGCAGGACCGCCTTGTCAATTCCCCCCAGCATCTGGATGGACGGATACTGCGCCCGCATCTCCACTACGTCCATGCCAGCGCGCACTTCAAAGGGATAGAGGCCGGTCACACCCGCCTGCAACCAGAGGGGGATTAACCCGCTGACGTCGCCGTCACTATCGAGAAGGACAATGTCAATCCTGCGCTGGGTGAAGAAGCCGTTTATGCGCTTGTAAACAGGCGTGAGAAACTGCCGGAAAATGAGCGGAGAGACCATGGCGCCGCCCTTGTAGGCCATGTCCTCCCAATAGTAGGCGAAATCAACATCGGTGTGCGACAACACCTCTTCGAACAGTCCCATCCACAACGCGGCGAGGTGATTCAAGACCTCGTGAATAAACTGGGGATCATCAAAGAACAGGTACATAAGCGGATCGAACCCAAACAGCCAGCGCAGGGATGAGAACACGCCGAAGGGCGGGCCGCCGATCGCCAAAGGCCAATCCCGGTTGCGATAAGCGGCCACATGCTGGGGCCACGCCGCCGGCAGGCGCCCGTGTAAATCCATGCGCAAACGTTCTTCCTTCAATTGCTCCCAACTCTGCCGGTCCTTGACGGGTGAAGCAAGCACGTGCGGCAAAGTTGAGGAGTCCTTGCGCACCAGCACGATGCTTCCATCAGGATCGCGGCGTTTGATATTTTCGTCGTCTTCCCAGATCACTTCTCGTTCGAACGGCGGCCACGCACCCCATTCGCCATCCACCTTTTCCATTCCCTTATCGAAGCCGAGACAGCAACTGACGGAGTAATCTTTGGGTTCGCTGCGGCGCCAAGTGAATTCACCCTTCACACCCGCCCCGGCAGACAACCCGGTGGGCGAATCAGGATGCCGTGGCAGACCTTCCTTGTACCACCGCTCCAGAGTATCCGCCCAATAGCCAATTTCCCAGGCTGGAACGCGGTCGACCGCGCCGGAACGCATACAAGCCAGGAATCGTTCTCGAGAATTCATCAAGGTCCCCTGAGCCTGCGCGGCAGTAACTTCGTCGCCTTACCGCAGCCGGGCCAGGGCCTCCTTCCACGTCTCAGGTTTGTGGTACGCGGTGGCGCTCATCGCCACTGAGAACCTTTCACCGGGCTTCAAGCTGAGGTGGATTTTTCGTTCGTATGCCTCGGCAAGAGTGACCGCCTGGCTTGTCCAAGGCTCCAGGATTACGTGATGAAAGCCACGAAATCCCCCATAATTGAGCCACAACCACAAGCAGGGACACTGCTCGAGCGGGAAACGCAAAAGAAACCCTTCGCCTGTGGAGCTATCCTCAACCGCATACCAGCCGTCTTCAAGGTCAACGACATAGTGGCCGAAGCACACGTTTGCCTCAATGCCTCGAGCCTTGTCCATTTCCACCCTGCCAGCTGCTTCGGTTTCGAGAACCGGCCAGTCGTAGCGCTGCCCCGGCTGACCCCACCCGGCCCGGCTGCAGTATGCGGCGATGCCGTGCCTCGCCGGAATGCGCATCACCGTCTGCGGGCTGGCTGCGAGCGCAGGGTGCGTGCCCCAGGTGAATTCGATGCTCATCGGCCCCAGATTCGTGATTCGCCATTCCACTCGAACAACCGGAGACAAGCCTTCGAGTATCACTATCTTTTCCGCTTTCACCGGGCTGATGGGGCCGAAAGCGGAAAGCCGAGCTTCCACATCATTGCCCCGGCGGCCCGCCGAATCGACATTCCATCTCACCGAGCGCAATTCCCCTATGCTCGGGTAGGGTTGGTTGCGGAAAACGCATTCGTCACACGTAGGGAAGAAGTCGTCCCACCCCCCACACCAGTAAATGGCGAAATCCGATTCCACGGGGTAGGTCTGCGGAGGAACCCTCGGGTTATGCCACATGAAGTTCTTCCCCGTCGGCTTCCAGATAAAATCATAAATCTTCGCGCCCAGGTCAGGAAGCACGCCAACCTTCAGCCAGCGGTTTTCCAGATCAAGCGTTGTTAAGGACTCAATTGCGCCTCTGTGAAGAGTGTGCCGCGCCATAGTGATTCTCCCTGAGTTTTCGATAATGTGCCGTCGCGAATGCGAAGAGACTGTATTCTCTGTTTCGCTCAGACTGACAGGGTGTCGGCAATTTTCCGTAAGCTGCTGGGTCTCCAAATCCGGCCGATCGGATGACACCGTGTGATCTTTCCTTTCCCGTGCTTCCAATTCCAGTTCCGTCGCAGGGGCTCACGCCAGGCTTGCCACTTTGTCTGCGATGTAGCAGACCCGGTCCCACTCGGCATCGGCCGTTACCATGTCACTGACACCCAGAACCAGATGGCTCTGGTGACCATAGCGCGTCACCAGATCGTCAATGAACTGTTTGAATTCCGCAAAGCTGGCTTTGTCCGGACATAGCAGGATGGAGGGAATGCCACCCCAGATTGTGATTTGATCGGCAAAGGCGTTGCGGATCTCGTCCAGGCGGCATCGGGTCATGGGGTATGGACAGAGCGAGTCGGCGATATCGAAACCGGCTTCGCGATACAACGGCAGCAGAAGACGGTTCTCGCCGTCCGTGTGGGTCAGCAGGTATTTGCCGCGGCCATGCAGTACCTCAGCGTATTCCCGCAGGGGTTGCAGGAGGTATTTTCGGAAAAAGGGAGGCGGCGTGAGAGACTCGTCATAGTTGCTTCCCAGCAGAACCACCTCCGCGGAACAGTCCGCCGCAATAGCTTTGACGGCCTGGTAATAAGGTTCCATCTGCTCCGCCAGCTTTTCAACGCCGGCGGGGCGGTCGTGCAGGGCGTAGAAGAACTCTTCCATGGGCATCAATTGAGCCAGGATATGCTGAACAGGGCATGCGTGGCCGCTGGCGAGGCCAACCACAATGCCGCGATCCCCTACCCTTTCCCGCATGGCTTCGTAGCCGCTGAATTCCGGCTCCACCTTCAGATGAGAAAAGATGTAGCCCACCACTTCGAAATCCCGCTCGCTGCGGATGGCATACTCCGTCATGTAAGGGTCGGAGGCTCCCGCAGCAATCATCTCATCGGTGAATTCGCATGCGGTGCGGATGCTGCCGGCCGGGGAACGGTATTCGACCACTGTTCGCCGGCCATAGCTGAGAACCCGGCGCTCCACGTCCTGCAGAGACACTCGATAAGGCAGAACAGACAGATTTGCAAGCCCCAGCGCCCGATCCACCAATTCATCGCCGGAGTAGTCCGTATAATCAGGAGTATTTGAGTAATAACCTACGCCCAGCCGGTCGGCGATTTCCATGACTGTGAGCGAGCGCAACTCCGGGGGCAGGGAATCGTTCAAACGCCGCGCCCGATACCAGAACTCGAGCCGGGGCACGAAAACCAGGCGGTCGGCCGGTTCGCCCTTAATCGCCGCTAATATGCGCTGCTGGTCATTCATGTCTTTCCTTTTCCTAATACAATAGCTTGAGCGAGAGCTGACTCTGCCGTGAAGGTCCGGCGGTCTGGCTGATGATGCCGAAGCCCGAGCCAACCACCACGTTCGAAGGCAAGCCGAAGTTAACTAAATTGAAGACATTGAAGAACTCGGCGCGGAATTGAAGCGTGACCGGTTCGCCGCCGCTGCGGCGAGCGAACTCCGTGTCCTTTGTCAGAGCCACGTCGAGATTGTGAAAACCCGGGCCCCGGAACGTATCGCGGCCGAGGGTCCCAAGCCTTCCCTGGTTGGGCCCTGTGCCGTTTGGCAGATGGATGGGGATGAAAAAGAACGACGGATTCGCGCTGTCCAGCCCGAAGTAGTCTTCGCGGATTCTGCGGCCGGTGGAGAGCAGCGGAAGCCCCACCTGGTCAGGCCGGTCCGTTCCATTCTCCCCCGCGCCGGTTTGTTGCACACCGGAGTATACCGTGAAGGGCAGGCCGCTGGCGATCGACGTGATGTTGAGAAACTGCCAGCCGGAAGTCATCTTGCGTCCCAAGGGTCGCAAGAAGGTGAGGCGGTCGAAGGGAATTACCTGGATGAGGCTGAGCGAGAACCCTTGCGAAATATCGAAGACAGAAGGCCCCTTATCCGCGCCAGGATTGAACGGATCCTGCGGCGGCTCCTGGAGGATGGTCGAACCTACGGTCGAGCCTCCCGGCATTGAGTTGCTGGAATCGTCGAGCGATTTGGACCAGGTGTAGTTCGCTTGAAAGCCCAGTCCCGCGCGGACCGAGGTCTTTGACAAGCTGGCTTCCAGGGAATGGAATGTGGAATGGGTGCGCGAGGTCATCACGGTGAGGGGGCCCACTCCGCCCACCGCTTGCCCCGCGGCGTCGAAGCGCGTCAGGGGAGCAAACGCCGCCGTGGCCCCCCCGTAGCCATTGACATAAACCGTATTGGCAAGGTGCACCCCGGCTACCCCAACGTAAGATGCGCTCAATCTGAGGTCGCCGAACGAGTGCTCCAAACCTGCCATCGCTGTCTCGATGAAACCGTTCTGGAAATTCTGCGCTGTAGCGATCAGCGGGTAGGGGCGAAAGGGTTGTCCGGGTGTCGCCGCAGCCAGGTCCGCAGCCAGCCGTACCACGTCCAGGACGGTGTTCGCTGGCACATCGTCGCTGGTCTGCCCCGGCGGGTAGATGGGCCTCCCTGCGGGTGTAAGCATCACCGGGAGTTTCAAAGGCGTTACCTGGTTTTGAAAAAGGACCGGCACATCGGGCAGAGCAGTCACTAATGGATTGATTACGAACGGCGTGCCGCCGCTCACTTCGTCATCCGCATCGGGATTCAGCAGGATGGTGGTAATGGCTCCACCAGCATGAAAGACCGTCTTGTCCGTGGCGCTCCAGTCAAGTGACAGCCGTGGTCCCCAGCCGTTCCAGTCGAAGTGATAGGGCGGACGGGGATTCACGAGATAATTGAGTTGCGTCCCGGAATCCCACGACCGGGCAGGCTTTCCATCAGGACCGACAAAGGCCAGCCCGGAGGTGATGTTGTGCGCAGCTCCGAAAGGAGTCGTCACCTCGTAGCGCAGACCGTAGTTAAGCACAAGGCGAGGAGAAATCTTCCAGGCATCCTGAAAATAGAAATTGTAGGCCGCTCGCCTCGCCTGCTCTTCTCCCATGTGCTTCCCCTGGGAGAACATGGGCGGAGCAACGGACCTCCGGTAGGAGTATGCGGCGCCGGTCAGCAAACTGGTGAGCGTATCCGGCAGTTGTGCTCCGGCAGGAATATCGTGCGCGCCACTCAGAGACGGGATATTCTCAACCGCGTAGGCTGGCCCCCCGCCAAACGTGTAAGCGCCATTAGGGCTCAATCCCCAAAAAGAGGTATCGCGGTCCCAGCGCGCGTGGCCACCCCACTTGAAGGTATGGGTGCGACGAGCGTAAGTGAAATCCTGTCGTCCCTGAAAGAGGTTGCCAAACCACCCGAAAACCGAGCCCGCGGAGGAGTTGAACGAGAGGTACAAACCGTCGGCAAAGTTGAGTCCTGGCTGAGTCTGATTCAAGGTGGGGTAGTCGGGAGTGGCGCGCATGAACCCGACGGATGATTCAGACGTCAAGTTGGCTGATAGCGAGCGAGTGTAACGCAGGCCGAGATTGCGCTCGTGGTTAAAGAAGGTTACGGCAAAGCTCGGATCGAGCACTGTCTGGGCAGGGTTCGTGTCGGGTCCGGTGATGTCGTCAAGACTGAAGCGGGCGAAGAGCCGGGCCTTGTCCGAAATGCGATGGTCAATGCGGATGGAGAACTGGTCGCTGTCTGTCACCACCCGGGAGGAAATGGCGTAGGTGCGCCCCCCGTAGGGTCCCCCGGGATCATCCGGCAAGGGGTAGCGCGCCAGGATTTGCGCCACTTGAGGGTTGACCGGAACCTCGAGCGTGTCGCCAGGGAACGCGGTCGTGTCAAGGCCTCGGCGTTCAGCCATTGTGGGCACAGGAAAGACCTGCGTGGTTCCCAACACCTGCCGGAAACCCTGGTACTCGCCAAAGTAGAAGGTTCGGCCGCGGCCGTCGTACAGCCCCGGCAGCAATACCGGCCCCCCGTTCGTACAACCGAACTCATTGCGGGCGAAGGGCGGAATGCGGCCGGGCTGAGCGAATGAGCGCCGGTCAAAGAAGTTGCGCGCGTCGAAGGCCGCGTTGCGCACAAATGAGAAAGCCCCGCCGTGGATCATCGAGCTGCCCGTTTTGGTGGCCACATCGGTGTAGGATGCAGCCCCCTCGCCGATCTCCGCCGGCATTATACCTGAGCTGGAACGAATCTCCTGGATGGCTTCCACATTGAAGTTCGTGAAGCTCGCCCCGCCCATGGCAGGGTCACTGGCGAAGATGCCATCCATGGCAAAGACTGCGGTGGTTCCGCGCTGGCCATTGACGGCAAATTGCTGAGTGAAGTTTGACGAGCCGTTGGTGTCGGTTTGCGTACCGCCCGCGAGCAGGAGAAGTTGGCTGAAGTCACGGGTGTTGAGCGGAAGGCTGGAAACTTGCTTGCTTGAGAGCGTCTCTCCTCCGCTACCATGCGGAGTTGCCGCCGTAACTGGGGTGGTTTCGGTAGCCGCTTTTGGAGCTACCAGATGTGTTTCATCCTCGGCGTGTAACGCCAACCGCCGGCCGTCCGCCGATAGTTCGAGCCAAGCCGCGACCTTCTCGCCGGCTTGAATATCCAGCCCGCGATCACTCGTAGCCGCACCGGCGCTACAACGCGCGGACACTGAATATCTGCCCGCGGGGATGCTCCTAAAAGCAAATTTGCCGTTCGCAGCCACATGGGCTCGAAGGACTGGCCCCCCATCGAAACCGTGCAACTCGATTTCCCGCTCTTGCAACGGCCTCTGGCCGTTCGATAGTGAGGATCCGGTGCCGTTGGTCCTCACCTCGGGGCTGGTGATGATAGTCCCGTGCCAGGAGGCCGTCTGGGGCGCAGCGTAAAGTGCGCCCATCATCATGGCCGCTGCCACCACGGCGCTCGCTTTCAGTGGGGCCTTAGCGGTCTTCCTGGACAGGGAGTTCACTAGCTGCTCATATCCAGCGTGGAATCTGAAGCCAACATCCTATCACGCGTCGCCGCCGAATAACTGACTATTTTGAATATCCGCGTTTGCTGCCGGAGGCCCTCGGTGCGCATGGAGCTATAGCCAGCGACAACATCCCCGGGGCAGCCGTTTGAAAGGCATGTTTGCGACACCGGCATTACTGCTTGACAAGACATTATTATTGATCAATTGTTTTGCTCGCGCGTTGAAACCGCAAGGGACAGAGAGGATTGCATCACCATGAATGCGCCGAATGAACACCGCAGGTCATTTTGCTATTATTCGCTCGCCGGCGCACTGGCCGTCATGCTCGCGACGGCTGGCGTCGCTTGGGGCCAGTCACCGCCGCGAAACGAATTGCCCGTGCGCATCACCTGGGGCCACACTTCGCCTCAGGCGAGAGCGTTCTATGTAAAGCTGATACCCACGAGTGGAGCGGAGATCCTGAAGGCGCGCGGGGAATCGCTGGAGCCCGGCGAGGGGCTGAAAGATGGCGCGTGGCAAACGCACGCCGGGGCGGGTGACGTGGACGGTGTCAGCTTCACGGTCAGTTACCCACAGCAGGCCCCCGAGCGACGCCAGAACATCGAGGAACTTTGGGCCTACCTGATTGCCCAGAGCGACCCGGACACGGCCCGGCGCCTCCTACAGGATGCGGCTTTCTGGCTCGATCCGCCGCGCTTCACGTTGCAAATGAACGCGGAGGGTACGCAGGGGTTCACCATCGCCATCCCACAGTTGCTCGAGCAAGGGGCGATGTGGGTACCGTCGCTGGACGTTTACGTCACCGCAGGGCCTACCGCACCCGCTTTTGCCGATTACCAGAAGGAGTTGGCAAACTGGAAAGGAGAGACGGTGCTGGAGACCATTCATTCCTCTCCGGAAGCTACCTACCAGGAGTATGCATCGTTGTGGGAAGACACGGGAAATCCGAACTCCGAGCATCCGAACTTGCCTGACCCGGGCCACATTGTGTGCGTTACCTGGGACAGCGCCATTCCCAAATTCGGCATCGACCGCCGGGCACGCGTGCGCAACGACTACGGCAACCCCGATCAATTTAATTTCTGGTTAAGCTTCGGCGACATTGGCGAAGGGCTGAAGAGACAATGGAAGAATCAGAGTCTCACTAACGGTCTTCCGGTGGTCGTAACGGATTTTGAGAAACAGGGATTGAGCTATCGAGTGGAGCAATTTGCTTATCCCTTGAACGGTCCACCGCCGGAACGGCGTGGTGATATCCCGATGGTGCTGCTCCAGAAGGTAACGGTTGCGAATCCGGACGCGGAAGCTCACACCGTCTCCATCAGCGTGAATGAAGAACGGCAGCTTGCGCCCTATTTCGAGACCAAAGCCGTTACTGAGACGCGCGAGGGCGGCACGGTGTTCGAAGTCAGCGGCTCTCATCAAGTCCTTTTCACCATCCAAGGCAGCGATCACAAGGTCCTGTGGAGCGGGGTGAAGCAACATAAAGAAAGGCAAGAGAGGGTGGAGGCAACTGTCTTCTTGAGCGTCGCCGCGCACGGCTCGAGAGAGTTCGTCATCAAGTTGCCTTCGCCGATGACAGAACCCTGTGATCTGGAGACCCTGCTGCACATCGACTATGACGCGGCACGAGCCGCGACATTGAAGTACTGGTCGGACTACGTGGGGCGCGGCGCGCAGTTCACGGTGCCCGAACCCGTGGTGAACGATCTGTTTCGGGCAACGTTGTGGCATGCTCTGCGCTTGCCGCGCCGGCACGGAGGGACAGGCGATAACATTCAAATCGATCTGCCTTACTCGAATTTCGCTTACACGCAAACCGGCACGCCCTGGCCGGTTAATCAGGCTGTGTACGTAGACTACATGCTTTATGGTCTCCGCGGCTATTGGTCCATTGCTCGTGAGGAGATGGCCGCCATGTATCGGAACAATCAGGAAGCAGATGGTCACGTGAACGGCGCAGCGAACTGGGGCTCTTATACCCCGGGAATGCTGTACGCGGTGGCTTTGGATTACCGCCTGTCGCACGACCGCCAGGCGCTGGATCGATTGATGCCCCCCACACTCAAGGCGCTCGACTGGTGCCTGGAGCAACTGCGGCGCGGGAACCAGCGCACGGGTCCCGGGCAGGGCCTGTTCTATGCGCCGCTGAATGACGGGACGGGCGAAGGCGCCTGGGCCTTCAATCAGGCCTACATGTTTGCTGGCCTCGAGGCATTCGGGCAGGTTCTCGATGAGATTGGGCATGCTCGAGCTAAGGACACCCTCAACGCCGCGCGCGCGCTTCAGCAGGCCACCGAGCGCGAGTTCAGTCGCGCCGCTATGCTTTCGCCGTTGGTGCAGTTGCGCGACCATACCTGGATTCCTTACGTCCCCGCAGAGGCGCTCACCCCGAGGCGGCTGCTCGAGCAATGGTACCCCACCGATGTGGACACCGGAGCGGTGCACCTTATTCGACTGGAAGCGATTCCCGCCACCGGACCCTTGGCCACCGCCCTCGTAAACGACCAGGAAGACAATCTTTTTTACAAAGGCTGGGGGATTGCGGATGAGCCGGTTTACGTCCAACAGGCGCAGGCCTACCTGCTGCGGGATGATCCCAAGTCGGTGATCCGGGAGTTCTACAGCTTTATGACCTCCGGGTTCAGCCATACCGCGCTGGAACCCCTCGAGCATCGTTGGCTTCACGGCGAGTACTTCGGCCCGCCGAGCACCGACGGGGCCTGGTTCGACGTTTACCGCCATATGTTAATCAATGAGTTAAGTCATGGCACACTGTTTATCGCACAGGCTACTCCCCGGCCGTGGCTCGAAGATGGCAAGAAGATCGAAGTGGAGCACGCTCCGACCTATTTCGGTACCGTGTCCTTCACGCTGGAAAGTAAGGCCGGCTCGGGGAAGATTCTGGCGACGCTGGCCATGCCGGACCGCAATCATCCCACGGCACTGAAAGTCCGTTTCCGTCATCCGGAGAGCAAGCCCCTGCGCGCTGTGACGGTCAATGGTCAGAACTGGACCGACTTCGACGCCAAACAGGAGTGTGTGCGAATCGAGCGTCCTGCCGAGTCGCACTACATCATCGAGGCCTCTTACTGAGCCGCGGCGTTTGCCCGTGGTTACCAAAAACCTCGTCCGCATTGAATCAATTGATGTTGGCCCCGTCCCCCTGATAAGCTCTCACTCCTTTGCCCGGTCTGTTTGTTTCCGTTGTTGCGGCCCTCCGTTTTTTCCTCCGGACTCGGGCGGCGGGCCGCCGTTGTGGCTCGTCTGTGGCAATTGTTCCCTCCGTGTCGCATTCTACTGCCGTGTCCCTTCTCCGACGCCCTTTTCTTTCGCATCGACACCTGAGTGCATGATTGGGTTTTTCCGCTTGACGCGTGCGACATCGAGGCGTAACATCTGACACGTGTTTTGTGATGCGGCGGCCGTACGTGCACTCTGCGCAGATCGATACGTCAACGCGACGCCGGGGGAGAGGAGACGGTTCTCTCCCTGGGAGCCAGTAGAAGTTTGACGTCTCCGGGAGTGGGAACCCCCGGGGCAAGCGACGAGGGCATCACCCCTCACCCTTTCCACTCTTGCCTCTCCCCAGGGGAGAGCGAAGAGGGGGAGGGGAATTGCGTGAGGGGTTCGAGCAAGTCCCTTTGAGGCTCCTATCATAAAGCCTCCGGCGTTGCCCCCCTTACTCTCTCGAATTCAAGCCGACAAGCCAATTAGAAGTAAGGAGGTCAGCATGAGCGGAAAACGGAACGAATTGCCAAGTCTCCACCACTTCAAAATTACCTTCCGAATCTGGATCGTAGCACTCATCTTGGCAACGGTTTTCGCCCAAGTCAGTCGGGCAAGTGTCACTGGAACCATTTCGGGAATCGTAACGGACCCGAGCGGAGGTGTCATCCCAGCAGTCACCGTGGTGGCGGTGAACACGCACACGGGAGTGAAGGAAACAACCACAACCGACTCCGGCGGCTTTTACTCGTTCCAGGCGCTGCCGATCGGTGAGTATGAGATTCTCATGCAAAAAGCCGGGTTTAGCGAGTACCGGCAAACCGGTTTGGTTATCGACGTTAATAGTGCGTTGCGCGTCGATGCCGCACTGCAAGTGGGCGCAGTTACGCAAGCGGTGACCGTCTCGAGCACTGCCTTACACGTGGAGACAACGAGCACCCAGCAGGGGGAGGTGATCACCGGCACCCACATGACAAGCCTACCCCTGAACGGCCGCAGCTACACGGACCTGCTTGCCCTTCAACCGGGGGTCAACCCACGGCCATCGGGAGAGGCCGTAACTTACACCAACACCGGCACGGTTTCCGGCGGTCTTTCCGACGGAGGACTGTCCATTAACGGGCAGAGGGAAACGGCCAACGGGTTCATGGTGAACGGCGCTGATGTGAACGAGTCAATCTACGAGGATACCAGCATTATCCCTAACCTCGATTCGATTGCGGAGTTTCGCATTCTGACGAGCAACTTTAACGCTGAGTATGGGAATTACAGCGGCGGCCAGATTATGGTGGTCACGAAGTCCGGAACCAACCAGTTCCACGGAGATGCTTTCGAGTTTCTTCGCAACGACGATCTGGATTCTCGCAACTTTTTCTCCCCCACTCGGGGATCATTCAAGCAGAACCAGTTCGGCGGGACGCTGGGCGGGCCGATCCGGCATAACAAGGCTTTCTTCTTTGTCGACTATCAGGGAACCCGTAATATTATCGGCCAGGACTCCGGCAACATCCTGGTGCCTTCGGCGGCGGACCGCACCGGTAATCTGTCGGACCAGGCAAGCTCGTTTTACACTGTTAGGTCAAACGGCCAGATAATCCCCAGCACGGTCGGCGGGACTTATTGGGCACAACAACTGGCGCAGGAGCTGGGCTATCCGGTGGCTGCCGGCGAGGCGTATTACGTCCCCGGATGCACCACTTCCGCCCAATGCGTATTTCCCAATGCGACCATACCACAGTCCGCATTTTCGGCCCCCGCGACGCACCTTTTGCAGTACATCCCGCCGCCGAACTCGGGTCCGTTTTTTACCACCTCTGCCTACAACGAGACCTTGCGGGACGACAAGGGAGCGGCTCGGTTCGACCTGGACACGCGATGGGGAAGGTTTTCCGCGTACTACATGCTGGATGATTTCACGTTGGTGACCCCTTATTCCTCGTCCAGCCTTCCCGGATTTGCAGACCAGAATGCGGGACGCAATCAAGTGGCTGTTCTGAGCTATACGAAGTCTTTTGGCGCCACAGCATTGAACGAGCTTCGCGTAAGTTTCATGCGACACAATGTCTTCCAAAGTGAGCCGGTTCCTGGCCAAGGAGTAGGCCCAAAACTGAGCTCTTTGGGCTTTGTGGAGGGAGCCGGCACGTTGGGAATCGTTCCCGTGGACCCACAGTACGAAGGCATCCCCCCTATAAGTCTCAATGAGTTCTCATTCGGCGTCGCTGGGAATGTAACAAGCGCGCTCGACAATTTAACCCAATTGCAAGATCACTATAGTAAGGTCCTCGGCACCCATGCATTAAAGTTTGGCGGAGACTTCCACTACGACCAAACGGCCCTTGATTTCCCCAACGCCTTTGGCGACGGCGGATTTAGTTTCGGCGGGGCGGAGACGGGCTATGATTTCGCCGACTTTCTAATCGGGGCGCCGGACAGCTTTGACCAAGGAACTCCAGAGCTTGGTCCCACCCGCATGCACTACCTCGGGTTGTACGGTCAGGATAGTTGGCGTGCGCGTCGGAATCTGACCATCAACTACGGCCTACGCTGGGACGTCAACCAGTTCCCGTACGCCACTAACAACAAAATTGCTACCTTCATTTACGGCGAGCAATCCGTCGCGTTTCCCGGGGCCCCGCTGGGGCTCGTCTATCCCGGTGACCCGGGGGTCCCAAGATCCCTGGCGCCCACTGGCTACCACAACTTCGCGCCTCGGATTGGGCTGGCTTATTCACCCTCCGCAAGCAGCGGGATCCTCGGGAAGATAACAGGCGGGCCAGGCAAGAGTAGCCTCAGAGTTGGCTGGGGCATGTTCTACACTGAACTCGAGAACCTCGCCATTCAAGAGGGCCAACCTTTTACTCCCTATGGCCTGTTTTGGGTGAGTCCCCTTCCTCCCCTTTTCTCCGAGCCCTACGTGGATCGTGGAACAGGCATTAGCGAAGGCCAGCGTTTCCCGGGGGTCTTTCCGTCTTCCCCGTCGCCGTCGCATCCCCAGCCTAACGTTGATTTTGCTCCGTTCGAACCGATCTCCAGCGCGCCAGCGCCCGCTCATACCAACCGGCTTCCCTACTCGGAGGATTACTCGGTCGCTGTGCAGCGTCAGTTCGGCTCCAATACGATGGTGGCGTTGAGCTATGTAGGAGCGCAAGGTCACAGATTGCTTACGGATCTCCTGGCGAACATCGGCAACCCGGCCCTGTGCCTCAGCCTCAGCCAGAAGAGCGAGGTTATGCCCGGTACTCCCACCTGCGGGCCGTTTGGAGCAGACGGAACCTACTACCCTGTTTCAGGAGGAGTCGTTAATGGCACCCGCGCGCCGTACCCTCCGGGCATCGGCGCCAACGTCTTCTACGACACTATGGCGAATTCCAACTACAACGCATTGCAAGCATCGCTCCGTCACACGTCCGGGCGCATGGAATTCCTCGCCGGCTACACTTACAGCAAGGTTCTGGACAATGGCTCAGGAATTGGGGAGCAAGTTTACCCACTCAATTACAAAACCACTAAAGCGCTTTCCGCTTTCGACTCGACGCACAATTTCGTGGTCAGCTACTCCTATACGATACCTTTTGACAAACTGTCCCGGCATAACAGGATCGCCGGCGGGTGGAGAATCTCAGGGTTAACCCGCTTTGCCACCGGATTTCCGGTCACCTTAAGCGAGCCGGACGACAACTCTCTGCTTGGAACAAACGGCTCTGGTGGGGCCCAGGTGGACCGGCCCGATTACACTCCCGGAAACCTCAACTTCACCAATCCTCGTGCCAGGCTTCCTTATTTCAACACGTCACTTTTTTCTCCTGAACCCCTGGGTCAGTTAGGAACGTCCAGCAGCCGTTTCTTCCATGGTCCTGGTCTGAACAATTTTGACATGGCATTGGTCAAAGACGTTCGCCTGACTGAATCGAAGAGTATCGAATTTCGAGCTGAGTGGTTCAATATCTTCAATCATGCTCAGTTCGAGGAGCCGCATGGCAACTTCCTCAGCGGAGAGTTTGGGCTGGTGACCGGGGCATACGCGCCCCGCATTGGGCAGGTAGCAATGAAGTTTGTCTTCTGATTCATGATATGTTGCGGGGGATTTCCTGCGGTTTCAGTCGGGGTGGCTGATCACTTGCACGCATTCAGTCGCCCCAACCTCCCCAGCCCCAATCCTTTTGTCGATCTTCCTTGTGCAAGGTGTCTTCTGCGCGACCTTGCATCCACGAAGTGTGGGCACGGTCAGAGTGAGCCGTAGTTAGCTGAGGGTAGGGCCGCGCGTTGTCCCACCCTATCTGCGGTAGAAACCTCCCGGATGGGAGCCTCTACCGCAGAGCGCGGTGTGGAATCACATTTAGAATCGCGAGGAATGCATATGAGAGAGGGACCGCTCTACGTCTGGAAGACTGCCTTCAGGGGTTTTCGCGCGCATGTATTCGTGGCAACGTTGCTCGCCATGACTGCTTTGACCCTGATGACCCTGTCGGGTGAGGCCGGAGAGAAAACGAGCACGGTCAAGGACCCGCAAGTGAAAGGACTTTACAACGAGCTGGCAGACAAGGGTTGGATCGTTTATTCTGCCAGGAACGATCAAGGGTATTACAATCTCTTCATCTCCCGCCCCAACGGGACGGGTGTGCGGAACATCACGCGGAACCCAGCCAGCCACGAGCTAGGTGCTCGTTTCTTTGACGTTGGGAAAAGAATCTTCTTCCGCCGCCTCGCTAAATTGAGGGAGGAGCAGGATTATAACAACGTGTTGAGGGAAGGGGTTCTGGTTATCGCTAACTCCGATGGTTCCAGCCCCAGGACACTCGGGGGAGAAGGGGACTACCCCTGGGCCACAGTGAGCCCGGATGGCAAGCAGATGGCCTGCCTCTACCGGAAGGAAGGGAAAATCCGGATCTTCGATCTCGATACGCTGAAAGTGATCAGGGAGATGCCACGCCAAGGTATTTTCCAGCACCTTGGCTGGTCTCCCGGCGGTAGCGAGTTCTGCGGGACTGCCAATGTGGAGGGGCGGGACTGGAACATCGCCACCTGCCCCCTGGAAGGCGGCAAGCGGACAATCATCAGCGTCTTTTCCGACTGTTGCACACCCGATTGGTTTCCCGACGCGCGCCGCCTTATCTTTTCCCATCGGCATCCCGGCCTTCCGTCTGACGATGGTGGCGCGACGGCCAAGAGGATCGGGGAAGATCCGAAGGCGAGTTGGACAATGATTACGATGGCCGACCGAGCGGGAAAAGAGAATAAGCTGGTAGTGGCCGAGCAATATCGGCATCTTTACTTCGCCTGCGTGTCCCCGGATAACAAATACGTCATCTATAGCAGGCTCGTGAAGGACGGCTCGCTTGCCGGTCCGATGGCTGTACTTCGCCTGGCCGATGCTCCTATCCTAGATGGCCCCTGGACGGCGGCGCAGGAGCAGTATGCCAAGAACGCAAAGCGAGGCCCTATTCTGCATCTCGATCTTCCCGAAGCCTTTCACCCGGAATGGACCTACGCCAGGCTCGGAGGCAGATGAGTGGCCACGAGCGAAGACAAGAGTAGTGGGCCGTCCCGATTGGCGCCGGCCGTGTCTGCACCCGATGCAACGAGCGACAGCGCCCCACCCGAGCGTGAGTGGCCGCCTGGGCCGGGGCCACTGCGGGCCTTTGCTGTCATCGGGGCGCTCGTGGTTGTTTTCTGGTGGTTGGGGCACAAGGTCCAGGACGGTCGTGACGACGTGATCGCCAAAGTTGGCCGCATAGAAGTGACGGCGCGTCTGCTCGAGAGACCTCCGGAATTCCCGGCTAGAGGCTCCTACCTGTACACGTATGTTTTGAAATACCAGGTGATAATTGTGCACCGGCAGGATCCTCAGGGGAAATACAAGCTGAAACCCGGAGATGTGATCTTTGTCGGCCACTATAAACCTTGGCTGCCGCGTTCCGAAATCAAAGACGATTCCTGGGGCGATTCTCCCTTGGGAGGCAAGCTGGCGCAGTTTATAACGGGGGAAGCGGATCGCATAGCGCTCGACTATGAGTTGCAGGACTTAGCCCCAGCGGGCGTGCTGGATTATTGCTATCCCCAGGGAGTCAATCGATTTTTCGCGATCTGGACCAACCCGACCACCTTGTAGGCTGCCTCCTCTCCTCGGCCGAGGAGGGAGACTCAACGGGCTTCAGCATCCGGTTAGGAGAACAGAAACTCGGTTAAGAATGGTATTCACCACCCACATTTTTGTTTTCTACTTCCTGCCGCTGTTTCTTCTCGTTTACTTCAACCTGCCTTACGGTTGGCGCAACTTCTTCATCACTTTCGCCAGCTACATTTTCTACGGTTGGTGGAAGCCGTGGTTTGTCGTTCTGATGATGATCTCGACCATCATGGATTTCACCTGGGCCAGGATCATCGCTCGACCGGGGGCAAGCCCGCGAAGTCGAAAGGCCGCAGTGCTGGCCTGCTGCGCTATGAATCTAGGCTTCTTGGGCTTTTTCAAGTACTACATGTTCTCCGTGGAGAGCCTGAACTCGTTGTTACAGCTTGTGGGGATGCCTGCCTTTCGGATCCTGCGTGTTACTCTTCCGATCGGAATTTCCTTTTATACGTTTCACAGCCTGAGCTACGTGATCGACGTATATCGCGGGCATGCCAAGCCAGCCAAAGGATTCTTCAACTACGCCTGCTTTGTGGCGCTCTTTCCCGATCTGGTTGCCGGCCCAATCATTCGTTACCATACGCTGGCGGACCAGATTTCTTATCGCGAGCACACCCTCCCCCGCTTTGCCTCCGGCGTCTCGATTTTCATCCTCGGCTTTGCCAAGAAAATTCTCTTGGCCAATACTGCGGGGAATGTCGCTGATGCAGTGTTCAATGCCGCGGCGCCCGGCATGGTGGCGGCCTGGGCCGGAGTGTTGGCTTTCGCGTTTCAAATCTATTTCGATTTCTGCGGCTACTCGGACATGGCAGTGGGCCTGGGGCGCATGATGGGATTCGAATTCATGAAGAACTTCGATGCTCCCTACCGCGCGGAAAGCATCACCGACTTGTGGCGCCGCTGGCACATTTCGCTCTCCAGTGTGCTGCGCGACTACCTGTACTTGCCTCTGGGGGGCAACCGCAAGGGAGAGGTGAGGACCTACCTCAATCTCGCCATCGTTATGCTGCTGGGAGGGCTGTGGCACGGAGCACACTGGCAGTTTCTGGTGTGGGGCGGGTACCATGGCTCGCTGCTGGCTCTGGAACGCTGGCGAGGCAAGAAGAGCTTCTACGAGAGCCTGCCCCGGGCGGTACGCATCGGAAGCACCTTCCTGCTCATGCTGTTTTCCTGGGTGCTATTCCGTGCGGAGAACTTGACGGCGGCGGCGCGCTATTTCGGCAGCATGTTCAGGATTATGCCGTCAAACGGCACCGCACCACTCCTCTGGGCAGAGATTTTCCGGCCCCATTACCTTGCCGTAATGGCGCTTTGCGCTTTTCTGGTCTTTCAGCCGGTGCAGGCGTTTGACTGGTCTCTTAAGCCCCAGACGTGGCAACGCGTCGCGTATCTGGTGCCACTGTTCTTGCTATCGCTTTTAATTATGTTCAACCAAGCGTTCAACCCATTTCTCTATTTCCAGTTTTGAGAGGTCCATCGCTTGTCGCGTCGTGCGCTCAGCAGTGAAATTGGACTGATCGCGAGCTTTCTTGTGATCATCTTCGGGGTTCCCATTACGCAGATTTGCATCCAATCGAGCCAACGAAAACGTGTGCAGTTTACGGATATTTTCCGCTATGCGCCGACAGAGAAGAACCTTCGGCAATTCGAGCAGGGGCTCAAGAGCGAGTCCTGGTTTGAGCAAAAGCTTCGCCCCCGGACTCAGCAACTCCTATTTTGGACGCTAGGCGACACGGGTTCGAGAGCGGACATGGGGCGGGATGGCTGGCTCTTCTACCGGCCGGATGTCCGGTACATCGTTGAGCCGGATCGTCCCGATGGCGGGGGCAGCGAGGGAACTTGGGTCCAGCCTGCCGAGGGGAGTTATCGAGATAATGTTGTGAGGGCCATTGTTCGGTTTAGAGATCAGCTCAGGGAACGGAGAATTGAACTGCTGGTGGTGCCGGTGCCGGGCAAGCCCAGCATTTACCCGGACATGCTGTGGCCGATGGCCAACAACGCGGGGACCACCCCGATGCATGATTCCGAAGAGGGTTTGCATTCGCCAACCCTCCAGCTAATCGAGAAGCTGCGCAGCCGCGGGGTTGAGGTGGTTGACCTTTTTAGCCGCTTCCGCCAGGCTCGGCAGGAACACTCGAACGACCGCTTGTATCTCACTCAGGACACCCACTGGACGCCAGTGGGCGCGAGGTTGGCAGCAGAGACCGTGGCCGAGAAACTTCGAGCCTTGGGCTGGGCGCCGCCGCCCACCCTCGAGTTCCGGTCGAGAAGGGTGCGGGTGCGGCGCTTTGGCGATGTTCTAGAAATGGTGGAGGTTGGTGGTAATCGGGGCAACGGCCCGGCAGAGGAAGTCGAGTGCACCCAGGTGGTCGTGGATACAGGCGGAGTCCTGGTGTCTTCGGATTCCGAGCGTCCCGGAACCTTTAGGTATCCCGCCGCGTCTGTCTCCATTCTGGCGCTGGGCGACAGCTTCTGCCGCATCTACCAAAACCGTGAACCTCGGTCGCTTGGAGAAGTCGTCAGCCCGACGGAGGAGGTGGCGAGCGGAGATAGCCGGGCAGAGAACGCTCCAACTCGTCTATTGCCCGGCTCGGCCGGGTTCCTATCCCACCTCGCTTTGGCGCTGCGGTTGCCACTGGACTTCATTGTGAGTGACGGAGGCGCTTCTACGGACGTGCGCAAGAGTCTTAGCACTAACCCCGAGATCCTGGAGGGGAAGAAGGTAGTCGTCTGGGAGTTTGTGGAGCGCGACATTCGCTTAGGCAAGACTGGGTGGCTCGATGTAGCTCTACCCCCGGAGTAAAATGGAAATGAGGACCCTGCATCCTGAGTACTTCCTCTCCATTTTGGGCGAGAGTGGGTTTCATATCCCAGCTCTCTAGAATTCCTTTGAGGATCAACCGGCTTGTGCGGTTGTCGTCAACCACTGATCTCCCCGAGTACGTGCCCAAACGGCCCGAGGAAGTGCCCAGTCGAGAGACCATACGCCAAGTACTGAACGCTCTCGATGACCCTTATCGGACACTGGCCTGGTTCGTTTGTGTAATAGGCTGCCGGATCGGGGAGGCACTGGGCTTGAAATGGGGTGCGATCAGCTTTGACAATCGGTACGTTTGGTTTCTTTCCGCGGTTTATATGGGTTAAGAGCACAAGACCAAGGGTCATCGGAGCGACAAGCCGGTGGACCTGAGCGAGAAGGAGATCGAACGCCTGAGACAGTTCAAGGCGAGGGTTCCGAATGCGACGGCGAATGATTGGGTCTTTCCAGACCCTCAGCATCCTGGCCGGCCTATGACGGAGCAGAACGCCCTTCGCCGTGGGCTGAAGAAAGCAGCCAAGAAGCTGGGGCTGCATCTGACGTGGCACGAACTTCGGCACTGGGCGGGAACCATGCTGCATTACGAAGGCGTGGATCTTAAAACCATCCAGTCCAGACTCGGCCATGCCGATGCGCGCACTACCGCCAACTGGTATATTCACTTCAGCCGGAAAGCGGGACAAGAGGCCGCTCAGGTCGCTTCGAAGCTGTTGGACGGCTGGGACAACCTCCCATCCGTTTCACCTGGAATTGTTGGCGTAACTGTTGGCGTAAAAGGTGGTCAAGCGGTGTAATCTGTGGTAAATTGTTGAGAGCAAAACGACGGAGAGGTGGCCGAGTGGCTTAAGGCGGCGGTTTGCTAAACCGTTGTACGGTCAAAAGCTGTACCCAGGGTTCAAATCCCTGCCTCTCCGCCAGTTCCTACATCGGTATGCACCTTCCCGCTAATGAACGGTGGCAGATCCGACAGACGAGCTTCGTTTACTGTCCCGACGGTGTCCGAATGAATTTGGCCCGGCAGCCGGTCAGTCAGCGTATAGATAAGAATGTACGCGCCACCAGAGGGTCTCGGCAGGAATGCCGCACTCTTTGGAAGGCAGGTGCACTCGCTTCATCCTGGCGCACCCCCAACGCAACGCAGCTTGGATCGAGTCGGTGATAAGGCCGTTATACGACCACTTGAGTTTTGACCCGTTACGGGGTAGCCTTTCATTCCATCCCGTGGACGAGTTGTTCCATGGCTGACGGTGAACCAAGAAGAATTGCGTACCTATTCGGTGCGGGAGCAACGCACGCTGAACTCCAAAACCTCGATCCGAACCTAATGGAGGAGAGAGATGGACTTTTGATAGGACACGTTTCTTCCAGGGTCATAGAGAAGGCTAGGCGCGACGAGAAGTACATGAGGGACGTTGCGATGGTCTCTGGGACGTCCGGCTCGCTGAACATCGAACTCCTGATAAGTCTGATCGAAAGCAGCAAGATTCCCGATTGGGACTCAAAGACTCAGCGCCTCAAGACCCTGGTTCAAGAGGATATCGAAGACACCCTCTCCAAATCCGGCCCCGGGCGATTCTATTTGCACAAGGCCCTGCTTGAACTTCATGCGCACGCAAAAACAAAGGCCAAAGAGCGCCTGATTGGTTTAATTTCTCTGAACTACGACGACGTACTGGACCAGGCGTACGCACAATACAATGGCCGTCCGAACTATTGTTTCGCCCTGGAGGAGGATCCATCACCTGAACAAATTCCGTTATTGAAGCTGCATGGTTCCTTTAATTGGAAGAGGCAGAAGGTAAGAGGAAGGTGGAGGAGATTTGAGATCATCCCGTTAGGTGCGGCCAAGACCTATCTTCACGCGCCCTATGGGTTCATTTGGAACAGGGCACTCGAAATCCTGATAAGGTGCGGTCCCAAATAGCGAGCAGGCGAGGCAGAAGATCACTGGGCGTGCCAATAACGAGCGGGGAGTCCAGAATCTTTCAGAGGTGCCACCGGGCGCGATAGGCCTTGCAAATGACTTTGATCATGTCGGCGTAATCGTGCTCTACATCGATTCCGAAGCTTTTGGGATCACCCGCCCGAGGGAGGAATGGCTGGTTTACGTTGTCAATAAAGGCCGGGACTAGGAGCACATAATCGTAGCCAACGACGTGAGTTCGCCCGGGCCGCCGGGTTGGCAGTTCGCGGAACTTGCGGATGGTTTTTTGGGGATCCTCAGGAGCATTGGTGCTAACGGCCCATTCGAATTCTCTCCATAGGCTCTGGTCGCCGGAAGAAAGACGTGGTAGTACCTCACTTTCAAATTTGCCCGGCTTGTTCCTGTACAGGGGTTTCAGCTTGTCGGGAACGTTAAGGACCCTTCCCGCGACGCCGACTATCACGGTGGCCACCGCTATTGCTTCGGATTTCAAACCCTGAAGAACCTGCAGAGTCGCATACAAGTCAGCGAATCGTGAAAGTGCGCCTCGATGTGCTGTGATGACTGACTTATTCTTGATCCAGATGCGTAGTTTGCCGATGTTCGGGCCCACGTCGCGGTCTGCTTCGGCTATAACCAAATTCAGGTTTCGGTCCTGTGCTGCCGGGTCCCGGACGTTTTCCCATCGGGCGACCACGCCGTTTGAAAGGTCGTACTCGAACCGGGAACAACACGACGCAAGATCGTTCACGATGCCGTCTCTCAAAATGCCGGCGTGCCCTTCGAGGCGGTGATTGTGAAAACCCTGCTTCCTCACCCGGTCAATAATCAAGGTTAGTGCAGACATTGGCGCATGAGTAGGAGACCGACAGCATCCGGTGAATGCTGTATTAAAAAAGTATCCTATTTTGGGTTATTTGAGTCAAGTGGGTAAATATAAAGCGGTGCCGGGTTCTACTCACATCGAGGCGTATCACCTATTCCGGGAGATGCTCACCGATCTCCGGCGTAAGAAGGGGCTCACCCAAGCATCTCTGGCCGGCATGTTGGGCGTACCCCAGAGCTACGTAAGCAAATACGAACTCGGAGAGCGCAGAGTCGACCTTGTTGAAACGCTTGAGATTTGCCGAGCGCTTGATACCGACCCCATCACCTTTGTCCGAGAGCTCATTAAGACGGCTCAGTCGAAAGGAGCCCCGAGAGTTGCGAGTCCCCGGACCAGCCCTCGCTGCCAACGCTAGACCGACACTCAATGCTACTGCGCGCCGAGCAGCTGAGATCTTGGTTGCCAAGGGTTTGGGGTTCACGATTCCCAGCGCTCGGCAGAAGAAGAACTTGGTTGTCGCCTTCGCCAAGCAAGACCGGATCGTGTATGGGAAGGCGTTCGACGTGGTCAGACTATCTGGACAGGCCGATTTGAACGACTTAGAAGAGGTTGAACGCCACCTCAAGCAACTCACGCTCTACGAAATCAAATCAACAGCCAAAGTATGCCCACCTGATTTCAAGGGGCACTTCTTTTCCCTCACAGGAGCGGAGATCCTTGTCTCCCAAAGCTTGAGGGAACAGTTCAGGTTCGTTTTTGTCAACATACGCACAGGTAATCATCTCGAATTAACGCTGTCACAGATGTTTGCGCGAGCGAAAGGAATCTACCCAGGTTGGAGTCTTTCTTTCTGAGAGCCGGCCGCACGATGCGGCGCGAAGGGGAGCAGGCCAGCATCAAGCCCGTCATTCCTGTGGACGAAAACAGAGTCCGCGCCTGTAGCTAACCCGCAGCTTACCCGGTCGCAGATGTCCCCCAGCGTGAGATCTTCCTTACGTTGTTGCCTTGCCCCCCGAATATGAGGCATCCACGAATCGCCCACCGCATTGAGTGTACAGTGAATCTGCCTACCGTTTCTCAGAACGAAGAAGGCAGGACCATCAACCGTGCGATTAACGATGGTAGTTATTGTTGGGTACGTGATGAGGCCGTCGAATGCTGCCTCGTTAATGAGTCGGATTTCCTCAACCTGCAACCCGCTCAGCAATCTTCTCAGTGGCCTGGCCGTTTCGACATACAAGAACTTCTCCGGAGTGATGAACACCAACCGGCCGCCGGGTTTGAGGCTCTTGATTGCCTGTTCGAAGAATAATAGGTAAAGGTCAAAGCGCCCCCGTGCCGTTTCGTACTGCAGCCGGAAAACGCGTTTTTCGTTCTCATCGAGGCCAGTGATAGGGACGTAGGGTGGGTTTCCAATGACAAAATCGTACTTCTCCGCCGTGTCTTGGAGGAAGTCCGCCATGTGAATCCGGACTTCCGGATGCCGAGACAATGCCGCTCTGGCGGTAGCAGCGCGCCCGCGCTCGAGTTCGATCCCGATCATCCTCGGCAAGCTGTGCCCAGTTTGGACGCACCAACGGATTACCCCTTGAAGAAATACCCCCTCGCCGCAGCCCGGGTCGAGTAACCTGTTTTCTGAAGATGGAGTGCGTCCCTTAAACAGGCGGTCTACCATGAGGTCAACGACTGCGGGCGGGGTTGCGACAAAACCTTTCATCGAGTTAACATTCGGCGAGGGCTAGCTTGTGATTATACTACGTGAAGCGCTCTCTCACCAAAAATGAAAAGGTAAAAAGGCAAGGAGGAGGGTGGTGTCGTGTCGAGGCTCCGGTGATTCCGGTCCAAATTTGCTGAAACCATTCCTTGTGGTTGTTGGCAGAGATCACGCTCAGGACTCGGGTCGCAAGATCGGGGGTGCGGTATCCGCCCGGCTTACGTTCCATGAGAATAAATTCGATGTCGTTCTTGATGACGGAGTTCGGTTCGTAAGGCTTGCCCAGAAACCCTCCCCCGTTGTCGACCTCATACACGGCGTTCGCGATCTTGTGCCAAAAGATGGGCGCAAGATTGTCGAACCCAATCTTACGGCAGTGCTCCTGGATGGAAGCATGGAGCGGAACCACGGTGTGCCGACCGTTGTTTTTCCGCCGGGACAGACACACGTCGCCGACGGCACAGATTAGACGACCGCCAGGAACAAGCGCTCGGAAACAATGTGTCCAGACTTTATCAAGCCCGGCGAGAAACTCATCATAGTCGCTGATGCGGCCCATCTGTCCTTCAGAGTCGCGGTACTCCTTCAAGGTCCAGTACGGCGGTGACGTAAGTACGAGATGAACGCTCGTCGGCGGCAATTCGTTCATCGCGCGAGCATCCCCAAGGCAGAGCGTATGGGACGTGGGAATCTTCTGAATCGCCGCCTCAATCAGCTGGGTGAGGCTCGGGTCTCTGGCGATTCGAGGTATGTCGGTCTGGGGGTTTTCAAGAGGAAACAGCTCTGAAGGAACATACTCGCCCAGGTTCACCGCCGGGTCATCAAAGGCACCCTGCGCCCATCGCGTGTTATTCCACTCGGGCGAGAAGCTCATAGCTGTAACGGTAGGATTATAGCGAAAAACCTTCTCTTATAGGAGCGCTAAAGTTGTATGGCCCCACTTTGCGGACCACGGTCAGCTTCAACCTGATTCATGCGGATCCACCGTTCAATCGCGGGTCCAACCAGCATCCTGCAACCAGTTGACAGTCGCCAAACCGTAGATGTGAACTCGGGGGGAATAACTGGCGTTCAGGAGGAGAGGCAGGTTCTCATTTTCCGGCCACGGGCGCACCGCAGAACGACACCTTGTCACAGTCACTCTTCCTGGCGCGGTCTGGCCAGACAGAGCGAAGAGACTCGGGAAGGTCCGCTCGGTTTTTTGCATTTTTCAGTTGACAAGCGCACGGACTTGTGATAGCCTATAATCGTGGTCTTGTTGTGGACACATTGTCGCGGGTGAGCGCCGGGATGGCCGGATGGGAAAGGAAAAGCGGGATGGTCCTGGGGCACTCGAGAGAGAGTGGCTTCAAAAAAACAAAAAATAGTACGAACGAAGCCAGTATGTTAGTGAAAACAAAGAAAGGCATGTCAAAAACGAACTAAAACGAACTCAAAACGAACCCCAATCGAGTGCTCAAATGCGTGAAATAGAGACAAAATTCGAGCTTTTTGACACCGCGCACGACGGGGCGGGGGACTTGATCGTGAGAAATGCGGCAGGGACCGGAATTGCTCGCCTCGCGGAAACCCAGGAGACCGCGAGAGAATTCAAAAATAGCGGGAACAAAGCCAGAATGTTGATGAAAACAAAGCACATCACTTTTTTGGATAGGGCAAATCAGGGGTTTTGGCGCGCCAGTCGGCACAAACCAGGCGGTGAAGGGAGCAAGGGCAATTTGGGAAAACGAGGTCAGGCTCCGGCATCGCAAGACGAGGAAGAGTATAGACAATTTGTCGGCTAGACAGGATCGCGGCCTGTCTGCGACGACCTGTCAAAAATGACCCCCGGCCCTGCGCAGAAACCTCAGCGTTTCGCCGCCGTCGTTGTTTGGAAGTTCGACCGCTTCGCCCGGTCGGTGTCTCACTGGCTCCGTGCCCTCGAAACCTTCAAGGCCCTCGGCATTGACTTCGTTTGCCTTTCGGAGCAAGTGGACACCAGCACGCCCACAGGTAAGATGGTCTTTACGGTTCTCGGTGCCATGGCCGAACTCGAACGCAGCCTGATTGCCGAGCGGGTCCGCGCCGGCATCAGGAATGCGAGAGCAAAAGGCAAGGCGCTCGGACGACCGAGGGTGGCTTTGGACTCGCTTGAGATCGCCCGCCTGCGCGCTGAAGGTTGTTCGTGGAGCAAGATTCACCGAGTAACAGGCACTGCCAAAGGGACAGCGCAAAGGGCTTTCTACAGCCTGACTGGTGCGGCGTTGGCTCACTGATGTGCGGCCGTAGCCGCGATGCCATTTTGTCGGCGCCTGATTGGGGACCCGTTCACCAAGCACTGTACCGTTCATCGTGAGTGAATATGATAGCTCGGCTCTGGTGGAAGAGTTCTTCACCTTCACCACGAAGGTTGTAGTTCGTCACCTGTTTTTGAGCAGTCGATGCGACATGTCGTGCAAACGCGGCTGAATATGGACTCCAAGTTAGAGGGCGCAGAATTAATCCCGTGTTGAGCATGCCACTTTCGTGCACGGAGCGCATGGAATTTGATATCATAGGGCCACAGGGACGGTTTCACGCTGAGGAGATCAATAGTGTGACGACCGAGAGAATAACCGACATCATAGAAAAAGTGAACGCAGGAGAGGCCGCGGCGGATGACCGGCTGATTTCGGTACTCTATATCTGAACTTCGGCGAATCGCTGCGAACCAGCTCCGGCTCGAGCGGCCTGACCATACGTTGCAGCCGACCGCCCTGGTCCACGAGGTGTACTTTTACCTTCGCCGGCACCGGGACAAAAGACGGGAGAACCGGGCTCACTTTCTAGGTACTGCGGCTCGGGTAATGCGGAACATCCTTGTGGATCATGCCCGGCAGAAATGTGCGGCAAAGCGTGGGCCCCAGAAAGTTCATTTGCCGTTGGAAGACTTAGAAGTGCTGATAGGTGAGAATCCGCAGGATTTCCTCGAGGTTAATGAGGCCCTTGAGCGGCTCTGCAAGATGTCCTCATTCGACTGCAAGGTAGTGGAAATGCGTTACATCGCCGGGTTGACGGTCGAGGAATCAGCCGAGGTACTGGGAGTGTCAACGCAAACGGTCAAACGCTCCTGGAAAAGAGCCAAAGCCTGGCTGATTGCGGAGTTGACAAGTGGACGCTGATCAGTGGTCACGCGTAGCTGAGGTGTTTGAGGCCGTCTTGAAAGAGCCAACTGCGAATCGCACCCGAGTTCTTGCGGAACTCTGCCACGCCGATGACGAGCTTCGACGCGAAGTCAGCAGGCTTCTGGAAGCGGACACCGCATCGGATCAGCTAATTCGCCCCGGCGGCGCACGGGGGGGTACTGTCGATCCTGACTCCGATGATTTCACTTCGGGCACGGTGGTGGACAGTCGCTACATCATCACCGGCACAATCGGAAGAGGCGGGATGGGAATCGTCTACTCCGCTTCCGATCGCTTATCCGGGGAGACGGTGGCGCTAAAGCGCCTTCATCCGAAATTCGCCCATCGCCGGCATGACAACTATGAAACAACTACTGACAGCCGTAGCGTGCTGGTCAGCATCGCTCACGAATTCCGCATTGCAGCCTCGATCCGACACCCAAACGTCGTAACCGTTCTGGACTACGGGTTTGACACGGTGGGCCGCCCTTATTTCACCATGGTACTGTGCGCAGGGTCCCAGCCCATCAATGCGGCTTCCCGGACGCTCGATTTCGCATCCAAGATCGACTTATTCATTCAGCTGGCAGAAGCCGTCGATTTTCTGCATCGACGCGGCCTGATCCACGGAGACATTAAGCCCGGGAACGTCCTTGTAACCGGCAATAACCTGAAGCTCGTTGATTTTGGAATCGCCAGGTATATCGGAACTTCCTCGACCCATTTCGGGACAATGCCTTATACAGCCCCAGAACTTCTGTCCGGAGCGCCGCCTTCGCCCAAGGCTGACCTATATTCGATCGGCGTTTTGGCTCGTGAGATATTCGGAGGGGCGGGCACACTTGACGCCGGTGCGCCTCACGATCTTATATCCGTGTCTCTCCTGGGCGATATGATCGACAAACTGACACACTCAGATCCCGAACTCCGGTACGCCGACGCTTCCGACCTGCTCGCGGACCTCCACGCATGCTGCGGAAAACCCGGACCAGACCCGAAGAGTCTGGCTGACCTGGTGCTTACGAACTCTCCGGACCTTGTTGAGCGCCGCACGCAGCTTGACGGCCTGATTCGCAGCTTGAAGGAACTGCGTGCCGGCAAAGGATGTACTTGGATGATCACCGGTGAGGCCGGGATTGGCAAGACCCGCCTCATGGATGAGTTCCGTATTCACGCTCTCGTGAACGGATGCCGAGTATTTCGAGGCGGCAGTTCGCGGACGAGCGGTTACCCTTACCACCTCTGGCGAGTTCTTTTGGAACGGGCCGTTCTCAGCGGTCACCTGGGGGCGGAGCAACTCGAGGTGCTACGGACGGTCATTCCCGGGCTGGAAAACCCATCATCCGGTGAGGAGACCAAAGACTCCAGTCGCCAACTCCGTAACGTCTCGCCACATCAGATTCTCTCGTGTGCTCAAGCGCTCCTCCGAACACAGGATCGCCCGACGGTATTAATTCTCGAGGACGTGCAGTGGGCTGATGCGGAGAGTCTGGATCTTCTGCGTGAAGCGCAATCGTGGACCAGAGAGTTTCCTTTTCTCTTGATTGCTACCCAACGTCCCCCCGGGGTTAGCGTTTCGGAGTACACCAATGTAAACAAAATGACGCTTCCACGCTTCTCGAAAGAGGGGTTGGAGGCACTTCTGGACGCGGCCATCGATCCGAGGCTACCCGGCCGGCCAGCTCGCCTGGAGAAGCTTCAGCAATCGAGCGGAGGCAATCCTCTTTTTGCAATCGAGATCCTCCGTTCCCTTTTGCGGGCCTTGCACTTCGAGGGCGCTTCCTTGACAGCCGAAGTTGATGGTCCCCTTCCTACAATCGACCAGACCATCAGCGAGCGCCTGGCGCTACTTGATCCCAGCCTCAGATCCGCTCTACAACTTGCGGCGGCTTATGGCAGGCAGATCAACTTGAGTGTGCTGGAGCGGGCCCTGGAGGCCGGTTCTCTTCAACCAATACTGTTTCTCGCCGTGGAGAACGGAATCTTGGAGTACAACGAAGGGCAATGCAGATTTGTTCACGATAAGTACAGGGAAGCGCTCCTGACCGGCATTTCGGCCTCAAATCACAAGAGACTGCACGCCAGGATCGCCACGGCGATCGAGCAGAGTGACAAGGGACTTTCGGAAACTCCCAAGCTCGCCTTCCATTGGGGGCAGGCTGCCAACATCGAGAAGGAGCGCTTCTACTGCAGTCTGGCTGGGACTGAGCTCCTTCGCCTGGGTGCATACCAAAGAGCGGCGGTTTTGCTGACGAGGGCCCAACAGCTACTTTATTCAATTCCCGACGAGGCAGAGAGACTTCGAGAAGAACTGTCGATCTCGTTGAATCTGGGTTCAGCGTACCTGGTCATAAAAGGATTTGCCAGTACAGAAGCCAAAAGCGTTTTCGAAAAGGCGCACCGGCTTTCGCTTGAAACAGGAAAAAGCACTGATATCTTCGAGGCCCTGTTTGGGCAAGCCAGTTCGAGGCTTTTTCGCGGGGAACTTGCAATGTCGAAGGAACTCGCCCGGCAATGCCTTGCCCTGGCTACGGAGGAAAGCAACGAACACGGGATTATTCAGGCGCTGTTTGCAATCGGCAATTCGCTCTATTGGTTGGGAGATTTTGAAGGCGCGCTGCGGCACTACGAGGATTTGGTGAGCCGGCTCGAACAAATGGGCGAGCCCCGCGGCTTTTTCGGTTTAGGTCATAATCCGCGACTGACGGCCACGACGTTTGGAGCCTGGGCAGCGTGGGCGATGGGTTTGCCGGAATTGGCGCTGGAAATTGCGAAGATGGCGATGAGGCTCGCGGAAGAAACGGAATCTCCGTTTTGCATGGCCATCGCAGTTCATGTATTGGCGATTGTCAGGCAACATCGAAGCGAGGTTGAGGAGACCCTTGTAGAATCGGAGCGGCTCGTCGCTCTCTCCCGCGGATTTCCGATCTATTCCGCCGGGGGCAAAATCCTGCGCGGCTGGGCGCTTGTCCGCAAAGGCGAGGTGCGAACCGGAGCCATCGAGCTTGAATCAGCCATGCGAGTTTGGGGCGAGCTTGAAGCCGGGTTGGCAAGAACATATTTCGCCACGCTGGCCGCCGAGGCATTGATCAGAATCGGCGACAGCAAACGGGCGCTGCAAATGATTCAGCGCGTAATCAGTGATATGCGGCACTACGACGAGCGATCGCATGAGGCTGAGCTGTACCGCGTTCGCGGTCTTCTCTTCGATCTGGCTGGGGATGCCAGAGCCGCCGAGGCAGATTTTCTCAGGGCGATAAGCGTAGCCCGCAGGCAAAAGGCCATCAGCTTCGAGCTTCGCGCTGCGTGCGATTTGGCGCGCGCCTGGCGTTCCCATGGTCGCTCCGAACACGCGCACACTATTCTCTCCGCCGTCTTATCGCAGTTCAAAGAAGGTTTTTCTACGGTCGAGCTTCGGGAGGGACGCGCACTACTGGGGCCCGAGGAGCAGAAAGCCTGAAAGGCATCACTCCGACAGATCCGAGGGTAACCCATGAGCTATCTCTCACGCCCACGTGCCCACTTTTTCGGTAATTTCGCAGTAAGTCCACCGACAGCCAATAACAATAACTACTTCATGGTACTCGATCCTGAGAATGTAACATTCTTCGATCCTTACCTCACGATGAACGACGACGTTTTCCGGCAAGCCATGCAATCTGTCGTGACCATCAACTTCGAAGGATTCTTAGGATTGGGCAAGGAACAGGTGTTACAGGGCAATTGGAATCACTATGGTGACAACCGAATCAGGCTGACAAATGCCTCCATCTATGCCATCGACGCGCCGGACGGCAGGAGAATTACGTCCTCCGCCGAGGACCCTTTGATAGGAGCGCCCATTCAAATGTTGGGCGACCGCCTGGGGGATACCGATACGCCCCCAATTATGGTCGATTCCGACCCCACCAGCGACTTGGCCTCGCAGATCTTCTGCAGCCAGTTCCTGATCGGAAAGCCTGCGTGCATGTGTTCGGCCAGCCGCCGGTCCGGCGCGCCGCTTCCCCGCGCATACTCGCGCTGGATTTACATCTTTTTTCGGAATCTCGTGGAAATGCCGGACGCCACATTTTCGGCGATCTGGCAGCACGGTCTTCCCAATGCCAACCTGGCATTCGATAACCGCCTGGAGTCACCAACCCTCAAGGAGCTTCAGTACTTAGCGGCGCAAGCAAACGGATTGGAAGTGCGGTACTGTACTTACTTTTTCAGGCGGAAATATACGGACTTGCAGATGGCGGAGTTTTACCAGGCGGGCACCGGGGTTCGTAACGAGAGTGATGGGTTCGTGTTGGGCACCGTCGGGATCTGGGGATCCGGCGAGCTCGGCTCTTATCCCGGCGGACGTTTGCTGCTTCCGGTGCAAAGCGAAGATATGGTGTTTATGTTCAATGGGAAGCCCCGCCCCTACACGCTGGCGCCGGCATTTGCGCAAGTGGACCCTGAGAAAAACGTAATCGTGCTGGATCTCATCACGGCCTTTCCGGAAGTAACCACGAATCCCGGAGCGGATCCGACCAAGTTGCAAAAAATCGACCTGGGGCCGGTAACGCTTCAGGTTGTCGATTCCAAGGGTTCGGTTACCGCAATTGGCCAGTTTCCGTATGACAGCCATACGTACGTGTCGGGTGGCGGGCTTGTAGAGGTTCCCTTCGCAGCAAATCAGCTGGAGCCTGTCCAATCCGGTTCACTGCAGGTGTCCTGTGCTGCGTTCAGCCATGCGGTTTTGGCAGAGCAAACAGCGGTGGTGGAGAGTGATGATCATTGCGTTTACATCACCGAAGGTCAATCCGTGCCGATCCCGTTTCGCGTCTGGCAGCGCGGCGGAGCGCCAACGGTACCCATCAAAGTTGCGTTCGAGCAATTTCGTAGTACAGAGCAACTGGGCCCCGTTAATCCTAATAATCCTAAATCCTTTAGAATTCCTTACAAGTTAGACACTTCGGTGCCGAATAGCCAGAACTCGCCGCCTCCGTTTTTGCAAATCTCGCCTCTCACTCAGATGGTGGGCGAGAGCGGCACGGGTACTCTGACGCTGACGGGACTGGCGCCGGGTCTCGGGTTGGTCCGGATGCTGGCAGGCAGCGACAATCCCCCAGACCCAGACCCGCAGGGTATGCCTAAATGGATGTGGGTCACCTACATCAACGTCCGCGTGCTGCCGGCAGATGACCAATTTGACTCCGTGCCTGACTCGGAGTTGACATTTGATTATGTGTACGACAACGTTCTCCGCTATTATTACCGGCTTTATCCTGCCATGGACTCATACGTTGCACTGAACGATCCGGAGGCAGTTGCGCAGGCAGCGCCGATGCTGCGCAAGATGATCGACCGGAGTAATTGGTGCTCGACCCTTTACATGCCCGTCACCCGGGAACTCTCCGACGGCAAGCGGCGCCTGCTGCAACGGTGGTGCGACATTCAAGCTGCTGCCCACGCCGCTCGAAACAAGAAGGCTGCCGGCGGTCCATAGGCCGCGTCATACGTCACTTGTCACCTGTCCATTACCTCCAGGCCAGGGGTTGAGTTTCTCGATCTCAACATAAGGGCCGCCATATCCGGTTGCGGCGACCGCTTTCATGAACTGATCTATGATGAACGGCGTGCGCATCTGCGGAATCGACGGTTGTCCTATCACCGCCACCTCGGCGTTCTTCGGCAGCATTGAGAAGTCGGCATTTGAGAACACTTGACCTTCCGAGGTCAGGAAGCAGATCAAGTCCGGCGCCATTGCCAGCGGCTGCGATCGACGATTGCCCCATGCGATCAGGTTTTCGTTTTGGCTGAATATCGTAGCTTCCGTGCCATCCGCGCTCCGCAGCGTCACTTTGCCGAAATCGAATGCTCCCCGCGAAACTTCGGAAACGGACGCTATCGTGCCCTGGAGTAAGACTACGCCTCCGAGAAAATCAACTACGGCCGCGACGGGATCCCGGCCACACCCGACTGCCCGTCGGAGTGTGGCCCCCAGAGCCAACGCGTACGTGGTGGTCCCCCCTACCGCTGCGGCTTTCATGGTCTTTCCATCCATACTCCACATTGCGACGCCGGCGCTTTGGTTAAATGCGCCACCGATTACACCGCGTGCCACCGGATCGGCAACAGAATTATCCATCTTCGATACGACTACCTGCTGGGATTGGCTCGCGATGGCCATGGGGCTGACCGGCACCCTATTGCCGGCATAAGTATCCATCAGGAGTCCTGGGCATGCGCGCCGGCCCCCTGCGGCGTCAACGACCGGAAGACCCTTGCGGGCGCCGACTGTCAAAGGAATAAGACTGTTGCCCGCTCCAACCTCGCCGGGAAGCACATGCGTGAATGTCACTCCCAGGGTCGTCGCCAAAAGATCGTAAGCCAACGTCGCGGCTGAAAAGTCCAAAGGCGCTGTTTCGGCCTGGGCCGGCGAGCCAACAAATGCGCTCACTGCCATCCGGTCTGTTTCCTGGACCTCTGAAGGGTCTGCCAGGACAACGGGCGGCAAAGCGGCCAAGTCCTTAAGAACGCTCTCTCCAATCGAAAATGGCCCGCCTCCACCGGCGCCCAGGATACAGGCGCCCGCCAACAGGTCTTTGAGATCTTGTTCTGTTAGTTGTCTCATGAAGTCTCCTTCACACGAATATGTTTCGTTCAGGTGCGGGTATCGAATTGTTCAGAACCGAGGTCTCAGATCAACTTGAACTGCGGTCCGTAGATGCCGGGGGCGTCTGTGCGTTTTATTTCTTTGCTCAGCAACTGAGTCGCTTTCGCCGTCAGCGCCGGCATCTCCACCGTCGCCAAGGCCAACTCCGCTGCACCGCCTGGAGCCCAGGCTCGGTCGAGGTGACATAGCATTCGCGTAAACGCATGGTCAAAGTCGATAACTTCGGCGGGGGGAGCGGGGTACCCTCTTAATGGAACTGGTGTCATTTCGTACACTTGATCGTACGGCAGGGAAATCGGATCGCCGTCAAAATCTCCCTGTTCCGTTATTGGGTCGAATCTATACTTGTGTAAATTATACAATTCTCCAAACGCGTAAAAGTGCGAGAGCTGGTTGGGTCCTGAAAACGGGTTCTTGTCTCCGCCCTCTCCCTGCTGTTTGATCTGCTGTATCGCTGCAATCGCTTTGCACACATCGTCGATCGCAAATAAGCCCAGCGTACCCGTACGCTGATTTTGCAGGTCGTAAGGGATTTCGTCATTGCTGTCTTGGAAAGCTTGCAGAATTGCATCATAAAACTGCCCGATGGTGGGGAAAGTCGCTTCCAGGCCGAAGACCATCTGTCGAGGAACGGGGTGTTCGGGATACTCGATTTGCGCAGCCATCCAAGCGAAGGCATGGAAATCATCAAAGCCCAGCATTACCTGGAAATTTCGATCGCATGGAACAAGCTTCCCATCACAGGTGGGAACCACTCCTCCTGGAAGGGGACCCGGATACGCAATGGATTGAAAGCCCTTCAGAACTTCGGGGCGCTTCCCGGTGGCGGACAGCATATTGCAAGCCAATCCGATGTGGAACATTTCCTGGTAGATTATTTTGAGGATTTGCGCTGCAGGATACGAGCTCGGGTCCTTCAAGCACCAATACCCACAAAGGTAAGGAGGCAAAGTTGAGAGCTCCAATTCGATTGCACGTTGAAGCGCTTGTTGCAACCATGCCGGATCACGGTCGGCCAAAGCCATCAGCTCGACGACGCTCAGGTTCATAGAATCCTCTATTAAGAGTGTGGGAGATACAAGTTAGTATACTACTTTACTCGCAGAGAACACAGAAATCGCGAAGACAGGTAGTGATATATAGTTGCGTTGCTGATAATTCGGGAGTTTGATGTCTTATGCTGGGATTGATTTTCCATTCGCCGCTGTGCGTGGCTGCGTGCCGCGTGGCTTGTCAGATGGGCTTTTACCCTGGTCGGTTCTAAATCCACCTAGTGAGTAGTCTACTACCAGTTGGACTAGGCTTTTGACTTGGGGCGAGCAACTCTTAAACTCTATCCTGTGTAGGGCGGCTTCCCCGTATCTTTGCATTGCTTCCCCAACAAGAGCATGGACAAAAGACTGTGTTGAGTATTTGACTTGACCAAAATCTAGAACAACGCCACGGTCTTCCCCTAATGTCGGGAGTATCCGTTCGATTCTTATTCTGCGGGCCTCGTCCTTATCCTCAGCGAAACCATTAGCTCCTGGCTGTAACATAACCACTACTCGCTTCATGTGAATTTGATTTTCCCCTTCAATGTTTTTTTGCTGGCAACTGCTGACGGATCCACTTGAAAAACTCGTCAAAATCTCCAACCTGATCAGTAACGACTTCAACACCGGCTACCGTTCCTTGCCAGGGAGTTTCCCCAGTGAAAAGTTCGTGTTTAGGCTCGTCAAATGGGTCCCAGAATACTCTAAGTTCACCTGGATGTTTGCAGCGCTTCAGCCGAAACGCTGCATTCCCTGACAGGAGAACAAAGTATCCACCTGTGGCTTTTGCGATTGCCCTAGTGATAAACAAACCAGCCCCAGCGTTATCTGATGATCCATACATGCTCTTCCGAGCACCAGTGATCCCCGGTCGCATGGCCAAGCTAAGTGCCTGCGGCGTGTCATTGAGGACGTCAGGATAAGCCTGCCCAATATGCTGCGTTATTCCAAGACCGCAATCAGCTACGGCTATTGTTACCCTTTTCGGGGTGGTTTGCTTGCTGCCCTTCCTCAAGTACTTCGGGCACATACATAGGCTCCCTCAGGAGAAGCGGAATGTTCCAGTACGTTGCGAATCAGTTCACTGACGCAATACTGAACGGTGGCCAAACCATCAGGCTTTTCATGTAAGTGCAGCAACGCAGACACGTCGGAGATTACCTTGGCTAATTCACTTTGCGTTTTTACCTGAAGAAGGGGCATGAATCTACCTTCCTCTTCATATTCAGTCAACGCTGGCTCATAGGCCACGCCGAGGTGTTTGAATAGGTGCATTCTAGCCGCATAGTTCGCGTGCTTACCGACATTCGCTGCGTCGATCGTCAACCCATTTCTTTGACACCATCCGCCCCAAGCCGCAGTCATAGAGAGGGCCATCGGGTCCATGTGCACCCAAGTCCGGTGAAACTGTAATGTTGCTGGTGCCGCGGTGTCGGAGAATGGCGAATTTATTGACAGGAATTTCCTAAGTGTATGAATACTCGCATCGTTCGGAATTCTGAGAGTCGGCATTCGCATCTGCGTTCACCCGTGTGGTACGCTAAGGGTGTGAACGCCTCATAACTCGCGGTTTGCGTGCCAAGGCTCGACCCCAAATCGAGCTTTGGCAGTTTTTTTATACCTTTACATTTGCAAGCATTTCCGCGATTGTCCATACATGGTCAGTGTTCCCCGCCTCCATCGCTGGTGTGACACGAAGCGTTTGATCAACGCGAACGAAGTTGTACCACGCGAAGTAGGCCGAGAGCATCGCATAGAGCTTCTCCCATTTCTTTGAGAACGCATTGGTCAATCTCGTTAGGCTACGCATTCGCATTCTCATGGACAAGTTCTGACGCTCGACATGAGACGTGCAAATCCTGCTGAGTTCTGGCTGTTTCCAGCGTGTGAAATCCATTACCAAAGCAGATAACATTGTTAGCGGCCCCCGCAGGTTGGCCGTGGCAGTGACCAAGTAATTTCCGATTTGGCAACGTCATTACGTTATTGACAACGTATGGCGTCAGCGTATACTTGCAACATGAAACAGAAACGACCCACCATGAAGCGGACAACGATCTGGCTGGCGGCGGCCCAAGTAAAGGGCTTGGCTGATCTGTCGAGGCGGACGGGCCTCGTGGCCGCTGAACTCATTCGCCGCTTCATTGACGAAGGGTTAAAGCAAGCAAAATAAAGACGGCCAGTGAACGTGCTGCTAACACGTCACACTGGCCTAACCAATCAACCTGAATAGGAGGCTGAAATGGCTGCATCAAAGATACACCCACCAACATTCTCCGCACAACCAGGCCGCACACGGGCTGCAATCTACGCGAGGGTGAGCACAGGCCACAACGGACAAGATCCGACAATGCAGACGAGAGAATTGGAAGAATTCTGCCAACGTCGCGGTTGGGAAGTCGTTGGCTGCTACGTGGACACAGGGATTTCGGGTTCCGAGGAATCGCGTCCTGAACTGGATCGGCTCATGGCCGATGCAAGGCAGCGCAAACTTGATGTGGTCCTTGTCTGGAAATTGGACCGCTTCGGTCGCTCGCTAAAGCATTTGGTGAACGCGCTGGCGGAGTTCGAGGCGCTCGGAATAACCTTTGCCAGTCTCAAAGACAACCTGGACCTCAGTACTCCCTCGGGGCGGCTCATGTTCCAGATCATCGGCGCGCTGGCGGAGTTTGAGAGGTCGCTGATCCAAGAACGTGTGAGGGTGGGCCTGCGAAACGCCAGGGCGAAGGGGCGGAAGCTCGGACGGCCCAGGGTTGCCGTGGATGCTTCCAGAATAGCGGCCGTTCGCGGTCAGGGGCACTCCTGGGGTACGTTCCGCCGAGAAACTGGCATTGGCAAGGGGACGGCCCAGCGGGCCTTCTATAGCCTATCTGGAATTGGTGCATGTTTGACCCGCTGATTCTCTGGTAGCGCATCCTCGCGTTGAGGTGAGATGGCCAACACTACGCCATCAGGTACGCCGGAGGTTAGCTCAGTCTGCCTTCCCTCTGTTTAACAGATGGGGATTTTTCGCTAGCGATTCTCTTCGAGACCGACAGCATTGTGATTTGCTCCGACCTCACCACCCGTTGTTTCCAGAGCTGTCTTCGCCTAACCTACTCCGTGAGGAGTGAATTATGAAAAACACGACTCTTCTGGGAGTTTGGATTTTCGTCTTAGCAGGGATTCCCATGATTGCAGCGGGGCAAGCTCCGCCAGCCGTAGTACGCCTTTCCACCGAAATCAAAGGCGTCGTGCTGGTCCGTTTGAAATACAATACTGATCTCTTGGAGGGGCTGCAGCAGGCGGTGAAAGACGAGAAGATCAAGAACGCAGTGATCCTGACCGGCGCCGGGTCAGTCACCAGCTATCACGTCCACGCCGTGAGCAGCACCACACTTCCGGCGACACCGGCTTATAGCGAACATGCGGGGCCGATGGATCTGATAGCGGTGAACGGCTACGTGCTCGGCGGCCGAATCCACGCGCACATCGCCGTGACCGATGACAAGAAAGCGTTCGGCGGGCACCTCCATGAAGGGACGAAGGCCTTTACCTTCGCCATCATTACGCTGGGGAGACTCGAAGACAATATCGACTTCAGCCGCTTCGACGATTCGAACTGGCGATGACCACGCGCTGCGTGGCTGATTTCACTCTACCCTGCCGCGCTGAGCGCGGGGAAATGTCGCAGAACAGGAGAAGGTACAATGAAAAACCAGGGGTCCGACCGCGTGTCACGAGGTACCGTGATTTGGCTTTGTAACTTTGTCGTCGTTTTAGGCATGGCTTCGCTAACCAAGCCGGTGTCCGGGCAAGTCTTGCCCAACGCGAAGCCGGAACAACTAGGCTTCTCGTCCGAGCGGCTGCAGCGCCTCGACGCGGCAATGCAGCAAAAGGTGGATGAGAAGCAATTCGCCGGGATTGTGACCATCCTAGCGCGCCACGGCAAGGTGGTGGAATTCAAAACCTACGGCAAAAAGGATCTCGCCACTGGAGCGCCGATGGAAAAGGACACTATATTTCGCATCTATTCCATGACCAAACCGATCACGGGCGCCGCCATGATGATACTTTATGAAGAAGGCAAATGGCAGCCGGACGATCCTATTTCAAAATACATTCCAGAGTTCGCCAACCTGAAGGTTTTTAAAGGCGTCAACAACAGCGGCGAGCCGGTTCTGGAAGATCCCGTCCATCCACCCACAATGCTTCAGTTGATGACGCACACGGCGGGTTTCACTTACGGCTTTGGCAGCGATCTCGTGGATAAGATGTACCACGATCAGCAAGTTCTGCATTCCGCTACCCTGCAGGAGATGATTAATAAGCTTGCCAAGCTGCCGTTGCTTTATCAACCTGGGACGCGCTGGGTCTATAGCATTTCGGTGGACATACAGGGGTACTTGGTGGAAAAGCTCTCCGGCAAGTCTCTGCCGGATTTCATGCGCGAACGGATATTTGAGCCGCTGGGCATGAAGGACACGGGCTTTTACGTACCGAAGGAAAAGATGGACCGGTTGGCCACTCTCTATCGGGTCAGTGACAATAACGAATGGACTCCTGCTTCCCCCGAAAACGACCTTGCCCCTGATCTTTCCAAGCCGCCGACCATGCCCAGCGGCGGGGGCGGTCTGCTCGCGACGGCGCAGGATTATCTGCGGTTCGCACAAATGCTTTTGAATGGCGGCCAACTGGATGGAGTGCGCCTGCTGGCGCCGCCCACGGTGAAATTGATGACTTCGAACCACCTACCCGACAAGCTTATGACCGGCGAATTCGGAGTTGGACTCCAGCACATCCGGCCAGGCATGGGTTTTGGCTTCGATGTCGCCGTGTTTAGCGATCCCGCGCAAGCTGTGGACATCGCGGGCAAAGGCACTTTTCTCTGGGACGGGGCTGCCAGCACCTGGTTTTGGATCGATCCGGCGGATGACATGACTTTCGTAGGCATGGTCCAGCGCATGGGAGGCCACGGACCGAACATGCAGACGTTCAGTCGTGCCATGGTGTTTCAGGCCCTCGTCGGGCCGTAGAGTCGTGCGTTGATCGTAAGGATTTGCAACGCCGCAAGCGGCGATGGACGTCGGTTTTACTGGCGGTTCGCGAAGGGCGTTCCCGGACACAATCCTGCGAAATACCCACTCCCCATAGTCTCCGGGAGCGCCGCCATCCGAGCAGAATCTTGGGGCAATCCCTTTGCCACTGGTCATTTTCACGTGAATGGTAGCGGCATTTTAACCAGCGAACTTGAGGATTGTGTAGCGCAGAAATGGGTCCGTTCAAGACTCTTCACACCTCTATTGACTCCCGGTATAAGTCTCCGCAAACTAGACATATGGGGGTGTGGGGTACAGCAATCTTCTCGGACGATAATGCCGCCGATCTGCGCGATGATTATCGAATGATGCTCGGTGACGGCCTGAGCGGGCCGGAAGCGACCGAGCGCTTGCTCGCCAAGTGGAAGCCATCTTCGGAGAAGGATCCCGATATGGACGCGGTATTCTGGCTGGCGCTGGCGTTCACGCAATGGAAGTGCGGACGCCTGGAGGAGCGCGTCAATAAAGAGGCGATCCGGGTTATTGAGGACGGGTCGGCTCTGCGTCTCTGGCGTGGAAGTCCGGACGAGCGAAAACGCGCGGCAGTTTTGGAAGCGGCTAAGAAGCAGCTTGAGTCTCCGCAACCGATTCCTCGCAAGATCGCAAAGGTCTTTCGTGCTACTTGCGATTGGGAACCCGGCGAACTCATCGCCTATCGTCTGCTATCCGGTTCCTTTATCGTCTTTCAGGTCATCGACCATCACCATGACGCCGGAGGAGTTGCACCGAATTGCGAGATTTTCGACTGGCAAGGCCTAGAGCTTCCTCCCCCAAGCATTTTTGAAGGCTTGCCCATGCGAGCGCAGATTCCCCTTGGTGTTTGCGAAGTCTCCGGTACCGGCCAGACCGCCCGGACCGTCTCGCTACCGCATTATGATTTGCCAGGCGAGCAAGCGCGAGTTTCCCAAAGAGCGCGTGATTCGGATGATGATCAAAGTCCCCATTCAACACCCTCCTAAACCGCGGGGCGTTTGCGATCCAACGTTGGTGTCCATTTGGCGATGGCTCGATCGAGACTTAGAACGGCACTACGGATTGCGTTAGAAAGGACTTTCAAATGTCCACGTAGCTGTAAGAGGTGCAAGACAGCCTGGGAAGAAGCAGGCTGCATAAGGCCCGCTGGGCGGTACCTTAACCCGTCTCGGAAACGGGCTACATCCTGAATAACTGCCGAAGTATCCAACAAAGACTTGCAGGTCATATAGGGTCTCGACTGGAATAGGCGGTGGAGACCGATGGTAAATTCACGCCGTTACTCGCAGGTAGCCCAACACTGCCGGGGGCATTCCTGGAGTATGATCCACCAGGAATCAGGCATCACCAAGAGCGCCCCACAGCGGACGTTCCATAGCTTGCCGCAGATCACTGCCTCGTTGGCTCGCTGATTCTGGGAAAGTGGCCCCGACGGTTCTCGCGGGCAGGGCTGCTTGAGGATGCCGAGCGGTCCCCCAAACGGCGTTCGGGACGGGAAGCCGACTTTTCAGGCCAAATCCTGAGTGCGATCCTAACTGTCCCGTTTATAGCGATTTGCAACCAATCGGGCCAGACGCCGAGTTCTGCAGGAAATCAGAGATAGCCAGGAAGCTTGACTTGGTCGTCTCTCCGGATCACTGATCCTTCAAGCGTGCGGTCCAGTCGCTGATCAGCGTGACTGGGGAGGAAGTGCCGGAAGGGAATGAATTGATCAGGAAGCGACCATCGGGAGCGACATCATATTGAAATGTTGCGAAATTAGGTGCGACGATGCGCGTCTGAAAAAGAACGCGCGGCACGCCGACCGACC
>Ga0326727_10000916_pt1 | contig 115228 bp, 97 predicted proteins | sample MB2enrmetagenome_FD_207643 | JGI IMG/M metagenome (GOLD analysis project Ga0326727, IMG submission 207643) | Lab enriched peat soil microbial communities from McLean, Ithaca, NY, United States - MB29MY | ecosystem: Environmental > Terrestrial > Soil > Wetlands > Peat | place: USA: New York... | reverse complement strand
CGCCTTCTTCCAGAGGCTGGAGCGCCACGGCATTCTGGTTCGCGAACGCAGCAAGGATCTCGGGCCTGGCTTTGCCCGCATCACGATTGGCACGGAAGCGGAACTCAAAAAACTCCTGCGTCTGTTCAAGCGCAACTCCTAGGAAAACGTATGCCCAGAATTTCATCAGTCCGGCGCAACACCAAGGAAACGCAAATCGCGCTGCGCCTGAATCTCGACGGGCGCGGCAAGGCCAGCATTTCTACGGGAATCCCCTTCTTTGATCACATGCTGGACCTCGTCGCGCGTCACGGCGGCCTCGATCTCCGCCTCACCGCCAAGGGCGACCTGCAAGTGGACCAGCACCACACCGTCGAGGACGTGGGCATTGCCCTCGGCGAAGCCGTCAACGCCGCGCTGGGCAATAAAAAAGGCATTCTCCGCGCCGGTTATTTCCTGATGCCCATGGACGAAACCCTTGTGGCTGCCGCCATTGATTTTGGTGGGCGCGGTTTTTGCGTCGTCAAGGCAAAATTCTCCGCAAAGCGCGTCGGCGATTTCCAAACTGAATTGGTGGAGGACTTTTTCCAGGGATTTGCGCAGGCCGCCCGCGCCAATGTGCATTTGCGCGTTCTGTACGGCCGCTCTTCGCACCACCAGATCGAAGCGCTGTTCAAGGCGTTTGCCCGCGCGTTGCGTTTTGCCATTTCGCGCGACACGCGCCTGCGCAACGTTTTGCCCAGCACCAAGGAACTTCTGTGAACGTCACACTGCTCGATTACGGCGCCGGCAATGTCACCTCGGTGGAGCGCGCCTTGCGCCGTCTGGGTGCGAATGTTTTCACGACCAACCGGCCGGAAGCAATTGCCGATGCCGAGCGCCTGATCCTCCCCGGTGTGGGCCATTGTGGCGCTCTGATCGCCGCTCTGGATGCGCATGGATTGCGCCAGCCGTTGCGCGACGCCATCGCGCGCGGCGCAAACTTCCTCGGCATCTGCCTGGGCTTGCAAGCGCTCTATGAAGCCAGCGATGAAGCCCCCTCATTGGCGGGCCTCGGCCTTTTGCCCGGCCGCGTCACTCATCTTCCCGCAGGCGTGAAGTTGCCCCACATGGGCTGGAACCAATTGCAACGCACGAACGGGAGCCGCCTTCTCGAGGGTGTTTCGCCCGAAGCCTACTTTTATTTCGCGCATTCCTACGCCGCGCCTGCCTCCGGCCCCGAAAGCACCGCCATTTGCCAGCACGGCCGCCCGTTCATCGCCGTCGTCGAGCAGCGCAACCTCTTCGGTGTGCAGTTCCACCCCGAAAAAAGCGGTGCTCCCGGTGCGAAGCTCCTCGAAAACTTCCTGAGGTTGCCCGCATGAGCCTGGCGCACCGCATCGTTCCCTGCCTCGATACCGACGGCATTCGCGTCGTCAAAGGCGTCCATTTTGAAGGCCTGCGCGATGCCGGCGATCCCGTGGAACTTGCCGCGCGCTATAACGCGGAGGGCGCGGATGAACTGGTCGTCCTGGATATTGCTGCCTCGCGCGATAACAACCCTACATTTCTGGAGACCATTCGCCGCGTCGCCGAGCAACTCGCTATCCCTCTCACCGCGGGAGGCGGCATCCGTTCGCTCGAAGATGCGCGCGCCGTGGTGCGTGCCGGTGCGGACAAGATCACCGTGAACACCGCCGGGGTTCAGCGTCCCGAATTGATTGGCGAACTCTCCTGCGAATTTGGCGCGCAGGCCGTCGTTCTGGCCATTGACGCGCGGCGCGAAAACGAGCATTGGACCGTGCGCGTTCGCGGCGGGCGTGCCGCCACGGGTCTCGACGCGGAAGAGTGGGCGCTTCGCGGCGTGGAACTTGGCGCGGGCGAAATTCTTCTCACCTCGATGGACCGCGACGGCACGCAGTCCGGCTTTGACATCGCCTTGACCTCCGCCATCAGCCGCGCCGTCAGCGTCCCGGTAATCGCTTCCGGTGGCGCGAGGATTCCTCAGCATTTTCTGGAAGTTTTTGCGCAAGGCTATGCCGATGCCGCGCTCGCCGCCTCCATCTTCCACGATCAGGTGCAATCCATCCGCGCGCTGAAATCCTACCTGAAGGAGAACGGCGTGGAGGTGCGCCTGCCATGCTGATTCCCTGCATTGACTTGCAGGATGGCCAGGCCGTGCAACTCGTGCATGGACGCAAGCGCGAACTCGCCGTCGCCGATGTCCTTGGCTTGCTCGACCGTTTCGGCCACTACGCCTGGCTGCACGTCATCGATCTCGATGCCGCGATGCGCAAAGGCCACAACAACCGCCTGGTGCAGCAACTCTGCCGCGAAGCCCGCCGCAAATTCAAAATCAAGCTCCGCGTTGGCGGCGGCATTCGCACCGTGCGCCGCGCCGAAGCGCTCATCGGCCTCGGCGTCGAACAAATCATCGTTGGAAGCGCCGCCTTCCGCCAGCAGCGGCCCAATGTGGCTTTCCTGAAACGCCTTGCCAATTGCGTCGGCAAAAAACACATCCTCATCGCTCTGGACACCGCCAAAGGACGCATCGTCATTCACGGCTGGCGCAGGTCACTCTCGCTCGCTCCCGCCGAAGTCATGTCCGCGCTCGAACCCTATTGCGCCGGTTTTCTCTGCACCGATGTGGACCGCGAAGGCACCATGCGCGGGGTGAATCTCGCGTGGTTCCGCGAATTGCGCCGCGCCACGCGCCTGCCCATCGTCGCCGCCGGAGGCATCTCCACCACCCGCCAAATCGCGGCCCTTCAGAAAATCGGCATGGACGCCGCCGTCGGCATGGCCCTCTACAAAAACCGCCTCCGCTAAAGCGCGCTACCTTTTTGCCCTGTGGTCCAGGGCTAGTATCTCTAGACAATAAGCGCACTCCATCTCAGAATAGAGAAATTAGCCTCTATGATGAATCCTGGAGGCTCAAAGACGCATAGGTTTTTCATGTTGGAAGCCTACTTTGATGAGAGTGGTATCCAGAACAACGGCAAGCCTGCTCCGATTTGTATTATCGCTGGCTACTGCGGGGGGCAACTGGACTGGAGAAGGTTCGAGAACCGTTGGAAGAGGATTTTGGAGAGCGTAGGGATTGAAGAATTTCACTCGAACAGATTTTGGGGCCGGGATAAGGACGGGAAAAGAGTAAAGCCTTTTGAGAATTGGAATGATCAGCAGGCAGAGGCGTTGTTGGATCGCTTAATCAACGTCATCGTACAATACGGACCATACCCAATTGCGCATGGAATCGCAGTGGCAGACTGGAACGCCCTGGATATAACAGACCGAAGGTACCTTAGTGGAGGGAATCCTCGCAAGGAGGGCTCTGGTTCGCCAAACAAGCCCTACTTTCTCCCTTTTCAGCACTGTCTGATAGATGCAAAGAACATGTGCCGCCCTCAGGATACTGTTCATTATTTTGTTGGCTTGGATAGAACCTTCTTCGGATATGCAAAAGACTTTTTTAAGCGCATTAAAGACTTCCCTCTTCTTAGGAATCGTCAAGCTATGGGAGGCTTTGGCGCCTCGCCTGCCAAAGATACGCCCGGCATTCAGGCCGCGGACTTGTTGGCATACAGACTTTTTCAATCGAATCTAGGCGTATTGAAAGCCGGCAAGGCGTATGACGACCCGATATTGGGCAGAATACTAAGACACAGGCGTCCTAACCAGAGATTCGACCTTCTGAGGACTGCCGACTTTGTGCGGATCATTTGTTCAGCAAAGCAAATATATGAGGATTACCGCGCAAAAGGACTAATTAAGCATGGGAAAGAAAGACCCTCCAAAGGATAACCTCTGGAAAACAAAACCCTCTACCAACAACGTCGACTAGATCAATGAAGAAAGAAAGCCATGGACAGAATTCACGTTGTCCTCTTGAAATCCGGAGAGTTTCTACAAAAAGTCGCCCAATATTCTCCGGTTAGCTCCGGATGGGCTCCCGCGATGGGAAACCGCAGCACCCACCTCGCTTCAATCCCTTTCCGCCCCACCTGCCCCTGCAGTACGATAGAAAGCGACGCATTCCCCTCGTTCCCCAAAGTGAGGCCCTATGCTCGTCTCCTTCCGCCCCTGCAGCCCGAAAGATCACGCCACTCTGCTGAAGTTCGTCATTGCCTACTACCGCTTCGACAAAATTTTCTTCAACCGCAAATCGCTTGAGCAAGGCCTGCACACCCTGCTCCGCAATCTCTCGCTCGGCAAGGCCTGGCTCATGGAGAGCCACAAGAAGCCCGTGGGCTATGCCATCGTCACCTACAATTTCGATCTGGAATACGGCGGCGTGGAAGCCCTGCTCACCGATCTGTACGTGGACAAGCGCTACCGCAACAAAGGCATCGGCTCACTGGCGCTCTACGAAATCGAGGATTTCTGCCGCGAGCGCGGCATCCGCGCCATCGAACTCCAGGTGCTCCACCACAACAAATCTGCCGCAACCTTCTGCCGCAAGGCCGGCTTTCACATTTTGCCGCGTAAGGTTTTTCTACTGGAAGTTCGCTCCGAGGCAGTTGCCCGCGCCCACCGCGCTACCGTAAGTAAGCGTCGGTAATATACTGCTGCACCATGCGCTGCGTGTTGAAGAACGATCCATTCATGGCGATGGCGTGCCGCATCACCTCAAGATAGCGGCTGCGTTCCTCGTAAAACATCGGCAGGATCACGCTCTCGAGTTTCGTGTACAGACTTTCCGCGTCCACCACATTGTCCACTGGAGTTTCCGGGCCGGGATCGCCGCGACGCGGTTCTCCAATCGACCATCCGGTCACGCCTTCGATGCAGCCCTCCACCCACCAGCCGTCCAGAATGCTCAAGCTCGGCACGCCGTTGATCGCCGCTTTCATCCCGCTTGTGCCGGAAGCTTCCATCGGATATTGCGGCGTGTTCAGCCACAAATCGCCGCCAGAGGTGAGCTGCCCGGCCAGCTCCAGATCGTAGTCGTCCAGAAAAACAATCGTAACCGCCTTCTTCAGGGCTTTCTTCGCCTTGAAGATCTTCTTGATGATCTCTTTGCCGCCGGCGTCGCGCGGGTGCGCTTTGCCCGCGTACACGATCTGGAATGCCCCGGCATTTTTCGCCATTTGCCGCAAACGGTCCAGGTCTCTCAGGATCAGGTCCGCGCGTTTATAGCCCGTGGCCCGGCGCGCAAATCCGATCGTGAATGCCTCGGGATCGAGCTTCAGTCCCGATTTCTTGCGCACGGCTTCCAACAAGCTGTGTTTTGACAGCAGATGCGCTGCCCACACCTCTTCCGGCGGCAAGCCCAAGGCTCCGCGCAGGCTGTAGTTGTCCTCGCGCCAGGAGGGGATATAGCGATCAAAGAGATCCTGGAAAGCCGGCGAAGTCCACGTAGCTGCGTGCACGCCATTGGTGATTGCTTCGATCTGCACGTTTGGAAACATCTTCCGGGAAACTTCCCCGTGCAGCTTCGCCACGCCGTTCACGTAATTACTCAGGCTCAGCGCCAGGTACGTCATGCTCACCGAAGCGCCCAACCGCGCCGCCTCCTGCCAGTCCGGATAAGTCTGCTCTGCCTGCAGGATGCTCTTGATCAAATCCACGGAGGATGCGTCTTTCACATCAATGAAGCGCACCTGGTCCGGCAACAGTCGCGAGAGATACTCGGCCGGGAATTTGTCGTGTCCGGCGGGAACCGGCGTGTGCGTGGTGAACACGCACTTGCTGCGCACCCGTTCGATGTCTTCGCTCTTGATGGCCGTGCGTCCGGCCCGCTTCGTCTCCTCCTCCAGCAGTTCCATGGTGAGCAGCGCCGCGTGGCCCTCGTTCATGTGGTAGCGCATCAATTCCGTGTGCCCCAACGCGCGCAGCATGCGCACGCCGCCAATCCCCAGCAACACTTCCTGCGACAGCCGGTAGTACGGATCGCCGCCATAGAGCGTCCCCGTCAGCTCGCGGTCCCGCGCGTCGTTCGCCGGAAGATCCGCATCCAGAAAATAGACCGGGACCTCATATCCGCGCACGCCCTTCACCATGTACCGCCAGGCCCGCAATTCCACTCGCCGGTTCTCCAGCGTTACGCTGACACGCGGTTCCTCCTCCTTCAGAAACCTCTCCACTTCCCATTCCACCGGCTCTTCCGTCTGGGCGCCGTCTTCTCCCAACCGTTGGCGAAAATAGCCTTTGCGGTATAGCAGCGACACCGCCACCATCGGCAGGCGTATATCCGCCGCCGCGCGGATCGTGTCTCCCGCCAGCACACCCAGGCCGCCGCTGTAGCTCGGCATGGCGTTTTCCAGGGCAATCTCCATGGAAAAATAGGCTACAAATCGTTTCGGTGGGTAAATCGAATTGGCCATCTTCCCGGGTCTCCGTTCGCCGTGGCGCTCAAGCCGCCATTAAGGTGTCGCTTCTTGCTGATGGACTCTCTATTCTCCGGGAACATCGTCCAACAGGCAAGGAAACCTCTCACACTCGTTTCCCTTAAACTGCCGGTCCTACTCTCCGCATTCGTCCGTCATTCTCTTCCACCATGTCCGCGGTCCTCAGTAGAATTGGCGTGGTCGAACTAACGGAAGCCCTTGCCGGATCTTACGCCGCCATGCAGCTTGGTGATCCCGGCGCCGATGTCATTAAGGTCGGGCGCCCCGGCGTCGGTGCGCGGCCTTCCGCAAGCCGCTCCAGCCTATAATACTCAGACAGTTTAATATCCATGAATCTATTACTAAATACTTGCCATTACATTTCCGATTACTCTATAATCTGCGGGTGATTATGATTTAATGATGCGTCTTCCTCCAGCCGCCGGCGTATCTTCGCGATTTTGTCTTAATCCGGACGGCTGACCCGTGAGGCACGATCCCCTGATCGAAGAGCAGGTTGCCCATCGCAATTTCAATCTTTGCCCACACTGCATTCATCACGGCGAACCAGGTCTCCTCTCCCGCTTGTGCGAGTCCATGCCCATGATCTCTCGCTCCGATGGCAAGACCTTCCATGTTCTGCTCGCCGATCGCCCCCTGGCCTACCCGCAGGAACGGCAATCCGATTCTCCTGACGGCGTCTCGGTCTGCTTCTGGTACTGTCACGAGGACACCAGCTCGACCACTCATGCCGTGGTCGTCATCTTGCCCCAAGCGCATTTGGACCAGCAGGTCCTTTTCCGGGTGATCGATTCCGTCGCCGATTTCCTCGCCGCGGAACTTCTTCACTCTCATCACTTGGCCAGCCTCTACCGGTTCTCCGGCAACGCCCTCCAACCGCTCCCCTACTAGCCGGCCTTTCTCACAAAATGCAATTTTCATCTTATTCAAGCTGCGCAGCAGCCTGTCATCTTGAGGTCTGCGTCGGGCGTTTACCCCGACTTGGTCGGGGCGCCCCGAAAGATCTCAATGGACACCCCGTGCACAATTTTGATTGAGGTCCTTCGCCGATCTCCGGTTTTGGGAGTCCCGTGGACTCCACCGAAGTCCTGACACCGTACCTCATCGGATCGCCTCGGGATAACCACGGCTGGCAGTACTTGGACATCGGATGAATCGTATTTCGTGAGAAATCCGGGCTAGCAGAAAACCAAGCCGGAAAAAGAAGGGAGGCCATCGCGTGGCCTCCCTTTTCTCTTGGCAGCAGAATTCAGCGCAGGCGTGCCGGCGGATCAGCGGAGGGCGGAAGCTGCGGAGGAGCCGGAGCAGTGTTCGCGGAAAGCTTTGCCGGTGCGGGTTGCGGGATGCCGACCCCGGTATTCCAATCCAGGTGATCCTTGCCGCAGGCGGGGCAGTAGCCTTTGCCGGTGTCATCGTCGCGCAGGCTGGCTAATTCATAACAGCCACAGACGCAGTCACAGTAGCCGGTTTCCGAAGCGGTTTTGAAGGGGATCAGGGCCACGGGGTCTCTCCTGCAAGAGATTACATGAGGAACGCGCCGGAGAAAAGCGGAAGGCCAATCCGAATGCCACGGCGGCCAAGACAAAGTTGCGGCGAACCAGTCTCTAAATGTTTCGCAGATGAGCGAGTTTGAAAGGCGAAGCCAGAGTCTCGCGGAGTTCCAGCCAGTGCTGCTCCGGAATGGTCTGGAACACTTCCACAATTTTGGGGTCAAACTGCGATCCGGCGCACCTGTGAATCTCTTCCCGCGCGTGGGACATCGGCAGCGCCTTGCGGTAGGGGCGGTCGCTGATCATGGCATCGAGGGCGTCCGCGATGGAGAAGATACGTGCCCCAAGGGGAATCTGGTCCCCGCGCAGGCCCCGCGGATAGCCGGTGCCGTCATAGAATTCCTGGTGAGCGAGGACGATTTCCGCGGCGTCGCGGAGAAACGGGATGCGCGTCAGCATGTTGTAGCCGATTTCGCAATGCGTGCGCATGATGGTCTTTTCATCATTGTCGAGCGGGCCCGGTTTGCGCAGGATGGAATCGGGAATGGCCATTTTGCCGATGTCGTGAAGAAAGGCGGCGCGCGCGAGCACCGGCAAGTAGGGAAGCGGCACGGCCACGGCCTTGGCAATGGAAATGGTGAAAGCGGTTACGCGCTGGCAATGGCCTTCGGTTTCCGCGTCTTTCAAGTCCAGCGCGCTTCCCAGAGCCTCCAGGGTATCATCATAGGATTGCTCGAGTTGCGTAATGGCCATCTGGAGTTGCGCGGTCTGTTCATCCACCCTCTGTTGGAGGTTGATCTGGTAATTGCGGTTTTCCAGAACCAGGCGCCGGTGTTGCAGCGCGCGGCCTACCCCCATAAAAAGCTGATCCTTTTCAAAGGGCTTCAGAATGTAGTCGTAAGCGCCACGGCGGATCGCTTCCAGGGCCGTGGAGATATCGTGGATGGCCGTAACCATGATCACCGGGACTTCGGGATCATGCTCGCGCATCCAGCTGAGCAGCCTGATCCCGTCCATTTCGGGCATGATCATGTCACTGAGAACGAGATCCGGCGTTTCCTTGCGGACCACTTCCTGCGCCGCTCTCCCGTTGCTTACGGCAGTGCAACGGTAGCCACGAGATTCGAGCATGGTCGATACGACCTCTCGAATCGCCTCTTCGTCGTCCACAACCAGGATGCTTTCGATGTCCACGATGGTCTTTCTCCCAAACAGCATTATACGGGACAGCACACCCCTATGTGGGTACCCTTGCCCAGTAAGAAAATAGCGTGTTAGCGTCAAAGCAGACGTGGTGTCGCTGCTTCCGCTCGGGGAGCGCATGGCACCATTCTCCATTTCTATACCTGCAACACCTCATGGGAGGGTCGGCCGTGGTGCCCAATCAAGGCCTCCAGGGAATTGCGTTCTTTGAAGCCACGGCATGCCTGACCCTGCTGGTGTTATTTGTTCACCTTCGCCGGGATAACCGCGCCACTTTCTATCTATTTTGGTTGTTGGGGTGGATCTGCCTGACCCTGTCTTCCTTCAGCGAACTGGCCTTGCTGTTCAGGCCCAACCCGCTCTTGCGCGTGGCCACTTCTGGCGCCGGGGTCGCCGCGCTGATGCTCTTCCTGACGGCCATCGTACAGTTCACGCTCGGCAACAATCGCCTGCAGTGGCCGGTCTTGTGGATGTCGGTGTTGTTCGCGCTGACGGCCTGCTATTACGAAAGCAAAGTAACCCGCTTTGGCGAAGTGCGCTGGGAAACCGCGATCTTGGAAAGCGTCATCTGCCTGGCAACGGGGTGGCTGCTATGGCGCGCCACGGGCGCCAGCGGCGGCCACGGCGCCCAACTGCTGGCCGGCGCTTTCACGCTGCTGGGTTTGAACAGCCTTGACCGGCCGACGTGGACGCAGCAGGAGATATACCTTCTCCGCTTTGCGTTCGACCATTTCCTGAACGCGAGCCTGGGCATTGGGATGATCGTGCTGCTCCTGGAGGCGGCACGCGCGCGCTCCGAAGAAATCAGCAAGAAGATGCAGCAGTTCACCATGCTGACGGCCTCCAGCAGCCAATCGGTCTCGCTGCAGGAATTGTTGCAAAAGGTTCTGTTGCAGATCACCGCCAGCCTCAATGCGAGTCACGGGATAGTCCGGTTGCTCGAGGGCAAGGCCGATGCCGCCGAATTCGTGGCCCGCGCTTCGGTGGGATACAGCGAAAGGTACCTGAAGCAGCATGAACGCCTCGATTCGCACAACCCCTGGATTCAGGAAGTCCTGCGGGAGAGCTGCCATATCTCGCGCTTCGAGGAGGAGAAAGACATCAAGGCCCGCCGGAGGATGGCGGAAGCCGGAATTACGCGGCTGATTACCGTGCCGCTTCGCGGCAAGGAAGGCTCGGTCGGCATGCTCAGCATCGGCTCGCTGCCCGGCAAGCGTTTTCACGAGGACGAGCTCGCTTTTCTCGTTAACGTCGCCAATTTCCTCGGAACCACCGTCGAGAATGTGAATCTCTTCGAGCAAGTCAAAACCGTCCAGCAGCAATGGGCGTATACCTTCGATTCCATTGGCGACCCCATTCTTGTCCACGACCGGGCTGGCCGCATCGTGCGCGGGAATGCGCGCCTGGCGAATCTGCTGGGCCGGGAAAGTCAGGCGATGATCGGGCGCGCGGTCAACGACCTTTTCAACCCGCGGGCGAGTGCCTTCGAGATGTGTCCCTATTGCGAGGGCGTTTCCGGTGAAGCGGACTCTCCGGACCCCTGGCTGCAGGGATTCTTTCTTGCCTCCAACTCGACGTTTACGGATCCTTCCGGCCACAAGCTGGGGACGATTCATGTCCTGAAAGACATCACCGAGCGCAAGAAGGCGGAAGAAAAGTACCGCACCCTGGTAGCCAGCGTCCAGGAAGGCGTGTTCATTACCTCCGCGCAAGGAAGATTCCTCGATTTCAACGACGCGATGATGCGCATTACCGGGTATGACGATCGCGATGAGCTCATGCAGGTGGATATCGCGCAGACGCTGTACGTGAACCCGGCGGACCGCGAGCGCCTCCATAAGCTTTTGCAGGAGCACGGCGTGGTCAACGACTTCGAATTTGAGATCCGCCGCAAGGACGGAGAAGTCCGGACCGTGAGCGAATCCTCCACGGCCGTGCGTGACTCCAAAGGCAACGTGACCGCCTTCCAGGGATTTGTCCTTGACATTACCGAGCGGCGTTGCGCCGAACAGGAAATCCGCCGCCGCAACCGCGAACTGGTCGTTCTGAACTCCTTTGCCGAAACGCTGGTTGCTTCCCTGGACTTGAACGACTCCATTCACCGCATCCTGCGGCAGTTGCTGGAATTGTTCACGCTGGACGCTGCGTCGCTCTTCCTCTTTGAACGGGATGGCACCACCCTCCGGCGGGCCGCTTCCGTCGGTCTGCGCTCCGAGTTCCTCCGCAATTTTCCAGTTGTGACCATTCCGCCGGAGCTCACGCAACAAATTCGCGCCGTGCACGCGACGTTTCTTTCCGCCCAGGGATTGCCGCTGCCCCCGGCCGTGCGGGAATTACAGAAGAAGGAAGGGATCGAATCCGCCCACATCGTCACGCTATGGTCCAAGGAGAAAATCATTGGTGGACTAGCGGTGGCCTGCCGGAGGGTGCGCGACTTCACGCCAGCCGATATCAGCCTGCTGATTGCCGTGGGTAGCCAGGTTGCCAGCGCTGTCGAGCGCAACGTCTTGTACGACGAAACCCGCCAGGCTTACGAGAACCTTCGGCGCACCCAGGAACAACTGTTGCACAGTGAAAAGCTGGCCGCCGTGGGGCAGTTGATTTCCGGCGTGGCGCACGAGCTGAACAACCCCCTTACCGCCATACTGGGGTACAGCCAGTTGCTGACCTCCAGCGGGCAGATAGGGCCGCTGGCACTGGACTATTCAGAGAAGCTATACAAACAAGCGAAGCGTACCCACCGCATCGTGCAAAACCTGTTGAGCTTCGCGCGGCAACACAAACCCGAACGCGTGCCCGTGCAAGTGAATGCCATTCTCGAAGACACCCTTGCGCTGCGGGACTATGACCTGCGCATGAGTCAGATCCGCGTGCATCTCGACCTCGCGCCCGATCTCCCCGAGGCTGCCGCCGATCCTCACCAGTTGCAGCAGGTCTTTCTTAACCTCATCAATAACGCCGTGGACGCCATTTTGGAAAAAGGCGCGGAGGGCGACCTGTGGGTGAGGACAGGAGTGGAAGGCCGCCAACTCTTTATCGAATTCACGGATAGCGGGCCAGGCGTGAAAGATTCTTCTCGCGTTTTCGACCCGTTCTACACGACCAAGCCCGTGGGGAAGGGCACCGGACTGGGACTCAGCATTTGCTATGGCATCATCACCGAACATGGCGGAACGGTTCGTGTGAAGAATAAGCCGCCACGCGGCGCCTCTTTTCTCATCGAACTGCCGCTGCATCGCACCGGCGGCCACCGCCCGCCTGCCGCGGCAGATAAGCCCGCCACCGCCCGGAGCGGCCGGATTCTTGTAGTTGACGCCAATGAATCCGTGCTCGAGAGCGTGGCTGGCCTATTGCGCTCCAGCGAATATCTGGTGGAGTCCGCGAACTCGTTGGGCGATGCACGAGAGTTGTTCGCGAATGGTGGGTTTGACCTGGTCATTGCCGACTGGCAATTGGCATTTCAAGAGACTGGCGGGAACGCGCTGGAGGCCCCCGACAGCGGAATGCCAGGCCTGGGGTCGCGGATTCTGTGGATGACTTCAGATGCTCCGGACAAAGAGGGGAAGCCCGCGTACGCAAAGCCCGGCGCCGGCATGCTGCAGAAACCCTTTCAAGCGGCGGACCTGCTTGCGGCAGTGGACGCAAGACTACCGCGTCCCGCTGTCACGCTCCTTCAAGATTGAAGAGAATGCAAGGCTCAAGGCGGCGCGCTCCCCGATCTGGGAAGTGGCTACCTCTAGACGCAGCGCCATGCCGCTGGTCATCTCCGAGAGAAGCCCAAACCCGCGCCAGGGTTCCAGCCCCAGGCGCAGCTTCCAGCGCAAGTAGCGGCAACCCAAGGCGAAGCGGAGATTCAGCTTGAAACGCTCGGCTTCGTCCAGTGCCACCAGCTCGGGCGCCATTGCGGCCACCACCCGGGACGCTTCCAAGAGCTTCTCGTATTCCTCCTGCAAACAATCCAGATAGAGCAGAGCAATGCGCCCGCGCTCGGAACGGATCCGTCTGCGAAGCGGAGCGAATCCTCGGGCGCGCAGAAACGCAGTGTCTTCGGGCCGCAGGGCCTGCAGGATTTGGGGAAGGCGGGAGTAGTGGCGCTCTTCGGACAATGCCGTCAAGACGTCGTTGATCGAAACCAGCCTGCGTTTTGGTGGGCGGGTGGCCCAAACGAGGGCGCCAAGCAGCAGTACTGCCAACAAGATAAACAGAATGATCGTGACGTTCATCAGCGCTGCTCCCCTGAATTAAGAAGCTGATTGAGGTGTTCGTTCAGCAGGCGAAGGCGGAGGTTGAGTTCGGAAGAAAGCTTTCCGTACAGTTCCTTGGGTACGATAACGGGAACCCGGGACGGGGCCGTCTCGGAATAAGCGCGAGCCGCTCCTATCCAGAGGAACAGACTGGCCAGAAACGTCAAAACAAAGAGAAAACCCCAGAAATTCAGATAGCTGGTGACCCACTTCTCGAGGAGGGAGTCATTGATGACGCAGAAACACGAATATAGGCAGAAACCGACGCACAGCGAACGATCCAGGTGGTCCATCGGCAGCCCGTAATAGCGGGCAAAGAGCAATAGGGCGACAATCACGGCGGCGACAGCAAGTCCCGCTCCGCGGTCCACATTCAGAGGCAGTTTATACCAGTACTCTCCTGACAGCAGTGCTGCATAAACCAAGACACCTCCGGCGGTCGCCAGCAAGACGCGCCGGCCCAGCGCCCAGATCCCGGAGAACGGGGAGAGAATCCGCCTCGCCACCTCCACCACCGCCACAAATCGTGCAGTCTCCACCAATATTTGACTGATCCAGTAGATGAGCCAAGCCCTGAAGCTTTGAAAGCCCCAGATCCCGTACGTCACCGCCACGAGGACGTTCTGCAGGATGACAATCAGAATGTACGCCGAAAAAAGAGGGTGCGAACGGTAAAGCTTTCGCCGCACCAGGTAAACGAAAAGAATCAACTCCGTTATCGTGGTAACGGCCAACTCCAGATTGCGCAGGTTGAGCGTCTCGGACATTGTGGGGAGGCTAGCATAACATAACTCGAAAGTAAACAAAAATGCATTACCAGACTGTTATGCTAGCCTTCCCGATGTTAGAAAGCGCTTAGACGGTCCGACCGTCAACTCCCTACACGAGATTGGAATTGATCACGTGGGGCGGCCAAGGCGACGGCATGGGAATGCCCTCGGCGATGAGGTTGGGATTCACGATCTGCGGAATGAAGGGTGGCGGCGGCGGCGCGCCCTCGGCGATGAGGTTGGGATTCACGATCTGCGGAATGAAGGGTGGCGGCGGCGGCGCGCCCTCGGCGATGAGGTTGGGGTTTACGATCTGCGGAATGAAGGGTGGCGGCGGCGGCGCGCCCTCGGCGATGAGGTTGGGGTTTACGATCTGCGGAATGAAGGGTGGCGGCGGCGGCGCGCCCTCGGCGACGAGGTTGGGATTGATCACGCCTGGAATGACGGGTGGCGGCGCTGGCACGCCCTCCGCCTGGGTTGTTCCGTTGTTCCAAGTGGGCAGCGTGGAAGAAGAATTGTTGACGGGCACTGCAATACACAGTAAGATCAAACTTATTGAAAGGGCAGCGACAAGAACTAATAGACTCTTTTTCATGGGGCACTCTCCTTGGCAAGGAGGGTGCCAGCTCACGGAGTCGCCTAGTCTGCGCTTGGCAAAAAGTTCCGTCGGCGGAACACCGCGTCAAACGGCAATGCCTTGATGCTCGATGAGCTTCAACTTCACCGCCAGATCCTCTACGACCTGTCGGTACACTCCCTGGAACCCATGGGGGGCATGTATGAGCGGTTGGCCTACGTCGCCAATCTCCGCGATCCATCCACCGGAACTTACTCCCATGAACGATTGAGCGCGGTCTTCGGCGAAGGAAGTGTCAGTCAGGCGCTTGCGGATTGCCACGAGGAGCTTTTCGAGCGCTTGTTGGAAGCGCCGTTGGCGCTGCAAGAAGAGGACTTCCTTAGCTATCTGGACGTTCTACCCGGCGGAAGGGAAGTGCATCTCCGGGAATGTTCCGAAAAGGCCAAGGCCTGGATTCCTCCCCAGGCTCCTGATTACCTCAGGAAGCTCTTCTGTTCGAATCTGAATGCATTGTGCGAATTGCTGCAGGAGAAGCAGCCCAAGGCTCGTTCAGGTACGTAACCAGGCCCACCACCTGTCCGACAACTTCAGCCTCTTCCGGCGTACGCCACGACTCGGGCATGCAACGCGATAGTGTGTGGGGTTGCATGATCAACCGGGCTTTCTCCTGTTGGAACCATCCGCAGCGATAACCCCCCCGCAGCTCAACGAAATAGAGCGGCCGGTCATACTCGCTGGACCAATCGTTCGCTTGGATCTTGTGCACGGAGGTATCCACCAACACGAGGCTTCCAGGCCGTAAAATCGGCGCCATGCGGCGGTCGGAGAGTCCGATATAACCGTAGCGATAATGTCCATTCGCGTACGGCTCCAATCTCGAAAAAGGCCCAATCGCGGGAGGCAGCCGATTCAGGAGTTCAGTGGCCATTGTGTTGAAGTTGTCATCGCGGCTTATGGCCGTCGGCGAAGGCGGCAGCGAGTTGCTAAGGTGCGTCCGTGGTGGCGGAAACGCAGCCCCATCGTGAAACGCTTGTTGCAGGGGTACTTCGTACCAGCAGGTGATCTCCAGCGGATCCAGATGATAAATGACGGCCAGGGAATACAGCTTGTGCAAGCTGGGCACAACATTGCGATTTTCAATGTCCGCCAGCCGACTGATGTGCAGGATGAAATCCGGCCGGCCGCGCTTGGCGGCGATTTCAAAGCTGGCCGCTTCCACATCCCGGTACGTTAGACCCAGTCTTTCACGAATTTGGCGCAATCTTAAGCCAGGTGGAAACATCTGTGCCTCTCCGGGAGTTCAAATCGAATTCCCGTAAGTTGTAATTATAGCAACTTATCAAGTTGTTACGAATACAGAACTGAGGAAGCACTGTGGAAAACTTGCAAGTTGTTTCAATAGGGCCCTCTCACGTTCCCATTCGGACACCCATTCCAACCCCGAGCCTTGTTTCGGAACAATCCCCATGAAAACCTGCTTCAGATGGGGAGAACTCCTCCCGATCTGTCCTTTTGTGAGGTTCTGTGTCCGAAATCGAATACTTCGTCAGGGATACCATGAGCCAGCCGGCCATCACCGTGGATCCTTCCACGCTCCTACGCGATCTGTCGACGCCCTGCAACGCCTCCTCTCCGGGAACAGTCCCCGCCGCTGCGCCCGAGCCCTCCTGATTGGGCACAATGCCGTGCTCGAAATCGTAAGTGCCCGGGAATCTGCTATCCTGCAAAAATATGGCTTCGTTTAAACGTCTGCCTAACCGACCTGCCCGGGTCCTGCTCCTGGCGGCGCTCTTTCTGCTGATTCTCTACCCGGCCCTCGCCCAGCAGGCGGCGACAGCTCCATCCCCGGCGCCTTCCGCGAAGAACAACCCGGAATTCCTGGCCATGGCGGACGAGGTCTTGCAGGAGATGAGCGCCATCACCGGCTGGGAGTTGAAGAGTCCTTTGAAGAAATCCATACGCTCCCGCGAAGAAATCCATGCCTATGTCCTCCGCGAGATGGACGACGAAAAGGACGCCAAGGAACGCTATGCCTCCAAACGCAGCGCGGAGGCCTTTGGACTGATCCCTAAAGGGTTTGATTTGGATGGCTTTATGGTGGATCTCCTGACGGAGCAGATCGCCGGCCTTTACGACCCAAAGGGCCACGAGTTTTACATCGCGGATTGGATTGCTCCGGAAGACCAGCGCACCGTAATGTCGCACGAGCTGACGCATGCGCTCCAAGACCAGCATTTCCAGATCGAAGCCTGGGTGAAGGCGGCGCGCCCGAATGATGACGCGGAAATGGCACGCGAATCGGTACTGGAAGGCAGTGCCATGGCCGGCATGCTTGAATACATGCTCCAGGAGAAGGGGCTGAAACTGCGCGAACTTCCTGACATCGATCCTTCGGTTTTTGTGGGCGACCTCGCTGAAACCCCCATGCTCAAGAAGGCCCCTCCCTTCATCAAGGATTCGCTGATGTTTCCTTACTTCAGCGGGCTCACGTTTTCCCTGGCGGTCCTGAAAAACGATGGTTGGAAGGGCTTTGCGAGCGTGTTTGCGCGGCCGCCCGCAAGCACGCAGCAAATCATGCACCCCGATCTCTACCGCACGGGAAAATCCTTGACGCCAATCAAGATTAATCTTCCGGATGGTTTGCCCGGCAGTGGCTGGACGCTACTGGAAGAAAACTCCCTGGGGGAATTCGGCTGGAAGGAAGTCTTGAAGCAATTTCTTGATGCGGACCGCGCCGGCAACCTGGCCACTGCGTGGAATAACGACGTCTACGCGACCTATGAGAGCAAAGACGCCAAGCGGCTGCTTCTCTTCGTCCGCGTCCGTCTGGACTCGAATGAATCTGCCGCGCGCTTCTTCGGGCAGTATTCCGAAGCTTTGGAGAAAAAATACGCCGTGCGCGGCAGCCTCTTCCGCCGCCCGGATTTCTTCTCCTTCAATACGCCGGACGGCGGCGTCTTTCTGCGGTGCTTTCAGAACGAGTGCGTCAGCGTGGAGGGCGGCGACCGCGCCCTGCTTCTTCAGTGGAACAAGAAGCTCGGCTGGGAGGCCATCCCGGAAGAACCCAAAAAGCCGAACGAGTCCGAAGTGAAGATTACCGAGTTGTTTCCTGCGCCCGCTGTTGTAGCGGCCGCCTTTTTACCCTGAACATTGCGAAGGGCTAAGCCGCGCTCTCCGCGCCCCGGATGGGATTGCAGGGTGGGCGCCTTTACCGTCCAGGCTGCGCGGGCCGAGTCTGCGAGCCCTGCAGGTTTCTTCCCGAGGCCCACCAGCCACAAATCCGCGCTAATTAACGCGGCGGAGCGCCAGCAGGGTCAAGTCGTCCTTCTGTTTCACTCCCCCGGAAAAGGTGTTCATCTCTGCCAGGCAAGCGGCAAGCAACTCTTCAGGGCGGGAAGCGGCATGACGCTTGGCGAGAGACGCCACGCGCTGCATTCCATACTCATCGCCGGCGGGATTGAATATCTCTGTGAGCCCATCCGTATAGAGAAATAGCGTGTCGTTGGGGGCGAGGGTCAACTCGCAGACCGGGAAAGTTGTGCCGCAGAACATCCCCAGTGGCACGCCGGTCGCTTCCCGCGCGGACACACCGGCCGAAGAAACGTGGAGCAGCGGAAGGTGCCCTGCGCTCACATATTCAACCCTGCCATCCGGCCAGGCACGCCCCACCACCAAAGTGGCGTACTGCCCCGCGGTGGTGCTGTCGCAGAAGAGCCGATTGGCCAGTTCCACCAATCGTTGCAAGGGCAGGTGCTGGCCTGCCAGGCTGCGAAACGTCGCGTGCAGATGGCTCATCAACATGGATGCCGCAACGCCTTTTCCCGCGACATCGCCGAGCAGAAACAGGAAGGCCCCATCGGATTCGATCAGGTCGCAGTAATCGCCGCTGACCAGGCCTGCCGGCTGGTAGTGGTATCGCGCCTGCCACCCGGCGACGGACCAGTCCGGGGGCGGCAAAAGCGCACGTTGGATACGCGCCGCAAGTGTGAGATCGCGTTCCAGGGCCCGTTGCTCGTCGCCGGAGAGGTGATCCAGGCAGAAACGCAGCAGCGGGTCGCATAGCAGGCGATCCGCTTCGATGGTCCCGTGGCAGGTTTCACAGAGGCCGAAAGTTCCTGACTTTAGACGGGAGAGCGCGGCGTCGACGCTGGCGAGCAGATTGTTCAACGAAGGATCCGCGACGTTGGCACGCGAGGCAGAGAGCAGGTGCTCGCGGCGCAGTTCCAGTTCGTGCAGAAAATAGGAATGTTCCGTGGTGGCCATTTTGTCCTCGGCAATAGTCTGGCTTTTTGTTGCTGAAGTTTCCATCCGGTTTGTGCCTCCAAATTCGAGAGTGTGACGAGAGGGAACGGAACATCAACGGGAACGCGAACCGGTGCCGGCGGCTGCCGAATGCGCCAGCAGCGGAGCGTGAGCACGCCCAGCGCTCCTTTCTATTCGATGCTGCAAGCGCTCCAATCGGCATAGCAATCTGCCCTCGGCCCGTGCCCAACGCGCCGCCGCATAGGGTTCGCGGGAATGAGAGCATTGCCGTTGCAGCTTTGCGAGGGCCAGTTGCGCGAACTCCACTGCGCGCGGAAGATCGCGCGCGTTCCGTTCGTAGTGAATTGCCAGATGCTCGCACGCGGCCACGCCATCCTGGGGGTCGTGCACCAACTCCAGCCAAAGCGAAGCCGCTCTCTCCACATCGCCGCGACGCCTGGCCATGATCGCCAGTTCGTGGGTTGCCTGGGGACGAAATTCGTCGGGAAGCCCCGCACCCAGTGCCTGCTCGCACATCGCATGAGCGCGTTCTTTCTCTCCGCGGCGGTTCAGATATCGCGAAAGCCCAAATAAATCCAGCGAATCGGCGGCCTGGTGAGTGGCTTCACGCGCGTCCAGCAGGGCATTGATCTTGCCAAAAAGCGCCGCTAGCCCGCGCAGGTCCATTTGATTGTGCTTCACCACGTCCCTCAGCGGAACCGCCGAGCCGCCGCGCAGATAATCGAAATAATACTGGGGAATGAGCGCCGAGCAAACATCGTCTTCGCGATGCCATCCGAGCCTCGCGGCGTCCAGCACGTGCCGCTCGAGTTCCACTAGGCGCACCGAGCCCAGCCGCAATTTCCACAACGCCCGCGCCGGATGCAGCAAGTCGAGATGCGCGGCCAGCGAGGGCACGCGAATCGCGCGCGTCATAGCGAAACGGTTCTCCAGCAGCGGCCAATCGAACGATTTCCCATTGAATGTAACCAGCACGGGGCGTTCCGCCAAACGCTCCGACAATTCCTGCAGCAGCGAGTGCTCCTCCGAAAAATCGCGCAGGAAGAGTTGTTCCACCTGCAAACCGCCGGCATCCCACCACGCGAGTCCCACCAGAAACGCGTACGTGCCCGTGCCGCCGGCCAGCCCGGTGGTTTCCGTATCCAGGAACAGCCACTTTTCCGGGTTCTGCACGGCGGCCCGCGTGCGTCGCTCAATGGAATCCTGTTGCGATCGGCCTTTGTAGGGCCCGTCCTGGCGCCAGCCCCGACCCGGTCGGGGAGGCGGGCCGCTCTTGGGTTTGTAGTGGCCGCTTTCCGAAGCGGGTGCCTTGGTTAGTAAATCAAGCGCGACCGGCGAAGGCGGCGTAAACTCTGGTGTCGAAAACCAATTCCGGATGGCCAAGTGTTCGCCGTAGTGATTTCGGGCGATGCCCGCGCCCAACAAGCGGCTGAGCGCGTCCGTTTCGTCTGGCGCACGCAAGCCGGATGGCCGCGCTGGCAGCGCGCGCGCCGGTTTCAGCGCCGCAAGGCGAGAAAGCCTGTCAACGGAGGGAGACATAAGAATCGTTCAAGCTCCTTGAGGACTGGTCAAAAGCGGCGGCCCTTCGAGGCTCAGGGCAAGCAGGGTAAACAAGCCGCCCTTCGAACGAACTCAGGGCAAGCCGCACTCCAAGGGTCAGCCGCACAAACGGTCCAGGATCGCGATTGCCGCTTCCTTTGCCCGGGGCGCCAGATCTCCCGCGGGGCCCACGCACGAGGGGCACCCTTGCTCGCAGGGGCACGCGCGGATCAATTCGCGCGTTTTGTGAACCAGCAACTCGTGTGCGCGAAAGAGCGGCTCCGAAAAGCCGATCCCGCCGGGATACGCGTCGAAGAGATACAAATTCGGCTCGAAGAATTCCTTTTCCCCGGACATCCAGGGATTCCTGGCGTTGGCCCTAAGATCCTTCGCTTCGTTCAGGACAAACGTTTCCTCCGCATCGGGTGCGGGCGGGCGCTCGCCAATGGCCGTGCCGAGGTCCCGGGCATCGCACATCAGCAGCAGCGTAGCCACCGATTCCAGCGCGTGCAGCAAACCGAACATGCCCGATTGCCGCTCGCTGATCGTATAGGGCAACGACTCCAGCAGCGGCCGCGCCAGCGTGATCCAGTAGGACGTCGTGTGCATCTCGTTTTCCGGCAATTCCAGCTGCCCCGCGCCCACGTTTTCGTTCGTGAAAAATCTAATCTTCTTGAAGCCGACCACCTGTGAGCGCACCAGCACATCTCCATGCGACCTGGAGTGAGCCAAGTCTAGGGGTCCAGCACTGTTTACCCTGAGCTGCGAAGGGCTGGACCCCATGTCCGCAAGATCGCTAGAGCTAGAATCTTCGCTTTTCGTCGCCGCCACCTCCAGCACACGCACCTGGGTGTAGCGGATCGCGTCCGTGTAGTAATCCACCTCCACCTGCTTCACGTACGCCTTGCGCTCCTTAAAATCCAGATGCTCCACGTGGTATTGCTGCCCGCCGTGCAGGTAGATGGCCTTCTCATGTACCGTGGTCAGCGCGCTTGGGAAATCCACTTCGCCGATCACCAGGGGCTGGCCGGTGATATCAATGATCACGAAATTATCGCTGGTTACCGAACGCAGGCTGATGGTATCCGCGGGATACGCTTCGTTTGTCCAGTGATAGTTTTCTCCGGCCAGGTGCAGATAGCCCGCTTCGGCCAACCGCGCGCACAGGTTGCGCAAATCCACATTGCCAAATCGCTCTTGAGGACCAATGGGCAGCTCAAACGCCGCGCATTTCAGATGGTTGATGAGAATTTCCAGATTGTCCGGCTGGATAAACGCGTGCTCCGGCGTGTTCCCGAAAAAGTAGTCCGGATGACGCACGATAAATTGATCGAGCGGCGCCGAAGAAGCCACCAGCACGGCGCAACTGCTGCCGCTGCGGCGCCCCGCGCGGCCGGCGCGCTGCCAGGTTGCCGCAATCGTTCCCGGATAGCCGGCCATTACCACCGTATCGAGCGAGCCTACGTCAATCCCGAGTTCCATCGCGGAAGTGGTCACCACGCCGCGAATCCGCCCTTCGCGCAAGCCGCGCTCAATCTCCCGCCGCTCGTTCGGCAGATAGCCGCCGCGGTAGCCCCGAATCGTTTCCGCCTTGCCCGACAATTGCGGGTTCGCCTGCCGCAGGTAAGTGAGAATGATCTCCGTGTGCAGCCGCGAATTGGCGAACACCATGGTCTGCAAATCGTGTTTTAGGAATTCCTGCGAAACGCGCGAGGCTTCATTGATGTAACTTCGCCGTATGCCCAGTGCGCGGTTCACCACCGGAGGGTTATAGAAGACGAATGTTTTTTCCGCGGCGGGCGCCCCGTTTTCCGCCAGCACTTCCACGTCGTCTTCAATCAGCCGGGAAGCCAGCTCGCCGGGATTCGCGATCGTCGCCGAACAGCAGATGAACTGCGGCTCGCGCCCATAGAATTTCGCAATCCTCCGCAGCCGCCGCAGCACATTGCACAGATGGCTCCCGAAGACGCCGCGGTAGTTGTGCAACTCATCCACGACGATGTAGCGCAAATTCTCAAAGAGCCGCGTCCAGCGCGTGTGGTGTGGCAGGATTCCCGTGTGCAGCATATCCGGATTGGTCAGGACGATGTGGCTCTTGTCGCGGATGGACTTGCGCGCATCCGTGGGGGTGTCGCCGTCATACGTGAACACCCCGAACCGGCTGGCTCCATGTAGCGCCCGGCCTGGTGCCTGCCCCGACCCGGTCGGGGAGGCGGGCCGCTCTTGGTTTTGTAGTGGCCGGTCTTTAGACCGGCCAGGTTCGCTTTGTTCTTCACCGAACGCTTCCAACCGTTGGTTCAGGTCGTAGAGTTCCGCAAGCTGGTCCTGCGCCAGCGCCTTGGTAGGGAAGAGATACAGCGCCCGCGTGTCCGTGTCGCCCAGGATCGCATTCAGTATGGGCAGGTTGTAGCAGAGGGTCTTGCCGGAAGCCGTCGGCGTGACGACCACCACATTTTTGCCCGCGTGCACCGCTTCCACCGCCGCAGCCTGGTGCGTGTAAAGCCGCCGTATCCCCTTGGCGTTGTACGCCGCGCGCAAGTCGGCGTCCATCCACTCCGGGAACTCCGCCCACTGCGCTTCACGCGCAGGGTAATGCCGCACGGCGGTCAGCACCTCGCCGTTGAAATCGCGCGCGGCAAAAGTGTCCAGCACCTGCGACACGCGCGCTAAAGAAGCGGCTCCGGGCAAGGGCGCGGGTTCCAGTTGTGAGTTTTTGACCAAACGCACGGCGAGAGAGTCAGGCATGAGGCGTATCTCCAGTATTTCGCCTTTTGTTCGCTCAGGCTAGCACGCCGTTCCCTCCCCCGCAACCCTCATTTTTCCCCGGTGTGGAAACCATCCTTTGCCGTGCGGCTTGCCCTGAGCCCGTTCAAAGGGCGGCTCGCCGCCGCTTTTACAGTCTCAATTCTTCTCGCAAACCATGTAGATATCTTTCTCAACCGGCCTTCTCATGGAAGGCACTGACCAGTACTTGTGTCGGAAGGCGAACTGTTCGATGCCGGGCATCACAGTGTTCTTACCCTATCCGTGATACCCACGACTGGGTGGTCCATACAGAATAAATGGACCCCTCTAGTTCCCAGCCCTGATTGCGGCCCATTCCCCGGTTCATAAACCGATGCTGGCGACCCTTATACTTGGTCCACTGGTCTGCTCAAGCAGTCGAGGTGGTCTGAAACAAGCGACCACGGAAGGAAGATATATGAAACTAATCGTACGGATGGGACTTTCCTTTGTTGTATTGAGCTTTTATCTCTCATGCTATCCGCTCCCGGCACAAGACATCAATACTGACCAACGACAGGCGGAAATTGCACATAAAGTCGTGACCATCTCGGCAAAAATCAAGCCGGGAGAGGTGGTCGTCATTTCAGGTGGCATCCAAAAGCTACCCCTTATGGAAGCGCTGGCGATCGAGGCCGCAAAGGCTGGTGCGCGAGTTGCTCCTCTCTTCGCCACTACCGACCGCATTCAGCGTTCCTCTATAGCGGATGTGTCCGAGGAGTATCTGGGACAGCCGGCACCAATGATGGAGTGGCTAAAAAACATCGACGTATTGATCTCTACGGGTGACACGGAAGATTCAAAGGCAGTCCTGGGGGGGATCCCCGAGAGCAAGTTGGCCAAAGCGAGTCGTTCTGCTGATGCATTTCGCGCTGCCTTGAACCATTCCAAACTCCGGTATGTCTACATCGGAGTTCCCAACAGGAAGGATGCCGAATATGCACGAGTTGACTGGGCGACATACCAGCAGATGCAGTGGGACGCCATTAATGCTGATTACAAGCAAATCGCTGACCAGGGGGATCGGCTCGCGAAGATCCTGGAGAAGGCCAAGAGCGTTAGGATTACTTCTCCAAGTGGAACCGACCTCACTCTGGAGCTTGGTAATCGTAAGGCGTTTCTTAACGTCGGCATTCTGGAAGAGCACCCGAGGGAAACTGGCGCTTTCATGAGCCGGCAAGCTTCTCTTCCGGGAGGCGACTTAATCATCGCGCCAATGGAAAGCTCGGCAAACGGGAAGGTATTCGCCCCCAAGGACACTTGTCGTCCTTACGAGTATCTGACAGGAGCAATGTATGAGTTCAAGAACGGAAAGATGGTTTCGTTTAACGCGAAGGGCAACCCGGAGTGTTTTGAACAGGACTTCGCGGCTTACGGAGGCGACAAGGATAGGATCAGTTCGCTTCAAATAGGGCTGAACCCTGCTCTGAAGGTTATGGAAGACGGCAGCGACTACAGACCAGCAGATGCAGCAGGGATGGTTTATATCGGCCTTGGAACCAATCAACTTCTGGGAGGAAACAACAAGACCGACTTCGGATGGACGATACCTGTAGTCAAAGCCAGCGTTGAAGTCGATGGCAAGACTGTACTCAAGGATGGAAAACTGGTCTTTTGATCGCACTGCAGGTCGCCCGCGGTGGCATTCAGCCCGTGCAAGCGATCGAAGCTTTCATGACCAAGGCTGCCAAGCACCCCGGCGTCTTTTTATCCTGAGCAGAGCGAAGCGCTCAGGATTTGTCTTGTCCTTCTTATGTAGGGGTCCGCCTTCTGAGGCGGACCGCAAACTCAGGCCCACCCGATTGGAATTCTACCCGCATTTTTACGGGGCAATTTTTACCATCACCACGGAGTGCGAGCCCACACTCGCCTTGAAACTGCCTGTGAACGACCCCAGGTCCTTGTGCCCCCACAGATCGCGCACTTTGGCCGAGAGATGCCCGGGGTAGGCGAGCTCTTCCCAGGAAACGCTCACATCGCTTTCCGATGTTCCGCGATTGAACAGAATCACGGCGCGGCTGCCGTCGCTCAGTGGCTTTCCCCAGACCTCCAGATCGCCATTCTTGCGGATGCGTCGCCCCTCGCGGCCCAGCTTATCCTGGTTCACGGCGATGACTTCCGCATTGGTCAAAATCTCCTTGATCTCCGGAGTCATGGAGCGCACGTCATTCCCGGAAATCAGCGGGGCGTCGAGCAAAGCCCAAAAACTGAAATGCGCGCGATATTCGGTTGTGGTCATGCCGCCGTTGCCGACTTCCAGCATGTCCGGATCGTTCCAATGTCCCGGCCCGGCAAAGCTCTCAATCCCCACTTGTTGGTCCAGAATTTCGAGCATGCCGTACTGGCAGCAACTGCCGTCGGGCCACTTGTTATGCGCGGACCACTTGTCGCCGATGTCGCCGGTCGTGCGCCACAAGTTTCCGATCCCCTTGCCCCACAGCCACGGTTTGGCCGTGCCCCACTCACACATGCTGAAGACAATCGGCCTGCCCGTGGCCATCAGGGCATGGCTCATGGTCGAGTAGGCCTCTTCCGCGTTGCGCGTCCCGGTGCTGCACCAATCGTATTTCAGATAATCCACGTCCCAGCGGGCATATTGCAGCGCATCCTGATATTCGTGTCCCTGGCTTCCGGGGCGTCCCGCGCAGGTTTTTGTGCCGGCATCCGAATACAATCCGAACTTCAGCCCCTTGGAGTGAATGTAATCGGCCAGCGCCTTCATTCCGGAAGGGAAGCGCTGCGGATCGGCGACGATATTGCCGTTCGCATCGCGGCTGACCTGCCAGCAGTCGTCGATCACCACGTACTGGTAGCCCGCTTCCTTCATCCCATTGATCGCAATCGAATCCGCAACGGACTTGATCAAATCCTCGCTGACATTGCAATGAAACTTGTTCCAGCTATTCCAGCCCATCGGTGGGGTCGGCGCCAGCGATTCATCCCGCATTTGCGCAACAGAAAGAGTGGGTAACGCCACGCAGATGAACAGACCGAGCAGAACAAGACCGCGATATCCAGCAACGTGCTTCATCGCTATACCTCCCATGATTTTTCAACCAAATGAAATGCGAGAGCTTGGTTTGCTTGCTCCACGCAAGTGGCATGTGGCCACACGAAACATAACGCCCCTCCCCCGCGAAGTAAAGTGAGCTGCGCGTAGTCGCCAGTCTCCAGCAAGCACTTATTAGGAAGTGACGAGCGGTGTGTCAGTCTGCCTCCCATTTTTGGTAGCATGCAAGGGGAAAGGTCCTACCCAGTCATGTCGAAAAGCATGCGTCGATTTGTTGCGCTTTTCAGTCTGCTTTGTGTTCCGCCGTTGGCTTATGCGCAGCAAAATCCGGCGGAAGTGCCCGGATGCGACCTCGCAAAGAATCCAAAAGTTTTCGACGGCAAATTGATTCGCGTCCGCGGCACACTCAATGTTTACTTTGAGGATTTTTCCTTAGGAATTAGCAATTGCGACACACACCAGGGCATCTGGTTGGCTTTTGGCGGAGACGTGCCGGGAGTGGTCGCTTCCATGGTGAATGATACTTTAAGGAAGCCCGGCGTGGACATCATGGTGAATGATGTTCCTTACGGAATCAAGAAAGACGAGAATTTCCGCAGACTCTACGCCTTGATTGCGGCGCGCCACGGAGAAAAACCTGATTACAGCGTCACTGCCACGCTAACGGGCACCTTCTTTGCTGGCGAGGAAAGGAAACTGCCGAATGGGCAAAAGGACTATGGGGGCTATGGGCATCTTGGGTGTTGCTCGCTACTTGTGATCACAAAGGTTTCCGATATGGAATCCGTCCCCCCCGCTGATCTGTATCTTCGTGGTGTCGTAATTGGCGTTGATGGTAGGCCAGTGGAAGGCTTCACGGTCTTTGACGATGTGCTCGGCGGTACTCCTCCCCAGCGTCAGAAAACTGTCACGAACAAGCAGGGAGAATTTACGTTTTCCAACTCGGGACAGCAGATTCGGATTGAAAACCCAAACTATCGCCCTTTGGCCCTCACTGTCGAACCGGGAGGCGCACCCATTGAAGTGAGGCTGCAGGACGCAAAGCAGTCAGATTGGGTGGTTCCTACGTGCGGGGAACTCAATTCTTCCAGGCGAATTGGTTTTTCAGTCCTATTCGCACTGCCAAAGACAATGAAATCCAGCCTGGAAAACGACAACAATGACATCTTCATATATGCGCGGGGAAAAGAGGCCGTCTCGGCCGAATTGATCATTTCTCGCGGCCCCGCGGAAATGACAGACGCCGAAGATTCGCTGGATTTCGAGCGGTTTGAGGAACGATGGATCAAGGACAGAGCGGGGGATGTTGTTGGTATCGACGCCTGGGGACGCAGGAAACGCGGCGAGTATTGGCGCAGTGCTATCTTCTTGGGTCATGATACCGCAAGCTACTGGCTGCAGCCGGGGGAGCAGCCGAATACATCAGATCAGGTTATTGATTCCGCATGCATCGCAAAGCGGTGACCCCTCCACGCCTAACCTCCAGCCCCCACCTTCACTTTCACTGATCGCTCCATCAAGTGCAGCGCCAGCGCCTGGTTGGCCTGCGTCCACAACAGCGGCGTGTGGTCGTTGGGGACATATCCCCCATTTTTCAGGTAGTACAGTTCTGGGCAGCCACCCGCCGGCGTCACTTGCCGCAAGGAGCGGTTGAAATAGTAAACCTGCTTGCGAAAACTTTCCGCCTCCGAGGGGTTCGCCAGAAACCGCTCGCCGTAAATGATGGAAAGCTGCGGGTCGAAGATGCACCACTGCGCCTCGCAACCCGGCTGCAGCAGCGCGTCCCGGTAAGCCATGCGTTCGCTGAAGTCGCTGCTCATCTGGCCTGGCGCAAACCACTGGTCGTAGTCCTGGCAAAAATAGGAATCGCCGGCATAACGCTTGATGCCGATCTCGCCCTTGAGCCGCGCCTGCACCAGGCTGAGGATGGCGTCCTGCGCCGCAGGCTCACGAACAACGCGCAACGGGTAAATCAACGAAAGCAAGGCGGAATCCGCCATCCGCTCCGGCGGCGCCTCAAACGGCAGCGTAGCAGCAAGCCGCGCGCGCCCCTTCGCGATCAAGTGGTCCAGCTTCGCCAGCGTATCTGGAGGCGCGCAAACATCGTTCCTTTTCCTTTGTTGGTCAGGCGAGCATAGATACTCCCGCATTTCTTCCAGTCCCGCCACCACGGCGCCGACACTGGAATTGCGAACCGCGCGTCCTTCTTCCCAGGCCCCGCTGTCCCGATCCTGCCAATACTCGATGGCCTCAAAGTAGCGTGGAAACAGCGCGTAGATTTCCCAATCCGCGGCCGTCAGCGGAAGAGCGCCGGAGTTCGCGAGCACGAAGCGAAACCACAGCGCCAGTCCCAGCGCGTCGTTTTGCGCGTGCGGCCATTTCTCCGGGAGCTCCCCGAGCGCCTGCGCCGCGAACCGTATGTGCGGGCGGCGCTGCACATCGTCTTTCAGCTTGCGCGAAGCATCATGAATAATGTCCAGGAAGCGCGGGCGCTCCTTGGCAAAGAATTGCGAGAGCCCCTGCACGCAGGCGATGGCGGGTGCCGCTTCTCCGCGCAAACGGAACGAATTCGCCACCAGCACATTGTCCCGCACCCACGCGTTGTGATAACCCGAAACGCTACCGGCGGCAGGCGCCGCCGTTGCCGCGAACAGTCCGTGCTCCACCGGCAGGATCGCATGCGTGCCGTGAGCTTCCAGCGTTTCCCGGATCTTTGCGAGACTCTCCGGCGTGTATTCCTCCGCAATCAAATATTGCAACAGCCCGTCCTGGGTCATCGATGCCGCCTTCCCGGCCCGCTTGGCATTGGGCATTTTTCACCGAAGGGGAATTCTATCGCACCCGTGCTCATCCAGCGTCCTGAGCTGTAAGTTCGCCGGAAAGCTGAAATTGTCATTCCGAGCGAAGCGAGGTACGGTTTTCCATCGCACGGTTTTTGTGCGATGAATCTGCTTTTCTTCCAAATGTCGAAAGCAAGAGCAAATTCCTCGGGCCCCGCGCAGCGCGCGGCCCTCGGAATGACAACTTAGGCTATCAGCGAAATTATGGCCCCGGACATCAAAGATCGCTACCTGACGCGAGCGAACAGAGAGCATCTCTATGGCGACGGCGTCACGTGTGTCCAACTGACAATTGCCGGGAACAAAACACGCCACGCCGGTGTCTGAAACATTGTGGTGGATCCCGTCGTATCTTCAGGGCAGAGGCACGCTGTACGGGCTCGATACTTGCGTGCCTTCTGTTTCCCGGAGGAGCGCCGGGTCCATGAACACTGAGGGATTAGGGCCGCGCGGGCCGGACCGCCGCAGGGCCCCGCGTTTTCGCTATCAGGCTCATCTCGAGATCGAATGGGGTTCCGCGCGGCTGAAAGCGCGCACGCGAGACATTAGCGCCGGAGGAATGTTCATCGAATCGGAAGATGTGCTATGGGTGGGCGCGGATTTCCGCGCGCGATTCGCCATGGAGCGGCCTGTGTGGATGGATTGTTCGGTGAAGCGCGTGGAGCCCGGCCTCGGCATGGGCGTTACCTTCTCGCTTGCCGAAGAGCAGAACCGCCAGCATTTCCAGGAGCTGCTCGCGAAACTCGCGGCGGCATCCTAAAGCCGCCGTATACTAACGTTCATGACTCGTTGCCTGGATTGCGGTGCACAACGCACCTCAGATCAGTGTCCCGTTTGCGGCCTGACCTCCGCCGCCGCGGAACTCGTCTTCCGCCGCCGCTTGCTCCTGCAGACGGCCATGTTTCTCACCGGTTCGCTCCTCTTTCCTTATGTCAGCCAGATTTATCCTCCGCTGGACTTGGACGCGATGCTGGTGTTCTTCGGTCTGGTTTTCTTCGTCGCGCTGACGCTGGCGGTAATCCTGGAGCGCCGCGCGCACGCGCACCAGGAGATCGAGGTCCTGAAGCATCTGTTCACGGGACTAATTCCCATCCCTTTTATTCTGTTGGCCGTGCTTTTCCTGAACGGTCGGGTGGATTCGCCGAAGAATGTGAGCTATCACGCGGCAACCGTTGACAGCCGCTATCTGATGAAAGGGGTAGTGCGGGGCACGCGGCGGTTGGTTGTGTCCTCGTGGCGCGCAGGACACCGCTACGAGCGGCTGGCGGTGGACTTGGACGATTTCGACCGCTTCCGCCCGGGCGACAAGATTGTGGTTGGCGTCGAGCCGGGAGCGCTGGGCATACCGTGGTTTTACGGCGTGTATCGCCAGTAATCCCCAATCATCAAGCCGACAAGCTCAATAGATAGGCCGCCCATTGATGTCAAACGGCAATTGCAACTCCAGGTAGTGGCCGTCCTTGCCAAGACGGAAGCGCAAGCGCTGCATCCGGCCGACATTGCGGTCCGTCCAATCGGGCGTGTGGATCGGTTTATCCGGGAGATCGGCGAAAGACCACGCAACGTTATTCCCCTGGATGGTGAGTTTCTGCGGATCCAGGTCGTAGACCTCTTCTTCCTCCACATCGATAAACAGATAGCGCTTCCAGAGGCGCACCAGCAGCAGACCCTTCTTCTCGCAATGGTAAATGTTCCAGGAATTCGGCGCTTCGTCGTTGAACCGAAGAATGGCGAATTCCAGCGGCTTCCAGCTGTATTTCCTGGCAGCTTCGTTTTGTGCCTGCGCGAAGAAAGCGCACGAAAGACAAATGGCGACGAGAGCTACGGCGCGCCCCATTCCCACAGGCCGAAGCCAACTTTGGGCGGAGGTACATGCCCGCGCAGGTGCGGTTTTCAATTCTGGAAACCTCGGGTCGAATCCATCCAAAAGTGTACGACAGGAGGGGAAGAAGTAGCGAGCGGGAGCGACGGTCCCTGGAAGAGCAGGATGTGCAGGGGCCGCAAACGTTCGAGCGCATTGCAGAAACAGCCACCACTAATCCTTGGAGTGGGAAATCACTGCTCGCTCCGGCGCATGTCCGCGGCGAAGTTACGAGACTGGGAACTCTATATATAATGCAAGATGAACGGTGCGAGGCCTAACTTGACGACGAAGATGTGGCGTGTGGTTGCCCGGGTCTTTCCGCGATGCGGCGTACTCTCACAGGCGATCGCCTATAACCTCTTTCTGGCATTCTTCCCAACCTTATTCCTGGCGGTATGGTTTGCCTCCAGTTGGATCGGAAGCAAAACCGCCCTGCTCGATGCGATTCGCAATTTCACGCAGTTTCTGCCGCCGGGCAGCCAGGGGATCGTGGCGGACTTCCTGGCGCGACGCGGACCCGATGCCTGGAAATTTGCGCTGCTCGGCTGGGCGGGAACACTGTTTGGCGGGTCGCAGGTGATGACCCTGCTCATGGACGGGATCCACTTGATTTACGGGGATGATAAGCGCCTCGACTTTTTGCACCGCCAGCTCCGCGGGCTGCTCCTTTTGTTGATCACCATTGCGCCACTCCTGGCGGCGGGAATCCTGGGAGTGTTTGGGCGGCCGCTACGAAGATGGTTCACGCTGCAACTAGGCAGTACCGTGCCGATCCACGGTTTGTGGCTGGTGTTTTTCCCGGCGGCCGCGATGGTGCTGGCGATGCTCGCACTGACGGTCATCTATTGGGTGGCGCGCCCGAAGGAGAAGCGTTTGCGCCACGTACTGCCCGGAGCCATGCTGGCGACACTGCTGTGGTGGTTTGTGAACGCGCTCTTTGGCGTCTATGTGCGGCGGGTGCCTTACAGCGTAGTCTATGGCGGATTGGCTGCGGTGATCGGTTTGCTCATCTGGATGCAAATATCGGCGGTCATCGTGTTTTTGGGCGCGGCATGGAATGCAGAGCAGGCGGTGGGAAGGAAGCGGTAAAGAGGAACGATTCGCCGCCGGAAACGCTGGCGCAGAAAAAGGGGCAGAAGTGAAACGCGTTGAAGTCGAGTGCTACGCGGGCTATCGTGCGGACGAGCGGCCGCTACGCGCGCGGCTGGGCGAAGAAACGCTGGAAGTGGCCGAAGTGGAAGACCGCTGGTACTCACCGGGAGAGACGTTTTTTCGTGTGCGCGTGGCGAACGGGGACCGCTATGTGTTGCGGCACGTGGAAGCGCAGGATACCTGGAGCCTCGAGGGATTTCGCAGCGGTGCGAATTAACGGCAATGCAAGGAGTGCGGTGAAGCGCCTCAGAACTGGGCATAATGAGGCTAGGACGGTTATCTACGTGGGCGTATAGTCAAGAGGTTCCCCCATCAATAAGACGGTCTGAAGGGGATGGCGGGCGCAACGGATAGACTGCGAGAAGGGTCAAGGGAAAAGATGAACTCCAGCGTGATGCACCGAAAACCCTGTCCCCACTACCCGCACCTAGTGGTGCTCCTCGCGATCCTGGCGACCTCTGCTGTAGTGTCTCGCGCCCAGGACTCCGCGGGCGTAGCGGGCCAAGGCAACCCACCCGCAGAGAAGACGCAGGGCAATTCCTCCGAAACGCAAACCCCAAAGGACGATGGCGCAGCAAAGCAGGAAGTGTCCATGCAGGACACGGGCGCCACATTCAAGTTGCGCGTAAACCTCGTGCAGGTGCACGTGATCGTGCGGGACTCCGCCGGCAAACCAGTCGAGAATCTGCGCAAAGAAGATTTTCAGTTATTTGATAGCGGGAAACTGCAGGCCATTACCACCTTCGGCGTGGAGACGGCCAAGTCCCGGAAGGAACGCGCGGAAGCAGCGGCGAAAACCCAGGCGGGCGAGGGGGAAACCGCTGCCGGAGGTTCCGTGTCGCTTCCGGAACGTTTTGTGGCGCTGACATTCGATGATATCCATCTGAAAATGGAGGATGCCGTCACCGTGCGAGTGGCGGCGGGGCGCTTCGTGGATGCCATGTCCCCGGGAGACCGCGTAGGCATTTTCTCGACGTCGGGGCAATTGACGCAGGATTTCACCAGCGACAAGGAAGTGCTGAAGCAGAAGATTCTGGGGCTGATGCCGCGCGGCGCGCTGGGCGGGCACATCACCGACTGTCCCGACGTTTCCCACTACATGGCGGATCTGATTGAAAACAAGCAAGACTCCCAGGCTTTCTCGGTCGTCGTTCAAGAAACGTTACAGTGCATGTTTGGCGGGAACCAGCAGATGATCACTGCGGCCCGAGCGCAAGCGCAGGCCGCGGTAATGGTGGCCCTGAATGCCGGGGATGCAGACAACAATTACACCTACCGCCTATTGGAAGAGGTGCTGCGGCGTTTGGCCGCGAAACCCGGCGAGCGAATCCTGCTGTTGGCATCGCCGGGATTCCTGATTACCCAGGACGTGACGGATGCCCCGGGGATTGTGGACCGCGCGAACCGGGCTAATATCGTGATCAATACGCTGGACGCGCGCGGGCTGTACGCGCCCGAACTGGGAGGGGACATCTCGCAGCGAAACTCGGACACGCCGGCAACGGCGGGACTGAAAGAGACCTACCGGCTCGCGGAAGAGTCTGACCTGCAGTTCGTTCTGATGGATTTTGCCTACGGTACGGGCGGCACGTTCTTCCATAACTCAAACGATCTGGAAGGTGGGCTGAAACTGGCGGGTGCGGTACCGGAAGTTTCCTATGTGCTGGGTTTTTCGCCGCAGAATCAGAAGATGGACGGGAAGTACCACACGCTCAAGGTGACGCTGGCGCAAAAACAGAAGTACGCCATCCAGGCGCGGCGCGGCTACTATGCCCCGAAGAAGCTGGACGATCCGCGGGAAATGGAAAGGCAGGAAATTCAAGAAGCGGTCTTTTCGCAGGATGAGATTCATGACCTGCCGCTGAGTTTGCAGACCCAGTATTTCAAAACCGAGGACATGGGCGCACGACTTAGTGTGGTGTCGCACCTGGAGCTGAAGGGGATGCACTTCCGCAAGGCGGAAGGAAGGAACTTTGACGATTTGACGGTCGCGACGGTCCTCTTTGACGAGAACGGGAACTTCGTCACCGGCGGCGAGAAGATTGTGAAAATGCGCCTGCTCGATGCGACGTTTGATACGCTGAGCCGCACCGGACTGACGGTGAAATCGAGCTTCGAGGTGAAGCCGGGCAGATACGTGGTGCGCCAGGTGGTGCGGGATTCGGAGGGCGCGCAGATGGCGGCGCGCAACGGGACTGTGGTCATACCGTACTGACTTGCGAAACGGTTTGGAGAAGGGGAGATGTCTAATTTGTACCCCCAGCAACCTTGCATCGCGTCTATCTCAGTAACGGCTCGCACGCTCGAAATCAGCGGAGTGCTTTGAAGGAGGGGGAGATGAGCTTGAAACCTGGAATCAGGAACAGCAAACGATTTTTCGCGGTGGCCCTGCTGGCGCTGGCGGCTTGGCCCCTTGCCGCTCGCGCACAGGCGCCGGAGGCCCCCAAACCTGCGACGCCCCCCACTGCTGGAAATGAGCAGGCCGTGGCCACTGGTACCGTCATCCGGACGGAGTCGCGGATCGTCCTGGTGGATGCGGTGGTCACGGACAAGAAAGGGAAATACGTCCCCGACCTGACGCAGCAGGATTTTAAAGTTTTCGAGGACAACAAGGAACAGGCCATTTCGAGCTTTTCGTTTGGCTCCGACCCGTCGGTGCAGGCAAAGGGGCAGCAGCATTACATGATTCTGTTCTTTGACAATTCCTCGATGCAGATGCCCGACCAAATCCAGGCGCGCGGTGCGGCGGCCAAGTTCATCGAAAAGAGCGCCGGGCCGGACCGCTTGATGGCCGTGGTGGATTTTGGCGGATCCGTGATCATCAAGCAGAACTTCACCGCGAACGCGAAACTCCTGCAGGCGGCTGTATCGGGCGTGCACGCGCCCAACATCGAAACGAATCCGCAGAGCGAATCAGCGTCCTTGACTGCGGCTTCGACCGGGATGCCCTCGGTAATCAAAGCGGAAGCGGATTTTGGCGCGCGCAACATGCTCCTCGGCATCCGCGACCTGGCCAAGAATTTGCGCGCCGTGCCGGGCCGCAAAATGCTCATCCTGTTTTCGGCGGGTTTTCCCCTGGACTCGGAGCGGATGTCCGATCTGACCGCCACAATTGACGCCTGCAACAAAGCCAACGTGGCAGTGTATTCGGTGGACGTGCGTGGATTGATCGCGGGCGTGCCGGGAGGCAGCGCGCAATTGCAGCAGCCATCGGGCCCGAGGAGTGCGCAGTTGACGGCACTCCAGGACGGCGATCGTGTCATCCGGCCAAGGCTGGTGATGACAAGCTATAGCTTGGCCCCTGCTCTGGATCCCCAGAAGCCCGGCGGCGGTGGTGGAGGGACGGGTGGTGGAGGGACTGGCGGTGGAGGGACTGGTGGTGGAGGGACTGGCGGCGGGGGTCGGGGTGGAGGAACCGGGGGAGGCACCGGCGGCACCGGTAGCGGAGGCACGGGCGGCGGTAAGGGAGGGGGAACTGGTGGAGGAACCGGGGGAGGCACCGGCGGAGGCGGAAAATCCGGAGGTGGCGGGGGAGCCAGCGGCGCAGGGGGAAGCGTAGGGAATCCCTATGCGAACTACAACAATCCGATGAACCAACCGCAGATCCTCATCCCCAAGATGCCGGAAACTGGGCAGACGAACCAGCAGGTCCTGCTGGCGCTGGCGGAAGGCACCGGCGGATTCACCATCTACAACACCAATGACCTGCTGAGCGGGCTGGATCGAATCGCGCTGGAGGCCAATCAGTTCTACGTGCTCGGTTATGTGCCGCAGGCAACTCCGGAGGGCAGTTGCCACACCCTGAAGGTGAAGCTGAACAGCGGCGGAATGGAAGTGAGGTCGCGCAGCGGATACTGCAACACGCGGCCCGTTAATCCCCTCGATGGCAAGCCGCTTGAGAAACAAATGGAGGACCGGGCGGCGGGATCGCAGCCCGGCGCCATTCACGGCACCCTGCAAGCTCCGTACTTTTACTCGGCGCCAAACATAGCGCGGGTGAATCTGGTGATGCAGATACCAGGCGACTCCCTGGTGTTCAACAAGGACAAAGGGAAATACCACGCGGTGGTGAATGTCCTGGGGATTGCGTATAAAGCGGATGGATCCACCGGAGCGCGCTTCAATGATGTCCTGAATCTCGACCTGGACAAGGACCAATGGAAGGAATTCACCAAATTGCCCTATCGCTATCAGAACCAGTTCGATGCGGCGCCGGGAAATTACAAGTTGACGGTCGTGCTGAGTTCCGGCGGCGACGCTTTCGGGAAATTCGAGACGCCGCTGCAGATCGACGCTTACGACGGGAAGAAATTCACGCTGGGTGGCGTGGTCTTGTCCACCTTTCTGCAGCCGCTGACCGCGGTCTCGACCGAAGTGGATGCCGCGCTGCTGGAAGACCGCACGCCGCTGATCGTCAAGGGCATGCAGGTGAACCCGGCGGCGGAGTACCGCTTCAAGAAGACGGACAATGTGGTGTTGTACTCCGAAATCTACGAGCCGCTGCTCAAGTCGGAGAATCCCCCGGTGGTGGGCGCCGGCTACCGGATTATCGACAAGACGACGAACAAAGAGGTGTTCTCCACAGGAGCCATGACCATGGAGGATTTCATTCACAAGGGCAATCCCGTGATTCCCTTTGGAATGAAAGTAGCGTTGAAGGACCTCCCGGCGGGCAATTACCGGCTGGTGTTACAGGCCGTGGATGCCGCGAACAACCAGGCGCCGCCGCGGGAAACGGAGTTCGTCCTGAGCGACTAGCGCCTTGGGCCAGTCTTAGAGAACACAAGGACTCGTTGGCGACAACTTTCCCGAGCAAGCTGGGTTAAGCTGGAAGTGATGCTGCCCGGGAATCGCTCCATCTCACTTCACTGCGGCGAGCTTGCGGACGGGTCTGGACACCGCCTTGTCGCTGGCCCCGCGTTCGCTGCCAAATCCATCCTGGCCATGCTTCTCAGTGTGGCTTGTATTTGCTCGCTCGTCATTGACCTGCCGGGCCTAGCGGCCAGCGCGCTCCCCAAAGATAAGCACCCCAAGCAAGATCCTGTTCTGAAGGGCCTGCCGATCACCGAATTGAGCGCGGATGAAGCGATTCTGCACGCGCTGAACCGGCTGGCCTATGGCCCTCGCCCCGGCGACATTGAGCGTGTGCGGCAGATGGGGCTGGCCAAGTGGATTGACCTGCAACTCAATCCGAAAGCCCTGGATGACAGCGCCATGGAAGCGCGCCTGCGGTCCTTTCCGACGCTGCAGATGTCCACGGCGCAATTGATAGCCGAATATCCCAATCCGAAACAGGCCGCGAACCAGGCCGCGAAGCAAGCTGGAGTCACCAAGGAAGACGCCAACCAACAACAGGCCCTGCAGAAGGACGCCGATGCTGGCGTGACCGCGATGCTGCAAGACATGCCAGCAAGCGATTCCGCCATGAAAGGCGAAGCTGGCGCCGGCGGCAGCGAGAACACGGCTTCCACGGACACGCCTTCGCCCATGAAGCTGAATCCGGCCACCCCGGGAGCCGTCAGAAAAGATGACCTGGGGAACGACCCGAACGCCGTGCCGCGCGCGATGGCCGATGACAGCAAGAAGCCGCAGCGTGTCGTGCAAGAGCTGACCATGGCCAAAATGACGCGGGCGATCTACAGCGAACGCCAGCTTCAGCAAGTGATGGACGACTTCTGGTTCAACCACTTCAACGTGTACGCGGGCAAGGGCGAGGACAAGTGGTACCTCACCTCGTATGAAAGCGACGTCATCCAGCCGCACGCCCTCGGCAAGTTCAAGGACCTCGTAACGGAAACAGCCAAGAGCCCGGCAATGCTTTTCTATCTGGACAATTTCTTGAGCGCCGATCCCCGCGCCGCGGAGCGCCAGGCCGCGGAACGCGCCATGCGCCAGCAGATGCGCCGGGGACCTTACGGCGGCTGGGGCCGCCCAAATCCTCCGGCAGGGCAGGGGGCCAACAACAAGAAGAAACAGGAGCGCGGGCTCAACGAAAACTACGGCCGCGAACTGATGGAGCTGCACACGTTGGGTGTGGACGGCGGGTACACGCAGCAGGACGTGACGGAAGTGGCGCGCTGTTTCACGGGTTGGACGATTGAAAAGCCGCGGGAGAATCCCCGCTTCAAGTTTGACGACAGAGTGCACGACCCCGATCCCAAGCGCGTGCTGGGCAAGAAGATTCATGCGGGCGGCATGAAGGATGGCGAGCAGGTGATCGAACTGCTCGTGAAAAATCCCAACACCGCGAAATTCATCTCGACGAAGCTGGCGCGGCGATTTGTTTCAGACACACCGCCACCCGCGCTAGTCCAGCGCATGGCCAAGACCTTTCAGAAGAGCGACGGAGACATCCTCGAAGTTCTGCGCACGATGATCTATTCGCCGGAGTTCTGGTCGCGCGAAGTTTACCGCGCAAAAGTGAAAATGCCCTTTGAGTTGGTGGTGTCGTCGGTGCGCGCGCTGGGAACCGATGTGGATACGCCCTTGTCCCTTGTCCAGTGGGTGGGCCGCATTGGCGAGCCGCTCTATCAATGCCAGCCGCCTACAGGCTATTCGGACAAGGCGGAAACCTGGGTGAATACGGGAGCCCTCCTGAACCGCCTGAATTTTTCGCTGGCGCTGGCGGGAAACAAAGTGCGCGGCTCGCGCAGCGATGTGACCGCGCTGCTGGGGAGCGATTCGAGCGCCGACGCCAAGGCGGCGCTCGACAGGGCTGTGGCCGTATTCCTGGGCGGGCAGGCCGCAGCAGGAACCGTCGAGACGTTGCAGAAGCAGCTCGACAATCCGCAGATCCTGCAGGCGAAGCTGGACGACCCGGTGAAGCAGGTGGATTTGGGAATGGTGACGGGATTGGTGCTCGGCGCGCCCGAGTTTCAGCGCCGGTAATTTTGGAGTGCGGCGGCTTGTTTACCCTGAGCTTCGAAGGGCCGCCGCTTTTGAGACCGAAGCCACGGGTACCAACGTTTTTTTGCTGGCGTGGCCCACATCGCAAAAGCGAGAGCAAGCTCTCGCACTCCAAAGGAGTGCTCATGAGCAATCGGTGTTGCGAAGGCGTGAGGCTGGCGAAATTCTCGCGGCGTTATTTTATGAAGCAGGGCGGCGTCGCTCTCGTGGGATTGAGCACGGTTCCGGCCTTCCTGCAGCGCGCCATCGCCTCGAGTCCTGGAGCAGGGAAGAAACAGCTCGTCGTCCTGTTCCAACGCGGCGCCGCGGACGGCCTGAACATCGTGGTCCCTTTTGGCGAACCCAACTACTACCGCATGCGCCCGTCGATCGCGATTCCGCAGCCGCGCCGCGGAGGTCCGGATGCCGCTCTCGACCTGGATGGATTTTTCGGGCTGCACCCAAGCCTCGCACCGCTAGCGCCCCTCTTTCAGAAAGATCAATTGGCCATTGTGCACGCTGCCGGATCGCCAGATCCCACGCGTTCGCATTTTGATGCCCAGGATTACATGGAATCCGGAACGCCCGGCGTGAAAGCGACCGAGGATGGCTGGTTGGATCGCGCGCTCGGCACGATCCCGGATGAAAACGCTTCGCCGTTTCGCGCGGTGGCCATGGGACCCAATTTGCCGCGCATGCTGCAGGGCAGCACCGGAGCAATGGCAATTCCCGATTTGCGGCAGTTCAAGGTGCAGGCGCAGTCGCCCGTGATGGCCAATGTGGCGGAGGGCGGGTTTGAGGCCATGTACGCGCAGACCGTGGACCACGCCTTGCACGGCACCGGCACGGAAACCTTTGAAGCCATCGACATGCTCCGTAAGATCGACATGAACAAATTTCCGCCGGAGAACGGCGCGGATTATCCAAAGGGCCAAGTCGGACAGAAACTGCAGCAGATTGCGGTGATGCTCAAGGCCAATATCGGCGTCGAAGTGCTCTTTGTGGATTGCGGCGGCTGGGACAATCACGTCAATGAAGGCGGCGCGCAGGGCCAACTGGCCAACCTGCTCAGGGAACTCGGGCAATCGCTGGCCGCGTTCCATCAGGACATGGGTGATCGCATGGCGGATATTGTCGTGGTGACGATGAGCGAATTCGGGCGCACCGCGAAGGAGAACGGCAATCGCGGCACGGACCACGGCCACGCGAATTGCATGTTCGCCATGGGCGGAGACATCAAAGGCGGCCGCGTGTACGGCAACTGGCCGGGGCTCGAAGACCACCAATTAAATGAAGGACGCGATCTGGCACTGACCACGGATTTTCGCGCGGTCGTCGGCGAGATTCTCGTGAAGCATCTCGGCGTGCACGACCTGAACGGCGTCTTCCCCAGCTTCGACAACAATCCAACCAATTTTGCAGGCCTCGTGCGCTCGTGAAGTGCGGCTAAATCCTCTCGGCTACTTCGCGTCTTCCGCCGGGTTCAGTTCGCGGATCCAAATATTGCGGTAACGCACCGGGTCGCCGTGATCCTGCAGGGCCAGCGGCAATTTCTCGGGTGTTGGCTTGTACGGTGGGCGCTCGCCATGCTCCGTGGGACCTGTCGGCGTGACGTTGTCCTGCACCAGCACGCCGTTGTGAAAGACGGTGACGCGCGCGGGCCGCAGCAGCTTGCCGGACGCATCGAAGCGCGGTCCGTGAAACACGATGTCGTAGCTTTGCCACTGGCCCGGCGGGCGCGATGCATTGACCTGCGGAGGATACTGGCCATATACGGCAGCGGCCTGCCCATCGGCGTAGGTTTTGTTCTCATAGGAATCCAGCACCTGAATCTCGTACAGACCCATCAGGAAGACGCCACTGTTTCCACGATCCTGGTCCGCGCCTTTCGCCGGCAGCGGCTCCGCAAACTCCACGTGCAGTTGGCAATCGCCGAACGCCTGCCGCGTGTAGATATAGCCGGTCTTCGCGACGACTTCCGCGTACCCATTTGCCACTTTCCATTTGGCGGCGCTGCCATCTTTGTGCGCCCACTTGGAGAGGTCCTTGCCATCAAACAGCACGATGGCATCGGAAGGCGCGCGCCCAGGCACGTCCGGCGTGCTCGCCGTTCCCGGATCGACCACCGGCGGCAGCGGCCGATTGCGATCGTGAATCTTCCATTTGGTATCGACTTGACTGAGAGAAGGCAGGGCCAGCGCACAAATCACCAAGCCTGTGACGACGGCCAGCAAACTTTTTTTCATGGATTCACCCTCGATGTGAAGATGGCGCGATTCTAACACTATTATCGCGAAGCCGTCGGCCAGCTTCGCGCGTCCACGATCCTTCCCTCGGGTAAAAGCAGAGAGCACCACTTTTGAAAAGCGGCGCTCTCTGAAATGACAAACCGCGTTCTTGGTGAACTACCGCATCCGTGCAGTCTATAGCGCGGCGGAGCCGCGGATGCGCATGTTGTAGAACGAGCGATACACAAACGTGAACGAGACGGCGAAGAAGGCCGCCGCCAGAATGTGCGTCAGCGTCCCGCCCGTTTCCAAAGTAAGCTTCACCGCCAACGACACGGCGAGCAAGCCGAACAGCGTGGTGAACTTGATCACCGGGTTGAGCGCCACCGAGGACGTGTCCTTGAAAGGATCGCCGACGGTATCGCAAATGACGGTGGCGTCATGCAGCGGCGTGCCCTTCTGCTTCAATTCCACTTCGACGATTTTCTTGGCGTTGTCCCAAGCGGCCCCGGCGTCGGCCATGAAGATGGCCTGGTAGAGACCGAACACCGCGATGGAGATCAGGTAGCCGATGAAGAAGAATGGCTCGACGAAGGCGAAGGCCAGGGTCGCGAAGAAGACAGCAATGAAAATGTTGAGCATGCCCTTCTGCGCGTACTGCGTGCAGATTTCGACGACCTTCTTGGAGTCGGCCACACTGGCTTTTTCGGCGCTATCGAGCTTAATGTGGCGCTTGATGAATTCCACCGCGCGGTACGCGCCCGTGGTCACTGCCTGCGTGGAAGCGCCGGTAAACCAGTAAATCATGGCGCCGCCGGTGATCAAGCCGAGCATAAAGGGAGCGTGGAGGAGGGAGAGGCTGTCCATGTTGATGCTGAGGCCGTGGGTAAGCGACATGATGATGGAGAAGATCATGGTGGTTGCGCCGACCACTGCCGTGCCGATAAGCACGGGTTTAGCGGTGGCTTTGAAGGTGTTGCCGGCGCCGTCGTTGGCTTCCAGCAAGTACCTGGCGCGCTCGAAGTTTACGTCAATGTTGTAATCCTTCTTGAGTTCCTGCTTGATGTTGGGGAGCTGCTCAATCTGGGAAAGTTCGAAGATGGATTGCGCGTTGTCGGTGACCGGGCCGTAGGAATCCACGGCGATGGTCACAGGACCCATGCCGAGGAATCCGAAAGCCACCAAGCCGAAAGCGAAGACGGCCGGGGCGAGCATGACATTGGCGAGCCCCAGGTTGCTGATCAGGTAGCCGATGGACATCAGAATGACGATCGCACCTCCCAAGTAATAGGCAGAGAAGTTGCCGGCCACAAATCCGGAGAGGATGCCCAGGGATGCGCCGCCTTCCTCCGCGGAAATGACCACTTCCTTGACGTGGCTTGATTCCGTCGAGGTGAAGACTTTGACCAGTTCCGGAATGACGGCACCAGCCAGGGTCCCGCACGAAATGATGGTGGCGAGCTTCCACCATTGGGTGGGATCGCCACCGAGTGTCGGAATAATCAGCCGCGAAACCCCATAGGTGAAGGCGATGGAGACGAAGGAGGTGATCCAAACCAGCCACGTGAGCGGCGTTTCGAAGTTCATTTCCGTGGCGTTGCCGAAGCGCGCTTTCTGGATTGCTCCATTGATGAAATAGGCGGCGGCGCTGGCGATCAGCATGATGACGCGCATGACGAAGATCCATACCAGTAATTGGACCTGAATAGTGGGATCTTTTATCGCGAGGAGAATAAAGGTGATCAGGGCGACGCCCGTCACGCCATAGGTTTCAAAGCCATCAGCAGTAGGGCCGACCGAATCGCCCGCATTGTCGCCGGTGCAGTCGGCGATGACGCCGGGGTTGCGCGCGTCGTCTTCCTTAATCTTGAAGACGATTTTCATCAGGTCGGAGCCGATATCGGCAATCTTGGTGAAGATACCGCCCGCAATACGCAACGCAGCGGCGCCCAGGGATTCGCCGATGGCGAATCCGATGAAGCATGGCCCGGCGTACTCACGCGGGATGAACAAGAGAATGATCAGCATCATCAGGAGCTCGACGCTGATCAACATCATGCCAACGCTCATGCCCGATTCCAGCGGAATCTGATTGATGGGGTACGGTTTGCCGCGGAGACCCGCGAAAGCGGTGCGGGAATTGGCGAAGGTGTTCACGCGAATCCCGAACCACGCCACGCTGTAGCTGCCGCCCATGCCGATGAGGCTGAACAGCAGAATAATCGGCAGCGTCACAGCGATGGGTTTGCCGGGGACGGGCGACAATACTCCGAAGTACAGCACGATCACGATGGCGATGAACGCCCACAGGAGAAGCAGGAATTTGCCCTGCGTGATGAGATAGGTCTTACAGGTCTCATAGATCAGCTCGGAGATTTCGCGCATCGCGCTGTGCACCGGCAGGTTCTTCAGCTTCATGAAAATGGTCATGCCAAACAGCAGACCGAAGATGCAGATGAGGATGCCGAAGAGCAGCAGTTTGTGGCCGTCGATATGGCCGAGGAACTTCACCGAAGATAAGTCGGGGAGCTTAAGACTAGCTTCCCCACCGCCGGCTTCTTCCGCAGGATGGGCAAGCGAGGCGGTGGCGCTGAGGAGCAGCAGGGCCGACGCCGCAAAAACGCGATGCAACAGCCGACTGCCCATCGAGCGGGCAGCCTCAAACGAGATACGCATGAAGGATCCTCCAGAACAATTAGGTCTCTGCGGGGCAGTTCCTTCGGCCAATCGTCCGGCCGCGGCCCCTACTACTGCAAAACCACACACCACTCCGCCCTAACGCGGAGCGCGGTGAACCGGAATTGCCTAACATCCACCAGCGTCAGGGGAGCGTCTCACCCGTAAGCGGGGAGACTCCCGTGTCTAAGACAGGACGGGAACTCTTCCGCCCGCTCGCGCAATGCCTTCTGACCCTGAGCGGGTCAGGACCACCCCGGCACCCCACTACGCATCGCGCGGCAGGCGAACGAAACCCTGTTTTATAACACTTCGCTAGTGGCGGGTCAAACCATTTGACGCGATGGAAATGGCCTGAAGCGGGGAGCAATGATAGTATGAAAAGCTCGTTAGGCTGATACGGTTACATTCATAACCAGGCGAATACCCAGAATGCACAGTGAATTGAGCGGCACGGCCCAGCAGCCCATCCCAGGTGCCCAACTTCGTCACGATTGGAAGAAAGAAGAAGTCGCAGCGATTTACGCGACGCCGCTGCCCGAACTGGTTTACCGGGCGCAGACCCTGCACCGCGAATTCCATGCTCCCGATCGCGTGCAGACCTGCCAGTTGATATCCATAAAGACGGGCGGCTGCCCGGAAGATTGCGCGTATTGTCCGCAAAGCGCGCATTACGACGCCGGGGTGGAGCGCGAGGGGTTGCTCGATCCCCAGCACGTCATCAACGTGGCGCGGGACGCCGTTGCACGCGGTGTAACGCGATTTTGCATGGGCGCGGCCTGGAGGGAAGCTCCACAGGGCCGCGAATTCGAGATCGTCCTGGAAATGGTGCGGGGAGTCTCCTCGCTAGGCATGGAAGTTTGCTGCACTCTGGGAATGCTGACCAGCGAGCAGGCGGTCCGCCTGAAGGAAGCCGGGCTCACGGCCTACAATCACAATCTGGACACTTCGCCGGAATTTTATGGCTCGATTATTACCACCCGCGTGTACGATGAACGGTTGAGGACCCTCGCGGCGGTACGCCAGGCGGGAATCACCGTGTGCTGCGGCGGGATTCTGGGGATGGGGGAGAAAGAGAGCGACCGCGCCGGCCTGTTGCATCAATTGGCGACGCTGAACCCGCACCCCGAAAGCGTGCCCATCAACATGCTGGTGCGCGTCCAGGGCACACCGTTGGCAGCGATTCCCCCGCTCGATCCGCTCGAAATGGTTCGCGCGATTGCCACGGCGCGGATCCTTATGCCGGCTTCCCGGGTGCGCCTGGCGGCCGGCAGAAAGCAATTGTCGCCGGAAGCGGTGACGCTCTGTTTTCTCGCGGGAGCGAATTCAGTCTTTGTCGGGGAGAAACTGCTGACCACGCCAAATCCCGGAGTTGATGACGATGAGCACTTACTTCAGAGTTTGGGGATGAAGCCACTCGAATCCCATGCCGTCTGACGCCCTAGCGATCTGGAAAGAGGAACTGCGGAAGGGGCTGCGCGCCCTTGAAGCACGCAGCCTGCGCCGCAGTCTGGCCGAAATCCACGGCGTGAATCTCTGCTCCAACGATTATCTGGGACTCGCGGAACACCCCAAGCTTCATGAAGCGGCCATCAACGCGGTGACACACGCCCGCAAGGTCGGCGGCACCGGCTCGCGCTTGCTCTCCGGCCAAACCGAGGAGTGGCGATCCCTCGAAGAGGAGTTTGCGAAGTTTGCAGGCACCGAGGAAGCGCTTTTCTTCAGCAGTGGTTATGCCGCGAACATGGGCCTCCTGGCATCGCTTGTCGGCAAGGACGACGTCGTCTATTCCGATGTGTTGAATCACGCCAGTTTGATTGATGGGATGCGTCTATCGGGCGCGCGAAAGGTCATTTATCCGCACCTGGACCTGGATGCACTGGAAGATGCCCTGCGCGAGGAAGCAGGCGCACCGTGGCGAAAAGTGATCATTACGGAAAGTGTCTTCAGCATGGATGGCGACGTTGCGCCCCTGAAAGAAATCGCCGGACTGGCCGATAAATACGGTGCGGCGATTATTTTGGATGAAGCGCATTCCACGGGCGTCATGGGCCCGCAAGGCCGGGGGCTTGCCGCCGAAGCGGGAATTGTGCCGCAGTTGCTCGCGGTGGTGCACACTTGCGGAAAAGGGCTAGGATGTGCCGGCGCCTTCGTTTGTGGTCCGGCCGTATTGAAGGAGCATCTCATCAACCACGCGCGTACCTTTATCTTCAGCACGGCACTCCCGCCTTATTTTTCCCGGCAGATTAGCGCGGCGTTGGGTCTCGCAGCCGGGATGGACAAAGAACGCCGGCAATTGCAGGAGCGCGCGGAGCGCTTCCGCAGCGCCTTGCGCGCGGAAGGCTTCGATGTCGCCGAAAGCGCCAGCCAGATCGTGCCGGTAATCTTCGGGAAGATCGACGAAACGTTGGACGCCGCCGAGCATCTCCAGCAAGACGGCTTCGCCGTGCGTGCGATCCGGCCGCCCACCGTCCCCGAAGGCAGAGCGCGCCTGCGTTTGTCATTGACTTGCCGCATTCCAGAGGAAGAGTTGGAGCGCCTGGTGGGATCCCTGGTAGCGTGGCGGGCACAGCGTCCTGTTTTGACTCCGGCGAGACGTGCATGAGAAGCCACTTCTTCATCACCGGGACCGATACTGGCGTCGGCAAGACGACGCTCTCCGCCTTGCTCTGTGCCGCGCTCGATGCGGTGTACTGGAAGCCCATCCAGACGGGCACGCTGGAAGGCTCGGACCGCGTCACGGTCATGCGCCTGGCGGGCATCGGAACCGACCGCACCTTGGAAGAGGTCTACAAATTTGTGCCTCCGGTTTCCCCGGACCTGGCGGCGCGCTGGGCCGGGGTCGAAATCGATCTCAACCGCCTGAACCTTCCCACCAGCCTGATGAACGACTGGCTGATCGTGGAGGGCGCCGGCGGCGTGCTGGTGCCCATCAATTCCAAGCAGTTCATGCTGGACATGATGGTGAAATTCAAGCTGCCGGTGATTTTGGCGGCGCGCAGCGGCGTGGGCACCATCAATCACACGTTATTGACGCTCGCGGCGCTGCACGCGGCCGAACTGCCCGTGCATGGCGTGGTATTGATCGGAGATCAGAATCGCGAGAACCGCGACACCATCGAGAAATTTGGTCATGTTCGCGTGATCGGCGAAATTCCCAAGCTCCCGAATCTCCATCGCACCGCGCTGATGCAGGTATTCCTGAATCACTTTGACCGCTCCGCATTTGCCCAATGAGTACGCCACTACGCATCTGGCACCCGTTTACGAATGCCCTCCTGGACCCGGCCCCGCTCCATGTGGCTAGCGCGGAAGGCGTCTACCTTCACCTGGCCGATGGGCGCCGCATCGTGGACGCGATTTCTTCCTGGTGGGTGAATCTCCACGGCCACGCCAATCCCCGCATCAGCGCCGCGGTTGCGGAACAATCCCGCAGGCTCGAACAAGTGATTCTGGCGGGCTTCACAAACGATCCCGCGGAAGAACTGGCCGAGCGCTTGCGCAAATGGGCGCCTGCCGAACTGACGCACATGTTTCTCTCCGACGACGGTTCCACCGCCGTGGAAGTCGCCCTGAAACTTGCCGTGCAGCATTTCCAGAACCTCGAGCGCCCCGATAAACACGAAATCGTCGCGCTGGCGGACGGGTATCACGGTGACACCGCCGGGGCCATGTCCGTCAGCGATTCGTCGCCGTTTACCGAGCCGTTTGAATCCATGCGCTATCCCGTGCACCGCGTCCATTCGGCCTATTGCTACCGCTGCCCGGTGGGATTGAAGCGCGAGACTTGCCACATCGAGTGCGTGCAAAAATTGGAGGATTTGCTGGCCGAGCGCGGCGATAAAATTGCCACTGTCATCGTGGAGCCGCTCCTCCAGGGCGTTGGTGGAATGATCGTTCACCCCGTCGAGTTTCTCCAGAAGATCCGGGCGCTGTGCACGCGTCACGATGTGCTTCTAATTGCCGACGAAGTGCTCACCGGATTCGGCCGCACCGGGAAAATGTTTGCCTGCGCACTGGCGAACGTCGTCCCCGACCTCATGTGCCTTTCCAAGGGCATCACCGGCGGCTTCCTCACCATGGGCGCGACGCTGTGCACGGATCGCGTGGAGTCCGCGTTTCGCAGCGAAAACCGCATGCACACCTTCCACCACGGCCATTCCTACACGGGGAATGCCCTGGCGTGCGCCGCCGCCAATGCCAGCCTGCAAATTTTCGAGGACGAGCCCGTGTTCGACAGCATTGCCGCAATCACGCGGGTCAACGCCGATCGCCTGGCCGATTTGCGCGGCATGCGTCAGGTTGGCGATACGCGGCACATCGGCACCATCGGCGCGCTGGAATTGCGGGCCGACGATCCCGGCTATCTCTCCGCGTTGCGCCCGAAACTCTACGACTTTTTTCTGCGGCGCGGCGTGTTGCTGCGGCCGCTGGGCAATGTGATCTACGTGATTCCGCCTTACGTCATTACGCGGGAAGAACTGCACCACGTCTACGACATCATCGTCGAAGCCATCGAAGCGCTGCTCTAATCCATTCCGGCGCTCTGTTACACTGAAATTCTCGAACTACGGAGGATTCTGCCTTGGCGGCGCCGTTAAGCGGCTGGAAACAGAAAATCGTGATCTTTGCCGGAGCGTTGGGGGCGCCGGGCCTCTTTCTGATATCGTTTCTCGATTCCTCCGTATTGACGTTTCCCGTCATTAACGACCTGCTGCTCATCGAGCTCTCCATCCAACATCCCCTGCGCATGCCGCTTTACGCCACCATGGCCGGGCTCGGCTCGCTGCTGGGTTGCTTGCTGCTTTATTTCCTGGCGAAAAAGGGCGGGGAAGCGTTTTTTCACAAAAGAGCGGGTGGCCGCGCGCACGCCATCCGGCGCTGGGTGGAGAAAAACGGATTTGGTGGCATGCTGCTCGCCGCCCTTCTGCCGCCGCCCACGCCGTTCAAGGTTTTCGTTCTTGCCGCGGGTGTGTTTGAAGTTCCGCTGGCGAGCTTTGTTTCCGCCATCGCGTTGGCGCGCGCGATCCGCTACTTTGGCCTGGGCTATCTGGCCATCCGCTACGGCAAGGACGCGATGCCATTTCTGGCGCAGCACAAGCTGGAAGTTGCAATCGCGGTAATTTTATTCGCGCTCGCCAGTTACGCCTCGTCCCGCCTGATCCTGCGCGATAAACCCGAACCCGCCGCGTAGGGGCCAGCCCCGCTGGACCCCATCTCGGCAAAGCGTAAGCGCCTTTGTCATTCCGCTCGCCCCGAGCTTCGAGGAGAGCGGAGTCCGCGGAACGAGGAATCTCTCTTCCTTCTTTCTCTTCTCTGTGATCTCTGCGCCCGCCGTTTACCCTGACCTGGCCGGGGCGCCCTCCGCGTAAGCTTCTCTTCCCGCGCTCTGGCCCGGTTACCGCAGATGCGCTTCTCCCGCCCAGCTAAATTGTTCACTCACGACGCGCGCGCCAAGATCCAGCCAAATCCGCGCCACCACGCGACGCCGCGTCTGTTGTTCCGCCACATCGCGCAAATCGCGAATCACCACTTCGTAGCCATTTTCCGTCTTGTCCACAGCGGCGCGGGGCATTCTTGCCGCGCTGAGGAATTTGCGGCCCACCACGGATTGTTGCACCGCGGTCAGCACCGGAGACTCTTCCGGCTTGTGCAGGCAGGTGGCGGATTCCGGGTCGAAGCTGTCCCCGGACGTCACTGGAACATCGATTAGGCAAAGATATGACTGCGTTTCCACAACTGCGTGCCACGTGAAAAGCGAAAGCGCGTCCGCAAACGTCTCGGCGCGCCGCGGCGATTCCCCGTGATAAGAGCGGGGTTCCAGCAGCGCGACGCTGCTGAAGTGCAGCACTCCGCGCGCGCCAATGTAAATCACAATCAGCGCCAGCGCCACCAGCGCGCCATTGCGCCCGCGCGGCCTTTTGTCCTTGGCGCCGATTTCCAGACTTACTAAAAGGAAAAACTCCGGCACAACCACAGCGCCAAAAAGTAGAAACAATATCCACGGGTCCACCGGGGGGAGCCAGTCCAGCGCAAAGCGCGTGCCACGGAAAGGCCACAGCAGCGCGACGCCGCCCGATTGGCAGAGATCGAACAAGAGATGCGCGACACCTGCGCAGGAGGTCGCCGCCAGGATGCCCTTCCAAGTTTCCAGTCGTTTCCCGTCCAGTTTGTGCGCCACCCACGCGGCGATGGCGATGATGACGATCGTGCCCAGCAAGGAATGCGTAAACGTGCGGCGCCCCGCAAGGTAGGCGGCGGGCCCAAACCACGCGCTGATCCAATCCAGGTCGGCAATCGTGCCGGCAATCAGCATGCCCGCAAGCACCGGCCATCCCCGCCGCGCGAAAAATCCGCGTGCCAGGGCCAAGGACAACAACGCATGCGTGAGAATGTCCACGGTCAGGATTCGTGCGTGGAAACGCCGTTGCAGCCGGGCGTGCCCCGCGGTACCAGCAGCTTCAATGCCCGCGGCACAATCGAAAACTCCACCGGCAGCCGCGCGAGAGGCTCGCCATCCAGTTGTGCGTACACCGGCTTGTCATCCAGCGGTTCGCACACCAGCGTGTCCGCTTTCCAGAAGTGTACATCTTCTTCCTGGCGCAGGTTGCCCATCCATAGCGTGGGCAGATAGCTCAGGTAGCGCAAGCCGCTCTGCGTGGTCAGCGCCAGCACCTCAAACTGGTCCCCAAAGAGATCGGCCTGGTCGGTAATCTTGAATGGGCCGCCGTAATGCTTCGTGCGGCCAACAATCACGAGCGTGCCTTCGATCAGGCGTTCGCCCGTGCGCACGCGGAAGCGCGGAAAGGTGTAGCGCAGAACTTCGCGCGCGCCCTGCCACCAGTACGCCAGTATGCCGACGCGCGCCTTCAGTCCCAAATCCACGGAATAGACGATCATGCCGTCAGGGCCTGCGCCGGCAACGCTAAGGAAGAAGCGCCGCTTCTCCGGCTGTTCCAGCGGCGTGGCCAGGCCCAGGGCAATCTCTCGCACTTCCCCGCCAACCAGTTGCTTCGCCGCGCGCGGGATGTCCCACGGCAGCGCCAGCTCCTTCGCCATGATGTTGGCGGTGCCGCCGGGCAAAAGCGCCAGCGGCACGCGGTGCCCGTTCATGTACGTGGCCAGGCCGTTGACGACTTCGTTGAGGGTGCCGTCGCCGCCACACGTGATCACCAGCTGCCGCCCGTCGCGCGCGGCCTGCTGCGCGATTTCCGTGGCGTGGCCGGGGGCGGTCGTTTCCGCAAGTTCCGCCTCAATGCCGCCTGCGGAAAGGATGCGCCGCGCCTGCTCGATCAGGCGCCGCCGCGCGTGTCCGCCAACCCCGGCGTTGGGGTTGTGAATCAACAGCGCGTTCTGGAACTGAGTCTCCATGGTCCCCTGGAACATTGGCAGCGCCTACATTCTATATAATAAGATGCATTTTGCAGCCTACGATCTGCGAGGCACTGATGGCCAAAGCAGCACCTTCCACGATCAAAAAAGAGCTTCAGGACCTGCGCGAAAAGATCCGCTACCACGAGTATCGGTATTACGTCCTGGACGACCCGGAAATTTCGGACGCCGCCTTCGATCGCCTGATGAACCGCCTCAAGGAGATCGAAGCGGCGTATCCCGAGCTGGTCACGCCGGACTCGCCTTCGGTGCGCGTGGGCGGCGCGCCGCGCGAAGGCTTCCAGACCGTGCGCCACGCCCGGCCGATGCTCAGTCTCGACAACGCTTTTTCCTACGACGCGCTCCGCGATTGGGACCGCCGCGTGCGCGAAACCAGCGGCCGCGAGGACATCGAGTACATCGCCGAGCACAAGTTCGACGGCCTCAGCATCTCCCTGCAATACGAAGATGGCGTGCTCGTGCGCGGCGTCACGCGCGGTGATGGCGCCACCGGCGAAGATGTTACGCCCAACGTGAAAACGGTGCGCTCCATCCCGCTGCGCGTGGAAGCGGCCGCGCTCAAAAAAGCCAAGCTGCGCGCCGATTTCGAGGTGCGCGGCGAAATCATGATGACCCGCGAATCCTTTGAAGCGCTGAACCGCCAGCAGGAGCAATCCGGCGGCAAAATCTTCGTCAATCCCCGCAACGCCGCCGCGGGCGCCATCCGCGTCTTGGACCCCACCATCACCGCGCAGCGCCGCCTGGACTTCTTCGCCTACTACCTGTTCGTGGATGGCAAAGTGCCCTTCGCGAAACATTCGGACTCCCTGCAGGTACTCAAGCAATTGAGGTTCCGCGCCAGCGACGATTGGAAGCTATGCGATGGCATTGCGAAGGTCGAAGAGTACTGCACCGCCTGGGACACCAAGCGCGAGAAGCTGGCCTACGACATTGATGGCGTGGTCATCAAGGTGAACTCCACGCCGCTGCAAAGCGAGCTGGGATTCACCGCCAAGGCCCCGCGCTGGGCCATTGCCTACAAATACCCCGCGCGCCAGGAAACCACCGTGGTGAACGACATCATCGTGCAGGTGGGCCGTACCGGCACGCTGACCCCGGTGGCTGTCCTCGAGCCGGTGCAGGTCGGCGGCGTCACTGTCAGCCGTTCCACGCTCCACAATATGGACGAGATCGACCGCCTGGGCCTGCAGATTGGCGATACCGTGCTGGTCGAGCGCGCCGGCGAAGTGATCCCGCACGTCCTGAAAGTGGTGAAGGAAGGGAAGTCGCGCAAGCCCTTTCGCATACCGAGTGAGTGTCCTGAATGCAAAGGCAAAATTCACAAAGTGGAAGGAAAGGTCGCGTACCAATGCGTTAATGCTACCTGCCCGGCGAGATTGAAGGGATCTCTGTTGCATTTCGCGACTAGGCACGCAATGGACATTGATGGCCTAGGCGAAAAGGTCGTCGATCGCCTAGTGAATTCTGAGATAGTAACCGACATTGCTGATCTGTACTTCTTGCGGCTTGTAGATTTGATGCCGAGCCCATCGGAATTCTATGCGTTCCAGCGCAGGGATGTCGGAATCGCGTCGCAATTAAGTCTAGAATCAACTGAAAAACTCAGAACTTTCCTTATAGATCAGCACCAAGCAGCATTTATTCGCGTATTAAGGAGGAAGGACTGCCTGCAACTGACTACGCCGCTCGCGAAAGCCATCGTCGAGCGATTCGGATCCTTTGAGGGATTAGGGACGGCGACTCTCGAGGAGATCAAAAAAGTCAAGGGAGTTTCAGTAAAACGAGCCGATGCACTTCATCATTGGCTAGCTGACCCCGATCACGGTGAAACTGTGACGAAGGTCATAGCAGCCGAGTGGCGATTCCGAGGAGCTTTGCAGCGCTTGCAAGAACTTCAGGGTACAGAGCTTGAGGAAGCAATGGATCGACTGATCGAGCCAGTGAAAATGGCCGAAAAGGCCGCAAGCAATCTACTAACAGAAATCGAGGGAAGCAAGAAGCAAAGCCTCTCGCGGGTTATCTTTGCCTTGGGCATTGAATCAGTCGGGGAACGCACCGCCCAACTTCTCGCTGAGAGGTTTTCCTCCCTCGAAGAATTGGCCAGGGCAGGACAAGAAGCCGTATTTGCAGTGCCCGAAATCGGCCCGAAAGGTGCGGCCATGATTACCGAATTCTTTTCCGAGCCGGCCAACCTACGGCTAATCAAGCGGCTACGCGAGGCCGGGGTTTCGCCAACGACCGAGAAGCGTGAAGTGAAAAGCCAAGAACTGGCGGGAAAAACATTTGTATTTACTGGAACCCTTCCCAATCGATCTCGCGAGGAGGCTGCCAAGCTGGTACAAGAGCATGGAGGGAAAGTCTCCAACTCGGTCAACAAGGAAACGGATTTCGTGGTTGTCGGCAGCGAGCCAGGGTCGAAGTATGACAAAGCAAAAAAGCTGAACGTGGAAATCTTGACGGGAGCACAATTTGAATTGCTCCTGAGGAGTCCTCTGCCCACCGTTGAAGGAGGAAAGGTTTTGCCAACTGGCGGTAGCAAGACTGAAGTCAAGGAGTCGGCTCGCACAGCCAAGGAACGAGAAGTTTCAAGGAAGGTCGAGCGCTCCGGCAAGAAGGAAAAAGGCACGAATCGTATGACACAGAGCCGTGCAAGAAAAAAGAGGCCAAAGGTGGAATCAAAATCAGATCCAAGGCATCAGGCAAAATCCCGGAAAACAGCCAAGCCGAGCCGTGGACCGCAGCTTAACCTGTTTTAATGCTCGGTTGGCGAGGGCCCAGCGCAAATGAGATGGCGGATGATTCTGATAAAGGCAACCACAGCCTGATCAAAGAGTTAAAACATCGGAACTTACTGAGGAGCCAAGACAACCACACGAGGATACTCTTCAATCACACGAATCGACGAATTGTGATGGCCATCACCGTGCCTGACTAGTTCCTATTCCAAACTTGTGCCGGGCTGTTCTTCATCGTCGCACTCCAGGCTGTGGATACATGACTGACCTGCTGGTGAGAAACACAGCGACGAAGAACGCCCACAACGAGGCGCAAGACGCGTGGAAATCCTTCCTCAAGAATCAGTGACATGAGTAGATTCTTGGTTCTAGACGTTGAGACTGCCAACTACCGAAAGGCAATTTGCTCGGTGGGAATCGCCGCTTTCTCTGACGGTAGGCTCTACGGTTCGTGGTCGGAGCGAATTAACCCTGAAGAGCCCTTCGAGCCTCATCTCACGCGTCTGCATGGCATCTTCGCTGCCGTCGTTGCTCACTGTCCGCCGTTCCCTGCGATACTGCCTGAACTCACCGCGAGATTTGGAAACGAAATTGTTGCTTCGCACACGAACTTCGACCAAGACGCGTTGAAGCTTGCCTGCAAGAGATACAATCTTCTCCTACCCAAGCCGCGATTTGTCGACTCTTATGGGATTATTGGCTTGGCGCTTGACGCTGCCTCCAAACGCTACGCTGTTCCATTCACTCACCAGCATGACGCCGAAGAGGATGCGCGGGTTACAGGAGAAGTGTTGCTTCGTCACTTCGCTCAGACCGGTACCCGGATTGAGGAATATGCTGCCCGGTTGAACGGAGCGCCGAGTTCCACGTCGTTCCTACCTTCCACCAAGTACACACTGCCCCCAGTCAAGTCCAACAAGCTCGCGAACGAGTCTGTTGTGTTCACTGGGCAGTTAGCGATCCCCCGTCACAGAGCTGCAGACCTCGTATGTGCGATGGGAGCCACAGTCACTGAAAACGTAACGAGGCACACGACCATGCTCATTGTAGGAGTTCAAGACCCAAATGTACTCAAGGAGGGAGAGACGAAGAGCGCTAAGGAGCGCAAGGCGCAGGAATTGGGCATAAGAATCTTGAATGAGAGAGAATTTGAAAAGCTTGCAGGCATGAAGTAGCGGCCGCGCACAAGCGCCGGTACGAAAGCCACCACTACATGATTATGCGCGCTATAATAAGAGCTGGCGGGTGAGCCGGACGATCGCTGGTCCGAGTCGCGTAAGCGGCGAGGGCGGGAGGAAAGTCCGGACACCGAATCCGCGCAAGCGGAGTCCCTGCGGCCTTCGAGCTGCAGGGTGAAGGGCATCGCGCCTGGTAACGCCAGGGGACGTTTTTGGTGGCACAGTCACTGCTGACTGTGCTCTCCAACCGCGTCACGGAAAGTGCCACAGAGAATAAACCGCCTGCGAAGCAGCCCGGTGATAGCCCGGAGGAAAACCTTCGGGACATCTTCCAACGGCTAGCGTCGCCGGTAAGGGTGAAAAGGTGGGGTAAGAGCCCACCGCCCCGGTGGCAACATCGGGGGCACGGCAAACCCCGCGAGGTGCAAGACCAAATAGGAGGGCAGAGCTGGCCCGGCTCGCTGAGCACTGCGCGCAAGCGCAGCGGCTCCTTTTCCAACGGCGCAAGCTGATGGGACTGACGAACCCTCGGGTAGGTCGCTGGATCCCGGCCGCGAGGCCGGGGCTAGAGGAATGATCGTCGCGGCGCATCATCGCAAGGTGCTGCGCCGCACAGAATCCGGCTTACAGGCTCATCCGCCACAAATCATCAGGCAGAAAAGCAGCCACGTTTTGTCCTCCAAGCAGCGTGACAAAATCTCCAAAATATCCAAAGTCCTGCAATGCTTTCTCCGCCTGGATTAGGTCTCTGTTCCCGCGGATCTTGGATTTTTCAAGCATGTGGCCGGCGCCGCACCCAAAACTTCCCAGGCCTCCTTTGCAACCGGATTCCAGCCAGGCGTAAGGATAGACCGCGCAAACTCTTTCGTCCTGCGCTCGCTTTCAGACTGGACCGCATTTCTCACCACGATTTCAGCGATTCGCGAGAACTCGTGTAGCGGCCGCCTTCTGAGGCGGGCGCTTGTTCGAACGCTTGCACGATCGTCGATGATTCCTGGGATGATGAGAGTTTTTGCCCGGCGGCAGAAGTGCCATCGCGCTCGCTCACCAGCGCGCCTGGTAGCCAGACTTAGCTGCGGGCGCAGATGAACGGTCTACCGCTGCGGCGCTGAGGGGGCGGGTGCGCTGAGCAAGTTCAGCAAATCTCGCGCCTGGGAATTGTCCGGATCCAAGCGCAAGGCATTCTGCGCGTCCTCACGGGCAGATGTTTTCTCGCCGCGCTGATAGCGAACCGCCGCGCGGTTGGACCAGGCGCGAGAGTACCCGGGGTCCACCGCGATCGCTTCGTCCAACAGCTTCAGGGCCTCGTCCTTCTCTCCGAGTTTCATGAGTTGCGCTGCCAGATTCACCGCCCGGAACTCGTAATCGACATTGTCCGCTCCGGTCATGGACAGCGCCTTATCAAAAAGGCTGCGCGCCTCCTGATCATGGCCCAACCGGGATTCGATGATCCCGCTAAGTTCCATGGCCCCCGGATAGTCCGGGTAGATGCGCAGGGCGGTTTGGAATTCTGCGCGGGCCGCATCCACCTGGCCGCGATCCAAGTACTCGCCTCCCAGGCAATAATGTATTTTTGCGCTTCCGGGAACGGCCCGCACGCCTGCCGAGAAGAGACTCAGATTGTCCCGCCAATCCCGGTTGCGAACCACCGTGCGCGTGGCCAGAGCCGCCACGACAATGGCGAGCAGCGCCCAGGCCAGTATCCGTTGGTGCTTCTCCAGCCGCATCCAGAGCAGCGCCGCCAGCAAACAAAAGCCGGCGGAAGGAAGGTACGCCAGCCGTTCACCCATGATCGTACCCGTCGCGACCAGCAGATTCGCGGTGACGGCAAAGCCACTCAGATAGATGGTTCCTGCCAGGAACCATTCGCCTCGCTTGGTCCACAGGGTCCACAGCCACACGGCCAGCACAAGCAAGGCCGCCACCACTGCGATCGTTAAGTGCCACCCGCCCCCATAGAGACGAATTGCATTATAGGAATAGTCGCAGGATAGTGTAGCAGGGTACACGTGCAGGCCCACATATTTCCAAGCGATGTGCAAGGCGTTGAGAATTCTCAAATTGGCGGGAAGCCAGGCAAGCGGATTCTCGAGGAAATAATTGAGTGCGCCTGCGCCGAACCTGTATCCCTGAATTATCCAAAGCAGAACAACATACACCACTCCCACGCCGGTAATCCAGCCATAGCGATGAAGCGGCTTCAGCTTCCGGCACGCATAATCGCCGGCCAGCGCCAGCGGCACGAAGGCCACCGCCGATTCCTTGGACAGCAGCGCCAGCGCAAAACACACCAGCGCGAGCACCGGCCGGTCGTGCAAGTGAAGCAACCACGCCGCCAACAAGAACCCCGCGGCCAGCAGCTCCGCGCGTCCCACGATGGAGGCCACCGCTTCGGTATGAATGGGGTGCACGGCGAATAGTAATGCCGCAACCCAGGCGGCGGTTGCGCCCTGCTGCACGCCTTCGAGGAGCTTCCGTAAGACCCAATAAAGCAGCAAAGTGACCACCGCGTGCAGCAGCAGATTCAGGAGGTGGTAGCCAAACGGATGGGCGCCCTCGACCGCAAAGTTCAAAGCGTAAGTGGCGAAGGTGACCGGGCGAAATAGGTTGCTGGTCTTGGTCGGTTGAAGGAGCCGGCTTACGGAATGATGAGTGACCCCCGGGTTGTGCAGAATGTACGGAATATCGTCAAAGACGAAGCCGTTTAACAAGGTGTTCCCATAGACGAGCATCGCCACGGCCAGCAACAGCGCAACGCGCATTCGTTCGCTCATTTAGCGCAACACCTTTCGGGATCGTTCGTCCAGCCTCGGGGACTCTGCTGCGAGGGCCTGTGGCCGCCCGGTCAAGCGGAAGATCCAAAGCGGCAGGCTGCTCTCCGCTCTTTCTCCCTCCAGGGCTCGATGAGTTGCGGAGAAACCTAGTCTCCGCCGCCGATGGAGGCCCAGATTGTCGCCCTGAAGGCGAAACCCCTGCCAATCGCAAGAGATTATGAAACGCCTGTCCTTCCGATTGCACGTGGTTTTCAAAATGCAGTTGGCGATAAGGAAACCCCGTGGTTCGCAAAGGCCCCGGAGTTGGCGAACAATGAGCAGCGTTGGAAGCATCGCCGCTTGTCCTTGATTTGCCTGTGCAGATCCTTCGCCGCGGCTGGCGCTGGCCATCACTTTGGCGCGCCCGGCGCACGCATACTGACGGCAAACGCTATCGGCAGCGTAAGCTCTTCGATTTACGGCCGCCGGCCAAATGAAGACACTCGCCTAAATTCTCACAAACCTCAGCAATTTGCTCGTCTTGCAATCGATTGAAAAACGGCAATGCCAGGCAGCGCGATGCCTCAAACTCCGTCACGCTCAAGTCTGCCCCGGGCTGGCACGCGGACCGATATGCCGGCTGCAAATGAATCGGCGCAAAATACCTTCCGCAACTAATCCCACGGCGATGCATCTCGTTCATGACCCAGTCGCGATGAATTTGCGAGAACGGTCCCGAGAGCCGCACGACGTACACGAACCAACTCAATTTGCGCCGCGGCACTTCCCATGGAGGAAGCCTGAGATTTTCAATTCCCCTTAATTTGTCGCGATATTTTCCGGCGATTTCCGCGCGCCGCGCCAGCATCGCATCGATCCTTTTCATCTGGCTGATTCCTAACGCACAATTCATTTCCGGCAAGCGGTAGTTGTATCCGACCTCGGAATGCTCGAACCAGTCGTTAGAGTCCGTCCGGCCTTGATTGCGCAGCGCCCGGACCATGGAAGCAATGCGCGGACTCTCGGTAACCACCATTCCACCTTCGCCCGTAGTGATCTGCTTATTGGGGTAGAAAGCGAAGACGCCGGCATCTCCCCAGCCGCCGACTTTCCGGCTGTCGAATTCCGCGCCAATGGCCTCGCAGGCATCCTCAATTACGCAAAGATGATGTTGCCGGGCGATCTCCAGGATTGCGGCTAAATCCGCGGGACATCCGAAAGTATGGACAACCAAGATGGCTTTGGTCCTGCTCGTGATGGCCGCTTTAATTCGACTGGGGTCAAGATTGAGCGTTTCAGCCTCGATATCCACAAAAACGGGAAGCGCTTTTTCGTAGCGCACGGCGTTGGCCACGGCGATGAAGGCAAAGGAAGGCACAATCACTTCGTCTCCCTCGTCGATGCCCAGAGCGCGAATGCACAGATGCAGGCCTGCCGTGCCGGAGCTTACGCCAATGGCATGGGCAGCGCCGGTGTAGCGGGCAATCGCGCGTTCAAATTCCTCCAGTTTAGGGCCCAGGCTTAGACGCGGAGTGCACAACACCGCGGCAACGGCATCCATGTCCTCTTGACTGATGTCTGGAGCAGAAAGCGGGATTCTCATGAGGCACTTGTTCCGGCGGCGCAATCCTCGGAGTTCATCAACGGGCCATGGCGCTTCACCAGGAGTTCCGGAGTCAGCGGCACGGTCGTCAACACCTGGACGATCTTTTCGGAAGCGTGGCCATCACCATAGGGGTTCGCCATGCCCGCAAGCGATTGCCGGAATTCCGCCGTTCTGGCGATGTCGATCGCTTTGAGGATGGAGCTCTTATCCGCAGCAGCGTCCAGCACATTCCTGGCGCGCTCGCGGCCTTGTTGCCGCATGCCAACATTGACCGTGGGAAGCTGGAACGATGCCGTTTCCATAATTCCGCTGCTGGAATTCCCGATGAGCATTTTGACGTGACGCAACAAACTCCAATAGGTGATGGCGTCAAGGTTTGTGAAGATGGCGCCGCGGCCGCGAGACGCCAGGAATGCTTTGCTTCGATCAATCAGGGCGCGGCTTCCAGCGTCGGCATTCGGATAACAAAACAGGATGTCGTCGGGAAGGGCCTCGAGCGCCGCAAACAATGCGTCCGCCTCCACGAGGGTGTCTGGCGCGAGGGTGACGGGATGATAGGCAACCAGCAGGGGCGGGGTGGAGAGATCCCTCTGCAACCTGGATTCCAATTCCACCCGGCTGAGCAGAGTTCGCCGCCGCAGATGATCCAAAGATGGCGCTCCCGCCCGGTGCACGCGCCATTCTTCCTCGCCCATGGCGATTACTCTTTGTTTGGCAGCGTGGGTGGAAGTGAAATGAATGTGACTCATCATCGTCAAGGCGTTGCGCACGGCGTCGTCAATCGCGCCTTCGCTGATTTCGCCGCCCTCGATGTGCGCGATGGGAATGCGCAATGCCAGAGCCACGGAAGCCGGGGCCAGCATCTCGTAGCGGTCCGCGATCAAGAGCAGCAGGTCCGGCCGCATGCGTCCAAACAAGTCCGCCAGCCCGAGCACGGCAACGCCAATGGTCTTGGCCATCCCAATGTCGCTGTCGGAGCTGAGCAGGCACTCCACACGCGCGTGGATCGGGAAGCCGTCTTTTTCGATCTCCTGGAAAGTGTGGCCAAACTCCGGCGAAAGGTGCGGCCCGAGGGCGACGATTCGCAGATCCACGGAATCGGCCTGCGACAGATCGTGCAGCGGCCAGTAGAGATGACTGTAGTCGGCCCGGGAGGAAGTCACGACGGCAATGGTCCGCTTCATAAGGCACTCGGCTGCGCCGCGCGCGCGGAGGCAAGAACTACTTCGCTGGGGCGATATTCGGGGACGAGCCGGCACAACTGTTCGAGGACGCCCGCGACGTCGCGCCGCGCGGCACTTTCCTGCAGCGCTGCCATGGCGGTGTCAAATTGTTCGTGAGATGGCTGAGGAGTTTTGATCAAGCGGAGCTTGCCATTGTCCGCGGGATCGAGCGATTCGTGATCCGAAACAATCTGCTCGGCCATTTTGTCGCCCGGGCGCAGCCCCGTCATGACAATCGGGATGTCATGTCCAGGCTGCAACCCAGCTTCCTTGATGAGTTGTCGCGCGAGATCCAGAATCCGCACGGGTTCGCCCAGATCAGAAATATAAATGCCGCCTCCACCAGCGAGCCTTGCAGCCAAAAGCACCAGGTCGACGGCTTCGCTCAAACTCAAAAAGTAGCGATGCACGCCGGGATGGGTCACGGTTACAGGCCCAGCCTGAGAAATCTGTTGCTTGAACGCCGGAACCACACTCCCTTGTGAGCCGTAAACATTTCCCAGCCGCACCGCCCTCATGGGACTCCGTGAACTGCTCCATCGCAGTAACGCCAGCTCGGCCACTCTTTTCGATGCGCCCATCACGCTGCGGGGGTTTACCGCTTTATCCGTGGACACCATGACGAAGCTGGTGACCCCATAGCGTTGCGCTGTCTGCGCCAGGAGGTTCGTCCCGATGGCATTGTTTTGTACCGCCGGAATCGGGCTCCTTTCCATCAGCGGCACCTGTTTGAACGCTGCCGCATGGATCACGACCTCGGGTTTTCGTTCCTCAAATAGTTCGCTGAGCAAGACGCCATCCCCGAAGTCTCCCAAAACGGGCGAGCGGACCTGGCCGCCGGGAAGCGTGCTCAGATCAAAGTCGATCTGATGGAGATGGCTTTCCGAGTGATCCAGAAGTATGAGAGACCCGGGGTTGTGCCGGATGAGCGCCTTTGCCAGCGCGGATCCGATCGAGCCGCCCGCTCCGGTCAGCAACACACAACGCTCGGCAAAAGGATTGCTCATAAGAAGGCGATCGCCACACGCGCCGGGCGAGTAACGCGAAACATCCCGCCGCATCGATGACCGTAACATTACTTTGCCACAGAACCTGCTCCAGGTGCCAAGCCCAATGTCCTCAAGAATGATGGTTTCATGGTTGCGAGTGAACCGCGAGAGGCGGTGAGCCAACCGGACACTCCGGCTTACAGGCTCGCCCGCCAATACTTCCTAATATAGTTACGTTTCAGAAGTAGCGCCGGCATCCTGCCGGCAAGGCAAACAGCCGCCAAAATGGCGGCGCTGCACAGTGATAGTGTCACTATAATCTGCGAGTCTCAGTAATACTCTCCGATTCCTTGTTTTCAATGCGTACGTGTCTAAACCTGTGTTCCCCGGGCAATCTACCAGACGAGCCGGCGTTCCGCGGCTTGGCTTCACTTCCCAGGCGATTCCGCCGCCTGCATTTCGCGCGTCCGGGCGATGAGTTTCTTCAGCTTGCCCTCGATGGAGGCGTCGCCAATATGCTCCTCTTGCAGGACGCCGTCCGCGTCGATGGTGAATGTGTGAGGGATGGCGGTTACGCCGAACATTTTCGCCACCGATCCCGTAAATCCCCCGTCGCGATACTGCGGCCAGGTCATTTCGTTTTTCGCAACGAACTCTTTCCACTTCTGCTCATCGCTATCAAGACTCACGCTGAGAATGACCAGCGGCTGGCCCTGAAACTTCTTTGCTACTTCCCGAATATGCGGCAGCGCCTCCCGGCAGGGCATGCACCACGTGGCCCAAAAATCCAGCAGCACCACTTTTCCCTGCAAATCGTCCATGGAAATCCGTTGTCCATCCAGCGTGCTTACCTCGAAAGGCGGCGCCATGCGGGCGCGCGCGAGTTCCGGGCGGCTGATGTATCGCGTGGCCCGTTGGCGATTGAGCTCGTTTCCCGCCTCCGTCTTCAGATACTCCTCAAACCTCGCTTTTGCCGCTTCGTCCTGGTGCAGGTTCGCCAGCGCCCTTCCGTCCAGGTACAGTGCATCCGGAAAATTCGCATAAGCGGCAAGCGCCTTTGTAAGTTCGTCGTGGGTCCGGGCAAACAGTTCGTCTTTGTGCTTTTGCAAGCCTTCTTCCATAAGCACTACCGCAAATTGATAGTGCGCAACGGCTGTCTCTCTATCACCCTTTGCTTCCCCTGCCATCTCCTCCGCGGCGAGTTCGGCAACCTTCCAGTCACCATACTTCAATCCGTACTTGATCATCTGTTTCTGGCAGGCAAGACAATGTCCGTCGTCCTGCTTGTCTGCTTTCTTGAACTTTTCCAGAGCCTCTTCTTCTCTTCTTTCGTGTAACTCTTTCAGAGCATCCTTATATGTTTTCTGTGCTTTTTCGTTCGCCGGCCCGTCCTTGATTTCCTGGGCTGGCGCGGGCGTCAAAACACACGCAACCGCTAAACTCGCGAGGACCAATCGCATGGGAGGCCTCCTGCTCCTGAAAAAACCGGGTGGCACGCTGCTATTAGACCAGAGCTTAGCACTGAAATGCCCATCAGCATTAGCAGGCTTGGCTGTTCATTCGCCAAGTCTCTTTTCGGTCCTTTCCGCAATGCTGCCTTCCGGATCGTTTTGTCGTCGAGGGCGGCGGAATCGGTAACCTGCCCGCACTGCCACGATTGATAGCAGAGAAGCATCGCCTGCGCCTCGTTCCCGAATTGGGACTTGCTGCGAACGATGTTCCACTTTGAGTCTTGATCACTCCTTTCCTTCACTCTTTCTCCAGTGAATCGCCACGCGCAGTAGCAGAAAAACACGGCAAACAAGGGGTCAGCGCACAACATGGCGATCCGACGCATTGGAAAACGAATTGCTCCCCTGCGGGCAGGTTTCTCTCGCAGACAGCCTTCGTGCTGTTCGCAAATAGGCATGTGACCCATGGCAATGATCGCCGTCAAGACGCAAAAGGAAAATCGAACGCGCATCGCAGCTTTGCCACCAGTGAGCACCTCGGCCATTCCAGACTGGAGACTCTGGGGAATCCGATTATCACTTTCCCTGGTGGATTCGGGCGCGACAGTCAGCGCGGGCCTGCTCGTCAATCTGCTCCTCGCGCGCTGGCTTCCGGCGCAGCACTACGGCGCCTTCGCCCTGGTCTTTGCGCTGTTCCTTTTTCTCGCCGGCCTTCACAATGCCCTGGTTCTCGAGCCCATGAGCGTCAACGGGCCAGCCAATTACCCGCGAAATCTCGCGGATTACTTTGAAGCGCAAATCTGGGTGCACCTCGCCTGCACCGCGGTGCTTGCCGCTCCTCTGCTTCTCTCCGCCGCGCTCCTCGCCCTATTCGGCCACGGCGGACCTCTGCCGGGCGCCCTTCTCGGTGCCGGCATTGCGCTGCCATTTATCCTTCTGTCCTGGCTGGCGCGCCGCATGTGCCGCATCCTCGCACGGCCCGTCAGCGCAATGTCCGCAAGCGCTTGCAGCCTGGTGCTGCTCCTCTGCGGGCTGCTCGCTTTACAGGCCACCCACAAGACCACGCCCTTCCTGGTGTTTTTGCTCCTCGGATTTGCCAGCTTGTGCGCGGCCCTGCTGATTTTTCACAAACTGCAAATCGGTCTGGACGAAACGCGCCCCTGCAGCGTTTCCTGGCGTTCCGCCGCCGCGGAGAATTGGCGTTATGGCCGGTGGCTGCTGGGCGGCGAAGTTTGCATCGCATCGCTTAGTCAAACGCCGATGCTTCTGGCGCCGGTCTTTCTCGGCCTCGCCGCCGCCGGAGAATTTCGCGCCCTGCAGATCCCGGCACTCCTGATGCTGAAGTGCAGCGCGGCGGCCGCGATGTTTCTGCTCCCGAGCTTTGCCCGCGAGTCCCTCACTGGAAGCAGCGAACGCCTCCGGCAACTCGCCCATCGCGTCAGCCTGGGTCTCGCGGGAGCATCGCTGCTCTTTGCCGCGCTTCTCTACTTCACCGCCGCACCCGTCGAGCGCCTCCTCTTCGGCGGCAAGTTTGCCAGCGATGCCTGGCTCATCCCAGTGTTTGTGATTATCCCGGTGTCCGCTGCGTTTGCCAGCGGTTATTCCATGGCGCTCCGAGCGATGAAGCGCCCGAATTTTGATCGCCTCGCCAACGGCATCGCCGCCGCAGTTTCCGTGCAAGCCGCATTTCTCCTCATCCCGCTCTGGGGTCTCGCCGGCGCCGCCATCAGCCTGGCTTCGGGCTTCGCAGTGCACGCCGCGGTGGTCTGCCTCTGTTTCCGCAGCGCCGCCGCGAACGAACGCAAGGAATTTGCAAGTCAGTCCGCGGAAGAAATCGCCCCGCTGGAGCAGTTCAACGCCTGATCCCCTATGGAGTGCGGTTTACCCTGCTTGCCCCGAGCTTCGAGGGGAGCTTCGGAGGCGCCTCGGCGCCGCTTTTGCGGTCAATCCCCCAAACTCAATTCGTCTGTGTAGGGGACAACGCGTAAAAGAAAGCGCCGCATCCACACCAACACCGGCGTCGTTTGCGCAGTTTACCCCGAGCCGAAGGGACGCCGCGTGGGTCCTGGGATTCTCCTTCTTAAACTTACATCTAAACACTTAGAACTCTCCGGGGCACCCACAGCATCATAACGCTTCATTCATCTATAAAGGTGGTATCCTTAGGCGGACGATGCCACACGCAAGGGAAAAAGCAAACCAACCGCCAGCGACCGGGCCACACGCCCCGAACAGAAACTGTCAAAAGGGTAGAACTCCCAAATTTTGCAAGACGGGGATGGCGTCTAACAATTCGTTCATTCTTCTCGTGTGCCGATATTCGGCGCCGTTAGGGTCGAGTCTAGCAGTGGGTTGCGTAACGAAGGCAAGCGGTTGCTGGCAGTGCGCGCAGGTATCCAACGATTGGAAGAACCTTAGGTACTGCCGCAAGTGGGGCAACAGTTCTGCGGAATTTCCTCCTGCTAGCGCTCGCGCATTAATCACGCGAAGGAGTTCGAAGAGTCTGTCAATTTCGGGACTCGAAAGCGCCAAGCCGCAGCGTTCTTCTGGGCTTCGACATACCCCATAAGCGGTCATGTTCTAACTCTAGGCGCGTAGACATTCACGAATGTCTCACGCCACTCAACGAACTCGCCAGATCTAATGAAACGTTAGTTCTCCATTTGAGAATATGGCATAGTTCCTGTTGTTTTCACGCACCAGATTCTCGATACTTTTGAACTCGACAGTGATGTCATCGAGGGATATCTCGTTTTTTCCGAATTGCGAAATTACCGAGAAGGCCGCCTCTTCAGCGGCACCTTCCATTGCTTTCTTCCGTTCATCGTAGCTAGACGGAAGATTCTTTTCCGAAACGAATATGCGGATACCAACGTGGCCATCTTCGTCTCTCAAGCCCCAAACTCTCGGAATGCCTATGCCATCTCGCATCGGCGACGTTTCTCGGATCATGGCCACGTCGGCTAATTCTAGCTTGTGCTGTAGCTCAGTCAGCCTTGCGGGGACAGCGTACTTCTCAAATTTCGATGCGGCTTTATTATTCTTACTTAGCTGATAGGCTAGAGAGACCGATGACAGCAACAACGAGACAAGAACCCCAGCCGACAACAAGGAGCTTTTCATCATGGTACGCCTCCGTTTCGAATCGTGAACCTATCAGAACAGGTGGCACGTTGTGACTCGATCACCAGTAGCCCATCAGTAATGGCGAGACGGGGCAAACCGGGGGAAAAACAGTAGGTATCATTCAGTTTCGATTTTTCTGTCCTCGCCTTTGCCAACGATCTTAATTTTACGGATCGCGTTCATTCTCTTTCCCGTGAAACCGTTGAGAACGTCAATGGCCTTTTGATCTAAGCGCCGGGGCCGCAATCTGTCACACAACTTCATTAACTTCTTATCAATCGCTCTTTCCATAATCCTTACGTACGGCTGACCGGGGCGAATTATGTACAGGTCAGTTCTAAGGCCCACTCCGCTCGCGAACTCCCCGAAATACTTTCCTTCTGCAACGTAATAAAGAGCCTCCCGCACTGGCATGGCCGGACTAAGCTCGCGATAACCCATCATATAGAGTGCGCCAAACATTCCACTGCCAATTGAATAGTAGCCAGGAATATCGTGCCTTTGTGGAACTCCTTTAGTCGTGGTTTGATTTCCATCCTCGACGCTAAAAATTTGGCCGCGACCTGAGCTATCGAATCCCACGACAAGCAGGCTGATAGGCAAAGAGTAGGACTGCAGTTGGTAGATCAAATTTAGCCGCACTGATTCCGGCAGAATCCGAGAGGCTTGGGAATTGATTTTCTTGAGCGTCCATCCCAGCGGAGTTAGGTAGAGGGCTTCTGCCTCTTCCTCCCGTTTCTTGAAGAAAGCAGAAGACACGATTCCAATAGCCTCATCCATACTGACCGCTCTCTTACGGGAAAATTTCTTCTTTGCGTGGTCTATGATGTCGAACGCGGGGGAGATTCCATTCCCGGCCAGCATGACCCACCAATTGCGATGCAGGCGGAAGATTTTACTGATGTCGGGTTCCGATTCCATTCCTACCATGCCGATCATCTTGTCGGCAGCCATGACGATAGCCCTGCGCTTATTGCAGAGAGCCGCAACGCAGCAAGTCATATAGCGCCTCCGTAGGGGATGACCTCCCCATCCGTTTTGGAAAGCATACCCCTTTATAGGAGACCGTCTAGGACTAAGGTATTGGGGGCACCTTGGATCGGCGGGTGGGCTGGACCATAAATGCGAGGCAAACTCTGGGTGCCCCAGCCTCGTGGCGAGAGGCTTGGTATTGGGGGTCCGCTTCTCCCCCTCGTTCCAGTTTCAAAACGAGTAGCCCCCGATTTCGCTTGACACTGAATTACCTTTATGATAACATGCGCAATATATAGGGGGGAGTCGCACGGCGTAATGTTGACCCTATCAGAATCAATACTTACAAGAAATATGGTCCATAACTACTGTGTAATCAACACTTGCACATCATCCTCAAAACAAAGCACCTATAACCCCTTCAGAATCCGCACTTACCAGCCCCAACTCCCCTAACTCCTTTCCCCTCCACACTTGCGCAAAATCCAATTCTTCTTCCTCGTCTCGCTTCAACCCCAGCTCCCCGCCGGTACCCCACACGCCAGGCTTGCGTGTGGCTCTTGGGATTCCCCTTACCGCGACTCTCTGCGTCTGGCGTCTACCCCGACCCGCTCGCGGCCTTACTCTTCCTCTTTGCTTCCTGATTGCCGATCGCTGATAGCTGATATCCCGAACGTGCGGCGACAATCCAAGAAAAAGCAGATTCCTCGGGCAAACCCCGCCCTCGGAATGACAAGTATTGGTGTTGTTCAGCCAACGGAGAGACAGCTCTGTAGCGCTCGGCGAATCTTGGAACCCTGCGGCTTTTCTTTTGCGCCTGGCTGAAAAATCCGGCCTACTTCTTGGCAGCTCCTGCTTGCGGTGCAGCGCTGGCGGTCGGCGTCGGGGTCGCCGGAGCGGGAGTCTCACCGGTCAGGAAATCCTTCACGGTTGGCGGAAGTCCGTCAGCGTGCTTTAGGAGCACGCTCACCTGCCACATCTGGCGATCGCTCAGATGCTCCTTGAATCCCGGCATGCCCGTCATGCGAATGCCGCTTTCGACTTTGACGTAGGTCTCCCACGGCTCGTCGTCGGTCACGCCCACGCCGCGAAACAACTGCGGCGGCTTGGGAAACATCCCGTCGGCAATCATCGTCTTCGGTTCGCCCGGCAGACCGTGACAAACGGCGCACTGTTCCTTGTACACTTTTGCGCCAGCCAGAAAATTCGGCTCATCCGACGCCACTTGCGGATTGGGGTGCGGTTGCTGCTCCAGGTACGCGTGCAGTGCCGCCGCCGTGAATTTCCTTTCCAGTGGCATCTCCGGTGCGTTCGTAGCGACGGGCGCCTGTCCGGTCGTAAAATAAAAGTAGATGCTGGCCACCGCCAACAGAACTCCCAGCAAAATCCCCACTACAACTCCCTTCAGCATGTTGTTTCCCCTCGAATTCGATGCGTTTCTATGCGACCCGATGCCTGCTAGTGTACGACTCCTCACGAGTTTGCGCACCGCCGATTTACGGTCATTCCGGGCGTGGGGATTGCGAGGTGCACCACGCGGCATGCGGGCGTGGGGCCTGCGGCAAGATTGGCCTAATCACATTCCATTAAGGGGCAGCGTGCCCCCTTGGCGAAGTTGCCGGACGTTCCTGCAACGTGCGCACATACTCAGTCAGGTTCGCGATGCGGATTTCCGTGGTTTCAGGCTTATCCGCGTTCATTGCCTGCAGAAGCGGTTCCCAAACCGGCATGTAACCTTGGCCCTGCGGTCTTTTTCCGGTGCCGGAGTGCAGGACCTGAGAGACACGATTCGCCGGGAATACGCCGTGGTTCTTCTTTGCGAGCAAAGCCAGGTTGGTGGGTGACACAGTGCAATAGTGCGCGGCAGGGCCATGACCTTGACCGCCGCTGCCATGGCACCCGGCGCAATACTGCGTATACATTTCCTGTCCAGAACCAGGATTCGTATGAATGGAGAAATAGAAGTGCGCGACCGGATTCGCTGCTCCATCCCCAACCAGCGCAGCATGGCCGCAGATGGCTACCGAAAACAGGAACAAGGCAGGCAGGGTGGCTCGGATACAGGGGACTGCTTTTATCATGCTTTAACCTCTACCTAAAAATACCATCGCCGGCAAATCATCCGCAGTAGCTCGGGTCACCCGGTCGTGTGATGCGCACGGGGCCGTAGCATGCGTAAGCTCGCCTTCACGGTTTGATCTCCACAGGCGTGCCCACCGCAACCAGCGGCCAGATCTCGTCGATTTCCTCATTGGTAACCGCGATGCAGCCGTCGGTCCAATCCGTTTGAAGATGTGCGGCGCCAACCCAGCCATATTTGGCGCCAAGCCCGTGAATTTCGACGTCACCGCCGGGACTCACCCCGAGTTTGCGGGCGTTTTCCCTGTCGCGCGCGCTGGGATAAGAAATATGCAGTGCGAGATGGAACTGGCTGACAGCTTTCTTCTGATCAACGATGTAGAGCCCCTCCGGTGTTTTGTGGTCACCGATGCGCTGCTTTGCTCCGACGGGTTGCCCGCCGAGCGCGACCTTGTAGGTTTTCAGCACCGTGGTGCCACTCATCAGCGTCATCGTGCGCTTGCTCTTTTCAATGACGATGCGGGCGGCTTGTTTTGGAGGTCCGGGAGCAGCACCGTTGGCACGGCAAGCAACAAAAAGGAGAGAGGCCACAACCAGGAGGCAAACAGTGATTTTCTTCACGTGCATGGTCATATTCGCGTCCCCTCTGTTTCTCTGAGTGCCGGAATGACGAAAGTTACGAACTCCCAATCAGCCAGCCGGTGAGAAACACCAGGACTCCGCCGACAATCACCTGAAACGCTGCCTGAAGAAACGGCGTGTCCATGTAGCGATGCCGGATGTAGCTGATGGCGCCGAGCTCGATGGCCACGATGATGACCGCGACACCGATGGCCATACGGAAGTCCGGGATGAGGAAGGGCAGCGTGTGACCGAGCCCTCCGGCGCTGGTCATCAAGCCGGTGACCGTGCCGCGAATCCAAGGGGACCCGCGGCCGGTGAGCGAGCCATCGTCAGAGAGCGATTCGGCGAAGCCCATGGATATGCCGGCGCCGATGCTGGCGGCCAATCCGACAAGAAAGGCGTCCCAGCTTTTGTGCGTCGCAAAGGCCGCGGCAAAAAGCGGCGCCAGCGTGGATACGGAGCCATCCATCAGCCCCGCCAGCCCGGGTTGCACGAATTGCAGCACAAACAGCCGGTGATGCGATTCCTCTTCCTGGGATTTAGCGGTTTCCGTGAGGTACTTTTCTTCGTATTGCCCGGCGGCCCGCTGGTGCTTGCGCTCTTCATCGGCCAGCATGTTCAGCAGTTCGCGCGTAGGCACGTCAGAGGTAACGCTGGCAGCGCGGGAATAGAATCGGCTGGCTTCCATCTCCATGATTTCCGCTTGCCGGCGAGCGACCTTCACGCCAAGAGGGTGCATCATCCAAACCGGACGGCGTTGCAGGAAGCCCCGCACATCTTCGCGGCGAATCGGCGGAATGTGATCGCCGAAGCGCTGGCGGAAGAGGGCCAGGAGGCGATCGCGATGGCCCGCTTCTTCCGTGCGCATCTCTTCAAACATTGCCGCGGTGGCGGGATACGATTCCCGCAAGGCGTCGGCAAACGCGCCGTAGATGCGGCCGTCTTCTTCTTCACTGGTAATGGCGAGCGCGAGAATCTCTTTTTCCGACAAATCCTTGAATCGCTTGAGCATGGGTTCCTTTGTCAGGGTGGAAATTTCAGCTTGAGAATCGCATAACTGCGGGGCGTAAGTCACCCATTAGGTAGATCGCGGGCGAAGATAGGGTGAAGGCAGATTTGCCGGAAGCGGTACTTTCGTACTACGATGACTGCAGGGCGGACTACTTTTTGCCAAGTACTGTTTCCCTATAGGTTTTGTGCCGATGCGGCTTTAAACTCTTCTCCGTACAAGACCTGTAAGAGGAGATGTGGCCAGTTATGGCGTCCCCGGCCGAGTTCATAATGAAAACAGGAACCAACAATGGTGGTATGCCACCACGGCCTTCGCAGGCGGAACGCCGCGGTAGCCGGCGTTGCAGGATCACCCAGTTGATGCATCTGCGGCCGTCGGATCCAGAGAAGGATCCGTTCGACGATATTCGCGGGTCGCTGAGCGTTTCCCGCAGCGGCGTGTTTTTCCAGTCCAGCGAGGAGAAATACGAGGTGGGCATGCGGCTGTTCGTGACCATGCCGTACTCCAAGGACCCCAGCTCCATGAGCCACGAGTACCTGGCGGAGGTCGTGCGGCGCGACCCGCTGCCCAACGGCCTCGTTGGAATCGGATTCAAGATTTTGATGGAGATGGGGCTGCAGGGCGGCTACAGTTTCGGCCGCGCCCATCAACGCAAATAGACGGCTCATCAGGAACCCCCACGCCCCTTGGCCGGACCTCTAGGGTCCCGGTACCCACTTCTCCGGTTACCGCGTTTACCGGGAGTTGAGTGAGACCTGGCGCTACAATGCGATGTATGAATCGATGCTATTTCCCTAGCTACGGGCGGGGCGACTATTCGCCACATGGGAGCTCTACGGTTCCTGCGTAGAGCTTCAATACGGCAATAGTCTTGTTCTCGCGGTTTGTCTTTACGAGGTTTGATTCCACAAAGGCTTCGCAGCGACTTTTCGTTTTTCTCCGCTGTAGTCGAATTTCATAGGTACCGTCAGGGCTATCTGTTGTGAGCCGGTATGTGTAGGTGCTGGGGCCGTTGACAACCAGGCTCGATGCACCAAGATTATCTCCGCTCCAGGAGGAGCCCTCAGGGAACTTCCCGGGCGCAGGAAGTTTTTCTTCCCGTATGGCGGTAACGGCAGCGCCTGAAACAGAGTAAACATAACGCTTTTCCCAACCAAGAAACTCTACACGGTCAGAGAAACACTTCATACTGTGGATCGGGAAGTCCGGTATCCGGAGCCATTGCGGTTCTTTGATTGGCCCTGCCCCGAGGCGAATGACGTACAACTTGTGCTGGTCGAATGGTTCCTTGCTAAATGAAAATTCATAGGCCAGGAATGCTGGCGACGAGCAAAAATAACCGTCAGCGTCAGCTTTAGCGCTACTCAAACCAATAGTAGCGAGAACAACGACTGTGGCGAAGCATTTCATCCGGAATTGTCTTTTTGAACTCGAAAACAGCACCATTTGTACGCCTCTCTCGCCGGTTCGGCTGAGCCCAAATGCCTAGGGCAGACACCGTCCGCGTTCGAATGAGCAGCTCCTTGTGAACGGATTCTAGCCCGTTTGGTAGTGCGTGAGTGAGCGATTTGGACGCAGGTGCTGATTAACGAGCAACTCGGAAGTAGTGCCTGTGAAGTCGTGCGAGCTCAACCGGTCGATGCAACACCATCTAATCAGTTGATCCGACAATACTTCCTCTAGAGAACCGATCTGTCGGGCTGTGCTCAATCAGAACCTAGCCAGGGTGGTGTTCCGTTTGATTCAACGCTCGCTAACGATTTTAGCTTTTGAAACTCCCGCAAGTAGACTTCGAGCTTAGTGTTGCGTCGACCCATTGAGACCACCCGGCTTACCGGACATCTTCTTCCTAGTACTCCATTTGGCCGCTTTGCCTCCGCGCGCAACGCATAGCGGGGCACGGCGTTAGATTATCCTCGGAGCTTAAAGCAAACTTAAAATGGCGTGAAAAATACTAACAAATGGCCTAAAAAAACAGGAAAGGCGGATGGCTTGTGGCCACCCGCCCTTCCTGCGTTTGGGGGTTAGGGAAGATCGCGGCGTCCTGCGGCTCTCAGGTCCTGCCGATGGCCTGCAGCGTCCGGTGGCGCAGCATTCCGAAGTGGCGATTCAACGGATGCTTGCGTTCCAGGAACGAGAAAATCAGCGAGCGCCGCGTCGTGAGCTTGGCCATGGCGATGTTCAAGCGGATATCCCGGCGCGCATATTTCATACCGGCGATGAGGGCTTCGCGCGCGTCTTCCCTGCGCCCGGCGGCCATGTAGACTTCCGCGAGATTCAGATAAAGTTGCGCTTGATTGCGCTTCATGTGCACGGCGGTGTCGCACATGCGCTCCGCATCCGCCCATTTTCGTTCCGTGCGCGCAAGGGCCACGCCGAGGTAAGACATATAATAAGGATTGTTTTTTTCGAGTTCAGCGGCGCGCTGGATGTGCTGCAGGGCTTTCGCCGAGTAGTTATCTCGAAGCAACGCCAGGCCCGTCTTGAATTCACGGAAGGCTTCAGTGTCCATCATCCTACCACCTCGTCACGTTTACAGGATTCCCCGGGAAGCACCCACTTCGGAAAGGCTGCGAGCCACCTGAGGCGCCGAAGCGACAGCAGCGCGCGCGCAACCTTCGCAGCCAGCTTTTAGACAGAGCGGGAGAGCCAGACAGGCCGACAGGCTGAATGCGATGCACGAAGTTCTCTCAGGAGTTAGCACTCACCGCTCCTGAGCTACGCTACGGTGGAATGAAGAGGGAATCTACTGACCCGTGGGACAGTCGTGGTGCAAGGACTGAAAGTTCTAGTGAATCGCACCCTAGAACCTGTCTCATAAATGCTTCACGCCACCAGCCTGCACTCCTCAGGGGTTAAAACCCCTGAATCCGCAGACCTTTTCGGCACGGCTGAAGCCGTGCCCTCCCAGGAGCCATTTATGTGATGGCTTCTAGTGCCGTTCCAACTATTTTGACCAAATGGCTGGGAGGTTCGATGAACTACTCCTACGTTTTGTTGAGCGAGCAGGATCGCGCTATCTCAAACAACGCCTCGCTTCTTGGCTGGGCGACATTCGTAGCAACAGGTTGGAACGGCACTCCTCTGATGGCCGACCGCAGGGTTACCTTGCCAAGGCAGCGCCGTCCCACTTGCGGCGCCAGACTTTCCAGTCGTTGAGCGTGGCCTTAAGCATGGCTTTGGCGGCTTTGTGCAGCCAGCGATCCTTGCGCGCGGCAAGGTCGCGCCTGACGGCGGGAATGGCCTTCGGCGAGCCGCGGTGGATGTTGGCGGTCTCCCAGCCCATGCAATACAGGAGTTTCTGCTCATCGCGTTCGGCGGGCAGGGTATTGATTTCGATGTGACAGCAATCGGGCGCCAGGCGGCGGACGATCCAGTGTTCAGTGAAATGCACGTGCGGATCTTGAATGCGCACCGCACATGCCACGAGTACTCGCGAAAGAATTTCGCTGGTCTCCAGATGCTGCGCCCAGATCCACGCGGAAGGCGTGAGTTGCTTGGCTTCACGCGCGATGTACGCGCCATACCAACTGGCCAGGGCGAGGATGCGCGGATGCCCGAGGCTTCCGAGGCCGGCGATGCGGCTTTTTAGCTCGTACTTTTCCTCGCGGAAGGGCAGCGTGGATTTGAGCAGTTTCGCAACCCCAGTGGGGAGGACGCCCTTGTACCGCGGGCAGGCACACATGTTTTCCCAGAATCGCACCGGATCGCGGAGCTTATTGAGTGCCAGCAAGCGCAACCACCGGTGATGCTCGGCAAGAACGAAAGGTCCGCCGCCTTTGGCTAGGGAATCGCGATAGCCCTGCTCGATGGCGCGTGAGGCTTCCTTGCGGTTGAGAGAGAGATGCTGCTCCTCGATCGCCAGATAGGCGCTGGCAAGCAGCCGAACCAGGTCCACGGTGTAGGCAGCGGGCCACGCTTCATCGAAATCGTTCACACCCCAAATGAGCCGGCCTTCGAGGTCGCGCCAGGTGCCGAAATTCTCGATGTGCAGATCACCAACGGCCAGGACTTCCGGCGCGCGCGCAAGTTCGGGGCAGACGATAGGCCACCACTGCGCCCAGCGATAAAAGGTGGCGCGCAGGAATGGAAAAGCCGCACGGGCCATGTTGCTGTGCTTGAGGTCGACGTCGGAGCGGATGAGTCTGACATGCCGCGAGGCCCATTTCTCGAAGTCGGAGGTGGCGTAGACGATGTCGGGTAGTTCGTGTGTGTTGGGCTTCATGAGTGTGCGAACCGGCTTTGCGCCAGCTCACCCTGTGCGCACAGAAGTTTACTGCGAGCCCCAATTCCCCACAAGAATCCGGCTCGTCCGCCAACCAGTCTTTCTCGCGAGCCAGAATTTTGACGTTATTCAAACCCTGTCATCTTGAAGGCCGCGCCGTTCGCACCCAGAAAGATCTCAACCTGAACTCCGAAGTTAAAGAGAGATTTCATCGCACAAAAAACGTGCGATGGAAAAACGCATCTCCGCTCCGGGACGGCAAAAGGCGCCGTCCCTTCGGTCGGAATGACAAATTTTGGGTGGTGGATCATGCGCACATTTGCTTGCCGAACTTGGACTTCGGATGAATCGTAGTTTGTGAGAAATCCTGCTTACGCGCGCGCGTGCGCCGCGGCGCCGGCAACTCGCGATTCGTAAATCGGGAAGTGGCTGGCCAAATCGGCCACCTGTTTGCGAACCTTTTGTTCGACGGCGGCATCCCCGATGTGGCTGAGAATTTCGGCCACCCAGCCGCCAATCAACTCTATCTCGGCTTCCTTCATGCCCCGCGTGGTGATCGAAGGACTGCCCAGGCGAATCCCGCCCGCCTTCATGGGCGGTAGCGGATCGAAGGGAATGGAATTTTTGTTGACCGTGATGCCCGCGCGGTCAAGGGCTTTTTCGGCGTCACTCCCAGTGATTCCGCGGGGATGCACTTCGATGAGGAAGAGGTGAGTATCCGTGCCCCCGGAGACGATGCGGAAGCCCTCCTTGGCGATGGCGTGAGCCAGAACCTGGGCGTTGGCGACCACTTGACGCTGATATTGCTGGAAACCGGGCTCCATCGCTTCTTTCAGGCACACGGCTTTGGCCGCGATGGTGTGCATAAGCGGGCCGCCCTGCGTGCCCGGAAAGGTCAGTCTGTCGAGCTCTTTGGCGAAACTCGCTTTGCACAACACCAGTCCTCCGCGCGGCCCGCGAAGCGTCTTGTGCGTCGTGGTGGAAACAATGTCGGCGTGGGGCACGGGGCTCGGATGGATGCCCGCTGCGATGAGCCCGGCAATGTGCGCCATATCCACGAAGAAAAGGGCGTCCACCGCCTTGGCGGCTTTGGCGATGCGCTCGAAATCGATGATCCTCGAATACGCGCTGGCGCCCGCCACAATCATTTTGGGCTTGTGTTCGTAAGCGAGTTTCTCGATTTCGTCGTAATCGATTTGTTCAGTGTCGCGGCGCACGTGGTACTCGACGAATTTGTACATGCGGCCGGAGAAATTCAATGGGTGGCCGTGCGTCAGATGCCCGCCATGCGCCAGGGCCATGCCCAGGACGGTGTCGCCCGGATGGAGCGTGGCCATGTACACGGCGATGTTCGCGGAAGTGCCGGAGTGGGCCTGTACGTTCGCGTGATCCGCGCCGAAGAGTTCCTTGGCGCGGTCGATGGCCAGTTGTTCCACCTTGTCGGCGTATTGGCACCCGCCGTAATAGCGACGGCCGGGATAGCCCTCGGCGTATTTGTTGGTGAGGATGGAGCCCATGGCATCCAGCACGGCTTCCGACACCAGATTCTCAGAAGGGATGAGTTCAAGCCCAGTGGCCTGACGGACGGCTTCTTCGCGCAGCAATTCGCTGATTTGGTGATCGACTGCATCGAGAGGGCGCTGCATCCGGGCGTTGGCTTCGGTGGTCATGAGGGTCTCCTTCCGTGCAGAGAATTACTGTAACAGGTTGCGCCGGGATTGGGCCAGAGGACCGGTGGGGGTACTGAGTTAATTTCCGATTACACGAGCTATTGTTGATCTAAGGGGACACCGACGGGTATTTGCGCTACGGCGTTAGTTGGGTAGAAAACAAAAACGCATCCCTTTGCAAGCTCAGAACAACTCAGCACTCCCTGACGCACGATCCGTGCGTGGCTGTCGTCCGGAAATGGAAAACTGGAATTTAGCGCGCACAATGCGGCAGAAGCGCTCCGCAATTCCTGCGCACCGCTCAGAAACTTTGAGTCTGCAACGCCTGAATCTTTTGTTAGAGCAATGACAAATTCCGCTGATTTATGTCCGCCGCCCCAATTGCGGATCTGCGGAAGTTTGAATGTACGTTCTTCACTAAGCTCGACGCCCGCGTCTTTCTCCACTGAAGAACCGTTTGCTCTGCTCGACAGTGCGGTGACGGATGACTTAAGCCTGTCCCGCATTTGCGGGTCTCCATTTTTTCCCATTGCCTGCAAAGCAAGCCGATAGGCGCGTACAGCCTGTTGCTTTCTGCCGAGTTTCTCGTAGACCTGGCCAAGATGGTCGCCGCTATCGGCGCCCTGCGTCACCGCCCATGCGGCCTTCAGATACCTCTCTGCTTTGTCGAGATTGCCAAGCTGGAAGTGCACCCATCCAAGCGTATCCCAGTACGCGGCAAGTCTATTACTCACTGTGAGACTTTGAGCCTCCAACTGCGAGACCTGAATCTTGCTGGATTCCTCCTCCTCCTCATGCACTGCCTTTTCTGCGTATTTTAGCGCCTGTGACAGTCCCTTTCTCTTTTCTGCCAGGTCATAAGCCACGGAGTTCAACATGTCCGAGTGCAATGTGTCCGATCTGGAGTCCGCTTCAATCGCCCGCTGGAAAGCGGCAAGCGCTTTTTCATCGCTGTCGATTTGAAGATAAGCAGAACCCAACTGCCACTGCAATCCAGCTTGTTCGGGATTGATTTTCACAGCGGACTCTAACGCGGAAACTGCTTCCTGGTATCGGCTCAGGCTGCTCAAGCAAGTCGCGAGATTGATTGGCCCATCCGAATCGTCAGGGGCGATCTTGCTGAAGTTCTGCCAGACCGGAATCGCTTCCTCAAACCTTCTCATTCCCATTAGGATGAAACCCAGTGCTTTGTAACTCACCGGTTCTTGAGGCGCAACTTCGAGCGCCTTTCTGTACGCCTCAAGCGCCAAGTCAGGCTGCCGCGTGAACTTATATATTTCACCAAGCCACAGCCAAGCGCGTGCAAACTTGGGATCAATCTCGACTGCGCGTCGCAAAGAGGCTATTTCCCCAAGCGGGTTATTTTTCTGGAATTCATCTCGAGCCTCGTCGTAGGCTCGCGCTGCCTCCGGGTTGTTGCTGTAAGGCAATTCCCATATCGCTTCCTGGTAGGAAGACACTCCAGCGCGCTTCCTGGTTGAAAGGACCGTGAATCGGCTATAGTCGGCGTCAACATCTTCGCGGAATTTTTTATATTCCTCATAGTCGTTTGCGCGTACCTCTCTGGCTTTAACCACTAAGTGTCTTTCGGCGCTCAGCACGCCGTTCTTGACGGCGTAAGAGGCGTCATAGTCCGCAAACTCCCGCTTGATGTGAAGTGCGGGCGGCAATTCTGGGATATACCCCTTGGGGAGTTCGAGTTGGGCTCGAAACTGGATTTCTCCGGGGGCCCCTAGCCATAGTGCCGATGGAGGTTTGATCCCCTCTTCGCCGAGATCGGGCAGAGAGATCATCGGAAGCGGTGGCGTAATTCGCCGGTTCGACCAGTCCGAATAATCCTTCCGCTTGTAGTTGTAGCTGAAATGAAAGGCCTCATCTGTCTTCTCGGGTGTACTGGCACTAACCTCACTCACCTCGCCTCCGAACCCGCTACCGAAGGAGAGTTGCTGCACTAGGTCTTTCCACTGCGGAAGAGCTACGGCTCGGAACGCTGTCCGCAAAAGAACTTCTCGGTCCCCACGAACTGTTTGCTCGGCTTTGCCCTCCAGCACGCCGGTGTCGCTCAGCTTTGCTTCTATGTCAAAAGCTTGTAGTTCCTGAAACGGTGGATCGGCTGGGGTAGTCATCAGTTCGGAGGGTTTACCGTCAGGAATGACCAGAGCGCGCTTGTAGCGGAGTTGTGGCACGAGGTAAGCGAATGGGCCGACTTCAGTGGTTGTATCTAGCCATACAAGGCCGGTACCTTGCGGAACCACGGTAATGACGTGGTCAAACTGACCAGGTGACGGCACCTCAACGTCAATATCGCGAGCAGAACTCATAAGGGCGGGAAAAGCTCTTATCCCCGCTGCATTGAGCAGGGAAGCCAACAACGTGTGCTTGTCCTTGCAATCGCCGTATTGGTTTTCGAGCACATCCGCCGCTGAATGCGGCTGATAACGCCCGATACCAAATGCGATCCCAATGTAGCGATAGCGAGTGCTTACAAAGCTGTAAAGCGCGCGAACCTTAGTTAAGTCATCCGTCGCGCCTTTTGTCAGTTCTGTTGCCTTCGACCGGATCTCGTCGGAGGGATTCACGCGGTCCCGCTGAAGATTTGCATACCAGCGGCCAACCTCGTCCCAGTTTTGAAATGTGCTCAATCGCATATCTGGTTGTGGAAGTTGGCCGCGTGCTATCTGCTGCATTCTTTCTTCCTGCTCCTGTTTTTGCTTGTGTTCGTCCGTGTGCTCGAGGTTGGCATTGTTCCACGTATAGACCCGGTTCGGACCGTCATCACGGATTGTCGGCTTCAGTACCAAGCTCTTCATCTTTATTGCCCTATCACGGGGCACGCTCACCTGAACTTCCTCGGCGAGCACGATCCCCTCGTGGGCGAAGCTGTATTCCAGCCAAAACTGTCCGGGGTCGAGAGGCTTGCGGCGCTGCCAATGTACTTGGTATTCCAAGACATCGCCCGGCCCCAATCCCTTCACCGCAATGTGTTTTTCTTGAATATCGCTATAGAAGGGCGCTGCGCGCGTAACGTCGGCTGGCATGTCCTGGAAATTCTCGGGCGGACTCACCACCACACTGCCATCAGGCTTACGCACTCGTACATAGTCGACAGCGAATGACTCTGAGGAATTCTGGTAAGAAAATTTGAGCACCCCAAATTGTTGCACGCCAGCGTCGGACTGGACCCGGACCCGGATGTCTATCTCGCGGGTCGACGTACCATCATTCTGGAATTTGAACTTATCGGACGAGTGCTCGAGGACGAAAGCTTCTTTCGAATAATCAGGACTAGCTGGCGATTGATTCGTCACTTGTGCAATGGCGAGAAGAGGCGAACCAAGCCAGAGGAGAACCAATACTCTCAAACAGGAGGGTTTCGACATGGATGACTCTCTATTCATCTGACTCCGACGGAAAACGCAACATCCGCAGTTGCGGGGTCAATCCTCGTGTTAGCTCGCTGCGAGCTGCCTGCGAAACTTGGCGGGTGCCACAGTGTGCGTTGGAGGCTCGCAAATCACGGGTTTTTCCGCCAGAGACGATATGCTTGAATCTCGCACCTTCCAGATACTCCACGGAGCTACTCACCGATCTTATAGCATACCGATATCTGGTTAATATATTAACTGCAAACTGGCCCACCACCGCCAGGCGCGTCCTCCATCTGGAGGGCGACTGTCGCTCGACGCCTATCCCTGCAAGGAAAGCGCATTTTAGCGTTCCGATTGCGTGAGACGGGAGAGGATTCCGCTTTTCCGGCGCACCTTCCTCCAGGAAAGGCCGGGCTACCGCGGGAAACGCGTCAGGTGGGCATCTTGAAGAAGAAATATAGGCCGACAAAAAAGAACATCACGTCAGGCGCCCATGCAGACATGAGTGGTGGAAGCTGGCCGATGCCGCCCATGGCTTCCAGCAGCGCGGAGACGGCCCAGTACACGATGCCGATGCCGACCCCCAGAGCGAGGCCGCCGACGGCGCCGCGGCTACCCACCAGCAGCGCGAAGGGAATTGCCAGCATCATGCTGATCGGAGCGATGAGCGGGTAAGCCAGCTTCTTGTGCCACTGCACGGTGAGGGAAGACACGTCGAACCCGGCGCGCTGCAGCCCGTCAATGTACCGGCGGAGATCCCGCCAGCTCATCTGAAACGCCTGGATGACTTCGCGATTGAAGTAGGAGGGCGGCTCGGCGAGTTCCGCGAGTGTGGTGACCTTGAAGGGATCGTAGCGCACGACCGTTCCGTCGGCGAAATCGCGGACCCAGCCGGATTCCAGCACCCACGTTTTTTCCGTATCCAGCCAACGGGCGCGCGTGGCGTAAACCCGCCGCCGCATCGCGAAGGTCTCGGGGTCCAACTCAATGACGGTGAGGCCGCCAAAGAGTTTTTGCCCGGGGTCGAAGAAATCGTAATTGTAGACCTTGTCGTTTTCTCCAAAGATCCAGCGCTGCGGGCGCGTGTAGGTCTGTGCGGGGCGGCCTTTGATCTGGTTGCGCAGCGCATCCTGCCGCTGGTTCGCGTAGGGGAGATAGGTGTCGTCCAGGAGGAGCAGCAGGCCGGAGAGGAGAACACCCACCATGAGAAGCGGCAAGGCGATGCGGTAGAGGCTGATGCCGCTGGCTTTGAAGGCCACGATTTCGTTGTTCTTGCTGAGCACCCCGAGAGTAACCAGCACGGCCACCAGCGCGCCCAGCGGCGAAAGCTGGTAGAGCAGATAAGGGATCAGGTAGCGGAAGTAATTGACGACCACGAGAAAAGGAGCGTGGTGGCGCGCGATGTCGTCAAGAAGCTCGAAAAACGTGAAGGTCTCAAAGAGCAGGATGAAGGCGCCCATAATCACGGCAAAATAGTAGAGAAAGCGGCGGAGCACGTAGATATCCACGATGCGCGGGATGCTGGAAGAGGAGGGAAGAGCGGCTTCGCCGTGGGCAGAGTTATTTTCCGCGCGGACCACCGCGGCCTTGACCTTGGTTTTCCGCCGCCGTAGCAGGCGCCAGAAAGCCATGAGTCGCGTCCCGGCCAGGAGAGGCGGAGCTTCGCTGCGGTAGCTCTCCATCCGCGGAAGAAGCGCCACACCGATAAGCGCAAGCACGAGGTTGGCGATCCACATGCCTACGGAAGGCGGTAAAACACCCTGACGCGCCAGGCCCGCCCCCACAATGAACAGCAAATAATACGACGCGATCACCACGACCGCGAGGAGCGAGCCCGCAGCGCGCCCGCCGCGCCGCGGTTGCGAGCCCAGCGGTACCGCGATTAACGCAAAAACCAGGCAGGCGACGGGAAACGCAAAGCGCTGGTGCAATTCCACACGCGCGTCTCGCCAGCCCTTCCCGCGATCACCCCAAAGATCACGCAACGAACGCTCCGGGTTGCTGGCCTCGCGCTCCTTGGCCGGAGCCATGCCGCTCACCTCCACGGGCCAGTCGCTGCGGCCGAATGCGGTGACCGAATAATGTTCGGCATCGGCAACGGAAAACTCGTGCGTGGAACCGCCATTGAGGTGCAACTCCAGCTTGCCCAGCCGGGGCTCGGCAATTACAATCGCACTTTCCGCCACGGTGATGCGCGAGCCACTTTCTCCTCCGGCTTCGGCCAGAAATACGCCGTTCCAGTGAGTCCCGCTAGCGGAGACATCGTTAATGTAGAGGACCATGTGCGGGAAGCGCTCATCGAAGACGCGCGGCTGTACCTGAAACGAGACTTGTGAAGCGATCAAATCGTTTTCGATGTCACGAAAGGTCCGAATCGCCAGGGGCGCGAGCCACAGCGTCATGACCAGAGTGAGTGCGGCGCCGATCACCGCGAGCACTCCGACGGGCCAGAGGATGCGCCTGCGGCTGATCCCCAGGGACGTCAGAGCGATGATTTCGCTGTCCATGGACATCCGGCCAAGGCCCAGAAGTACGCCGATAAGAACGGCCATGGGGATGGTGAAGACCAGAATGTTGGGGATGAGGCAGAGGAAGAGGACCCCGATCTGCGATCCGGAGCCGGAATGGCGGACAAACAACTCCATCAGGCGGACCAGCTTGGGAACGAACAGAACGAAGGTGAAGATGATAAGTCCCAGGAACGCATGACGTATGACTTCGAGAACAATGTAGCGGTCCAGGATGCGCATAGCGGGAAGCCTGAGTGTAACATGGTGGCGAGGCAGAGATGAGGCTCGTTCAAGAGGAAGCACAGCGCTAAACGCACGAGTCCTCGAGTGCGTTCGGAATAAGCATCAACGGTAAGGGAAAGAGACCACGGATGAATCGAGTGAACCTGGCGGTGCTGTGGCACATGCACCAGCCGCAATACCGTGATCCGGAGACCGGGCTATATGTGTTGCCCTGGACGCGGCTGCACGCCACGAAGGATTACTACGGCATGGTCAAGTTGTACGAGGAATTCCCTTCGCTCCATGCCACGTTCAACATGGTGCCCTCGTTGTGCATGCAACTGGAAGAGTACGCGAGCGGAACGTTCAATGAACCCTGGTTTGCCCTGGCCTTCAAGAAAACCGAAAATCTCACGCGGGACGACAAGAGCGAACTGCTGGCACGCGCCTTTCAGGTAAATCACGAGCGGCTGATGTCGCGCTGGCCACGATTTGTGGAACTCTACGAATGGTCCCGCCCCGCGGGCGGCGCACAGGCGCTGATTACCTTCACGGCGAGGGACTGGCGCGATTTGCAGGTGCTCTCGCAACTAGTCTGGATGGAAGAAGAATGGTTCACGAAGGACCCGGTGGTGAGCCGGCTGGCAAACCGCGGCAAGGACTTCGCGGAGAAGGACAAAGAGGCGCTGAAAGCGAAGGAATTGGAATTAATCGCGCTGGTCCTGCCGGCGTACCGTGAAGCGGCGGCGCGCGGGCAGATTGAGATCAGCACCACGCCGTTTTATCACCCCATTCTGCCGCTGCTCTGCGACTCCGACATCGCCAGAGTCGCCAATCCCGGCACGCCCATCCCGCGCCGCGCCTTTCGCAGGCCGGAAGACGCGCGGGAGCAATTGCGCCGGGCGAAGGAGTACCACGAGCGCGTGTTCGGGAAACAACCGGTGGGATTGTGGCCTTCGGAAGGATCGGTCTCCGACCAGGCCCTGGCCATTGCGGCGGATGAGGGTTTTCAGTGGTTCGGCACGGATGAAGGCGTGCTCGGCCGCACGTTGAATGTGGGTTTTTTCCGGGATTCCTCGGGGATACCGGCACATGCGGAAAAACTGTACCAGCCGTGGCGTCTGCAGATGGCGAGCACAGGGATTACGGGACTCTTCCGCGATCACCATTTGTCTGACTTGGTGGGCTTTGTCTATAGCCGCATGGACAGCAAAGCGGCGGCGGCCGATCTGCACGGAAGGCTGCGGCACATCGGCGAAACGGTGAAGGGCCTGAACCCGCTGACCGTCTGTTTGTTCCTGGATGGCGAAAATGCCTGGGAGTACTACCCGGGAAATGGCAGGGAATTTCTGCGCGAGTTTTACCGCCGCATCAGCGAGGACCAGGATTTCCGCGCCCTCACCGCCAGCGAGACCATCGCCGCTGCCGGCGACGTCCCCGCCACCGGAGGCATCTTCCCCGCCTCCTGGATCAATGCCAATTTTGACGTGTGGATCGGCCACCAGGAAGACGTCACCGCTTGGGATCTGCTCTGGGACGCCCGCGAAGCCTATGCCCACGCCCGCGAAGCACGCGACAAGGGTTGGTCGGGCACGGTGACGGACGCGGCCCTGGCGGAGGCGCAGGAGTCCTTGCTCGCCGCGGAGGGCAGCGACTGGTGCTGGTGGTACGGCCCGGAACACAGCACCGCGAATGACGCCGAATTTGACGCCCTCTTTCGCAAGCACCTTACGGGAATCTATCTTGCGCTCGGGCAAGTGGCGCCGGAAGAACTCGCCAAGCCCATCAAGCGGCTGCCGGAACGTGCCTACCAACTGACGCCATCCACATTCCTTAACGTCAAAGTGGACGGGCGGGATACCAGTTACTTCGAGTGGTTGGGCGCGGGCGTCTTTTCCCCGGAGCACCGCGGCGGCGCCATGCATGGACGCACCTATTACTTAAGGGAATTGCGCTACGGTTTTGAAGAGGAGCGCTTTGTGATCCGCGTCGACTTCTTCCCGGACAGGCTCATGGGATTGGAGGACCCCGAATTCCGCATCACCATTGGCGCTGCGCAGGAAATCGTCATCGTGGTGAACCTGGAGCGCGGGCGAATGAAAGAGTTCGCGGTGGAAAAGGGGCGGGTGTGCTTGCTGAATCCCGGCAGCGTTGCCGCGGTGGCTTATGATCGCACGCTCGAACTCGCGGTGCTGAAGGAACACTTGGAATTGAAGGGCAAGAGCAAATTCCCCATCGGCGTGGCTTTGTGGCACGGGGGCTTGCCCATTGATGTTCTGCCGGCGGATGGCTTTCTGGAAGTAAATCTCGGAGAAGAGAATTCTGCCTGGGCCATCGAGACCACCGAATGAAAGGGTGGTCTCAATGGGTCGACGCAACACTAAGCTCGAAGTCTACTTGCGGGAGTTTCAAAAGCTAAAATCGTTAGCGAGCGTTGAATCAAACGGAACACCACCCTGGCTAGGTTCTGATTGAGCACAGCCCGACAGATCGGTTCTCTAGAGGAAGTATTGTCGGATCAACTGATTAGATGGTGTTGCATCGACCGGTTGAGCTCGCAAGCTACATCGGACTTGTGGAAAATTGACTCGGCTCGGATTTCTCACCACTAAGTACTCACAAAGAGCCATCCGGCGCCGCGCTTGCCTTGGCATAGGGGGACGCTACTGATTGGGCAACTTTCCTGCCGAAGTGACCGGGGTACTATGGCGCGGAAATGCTTCCCTTGAAAAAATGAGAATGCGTGGGCTAACCGTGGACGGGTGTCGGTGCATCCCGCAATGGCGCGGCCGTGCACCCGGCGGAAGTCCTAGCACAAGGGAAAACTCGCGTGGAATCCGCAGTCAACACTATCCCTCCGTCTGAAGAGACTGTAGCGAAGCTGCAGCCGCTGGCCAGCGGGGCCACCCCGTTAGCGCTGGAAATCGCCGTGAATGTGGCGGGGGCGCGCCCAACCTCGGCTTCGGGACAGCGCGATCTTTTTTCCGAGGACACTGCGACGGTGTTGATATCGGAAAATGGCGCGGTCATCCGGCTGGCCGCGGCGGTCGTCACCGGCCAACTGCTCTTCCTCACGGACAAAAGAAGCAGCAGCGAAGTGGTTTGCCAAGTGGTCCGGAAGCGCATCTTCCGGCCAACGGAATGCTACGTCGAACTCGAGTTTACGGAGCCGGTGCCGAACTTTTGGGGCTTGCAGATTCCTGCAAAGACTGCCTCACCGTCCCAGCTCGAGACGGCTCAGAGGGTGGAGTCCGCGGAGACGACCGTGGAGGATGCGCCTCCGGAAGCCCCAGCCGAGCAGGGACAGGGCGTGGTGGAGTTGAAGCAGGAAGTCGAAGCGCTGCGAGAACAAATCCAGGCATTGGTGCAAACGAAAGCGCAGGCGGCGAAAGCGGAGGCGGAAGCGGCATTGCAACAGTCCGCGAAGAGGGCTGAGGCCACGGCTGCGCAACAATCTTGGGTCAAACCACCGGCCGCGCCAGTTGCGCTCCCAGTCGTACCTCCGGTTCCACCGCCAAGTCCACCTGCTTTGGCGTCACCTCCAACGGATGGGAAAGCGTCGGAAGCAGGGGCTGGGGCGGCGCCGGACGCGGCGGCAAAGCCGCTGGTTCGCATGGCGCTGCCGAAGGCGACCCTCGCTAAAGAGGGAGGTGCGAAAGACTCGGAGGCGATCGATCCGCTCGACTGCCTGCTGCCCAAGCCGGATCTGGATTTCTCCGCTATACCTGCACCAGGGGCGGCGAACGAAAGACGGTCCCTCTACGATATTTACAAGCCCATACGCGTGGGGATCGGGAAGTTTCGGCTGGCCCTATTGATCGGGCTGCTGCTTGCCGCTGTGCTTTGCGGGGCCTGGTACATGAACTGGCTACCTGTTCCATCGCTTGGCGCGGTCGCGCAAATGATCCATCCTACGAACTCCAAGAAGGCGGGGAATGGTGTCGCGCGCCACGCGCCGCCAAATGCCAGTGCCCCAGATGAAGTGACGACGAAGCCCGTGGGTGAGACTTCACCTCAGCCGGTGGGCGGCACCGTTGAAGCTGAGAATGTGCCAAACACGGTAGCGCCCACGCCCAAGGCCAGTGTGCCAGGGACCCCTGCTGACCTGAAGGTGAAAAAATCAGTGGCGCCTACGGCAACAGCGGAGCGCGCAAGTGCGAAGGAGAACGGCGCCTCGGCCAGATCGCTTCGCAAAGACGCGCCGACAGCGACACCCTCTGCAACTGCAGAACCTCCACCTCCGGGGCCGGTAGCAAGCGACGCAGCGCTGGTGCCGCCGAAGCTGCTGAAGTCGGCGAACCCGGTCTATCCGCCGGATGCGATGCTGGGGTACATCACGGGAGATGTAAGGGTAGATGCGGTGGTAGAACCCGACGGGCGCATTGGCGCCACGAGAATTCTGGGAGGTCCTGTGCCGCTGCGTCAGGCAGCGATTGATGCGTTGAAGCAGTATGAATACGCTCCGGCGACGCAAGGCGGACACGCCGTGGCCGCCCATATCACCGTGACGGTGAAGTTCTGGTTCAATCCTTAAGCATGTGAAACCCAAGAACCGACCCCGCGAGGCGGGGTTGGCCACAACATCTTCCAAAGAAAGAGACTCTCGCGGAGCCGCTTAGGGTGCAAAAGCGGCGGCCCTTCGAAGCTCAGGGTAAACGAGCCGCCGCACTCCAAAATGTTTGGACCCGTCGAACAGGCGTTGTAGGGACCGCGTTGTACGTGCCCGCCGTAGGAGAGAGGTGGGCCGCTTGCCAGTGTCACACTCTATCGCCACAACGCTCAGAAAAGTTTGACCGCGAGCCGCTGTGGGTGGGAACCCACGGGAATCATCGTGAGCAGCGAGTCGGTCCGAGTGCGGATTACGGCGAGGTCGCCTGATCCCTCGTTCACCACCAGAAGCATTGCGGGCAGCGAGCCTGGCTCTGTGAGATCGAACCGCATGATGCCCGGAAGCGATCCCACATTGATGGGCCGGCCCACCCGCCGGTTGACCACGTCGAGGGGCATCACGCGGCCGGCGGCGCGATCCGCAACGTACATTTCGCTGGCGTCGGACACGATAAGGCCATCCGCGGGCGCTGAGCCGAGCATCATGTAGTCGCCCATTTCATGGGTCCAGGTGTTCACGGCTTGCAGGCCGTGTGTTTCCGGTGAAATCACATACACTTCGCCGCCGTCGGGCTTCAGCACCATTCGCGTGGGCTTGCCGGCGAGCACCAGGTTGGTCAACAGCACGCCGCGGCGCACGTCCACCACCGACAAGCAATTCTCAGACCGGCTCATCACGAAGGCGATGCTCCCGTCGGGGACGGCGAGGACTTCCTCGGGATTGGGAATGACGGGAATTTCAGCGCGTTGTTGCAGTGTGGCGGCATCGTGAATGCCAAGCGTGGCAGCGCGGGAGTTGACGACCAGCAGGGATTTGTTGTCGGGAGTGATGCGCACCTGAACGGGTTGCGCACCGGTTTTGGCCCGGCCGACGATGGCGCGGGTGGCGCAATCGATAGCGATGAGTTGGTCCGCGGCGGAGGACGTGGTGTAGGCCCGATCGCCCTTGGAGGAAAACTCGATGGAGTAGGGGAGTCCGCCGACCGCAATGCGCGTTGAGATTTGATTACTGCGTGTGTCCAGGACCCACACGTAGCCCCCGGCGCTGCTGATGCCCCAAATTTCGCCGCGCTTGGGGTGTTCGAGAATTTCTCCGAGCGCGGGACCCGCATAGATTTTGCCAATGGCCCGCAAGCCGATGAGGTCCACAACCGTGATGCTCCCGTCCTCGGTGCTCACGTAGGCATTCAGGTGCAGCCCAGGCCGCAGGAACGAGGGCCGGTGCTCGCGCAGCAGCAGGACGATGCCAGAGATGGCAAGAATGGTCAGGATGAAGTAGACGCGGAGGTTTTTGGCGCGCGGCATGTTGGCGAGCTTTGATTTTACATGAAGTAGCGAGCGCCGAGATGACTCCCTAGGAGAAGGTTGAGGAGGTCAGTTGACTTGGCGGTGGACGACGGCGGCGATCTGGCGGACTTCCGCGAGCAATTCGACAAATTCCTCGGGCAGGATGGACTGCATGCCGTCGGAGAGCGCCTTTTCGGGCTGGTGATGCACTTCGACCAGCAGCCCATCCGCCCCGACAGCGACCGCGGCGCGCGAGAGCGGCAGCACCTTGTGGCGCTTTCCGGTGCCGTGGCTGGGGTCCACAAGAATCGGCAGGTGGCTGCGTTTCTTCACCGCGGGAACGACCGCCAGGTCCAGCGTGTTGCGCGAAAAATCCGAAAATGTGCGCACGCCGCGCTCGCACAGAATGACGTTGTAATTGCCTTCGCTCAGGATGTATTCCGCGGCCATCAGGAATTCGTCGAGCGTCGCGCTCATGCCGCGCTTGAGTAAAACCGGCTTCTTGGCCCGGCCCACTCGCTTGAGCAGAGAAAAATTCTGCATGTTGCGCGCGCCGATCTGAATAACGTCCGCCCACTGCTCCACGAGATCGAGCGATTCGTTGTCAATCGCTTCTGTGACGATGCCAAACCCATACTTCTCGCGAACTTTCGCCAGAATCTTCAACCCCGGCAGTCCCAGCCCTTGAAAGCTGTACGGAGAAGTGCGCGGCTTGTACGCGCCCCCGCGGAACAGCCGCACGCCGGTGGGTTTCAGCCGCGCCGCGATCGCCAGGCACTGCTCTTCCGTTTCCACCGCGCACGGGCCGGCCGCGATGGCCAAATGCGTCCCGCCGACCAGCACATCCCCCGAAGGAGTTGGAATGCGAACGATGGTGGCATCCTCTTTCACGTCCCGGGAAACCAGCTTGTAAGGCTTGGTGACGGGAATGCACTCAATCACGCCGGGCATGGACTCCAGCACGCCGAGATCAATCGCACCATTGTTCCCGGTGATGCCGATGGCGGTGCGCCCGGAGCCCGGGATGGGATGCGCTTTCAGACCGAGCGATTCGATGCGCTCGCACACGGCGCGAACCTGTGCTTCCGTGGCGTGAGACTGCATAACAACCAGCATGGTCGGGTATCCTTACAAGCGAAATGACGCAAGAATTCAGTGTACTGTACACGCGATGGGTGAGCAAACGAAAGGCGAACTGGGGTAATGTCGTGTAATCTGGATTCAGGTGGCCGTCAATTAGGGCTTCTTGGCAATTGTCATAGTGATTATGCTGTTATCCCCAATGGTTAGGCCGCCGCTTACCGTCCCCCCAATATATGTATGCCCATGGGATGCCACTTCGGGGCCGACCACTGCAAGGCCTTCAGTTCTTAGGGCAGATGCTAAAACGGTAGCGACTTCCCAGACTGAATTGCTTGCCTTTGGTTCAACTTGTATCAAAATTCCTCCAACGATTCCGATCGGAGCCACACCAGATATACGCGTTATGCTCCATTGGGCACCATCCGGCGAACTCAGAACTGCCATTATGTCTTTGGCTATTCCGACGATCTCTTCATCCCCGCCATATGTGACCACATTTATCTTTTGGCCTGCAAACGCTCTTAATTTGGCGGCGAGAGTCTTTTGTCCTTCGACTGTCAGACGGCGGGGATTTGTTCGCTCCCGTAGCTCTAGTAGTTCTTTCTCCGCGTTCGCTGCTCGCTCTTGTTGTTTAGATAACTCAATCTCAACTCGTTGCTGCGATGCTTTGGCGTCTGAGGCGTTTTTTTGTAGTGTTGCAACTTTTCCAGTTTCCGTCTCAAGGTCCTTGCGCAATTGGATGTTGCCAGTTTCAGCATGGGCAGCTCGTTCGCCGGTGGTCGCCAACTGTATCTTTAAATATGTCTCTTTGACGTTGCCCATCCAAACCAATAGTACAGTTGAAATGACACCTGCTATCAAGCTGACGATTAGCCCCAAGTTTGCCCAGTTATATAACCTTGACGCCCAGTCTTCCGGTGGCCACATCCGAGTGCCTCCTTGCTTTCCGCTATCAGCGATTTGAGTCAGCGCCGCTCGGCGGCTTCGATTTGCGTGATTTTTTCCACGCGCCGCGCATGGCGGCCACCCGCAAACGTCGTGTTCAGGAAAGTCTGCACCATTGCGATGGCCTCGGCGCCGTTGACCACGCGGCCGCCCATCGCCAGCACATTTGCGTCGTTGTGCTCCCGCGCCAAGCGCGCTGTGTCCACGTTGTGCGCCACTGCGGCGCGAATGCCGGCCACTTTATTTGCGACGATCGCCATGCCCATGCCGGTGCCGCACATGGCGATGCCATAGACATCCTGATGCGCAGCCACGCGATCGGCTACCGCCTTGCCGTAGTCCGGGTAGTCCACGGACTCTTCCGACCACGTTCCCAGGTCGTCCACAGGATAGCCTGCATTTTCAAGGAATTGGCGGATGGCTTCTTTTACGTGGTAGCCAGCATGATCGGCGCCAAGGGCAATGCGCGGCTTTTCGGAGAGTTGAGGCATGGGCGCCTCCCGAGCCGGATTCTATCGGAGTAAGAGAAGCACCGCAATGCGCGCTACTGCATCAAAGAACAATCGGGCAGGGGAGCATCAGGGAAATGAATCGCAACGATTCGAGTTTTGGATGCACTCGACTCTCCCCATTTCTCGCGTTGCCGACCTATACTGAATGGGCCGTCCCGATACGGCAAATCCACTTCACAGGAGTGCACTATGTCTAACGTTTACGCGGATAATTCCTTAAGCATTGGCAGAACCCCTCTGATCAAACTGAATCGAGTGACCGATGGCGCGAAGGCCACGGTGCTCGCCAAGATCGAGGGGAGAAATCCAGCGTACTCGGTGAAGTGTCGTATCGGGGCTGCCATGGTTTGGGATGCCGAGAAGCGCGGAGTGCTGAAGCCGGGGATTGAAATCGTGGAGCCGACCAGCGGGAATACAGGGATTGCGCTGGCCTACGTCGCAGCCGCGCGTGGCTATGCGATTACCTTGACCATGCCGGAAACGATGTCGCTGGAACGCCGCCGTGTCCTCGCGGCCTTTGGCGCGAAACTCATCCTCACGCCCGGACCGGAAGGCATGAAGGGCGCGATCAACAAAGCCACCGAGATTTACAACTCGGACAAGCAGCATTATTTCCTCCCGCAGCAGTTCGATAATCCGGCCAACCCGGATATTCACGAGAAAACCACGGGACCGGAAATCTGGAACGATACCGACGGCGCCGTCGACGTCTTCGTGAGTGGCGTGGGCACCGGCGGAACGATTACCGGCGTTTCGCGCTACATCAAGAACACGAAGAGGAAGAATATCCTTTCCGTCGCTGTGGAGCCGACCGTCAGCCCGGTGATCACACAGACCCGCGCGGGACAGCCTCCCGTGCCGGGACCACACAAGATCCAGGGAATCGGCGCGGGATTCGTGCCCAAGAACCTGGATCTGAACGTGATTGACCGCGTGGAACTGGTAACCAACGAAGAGTCCGTGGAGATGGCGCGGCGCTTGGCGCGCGAGGAGGGCATCCTCTCCGGCATTTCCTGTGGCGCGGCAGCCGCGGCAGCCGTGCGACTCGCCAAGTTGCCGGAATTCGCCGGAAAGACCATCGTCATGATTCTCCCCGACAGCGGCGAGCGTTACCTCTCCACGATTCTCTTTGAGGGAATTGGCTGAGGGGCGCATCCACCGCCGGAACGGAATGCCGCTGGTAAAGCGGCTCATTACTTGCCACGTAGGGGCGCAGCATGCTGCGCCCCTACACCCGCGGCGTGCATCCAACACACCGCCGCGACGCCTTCTTGTTATTGTAGCGGCCGTTTTCCGAGGCAGGTGCCTTTTGAACGTGCAATGGCGAATCCCTTTGAAGAATCTCGTGCGGCCCGCGTTTTCACATAACCTGATATGGAATTGCGAGGACAATTTCATGGACGCAAAAACTGACGAATTGAAATCCTTGGCTCGCGAATTCCGCTCGGCGCTGGAGGCACGCCTGTCGGGTGATCCCGCGGGGGAATACCGGTTGCCGTCGAACGAAGAAGTGGCCACGTTTTGCCGGCGCTATCTCGATTCGCTTTTCCCGCTGCATCACGTGCCGGAAGAGACGGAGAGCCCGCAAGCGTCGCACTTTGTGGAAGAGCTCGAGTTGCTCTTGGCAGAGCAGATTGTCTGCGCCATCCGGTTTGATTGCAGTTGCCGCCGTAAGAAGACTCCGGCGAATCTCGCGCGGACGGCGGAAGAGCTGGTTAGCAAGATTCGCGAGCAATTGCCGAAGCTGGCGCGCCTGCAGGCCACCGATCTGCAGGCGGCACTGCAGAATGATCCGGCCGCAACCGGCCTGGAAGAAATTCTGTTGAGCTATCCCGGGATTGAAGCCATCACCGTGCAGCGGCTGGCCCATGAGTTGTACCAGCTAAAGGTGCCGTACTTGCCCCGCATTATGACCGAAATTGCCCACAGCCATACGGGAATTGACATTCATCCCGGTGCCGCCATCGACGAATCCTTTTTCATCGATCACGGCACGGGCGTCGTGATTGGAGAGACGGCCACCATTGGCAAGGACGTGACGCTCTATCACGGCGTGACCCTCGGGGCTTTCAATCCCACCAGCCAGCGCGATACCGAGGGCGGGTTGGTGCGCGGTTTGGCCAACAAGCGCCACCCCGACATTGAAGACGGTGTCACCATTTATCCCGGCGCGACGATTCTCGGAGGCGACACGCGCATCGGCCATCACAGCATCATCGGCGGCAATGTCTGGCTCACGCACTCCATCGCCCCCTACAGCCGCGTCACCGTCAAGGATCCGGAGCTGCTCATCCGCAGCCACACCCGCGGCAGCGACGAAGAGTGGTTCCTCGGCAGCTCCATTTGACACGTTGCTTTTCGCGGGTCGGGGCAGACACTGTGCGCAATTCAAGAGAAATCTAGCAATATCTAGAAAATAGTAGAAATCAATGCTATGCTCTATCCGAGAGGTGTGGGATGCGAAAAGTCGAGACCAGGAAGATCGGCCTGGAGATGAGCGCTGACTTGTACGCCGAACTCTCGAAGCATGCGCGGGAGAACGGCCAGTCCCGGCGGTATCTGCTGGAAAAAGCGCTGGAACATTACCTGCACGAAGTAGTGCCATCGCAGACTGCGATTCGACCGGAAGCGATGAAGCATTTTCGCCGCTCGGTAGCCAAGAACCGAAAGCTGTATGAGTTCCTTGCGAAATAGGCTTTGAAGTGACGCGGGAGACGCTTTACCTCACGATTGCTGAAGTTCTTGAAATGCACCGGCAGTTGATCAATGAATTTGGCGGCCTGCACGGAGTTCGAGATGCCGGGCTGCTGGCCTCGGCAGTCTTTCGCCCGCAAACTGGATATTACAACGACCTTCTGCACCAAGCGGCGGCCATGATGGAGTCCTTGGCTAGTAATCACCCGTTCCTAGATGGCAACAAGAGGATCGCGTTTGCGAGCGCCGACGTGTTTTTGCGTCTCAACGGATACGCATTGCAGGTAGACGCCTTGGAGGCTCACAGGTTCCTCACGGAGAAGATTGCCGCGAGAGATTTTCGCGCCGCTGCGATTTTGAAATGGCTAGAAAGCAGTGCGCACCCCATTGCAGACGAAAAACAGTAAGATAGTCTTCCAGATGCACAAAGAGCAGTTCTTCGGCAGCTCGATCCATCGCTCGCCCCAGGTGATTAGCAATAATTCTGTATTAGATATATACCTATAGAGTATAAATTACCGGTTGGTTGGCCGGCACAGAGAATTCTTGTGCCTTTGAGGTTTATAATGTGGTATAAGACTTATACCGGCCTGCGGTTTCACTTTGGCGAAAGGAAGAGCCGGAAATTACGCGCTGACCCGACTCGCGGCATAGGATTTGAGGAAGCGGTAGAGATATTCCTGCATCCTTATGGGATTGACGCGAGATCAGAGACGCCAGAGCAGTTTCGCGCCATTGGCTGGGCGCGCGGGACGCTGTACTCGGTAGTTTTTGAAATTCGCAGTGATAACGAAGGCGAATACTATCATCTGGTGACTCTGTGGAAAGCGTCGAGGCGGGAAAGAGAACTTTATGAGGAAAACACCTAAGCAAAAGAAAACTATCAGCGCCGAACAAATTGCCCGCATGGCAACTCGAGGCGAGGACATTAGCCGTTTCTTTACCAACCGCTTGCGAATGGTGTACCCAATCCAGCGAGTCAATGTGGATTTCACTGGCCCAATGCTTGCGGAACTTGACGATGCCGCAAAAGAACTGAATATTAGCCGCCAGGCGGTGATCAAAACGCTGGTCCGGGAGGGCCTCGACCGCCGCCTCCCGCGTCGAGCAGTTTCCCGGCAGACACCCGCGCGAGTTCATGTTCCGGGTGGTTCGCGGCGCGTTGGCGGGAAATAACCCGAATTGCGCCTTAGACGCGATCGGCTATGGAGAGGACATCAGCACTGAAGGCCCGCTCGAAACATTGCCATCGACGCGAGAAGAACATTTTCGCCGTCTGCTTGCTGGGGCTGCGGGTCTTGTCACCGCCATTCTTTCGATTGCTTTACGCGTTTCGTTGCTTTGGCGAAGGGCGCAAGAGGCCGAGTCCGCGCTACATTCCATTCCCCCGCATGTTCCGTCAATTTGGCTGGCTGTCGGCGTCCTGGCGATGGCTGGCATTCCTGCTGTATTGCTCGCGCTTCTCGCCTATAAACTCCTCTGTTTTTCTTTGAAGAATCGAGGAGAGCGCTTTCGTTGGGCCAACGGGCCGCTGGCGCTGCTTGTAGGACCCATCTCAGGGTCCACGCTCTACACGATTCTCCAAGGAGCCTACTGGGACTACTACTTGTATCCGAAGCTTAAGGCGGCTGACCGGTACATCTACCCGCAACTCAGATACACAATCTATGATGTCGTGGTGATTCTATGGTGCCTCATCGGTTTGGCGGCATGCGTCCTGCTAATCCTGAATGTCATGAAGCGAAGGACGATTGCCGGATGGAGTTACACGACCACACTTGCGTTCGTGATCATGTTCGGCATTCTAATTATTGGGGCAGCTTTTGGCTCTTGCATCAGAAGCATGGGTTTCTGAGAGCGCCGACCTCCAGTCCTGTCCCGAGGGTAAAAGCAAAATAACTGTCTGGGCTCTTCGTTGACAGTGGCAGAGCGGGTCCGCTACGCTCGAATGCTTGGGTGATGGCGCACAAACGGACAGGGAGAAGCATGGCTGAAGACAAGTTACCAACACGCGCGCAGGATTTTTCCGAGTGGTACAACCAAGTGGTTCTGAAGGCGCAGCTCGCCGACTACGCCCCGGTGCGCGGCTGCATGATCGTCCGCCCCTACGGCTGGGCGCTATGGGAAAACATACAAAGCGCGCTGGACCGCCGCTTCAAAGCCACCGGCCACCAGAACGTCGCGTTTCCCCTGCTCATTCCCAAGAGCTTCATCGAAAAAGAAAAGCACCACGTCGAGGGCTTTTCCCCCGAACTGGCGGTCGTGACCATTGGCGGCGGCGAAGAGCTTGCCGAGCCGCTCGTCGTCCGCCCCACCTCCGAGACCATCATCGGCCACATGTGGTCCAAGTGGATTCAGTCCTACCGCGACCTCCCCGTGCTGATGAACCAGTGGAACAGCGTGGTGCGCTGGGAACTCCGCACCAAGCTGTTTCTCCGCACACTCGAATTTTACTGGCAGGAAGGCCACACGGCCCACGCCACCCGCGACGAAGCCGTGGAAGAAACCAGGCAGATGCTCGACGTGTACGCCGATTTTGCCGTGAACGATGCCGCCATTCCCGTGATTCCCGGCGCCAAGTCCGACGCCGAAAAATTCGCCGGCGCGGAAGTTACCTATGCCATCGAAGCGCTCATGGGAGATGGCAAGGCGTTGCAGGCCGGCACGTCCCACTTCCTCGGCCAGAATTTTGCGCAAGCGTTCGATGTGAAATACCTCGACCAGAACGGCCAACTGCAACATTGCTGGACCACCTCCTGGGGTCTCTCCACGCGCTTCATCGGCGCCATCATCATGGTCCACGGCGACGATCAGGGCTTAGTCATGCCGCCAAAGCTGGCGCCCACGCAGGTGGTGATCGTGCCGATCTACAAGACCGACGAAGAGAAGGCTTCGGTGCTGCAATCAGCCAAGGAATTGAAAGCGCAACTCCTGAAAGCGAATCTCCGCGTGGCGCTCGATGAGCGCGAAGGCTTCAGTCCGGGATGGAAGTTCAATGATTGGGAGATGCGCGGCGTGCCCGTGCGCGTCGAGCTGGGGCCCAAGGATGTGGCCAAACAAGCGGCCATGCTGGCGCGCCGCGACAAACCGGGAAGGGAAGGGAAGTTCAGCGCCGCCCTCGCCGATTTGCCCGCCACTATCGAAAAGCTCCTCGCGGAGATTCACCAGTCCCTTTTCGACAAGGCCTTGGCCTTCCGCCGTGCCAACACCCACGAAACCTCGATTTACGACGAGTTCAAGAAAGCGGTTGAAATGGGGTTCGCCTTTGCCTTCTGGTGTGGGAGTGGCGATTGCGAAGCCAGCATCAAAGAAGAGACACGGGCCACCATGCGTTGCATCCCTAGCGACCCCGACGCGGTGCTGGGCCACAGCTCCGCAAGCGGCAATGGCGCCTGTGTCTACTGCGGTAAGCCGGCGGCCCACCGGGCCATTTTTGCCCGCGCGTACTGAGCCCCGGGCGTTGCGCCTAAAGCACACCACAATCGCGGGATTCTCGACACCGCCCTACCCCGGTGGTAGCGTGATTAAATAGAGGGATAATCTTGCCCCGCCGAAAGTGGCGGGGCGGCCCATTGGAGCGTTTCTTCGTGAGCTTTCCATTGCAAGCCTCCCGGCGTTCCCAGCGCGGGGAAGGCAGATTAAAAGCGATTATCTACGCAGTCATACTGGTGACGCTGGTATTCGTGGCGGTCAAGCTGGTGCCGCTGTATGTAGCCGAGTACCAGCTCCAGGACAAGATGAACGAGCAAGCCAAATTCGCTATCGTCAACCGTTACTCGGAAGACCAGATTCGCGATATCCTCATGAAAGTCATCCAGGATCTGGATATTCCGGCGACGCGCGATGACATCAAGATGAGCAGCACCAACCACGGCATTTCCATCAGCATCAGCTATACCGTTCCCGTGGATTTCTTTGTGTACAAGACCGACATCACCTTTTCTCCCACAAGCGAAGGACTTGACATCCTCAAGTGAGCCCGCGATTGGCAGGTCTGGGAACCGCCGCGGCTTCCCTCCTGCCGGTAGATGCGTCACAATGAAAGTGTCCACCCTGGGGGATTAAGCTATTGCGATTGCGCGTGCAAAAGGGCTTCTGGACTTCCGTATTTGGTCTGGCACTTCTGGCCGCGGTGGCCTTGTGTTTTCTCCTCACCGCCGGCGTCTTCACCTACTTCTACATCAAATATTCCCGCATGATTGATGCGCGGCTGTCCGGGCGCGTGCTGCAGAACAGCACACAGATTTTTTCCGCGCCAGAGTATATCTCCGATGGCCAGCCATGGGGCGTGGCCGACCTGGTCATGTACCTGCAGCGCGCCGGCTATCGTCCCGAGTCGGATGAGAATTCGCTCGGAGAATACACGGTTGACGGCAGTTCGGTGGAAATACGGCCGTCGAAGTTGTCCTTTTTCGGCGGGGCCAACGCCATTGCCGTGCAGTTCAGCGGCAAGGTAGTTCGTTCCATCCGCCCGCTTGCCGGTGGCGCGGATTTGGGCACGGCCGAACTCGAGCCGGAACTCATCACCAATCTCTTCGATAGCGCGCGAGAGAAGCGCCGCCCCGTGCGCTATGAGGATCTCCCTCCCCTTCTCGTTCAGGCCATCCTTTCCGCGGAAGACAAGCGCTTCTTTGAGCATCCCGGTTTCGACTTCATTCGCATTTTCGGCGCGGCTTGGGCGGACATTCGCCACAGCCAGCACTTGCAGGGCGCTAGCACCATCACCATGCAGGTGGCGCGCACCTTTTTCCTCTCCACCGACCGCACCTGGCGCCGCAAGCTGGCGGAGGCCATGCTCTCCTTTGAACTTGAGCAACGTTTCAACAAGCAACAGATTTTCGAACTCTACGCCAATGAAGTTTACCTCGGCAACCGCGGCAGCTTCGGGATTCGCGGGTTTGCGGAAGCCAGCGAGGCCTACTTCGGAAAAGATCTGCGGCAGTTGACCTTGCCGGAGTGCACCTTCCTGGCGGGACTCATTCGCGCCCCCAACTACTACTCTGCTTCCGACCGCCATCCGGAACGCGCGGGTCAGGCGCGAGACCGCGTGCTCACCCAGATGCTCGAAAACAAGTACATCAGCGAAGCCGACGTGCAGGACGCCAGACGTGTCCCGCTCAAAATCGTGCGCACCGCCGTGGCGGGGAACGAAGCGCCGTACTTCGTGGATATGGTCAAGGACCATCTGTTGGACAATTATTCCGAGCAGGACCTCCTCAGCCAGAACTATCGCGTGTACACCACGCTCGATCCACTATTGCAGCGCGCCGCGGCCGTCGCGGTCGATACCGGCATGAAGAATGTGGATGCGCTGATCGCCAAGAAGTACGAGAAGGTGAAGAAGCCCAAGGGCAAAAACGCCCCCAGCGAGCCCGTGCCGCAAGCACAGGTGGCCCTCGTGGCCCTTGATTCCCGCACGGGGGAGATCAAGGCGCTGATCGGCGGGCGAGATTACGGCCAGAGCCAGTTGAACCACGCGCTGGCGCACCGCCAGCCGGGCTCGGTCTTCAAGCCCTTCGTGTACGCGGCCGCCTTCAACAACGCCGTGGATGGCGCGCAGCCTGTGGTCACGCCTGCGACCACCGTGGATGACGAGCCCACCGTCTTCGAGTACGACGGCCAGGAATACACTCCCAACAATTACGGCGAGCGCTTCATGGGGAAAGTGACCGTGCGTCAGGCGCTCACCAACTCCCTCAACGTCGCCACCGTGAAGGTGGCGGAACTTGTCGGCTACGGCCGCGTCGTGCAGATTGCCAGGCAGATGGGGCTTCCCACCAATATCCGGCCCACGCCGGCAGTCGCTCTGGGCGCTTACGAATTGACACCCGTGGAAGTAGCGGGGGCCTACACGGCCTTCGCCACCATGGGCACGCGCGCCGATCCGTTCTTCCTGAAAAGTGTGGTCAGCGCGGGCGGCACGGCTTTGGAGAGGTACGCTCCCACCAATAAACTGGTGTTGGATCCCAGGGTGGCCTACCTGGTGGACAACATTTTGCAGGACGTCCTGAACAAAGGCACCGGAGCCGCGGTGCGCGCGAACGGCTTCACACTCCCGGCTGCCGGGAAAACCGGCACGTCGCGCGACGGCTGGTTTGCCGGCTTCACCAACAATCTGGTCTGCGTCATCTGGATCGGCTTTGACGATAATCACGATCTCGGGCTGTCGGGCGGGGCAAGCGCCGCGCCCATCTGGGCGGACTTCATGATTCGCGCCACCTCTATGCCTGCCTATCGCGACGTCAAGGATTTTGACAAGCCCGAAGGCGTGGATACCGTGGTCATCGATGCGGACACCCTGCAATTGGCCACGCCCAACTGCCCCGTGACGCGCGAGGAAGTTTACATTACCGGTTCCGCGCCCACCCAGCTCTGTGAAGTCCACACTGCTCACGGGCCGGTATCGGCAGCGGGATCCTTCCTCTCGCATATTTTTGGCGGCGGCTCCTCAAAACCTCCCCAAAGCCCGGGCGATGCAAATTCCACCGCGGAGCAGCCGGATAAGAAAGCCGCGGCGCAAGATGATGGGACGCCATCCGCCACCGATACCAAAGCCGCCGAGAAGAAAAAAAGCCCCTTGCAGAAGATTTTTGGTATCTTTGGGGATAAGAAGAAGAAAGAGCCCGACAAACCTGTTCGGGACCAAGGAGACTCGCCATGAGCAGGTATTTCTTGGCGATTCCAGGCATTGCTTTCCTGTTTTGCTCGCTCCTTTCCCCCGCTCTCGCGCAAACCACTCCTGACACTCCTCCACCCCCTTCTTCCAGCATCCCCGGTACAGCCGCTCAGGCTGCTCCGCTTTCCGACGAAGACCTGGCAAAACTCTATTTGATCCGCAAAGAGTATGCTGCCGCTGAAGTGGTTTTTCGCAGGCTGACCCGGCAGCAGCCCAAGAACGCGGTCTACTGGAATGAACTGGGGATTTCACTGCACAACCAGACGGAGTTGGACTCCGCGATGAAGTGCTATGAAAAGTCGGCCAAGCTGGACTCTCGCTACGCCGATCCCGTGAACAACATGGGCACCGTGTGGTACGAGCGCAAAAAGTATCCCAAGGCCATCCGCGCCTACAAACGGGCTATCGGCATCAAGGACAATTTTGCGTCTTTCTACCTCAACCTCGGGTACGCTTACTTTGCCGACAAGAAGTACGAAGAATCCATCGCGTCCTTCCACAAGGTCCTGCAACTCGATCCGCAGGCCTTTGACCAGGCCGGTTCCCGGACTGGGACCGTCGTTCAGGACAGGTCGCTCGGCGCGGACCGTGGACTCTTCTATTTTCTGCTCGCGAAATCTTTCGCCCAAGCCGGCAACGTGGAACGTTGCGTCATCTATCTCCGCAAAGCCCGCGACGAAGGCTATAAGAACATGGATGCCGCGAAATCCGATCCCGCCTTTGCGGGTGTTTTGCAAGACCCTGCTATCCAGGAAATACTCGAGCCCGCGCCGCCGCCCACCGCGCAGCCCTGAGCGCGCCCGCCTGTTTACCCTGCTTGCCCTGAGTCTCGAAGGGAGCCTCGAACTCTCCGGACTTTAGTTTCACTTGCGCGGATCGAAATCCTTCGCGTGGCCCTCAAAAATACCTTCGATGTCACGAGCGCCGTGCAAGACACGGACAATTTCGATCGCGTCCGTCATAGCACGGTAGAAAATGACGTAGCGTCCATAGGGAAAACTCTGCATGCGCGGCGCCAACTCCTCGCGACGGCGCCCCGAGCCGGGCTGGCGGCCGAGCACTTGAAGCGTCTCGTAAAGCCTGTCAATAAAGGCGTCGGCATTCGCCATGCTATCATCTGCAATGTAGCTCCAAATCTCGATTAAATCCGCCGCTGCGCGGGGGCTAATGCGAAGTAGGGACACTTATTTCGTACTCTTTGCGGACTTCTTTTCGCGGGCGGCGCGTTTGATTTCTTGCGGGTCAAACACCTTGGAAGGCCCGCTGTCCAAGCCCTCCCGTATATCCTCGCGCAGCTTTTGCATTTTCAGGGCGCGCAATTGATCCGCTTGCTCCAAGAGACGCAGTGCTTCACGGACGACCTCGCTGGCGGAGTTGTAAGATCCGGTAGCGATCTTCTCGCGGATCATCTCCTCAAGGTGGGGTGTAAGGCTGATATTCATGGGCATGGCAGGAAACCTCGCAAGTGCGGTCATGGAGAGAATAGCGTTATTGGCAAAGATTGTCAATGTTTGACAAAACCAGCGTCAGCCATTTCAGTTGGTTCACGCTGGCCCTTGAGAGGCCTGCCCTGTGCACCGAGAATGTGTCGGGCCAAATGGCTTTGCCACAAACATGATGGTGTCCACTTCTGCACCGTGAACGCTGAGTGCCAAGCCACGCTGGCGGTACTCGATTTGCTCAACATCACCCTCAGGATTCTCATACATTGGAACAGTGCCGCCTTCATCGAGGCAATCGTCGGCGGAGTACCTAACGATTTGGTAGTCCAGACCAAACTTGTCTATGGCCTCCTGCCTCGTTAGGCGTTGCTTTGGATAAAGATATATTTCTGTCACAATCCTATCCGGAATGACCACCATGAGTGTCCCTGGCACGGGGTCAGAGACCTCATAGCCGAGATAAGGAGTGTACGTGTCGGCCACATTCCCGGTTGACGTGGGTTTGCCCAGGACTTTCAAGACCTGACCTCGCGTGCTCTTGCCTACGACGAGGCCATGGTAGACAGCCGGAGTCCACACTCTCGACCTGGCTTTTTGAGCCGTCGTCAACGGGGCGCTGCCTATGACAAGTATCGCAACCGCGAGCGGAGCAAGTTTTTTCATGTCTCTGATAGATGCGTCCTATTGCACCTTGGGGCGGCTGTCCCAGGCGGTGTTGCTTGGTCCATACTTCGTCATGCTTCTGGGGTCATCGGGCTCAGGATACCACCTTTACAGCTAAGTGAAGCGTCACGATGCCGTGGAGACACCCAATTCCTACCTCGCCCATTGCGCCGGGGCCACGCGTGCGTTTTCCCTTTGGGCGCTTGCATGTCTTCTTTTGACGCGCCTGGCCGCGAAATCCGGGCTAGAATACAGGGCAGATGAAGACGCGGCAGTCAGCATCCTGCAATCCCTTCCGGCTTGTTCTCGCCATCCTTTTTTTTTTCTCGGCGAGCACCATCGCTGCCCAGCAGATCGCTCCCTTTTCTCAACACCCTGCGCATGCCCTCCCGCAGGAAGGCATCTATCTGGTATTCCCATTTGAGAATGTGGCCGCCCCGGCGCGGCTCGACTGGATTGGCGAGGGACTGGAGGAATTGACGATCCAGCGCCTTTCTGCCGCGGGCCAGCAAGTCTATTCACGCAGAGGCCGCCTGGATGACATGGACCGTTACGGTTTGCCAGCGTCCGCGAAATTGAGCCACGCGGCAATGCTGCATATCGCGCAAGAGCTGGATGCGGATTTTGTGGTCTATGGACAGTTCACTTCCGACGGAAAAGACCTCACGGTGAATGCCCGCGTGATGCGCGTGAGCCCCACGGCGCTCCTGCCTGTCGTACAGGAAAGCGGCGCCCTTGAATCGCTGATGGATTTGCACACGCGTCTGGTTTGGCGCTTGCTCGGAACATGCGACGCAAAGTTTCCCGCCAGTCTTCCGGAGTTCGCCAAATTGCAGCGGCCGCTGCAACTGGCGGCCTTTGAGCAGTACATCCGCGGCTTGCTGGCGAATGATGATGTGGTGCGACTGCGCGATCTGAAGGAAGCGGCGCGCCTGGAACCGGATTGGCCCGATCCCGCATTTGCCCTGGGGCAGTTCTATGTCCACAGGAATGACTGCTATTCCGCGTTGCTGTGGCTTGCGAAAGTTCCTCCCACGCACGATCGAAGCGTGGAGGCGAATTTCTCCGTCGGGGTCTGCCGGCTGCGGTTGGACCAGTCTGAAAAAGCCGAACAAGCGTTTGCTGCGCTGCAGGAAGATTTGCGGCACAACCTGGTGAGCGGCGCTGACCTGCCGGAGATACTCAACAATCTGGCCCTGGCACGCGCCCGGCTGGGCAATGTCGCTGCGGCGCGAACCGACCTTAGCCGCGCGAGCGATATCGATCCCGATGAAGACGATTATCCCTTCAACCTGGGATTGCTGGCGCTTCGCGCGAACGATTTGGCCGCCGCCGCAACCCACTTCCGCGAAGCCGTCCATCGCGAACCGGACAATCCGGAAGATCGCGCCTTTTTGATTTACACCCTGGAGAAAGCCAAAAAGAAGTCAGAGGCGGCGGAAGAGCGCCAGTCTGCCCTGGAAGCGTTGGGATCCACTGGCTTGCCAGTGATAAAACTGGAGGCGAAGAAGGATGCCGCCTCCAAGTACGAGCGGATCAAACCAGCATTGGATACGACCACATTGCGGCTCGAATTGCGCGGGCCGGACGCTTTGCCTGCGCCTAGCGCTGAAGCTGCGCCTCCTGCCGATACGCCTGCCGCTCGCGTCCGGCTCGGCCGTCTAGACCTGGCTGCGGGACACCTGGATGCCGCGGAGAAGGAATTCCGCGCCGCGCTGCTGGCGGACCCGAACAACGCTTCGGCGCACCAGGAAATCGCCGAAATCTACCGGCGGAGGGGTAAACTGGAGGATGCCATCCAGGAGTTGCAGATGTCTTTGGCGGCGCGCGATTCGGCGGCGGTGCGCACCACACTGGCGCGCGTCTACTTGGAGCAGAAAAAACCGGAACTGGCGCGCGCGGAAGTGGAAAAGGCCGTGAAGCTCGCGCCAAATTACTCGGCCGCAAGAGAATTACTGGAACACTTGCAACAGAGCAAGCCCACGGGAGGCAAAAAATGATCGCTCGTGGCGTGACGATCTTCGGACGACTTGTGAACTGGATTCGCAGAAGCAGCAAGCGCGGCGAATTGGCAGGAGTTCTCTGCTCCGCCGCCGTGGCCATGCTGCTCTTACTGTGCTTTGGCGTACCCGCTACTTCGGCCGCGGACGATCATGGCGCGCCGTTGGTGCTGCAACTGAAACTGAACGACATGGTCGAGCCGATTCAGGCCACCTACATTGACGAAGGACTGGCGGACGCGGCACAGCGCCACGCTTCCCTCGTGCTGATCACCATGGACACGCCCGGCGGACTCAGCGATTCCATGACCGATATCATCCAGCACATTCTGGAATCTCCCGTGCCCGTGGCCGTGTACGTGGCGCCGGTAGGTGCGCGTGGCGCCTCGGCAGGCTTTTATATTTTGCTCTCGGCCGATGTGGCCGCCATGGCTCCCGGCACGCACACAGGCGCGTCCACACCGGTGTTGATGCCGGCCTTCATCTCCATGCCCGTGGACGAGGTGATGCGCAAGAAGATCAACAACGACGCCACGGCCTTCTTGCGCAGTTTTACCGAAAAGCGCGGACGCAATCCGAAACTCGCGGAAACCGCCGTGACGGATGCGCGCGCCTTTACGGAAAAAGAAGCCCTCGACGGCCACATGATTGACCTGATCGCCAACGACCGCGACGATCTCTTGAAGCAATTGAGCGGTCGTGAGATTACTCGTTTTGACGGCAAGACCCAGAGGTTGGCCCTCCAGGGCTACACGGTGAGGGATTTTGAATTGTCGGCGCGGCAGAAATTCCTCTCGCGTATTGTCCAGCCGGACGTCTTTTTCATATTGCTGCTCCTCGGCGTACTCGGGCTGTACACGGAATTCAATCATCCCGGCGTGGTTGCGCCCGGCGTCATCGGCGGAATTTGCGCCGTTCTGGCGCTCTACGCCATGCACTTGCTGCCGGTGAATTTTGCGGGCGTACTGCTGATTTTGCTGGCGCTGGCGCTGTTTATCCTCGAAGCGAAACTCACCAGCCACGGTGTTTTGCTGGCAGGAGGAATTGTGTCCATGCTTCTTGGTGCGATGTTTCTGATCCGCTCGCCCCTTACGCCCGGCGGCGTGAGCGTGGGCGTGGCGCTGGCGGTGACAATTCCGTTCGCATTCATTGCCGTGTTTCTGATGCGGCTGGTGCTGCGCTCGCGGCGCTGGAAGGTCTCCACAGGCAAGGAGGAATTGCTCGGTGAGGAGGGCATCGTCACCACCGCGCTCCCGGCGAGCGGCGATGGCATGGTCCGCATTCATGGCGAGCTGTGGCGCGCGCGTTCGTCGGCGCCGATTGCTGAAGGCAAAGCGGTTCGCATCGTGCGCATTGAGGGATTGAAATTGATTGTGGAACCGGTGGAAACGCCGGCCACCACAAGCAGATAGAGTTCGTTCAAGTTCAGGAGGCGGGATATGTTTCAGTTCTTTGGACTGGGCACGATGATCGTGGTGTTGTTGTTTCTAATCTGGATCTGGAATTCCCTGTACATTATTAAGGAGTGGGAGCGCGGCGTCGTGCTGCGTTTGGGGCGGCTCTTGCCCCATGCGAAAAGCGCGGGCATAAACCTGGTGTTCTGGCCCATTGAAACCCTTTACCGCATCAACTTGCGCCTGGAAACGCTCGACGTTCCACCGCAGGACATCATCACGCGCGACAACGTCTCGGTTAAAGTAAACGCCGTGTGCTATTTCCGCGTCGTTGACGCCAACCTGGCCATATCACAAGTGCAGAACTATCAGTATGCGACCTCGCAGTTGGCGCAGACCACTCTCCGCAGCATCGTCGGCCAGTTCGAGCTCGACGAAATCCTATCCCAGCGCGACAAAGTCAACGCCAAGTTGCAAATCATCCTGGACCAGGACACCGAGCCCTGGGGCATCAAGGTCAGCAAGGTCGAAGTGAAACAGGTGGACATTCCCGAGTCGATGCAACGCGCCATTGCCAAGCAAGCCGAAGCCGAACGCGAGCGCCGCGCCAAGGTCATTCACGCACAGGGCGAGTATGAAGCTTCGCAAAAGCTTGCCGATGCCGCCAAGGTTCTCGAGACGGAGCCCTCGGCCATCCAGTTGCGCTACCTCCAGACCCTCACCGAGATAGGTGTCGAAAAGAACACAACGATTGTTTTCCCACTTCCGATCGATATTATTAATAAGTGGACACAGTCGGTCGGAGGGGCGTCGAAATAAATATGGCGTCTGGGGGAAAGCGCGGAGCGGGCGAGCGTGTGCTCGAAAGCAAGCACGTCATCGGGCTGTTTCTGCTGATGCTGCTGTTTTCGGGAGTGTTTTTCACGCTCGGCTACGTGATGGGACGTAACCAGTACGACGGCCAGGTGAACGCGGCGACCACAAACTCGCGTCCGTCTGAGCCCGTGGTGCCGACGAAGCCGAAACCCGCGCCGCCGCAGACTCCGGAAATTTCCCCGGCAGCGAGCGAATCCGACCCTTCAACCTCCAACACGAATTCCGATTGGGAATTTTACGACAGCAGCAAGACGGCCAAGACCGACCCGCATTTGGAAAATGTACGGAAAGCGCCCGCAACTCCGCCAACGCCGAAAACGGTAAGCGAAAAATCGAAGGTCGCGCCCGTGACGCCCGCACCGCCCGCCGCGAAAACCAGCAAGCCCGTAACGAGCGCGCCGCTCATTCCGAATGGCGCGCTAGTCCTGCAGGTGGCGGCGCTGACCAAACAGGACGATGCGCTCTCCATCGCCAGCAGCTTGCAGAAAAAACATTTCGCGGCCTACGTCCAGACGCCGCAAAAAGATAACTTCTACCGCGTGCAGGTCGGCCCGCTCAAAGACAAAAAGGCCGCTGACGCCGAGAGAAAACGCCTGGAGAGCGAAGGCTTCAAGGCATTCTACGTAAACCGCTGATGTCTTCCCAGGCTTGGCATACCTACCTGCGGCCTCACCGCTCGCCGGAGACTCCCGCCGCCATGCGGCTGATTCTGGCGATTCTCAGCGGCGCCATCCTGTCGTTGTCCTATCGCGGCAGCTTTTCCAGTTTGTATTCTTGGGTGTGCCTGGCGCTTTTGCTGGCTTGTGTTCTGGGCTCGCGGGGCTGGGTCGCCTTTTCCTGCGGATTCCTGCATGGGCTGGTTTTCCCTCTGACTTGTGTGCCGTGGATCGCGGAAACTCTCTCGGTTCACGGAGGCATGTCCATGGCCGCGGGTTGGGGCGTGCTCCTTCTGATTGCTTCGGTGTGGGGCGCGATCGTCGGGCTGTTCGCGCTGGCCGTGCAGAGATTGTCGAAGCGCAGCGTGACCTTGGCGCTCGCTGGCGCTCCCTTCCTCTGGGTTTCGACCGAGGTCGCCCGCGCGTATTTGCCGGAAATCAGTTTTCCCTGGGCCTTGCTGGGCTATCCCGCGGCAGGCAATCCGGCGCTGGTGCAGTTGACGACGCTCACCGGGATTTACGGCGTGTCATTCCTGGTGGCGGCTTTCAACGCGCTGCTGATGTGGAGCGATTTGGCCCGCACGCCCGAAATCATGGAAAGCCATCTCCTAAATCGCTCCCAGGAGGGCACGGCTTCAGCCGTGCCGAAAAGCACGAAAAATTCGGGGGTTTTAACCCCTGAGGTCCGCAGGTTGGCCGCTCCTAGCATTTATGAGAGGGGCTCTAGGCGCCGATGGATAGTAGTCGCCGCTGTAGCGGCCGTATTGTTCCTCGTTGCGTGGATTGGGCCGCGGTTTGTGCCCAAGGCCGAAGCGCATCATGTGGCACGCGTGGTCCAGCCGAATTTCCCGGAAAACCTCGAATATGCAGGCGATTGGTACGCCGATCACAAGGCCGACATGGCAGAACTCGAGCGGCTCAGCCTGCGCCCTTCGCCTGCGGGATATTCGCCCGATCTCCTCATCTGGCCGGAGGTCCCGGCGCCGTTTTCCTTCAGCGATCCACACTTCGGGCCGGTCATCTCGCATCTGGCCCAGGAATTCCATCATCCCGTGGTGGTCGGCATCATCGAGTGGAAACCCGGCACGGAGATCGTGCATGGCGTTCCGCACAGCACTTTCGTTCCCTATAACAGCGCCGCGCTGCTGAACGAATGGGGCCAGCGCACATTTTCCTACGACAAGATGCACCTTGTGCCGTTCGGCGAATATGAGCCCTTTCCGCTCATCCATCAGGTGGTCACCAGCGTCTCCGAGGAAGTGGGCGGCTTCCGGAAAGGGAAGGAGCGCGCGGTTGGCAAATTCTCGAATGGCAATACTTTTTCCGTGTTCATCTGCTATGAAGCGATTTATCCCGGTGAGGTGCGGGAATTTGTGGCGCGCGGCGCGCAGTTGCTCATCAACATCTCGAATGATGGCTGGTTTGGCACATCGCAGGCTGCGGAGCAGCATTTGCGCATGGCGCGCGTGCGCGCGGTGGAAAACCGCCGCTGGCTGTTGCGCGACACCAACAGCGGCATCTCCGCGGCGATCGATCCCTATGGGAACATGGTCCGCGCCATGAAGCGGGACTCGCGGGACGCCGCCGATCTTCCCTACGATTTCCGCACGGACACAACGCTCTATTCGCAGTGGGGCGACTGGTTCGCCTGGATGTGCGTCGGCGTTTCCGTTATTCTGGTTATTCTTACTTTCGGAAAGGCGAAGCGAGCCCGGTTGGCCCAGGGCTTCGCGAAAACAGCATGATACTGGAAGATCTGCAGCATCAGTACGAAGGATTGAAGCAACGCATCTCTCTTGTGCGGAGTTATCTTTGACGCGCCCCAGCAGCGCGCGCGCCTGAAAGCCCTCGAAGCGCGCATCGCCGCGCCCGATTTCTGGAACAATCAGGAAGAAGCGCAAAACGTGCTGCGCCAGCGCAAGCTCGCCGACGATCAAATCAACGCCGACGATAAGCTGGGCAAACTCAACGGCGACATCGAAACGTACATTGAACTTGTCCAGGCGGAAACCAACGCCGCGCAGCGCGAAGAGCTGCTGAATGAGCTGAGCCGCGAATTGACTGCGGCGGACTCGTATATCGGCGAACTCGAAACGCAAACCCTTCTTTCCGGCGAAAACGATCACCTCAACGCCATCATGACCATCAAGCCCGGCGCGGGCGGCACGGAGTCGCAGGACTGGGCTTCCATCCTGCTGCGCATGTATTTGCGCTGGGCGGAAAGAAAAGGCATCAGCGCCAACCTTTTGGACGAAACGCCTGGCGAAGAGGCCGGCATCAAGAACGCTACCATTCAATTCAGCGGGGAGAATGCCTATGGTTTGCTGGCTGGAGAAACCGGCGTGCACCGCCTGGTGCGCATTTCGCCGTTCGATCAGGCAGCGCGGCGCCACACTTCGTTTGCCTCCGTGTTTGTGATCCCGGAAGTGGATGACCGCATCGAAGTCAACATCAAGCCGGAAGACATCAAGCTGGACACGTTCCGCAGCGGTGGCAAGGGCGGACAGAACGTCAATAAGGTGGAGACCGCCGTGCGCATCACGCACATTCCCACTGGCGTTATTGTCGCTTGCCAGATGGAGCGCAGCCAGCACAAGAACCGCGAAATGGCCATGAAGATGTTGCGCTCGAAACTCTATGACTTGGAGATGCAGAAGCGCCGCGACGAAACCGACCGCCTGGACGAATCCAAGCTGGACATCTCCTTTGGCAGCCAGATCCGCTCCTACGTCATGCAACCCTACCGCATGATCAAGGACCACCGCACCAAATTCAGCGTTGGCGACGTGGACCGCGTCCTCGATGGCGACATTGACCCGTTCATCCGCTCCTACCTGATGGCCAAGCGCACCAAGGGCAAGCTCACCGTGGAAGCCGACGACGACCTCGATGCGGCGTGACCGCCCACATAAAAACTCTTTTTTCAGTGAGTCTTGCGTAGTGGCCGATCCCGCCTCGCGGGATCGGTTCTTGGGTTATCTCCGTAAGGGCGCAGCATGCTGCGCCCCAACGCGGAAAACCCGGGAGCACTTGTTTGGTGTGCGGTGAACGCGTAAAACTGAATGCAGAAGCGCGATGAGCGAAGAAGCTCAACATATCGTGCTGAAGGGCGAAAAGGGCGTGCCGGTCAAGGCCTGGGTTCGGGGTGTGCCTCTGGAGGAGCAGGCCAAACAGCAGCTTCTGAATGTGGCGCAACTCCCGTTTGTGTTCAAGTGGGTGGCGGCGATGCCCGATGTGCACTGGGGCATTGGCGCGACGGTTGGCAGCGTGATCCCCACCAAGGGCGCGATCATTCCCGCGGCGGTGGGCGTGGACATCGGCTGCGGCATGATGGCGGTGCAAACCGATCTGAACGCGCGGGATTTGCCGGACAATCTCCACGCTATGCGCACAGCGATCGAAGCCGCCGTGCCGCACGGGCGCACCAGTCATGGCGGGAAAGGCGACGTGGGCGCTTGGCAAGCCATTCCCGAGCGCAACCTGGAAGCGTGGGGCGCCAGCTTGAAGGACCGCTACGAAGAGATTTTGCAGAAGCATCCGAAACTCGATCGCGGAAACCACGCCAATCACCTGGGAACGCTGGGCACGGGGAACCACTTCATCGAGGTGTGCCTGGACGAAGCGGAAATCGTGTGGTTCATGTTGCACAGCGGCTCGCGCGGCGTCGGCAATCGCATGGGCAGCTACTTCATTGAATTGGCGAAGAAGGACATGCAGAAGTTCTATTTGAATTTGCCGGACAAGGATTTGGCGTACTTTCCCGAGCACACCGAGCATTTCGGCGATTACGTGGAAGCCGTGGAATGGGCGCAGGACTTTGCGCGCACCAATCGCGACCTGATGATGCAGCAGATTATTGTTGCGGTGCGCGAATCCGGCGAGGTGCGGCCGTTCACCGCGCACGTGCAGGCCATCAATTGCCACCACAACTATGTGGCGCGCGAGCGGCACTACGGCCAGAACGTCCTGGTAACCCGCAAAGGCGCAGTGCGCGCACAGTTGGGAGACATGGGGATTATTCCTGGCAGCATGGGAGCGCGCTCCTACATCGTGCGTGGCAAAGGCAATCCGGAAAGTTTCATGAGCTGCAGCCACGGAGCGGGGCGCGCGATGTCCCGCGGCGAGGCCAGGCGGCGCTTCACCGTGGAAGATCACCGGCGCATGACGGAAGGCGTGGAGTGCCGCAAGGACGCGGACGTGATTGACGAAACGCCGGCGGCGTACAAGTCCATTGATGCGGTGATGGCGGCGCAGACGGACTTGGTGGAAGTAGTGCACACGCTGCGCCAGGTAGTCTGCGTCAAGGGCTAGCGCGTTTCGTTGGGCTGCGCCTATTCCGAGCAGAGATGCCGGACTCGCCCCGAGTCTCTTGCCCTAACGCTCTGCCACTTCGCATTCTCTATTCCACATGTCTAATTGACGCCGGCGGCATTTATCTCACATCCATGGCCGTAAATATTGACTTGACGTCCGGGTCACACACCCCGTATAAATCCGCTAATCGTCCTTCGCTCCACGATTAAGACTCCTCTCTACGCCGATTCCGACCGGCTCGCCCTGAGCCCAACTGGGTGGCCCGTGGAGCTGGATGGGGATGCGTGTGCACTTCCATCAAGCGGGTATAAATGTATATGTCCAGATCTTTCCGTCGATAAAGGAAAGAAGGAGGTATTTTCCTCATGCACACTCGTTGGCAAATTACATTTCTTTCCCTCGGAGTTCTGCTGATTGCAGCGGTGCTGATCGTGGGAATTTGTTATTTAAATTCCGTGCGTTACCCCGATTCACTTTCCACGGCTGACGCGACCGCTGGGCCTGCGGATCCTTGCACTGATATAGAAAAGTATTTACCCATGCAAGGACAAGAACTTCATGGACTGGCACGACAAGCTAATGAACTGCCACGACAAATTTATGAACTTGGGACTGCCGATCACATTCGCACCGAGGGCGACGCGAATGTATTCGTGCAAGCCTGGGTGAATGCGTTGCTGAATCCTTGGGACCCACGGCAAAAGAGTCCTCGTCTCCCGCAATTTGAAGAAGCGCTAGCGCGGGCCGAGTATGCCGCCGTGCGCGATCCCCAAAAGATGATTCCAGAATCGCAAGTTCGCAATACCTTCAATCATCTTGTCGAAGAATGGGGAATGCCAAGGTCGGTGCAGGTTTCTGCCGCCGAGTTTCACCAATACCGTATAAGCGTTTGCCGGACATGTCCCGGATTCATTGAACGACAAGCTGGCCAATTAACCTCAGGGAGATGCAGACCTACCGAGGCGCTATATCTGGTCAAGACAGTAATTGGCTTCGGAGGTGCAACGGTATACCTTCGAGATCATGCGCGGCAGTGCCGTTTTCCTTGGAACCTCTTGCTGTATCTCAAACTCTGGCATCCTACAGCGACGGCGAGGGCGGAAGAGTTGCGAATAGCAAAGTATAGTGCCTTGCTGCGCTCCTACTTTCAGCAGCATCCAGACGCTGCTACTTTCGACCATATCGTGACCGAAGTGTTTACCCAACTGGGAATTCCAACGCAGTAGAAAAGGAGAAATCGAATCATGCGAAAAGTTTTGTGCGTATTCGCGGGAAGGGCAATCCGGAAAGCTTCATGAGCTGCAGCCACGGCGCGGGGCGCGCGATGTCCCGCGGAGAAGCCAAGCGGCGCTTCACCGTGGAAGATCACCGGCGCATGACGGAAGGCGTGGAGTGTCGCAAGGACGCCGACGTGATCGACGAAACGCCCGCCGCGTACAAGTCCATCGATGCCGTGATGGCGGCGCAGACGGACCTGGTGGAAGTGGTTCACACGCTGCGGCAAGTGGTGTGCGTGAAGGGATAGCGCATTTGGATAGGCGCACGCAGGAGGAGGAAAAAGGCTTCGACCCGCGAAAAGTCAAAACCCGCACCCTTACAAAGCAAAGGGTGCGGCACCCAGGGTTACATCCGCTGCCAACAAAGGGTCGTGCGCGAATGATATACTCGCCCGGTGCTCCCTGAAGGAAGAGAATTCTCTGCTCCACCCGCCAGTGTCAATCAACAGAGATGGAGTTCATCGTCGCATCTCCGTTACTTTTCCATTCCAGCTTGAAGATTCATTCCTTTCTTTTAATAACCAGATTAGCTTGTATACCTATAATGCCTTTCGATGAAGCCTATTGTTCTGGTGTACTTCTCTTTGGCGCAGCTCGGTGCCAAACACCTCATCTCGTCGAGGACTGGCAGTAATGGGCTTGAACGATTCGACATCCCATTCTGGAAGCGATAAGCCATTACATTCTCCGATGGCATCTTCCTTAAAGGGATGTTCTTGTCAGAAACAAAGTCAGCACGAATAGGGTGAAACTCATCCTGCAAAAACTTCAGGGTGGCCGAAGGAGTCAGTAGAAGTCCGATCCAATTCTGATCCTCGCAATATTGATGCGCTTCAAGGAAAGACGGGCCAAGGATTATCGGCGGAGAAGTTGAAGTGAAGGCGGTTCCAACGCTTATTGCCCCTCTCACGGGCAATCGGATTTCGACAGACTTCGTGATGAGTCTTGTACATAGAAGACTGAACCATCCGTAAGAAGGCAATGGACTATCGCCGCCAAGGTCGGGTGCAAAAATCGCAATCGTATCAGAGAAGACCATGCACTCCACCTGTCCGTGTTCTATCACATTCTGATCATCCAACGTTCGTAGAAGATCATCAAGCTGCCCCGTCAACATCGCCCGTGGAAATTCCTGGTCCGTCTGTCGAATCAGATTTTTGAAACCCAGAATGTCAAAAACCCCAACAAAGGCATCTCTTCGATTCCACTTGATCATCGGACCTATCCTCTGCTCGCCGACACCGAATACGCCCTTGAAATTGCCGTCTCGCGCCAAAATGGGGTGTATTCTTGCTCCAGCTCATGTTAGCGCGATTCAGGGCCCCATCCGCACTCCGTTACCGCCACTTCGGGAAGAAGGGTGTCGGGAAGACCAGGGAAAACCAGGGACGCTCATGACGTATTCCTTCATTCATGGCTTGATACTCCCTGGATTGGACGAATCGAGCGGCACCCCGGACGGCCAGTACATCCCCAAAAATCTCCGCGCCTTCCGTGGACACGTCGCATCTCGCGTCCGCATTTGTCACAATACAGTTTGCCTGAAAGGAAAACGGTGTCAGGAACCTTTTCTCGGGCGTCCGGGGTTCCGCATCGTAATATTCAATCCGAATTTCCCGATGGCGAACTAGCCCTGCGCGATGACTCCACACCCGCGCAAGCACCCGAAGATGTCCAGCAGCAGCTTTTCGCGCGGGCCGCCAAGCACTACTGAACATTGAATAATATAGTGACATCTCTAGATTCTTGTGCTATGTTCAGTGCATGGGAAACCCAAAAGGTGTTCGACGAGACTTCGAGAAACTGGAACAGCGCCGCTTGCTGGCCGCGAGT
>Ga0326727_10000914_pt1 | contig 115341 bp, 119 predicted proteins | sample MB2enrmetagenome_FD_207643 | JGI IMG/M metagenome (GOLD analysis project Ga0326727, IMG submission 207643) | Lab enriched peat soil microbial communities from McLean, Ithaca, NY, United States - MB29MY | ecosystem: Environmental > Terrestrial > Soil > Wetlands > Peat | place: USA: New York... | reverse complement strand
CTGCCTGCGAACCGCCGCCAAACGGAGAAGTAAATAAATCTCCCTCGCGGCTTGCTCCTTGTCAGGCTGTGGAGTCATACCTCCTCAGAATACGCCGGTGGGGAGAGGGCGAATCCATTCGATATTTCATGACCCAGTAGTACTAGGGGCCTTGGCGGGCTGAAGCCCGCCCCACCACAGGATCAAGGCGTGTTGGGTGCGGCGGGCTCTTAGCCCAATGCTGTTCACTTAACGGGCATCTCGGTGAGCGTTCGTGGGGCGGACTTCAGTCCGCCTACCACAGGTTTTACATCCCTTGCGGAAGACGGGCTGTAGACGGTCTGAAGCCCGCTACAGACAAAAGCCTGCCCCACCGGCCAGCAATCGAGTCTTCCCAGGTCTGTTGGCACTAAGTGGACAGTGTTGGGCTGACTCCCGCCCTTTCAAGGGCGAGCCCTTAGTTTACTTCCCGAAGCGGCGGAAAAACTTCAGCTTCTGCACGTCGGGCCAGAATTCCGACATCAGGTTACCCACGGCGCCGCCCATCAGACTGGTCCAGATCCGGCTCACCATTACCGTGCCGTTCCTGCTGGCGGCCGGGTAATAGAGGTTGGACGCCGCGATTCCCATCGCCGTGCCACCGATGTTCGATGCGTTGAAGGCTTGCCGGCCGGAATCCTGACGGGCGATTACCAGTTGGCCGATGGAGTAGAGAACGCGCGGGAGAAACTTGGATTGCGGGCCCTTGCGGAAATAACGCGGGTCCTGGTGCAGCAAAATGGCTAGCACTCCCGCGCTGAAGTAATTCTGCGTGGCGAAATCGAGTTGCGCCGCGCCCGCACGCCTGCCGTAATTGGCCCAGCCCTCGCCATATTTGGGAGTCTGATTTCCGGCCTGGGATTCGGCGGCGGTCAGGAACGCGGCGGCCAGGTTGAAGGGGTCCATCGTCTCTTTTTCCGCCAGAAGCCACTTCTCCTTAGGCGTGAGAGGAGCTACCGCGCGGGTCGTATCGCGAACCGTCTGGTAATCCGGCATCACCCCCATGATGCGATCTTCGTTGAAAACCGAGGACGCGGGCATCGAAGGGCCGAGAACAATGGCCGTCTCAGAGTCCGGCAGGAGGCCCCCTAGTGCGCACGCAGCAGATGTGGAATCGCTAGCGTATTCAATCACTTGGGAGCTTGCGGGGAGGCAGAAAAGCACCGTTGCGGCCAGCAGGAACCAACCTCCCGGGCAACCCACGACGTGGGGACAGCGACTCATGTTGGTTTAACGACGCCGGCCCGGCGCGGACGGTTACCCCAAGCGCTATGGCCCTAGAGAGCTATCCTATTCCGGGGATTGCGGAACATTTGGCGCCGGCGCCGCGTATGGTGGACTGAAGGAGCACCGATGTTAGCCAGAGGTTGGCCCCTCGTGTTGGGGCTTTTATGCCTGACCGGTTGCGTGGTCGAGGTCCACAGCGGACCGACCCGCCATGACTTCCGCGAGTTCGAGCGGAAAGGCGTGGAGCGTCTGCGCCTGGATCTTCACATGGGTGCGGGCGAGGTAAGAGTGCGCGGCGGAGCGTCGCAGTTAGCGCGCGCCGACTTCACTTACAACGTGGATTCGTGGAAGCCCGAAGTCACTTATCACACCCTCGGCGGCACCAGCGATCTCACTATCGAGCAGCCCAACGGCAGCCACGCCCACATTGGCGACACCACTTACAAATGGGACATCCAGGCAGCCAACGACGTGCCTCTGGAGCTGATCGCTCACCTGGGAGCCGGCGAAGCGCGCATGGATCTGAGCAAACTGACGTTGCGCCGCGTGGAGGTGGAGATGGGCGTCGGCGAATTGAACATGGATCTGCGCGGCACTCCCAAGCACGATTATGACGTGCACATCCACGGCGGAGTGGGCGAAGCCACGGTTCACCTGCCCCGCGATGCCGGCATCTACGCGTCGGGCAGCGGAGGCATCGGCGAAATCCACACCGAGGGACTGCGCAAACAGGGCGACCACTGGGTAAACGATGCTTACGATGAAGCCAAAATTCGTATCCACGTAGACGTTGAGGGTGGCATCGGCCAGATCAACCTGGTGGTCGATTGATGGCGGAATCCTCCAGCAGTTTGACCAGAGCGGCCAACGTGTCGCTGACCGGGGTGGCAATCCCAAGAGCGGCGCCGCGGCGCGCCACGTAGCCGTTGAGCGAATCGATTTCCGTGGGCTTGCCCCGGGCAATATCCTGCGCGGTGGAAGAAGTCGCGGCGCTCATCTTTTCGGCCAATCGATACACCGCTTCCAGCATGGCGGACTGAGACAGAGGCACTCCTTCGGCGCAAGCCACCGCCACGGTCTCGGCGACGGCGCGATCCATGAGAGAGCGCACTGGCGCAGATTGAATCATGCGGCCGTATTGCGCCCGCGTGAGCGCCGAGATGGCGTTGTAGGCGCAATTCAGGGTCATCTTGGTCCACAGTTCGGTTTCGATGGCATCCGAGAGGCGGCAAGGGATTTCGGCGCGCTCGAACATGGCGGCGAGGGGTTCCAGATGGAGCTCGCGCGGCCATCCCGCGCGGTGCCCCATCACCAGGTCGCCGCGCCCGCTGTGGATTACGCGCCCGGGCGCGGTCATTTCGACAGCTACGTACACCGCCACCGGGATGGCGCGCCGACCGATCGCCGCGTGGATGCGGTCGACGTTATCGACGCCATTTTGGAAGCTCAGGATGGCGGCGTGCGGCGCCAGGAACGGCCGCAGTTCGAGGGCCGCGGTCTCGGTGCTTACAGCCTTCACGCAGAAGAGGATCGCGCCGGCATGGCGCACGCCCTCCTCGATGCTGGTAGTGGCCGCGATGGGGATGCGTTCATTGACGCGCACGCCGTCGATCCGCAGGCCGTCGCGCGCGATGACTTCCATATGCGGCGTACTGCCGATCAATGTGACGCGCACGCCGGAGCGCGCCAGCATTCCTCCGAAGTAGCACCCCACGGCGCCCGCACCTACCACGGCGATGGAGGGCCACTGATTCGCTTGCATGCGCAATCATCATACCGCGGGAGCCGAGGCATCGATCGGCCACCGCGTGCTGGAAGCGCTCAGGCTCCAGTGGCGGCAGACTGTCCGCCCCTTGGCTGATAGAGGTACTTCTGGAAGCCGGAGAAAATGGCGCCGATCTCTTCCGGCCGACCCAGATCGGCGACGGCGTCGGCGATAGCGTTGTTGTATTTGAGCTTGAGCAGCGGCGACAGCTTCTCGCGATCCAGTTCCTCAACGCCGACCTTGACGTATTGGGCGAGCACGAAGCCGAGGAAGACCTGTTGCTTGGTATTGAAGTGGGCGCCGATCTCTATTCTCGCGCGCACCGCTCTTTCCTCGCGGGTGAGAGGCGGCAGAGCGCAGGCGACGTGCGCGAGCACGTCGAACAGGTCGCTGTTCTCGGCATCGATGATCTTCTGCAACCCGGCCAACTGTTCCCGGCCGAAGCCTTTATCCGCCAGCCCCTGCAGCAGCCGGGCGCGCGTATCGAGTACCCATCCCGCCTTCCCCGCTGCGATGCTACTCATCTCCGCTATCCTGTTCCCCGATCCACTCCATTAGCTTCCCTTGCAGTTCGTCTTTACTCGGCAGATAGAGCTGATATTCGCGCGCGTGAATGTTGGCGTCTTTGGGCAACGTAATTTCCACCAGCGCCTTGTTCCTCTGCCGGCAGAGCAGGATGCCGATGGTCGGATTTTCCTCGGCGGTCTTCACGAAGCGATCGAAATAGTCCACGTACATCTGCATCTGCCCCAAATCCTGGTGCGAGATCTTGCCGATTTTCAGATCGAGCAGGACATAGCAGCGCAGAAGGCGATTGTAGAAAACCAGATCCACGAAGAAGTGGTCCTCCTCGAACGTGAACCGCTTCTGGCGCGCTTCGAAGAGGAAGCCTTTGCCCATTTCCAGGAGGAAGTGCTCGATCTGGCTAATGATGGCTGATTCCAGATCGGTCTCGGAGTAGCGGCTGCGCTCGTCCAGTCCAAGGAATTCCAGGACTAGCGGTTCCTTGAGCACATCGAACGGTTTCGCGACGATTTGGCCTTCCTTTGCGAGCTTGCGAATGCCCTCCTTGTCACGGCTCAGGGCCAGCCGCTCGTATAGGCCGGAATTGAACTGGCGTTTTAGTTCGCGGAGTGTCCAGTTCTGGTTGGTTGCCTCGATTTCATAGAAGCTCCGCTCGTCTGGGTTCTTGACGGCAAGGAGGAAGACGTAGTGAGACCAACTCAACGTGAATGGGCGGGGCGACAGGGAGGGCTGTTGAATTTGCCAGACACTGTCTGGCCAATTCGGTCCTGGTTCTGTAAATAGAAGAGTCGCATCAACTTAAGGTTGGTGCGGAAAACCCCCTTGCCGAATTCAGCCGTCAACCGGTGAGCCAACGCCTGGACGATTTCCGCCCCATAGACGGCCCGGTCTTTGCCGCGTAGTTCCTCTTGGACCATCCGCCTGCCGATTTCGAAGTTCGTATGGACTTGGACCAAGTCCACTCCGCGGGCCACCGTCGCGTGCGCCCCGGCGATCAATTCCCGGATTCCGGTGAGAAACTCGGGCTTGACTCTCACAGCAGCCCCCGAATGGTCTCCAGCCCCGAAGCACTCTCGGCGTCCAGCGCGGCGATTTCGTCCAGGATCTCCCGCGGACTCCGGTACGTCACCACCTCGCCGCCATTCGGATTCTTCACAGATAAATCGAACGTCACCGAATCGATACTCTTCGCTTGTTCAAACATATGGGGCGGTGAAACTCTATTAGACCGCAACTGGCGGGGAGGCGATCGTTCGGCGGTCCGCCGCAGTAACTGTCCGGCCGGAAAGTTCGATTGCGTTTACTTCCGCCCTTCGAGTGCCAGAGCGACGCCGCAGCCGATCAAAACGGTCCCGGTGCCGCAGTCGAGCGCCCGCACCACGGAGCGGCGCGTAAGCCAGGAGCGGAGAGGACGCACGGCAATGGTCAGCGCCGTAAGCCAGGCCACGCCTTCGACTACGTGAATACACGCAAACAGGAGGCAATAGCCTAACACGCTGCCGCCTCGTGGGATGAACTGCGGCAGCAAAGTAACGTAGAAGACGCCAACCTTGGGATTCAGAAGGTTGGTCAGCAGTCCGCGCGCCAGCCAGCTATGTGCGCCCCGGCCTTCGGCTGTCCCTATCTTGAAGGTATGTTCTCGCCTCCACATCTGGATGCCCAGATAGACCAGATAACACGCGCCCGCGACGCGAAGCGCATTGTAAGCCAGAGCGGAAACCGCCATCAGAGCGGTTAGCCCGAGCGCCGTGGCTGTCCCCCAGATCAAAAGCCCCATGCAAATTCCGGCCAGGGCCAACCGAGCTTGCGACGTGCCCTCGACTGCCGCGGTCCTAAGGACCAGGGCGGTATCGAGGCCGGGAGTGAGGGTAAGCAGGCCCGCGGCAATCGCGAATGCGAATACCGCGCCGAAGTCGATCATCTCTACAGCTTAGTACACGATTTCGCAAATACGGTCGCGTATTTTGCACCCCCACCAGGGCGAACGCTCCCTCACGGTCGCGGCTCGGTGTGCAGCCCCGTTTAGAGCCGCGACCGTCAGGGAGCGTTAGGGCAATAATACATTGGCGTATTTCTGAAATGACCGATTTAGCAGTCCTTTCACTCGCACCGATTGTTGCGAACGGGGTTCGCTCCGAGTTCGACACCCGGAGCAAACCCGATGCAGCGCGTCTTCATCCCGAAGCCCGAAATCTCGTTATCTTCCACCACGATGCCGCGCGCCGGCTCGCGCCACAAAAACCCGCGGCCCAGATAGATGCCGCTCTGCAACGCGTCGGGCTCGTCCTTGGGGTGGTAGCAGCCCGATTTCTCGGTCTCCTCATTACAGTGCGCCAGGTTCAGGTTCAACAGCCGATTGTGCGCGATGGTGTGGCCCGTGCCGAAGGCATAAATACCGGTGAATTTCACGCCATCGAGCAGGTTGCCCATTACGCGAATGCGGTTCGACCGCGTATGCGGATTGCTGTCGTTGAACAGAATACCGACGTTTCCAAACGGGTACAGGCCGACGTCGGGCCGGTTGACGCAGGAATTCTCCACCACTTCGCCATCGTGGAAGCCATCCAGGTCGATGCATTTGCCGTCGACCTCGGTGAAGCGGTTGCGTGCGTAGCTGCTATGGTCCACGTCGCCAGCGGTGTCGAGGGCTGCCGGGTACGCCTGGTCCTCGAGGTCCACCAGCTCGGCCGGATACCCGATGCGCGTGCCTTGGTTGTCTTCCACGCGTACGTTGGTGGCGTGGCCCACCTGGATGGCGTCGCGCGCCAGATCCTCGAACCGGTTGAAAGCGATCCAGCCGTCCTGGTTGCGCGGCGACGTGAACAGCGAGTGCGTCCAGACGCCGTTGCCGCGAATGTTGCGGAACTGCGAATACCTGACGCGGAAATCGCGCGTGCCTTCTTCGAGCAGGATACCGCCGGTCGCATTATTGCGGCCGCGGCTATCGCGCGAGCCGCTGTCGGCCACCTCCACATGTTCTATGCGGACGTCTCGCGATCGGCTCACTAGCACCGCGAACCCCGCGATGTTACGGAAATGCATGTCGAAGATGCGCAGATTGCTCGCGCCGGTGGCCAGGACGCCATTGCCGCGCGTGAATTGCGAAAAGGGCTTATCGGAAGGCGGCAAGCCGGTGCGGCGCTCGAGTTGGCCGCGGTTGCCGTCAAGCGTGAACCCGCGGAGCGTAACGCCCGCGCCGTAGACTACCACCAGCGCGCGGCCATCGAAATCGGCCGCGGCGCGCAGTACCGTGCCGGAAGCCGCTCCGCGCAGTTCCGTGCCGTTGGCCACGAGCAGCTCGCGGTGCAATTCGAAGGTACCGGCCGGCAGTTGGACCACGCGCGGACCGGGCGCCGGCAAGCTGAGCAGCACGGCCAGCGCAGCTGTTGCCGCAACCATGGCTGCTATCGCGAGAAGCTTCACGCCACCTCGATGGTCATCGGCGGGAAGTCGCGCTTGCCTATGGCGAGGCATAGCAGGTGAGCGCCCGGGCCGACGCCTTCGGGCATCCGGAAGTTAAATTCGAAGCGCCGGAGATTGGGGTCGGTGCAAAAGGAATCCGTCTCGCGCACCGCCAGTCCATCCACCGTGGCGTGGAACAATGCGGCGTTGGGGACCTCCATCATGGTCACCTTGACGCAGCCGGATTCGGTCCGGCGATCGAGCATCAGGTTCACGCCGTCGGTGACGGTTTCGAGCCGCGCCACCGGCGGTCCGGGCGGAATGATCCGCACCCAGGCGGGCGGGCAAATAGGCCGGCCGAGCCAAGCCATCTCCACCGGGACGATGCCCGTGCGGGTCCCTTCCGGCAGGCGCACGTTCACCTGCCGGACGCCATCGTTCGCGGGAACTCCGATGTATTCGCAACGGGCGGGACGGCCATCCACGGTGACCGTCAGATGATTGAGGCCGCACTCATCGGACAGGCCGTTGACCCACAGAGAGAGCGCCGCCAACGGTCCGCTGGCCGGCGCCACCGATTCGCCGGTGTGCGCGTTGCAGAGGCTGCGCACGAGCGCGGTGCGCTCCGGCCGGCGCTCCGCGAGTGAGCGCACCCACCCGGCGGGGCGTTTGCGGCAGGTGAGCCACATGTATTGCGTGTGAATCATTTCGAGGGCCAGCAACTGAAAATCGTTATCGAGGGCGAATTGCGCGATTTGCTCGGGGGCGATGCGCACACCGGCCCAGGTGTCGTACTTTTTGGCGGTGGGCGGCAGGCCGTTGACCTGGCAGCGCAGGATGCCGCCGGTTTTGAGCACGCGGCGCGCTTCGCGCAGGTAATTGAAGACCACTTCGCCGCTGGGGATGTGCTGGAAGACTGCGTAGGAGTAGACGAAGTCGAACTTTTCATCGGGAAACAGCTTGAGGTCGGACCCGGAGCTATGGTGCGGAAAGGCGTTGGGCGTGTTGCGCAGGCGTTCGCGCGCGAGCTCGATCATGGCGTCGGACACATCCACACCGTGGATTTCTTTAAAGTGGCGGCTGAGCGGGCGCATCAGACGGCCGGGCCCGCAGCCGATTTCGAGCGCGGCGCCGCGGCCCGCGAAGCGCGCCAGATCCATTTCCAGGCCCCTTACGACGTCCGCGCCGGTGGAGAAGAACTCGGCTTCTTCCTGTTCGCGGCGGCCGAATGCCACGTAGTAATTGGCGTCTTCGCCGGCGCGCTCATTCCAATCGGCGCGCATGCGTTCGAGTACGTTAGGATCGTCCATCGTGCAGTTGTTATTCTAACGTTTATGCCCATCGCGTTTCGTCATGTGACGTCGGAGCCGCTGCGTAATTTCGACGCCGAGGCGCCGGATGGCGTGGTCATCGGAGTGATCGGAGAGAACGGCGCGGGGAAAGGACGGTTGCTGCGCCTGGCTGCCGGCCTCGAACTGCCGGCCTCGGGCGAGGTGGAGCGTTCGGGCGCCGAACCGGTGGTGCTGTTCGGCGAGGCGCTCGCCAGCCAGGACGCGCTCGAACGGGCGAAGGCGGCGCTGGCCTTCGAAGGGCTGAGGCGGGCGGGCAAGACGGTCTTCCTGATCTCTCACGAGGAGGGACTGCTGCGCCGGTTGGCCGACGAAGTCTGGTGGCTGGACAAGGGCCGCCTGGCCGGCCGCGGCGATCCCGAAGAAGTGTTGACGGCTTACCGCAAACACATCGCCGAGCGGCTGCGCGCCTGGGGCGAAACGGCGCCCATGCCACTCGCTCCGCGCTGGCGGCGAGGCGACGGGCGCGCCGAGATTCTGAGCGTGGAGACCATTGGCGAGAACGGCGCACCGACGGTGGTGTGGCGCTCGGGCGAACTGGCAGTGGTGAAAGTGCGGGTGCGCTTTCGGGGCGCGGTGGCCGACCCGGTGATCGGCACCATGATCCGCACGCGCATCGGGCTGAACGTGTACGGCACCAATACGGAACTGGAGAGGTTGAAGCTGGGACCGTGCGCGGCGGGCGACATCCGCGAACTGACCTTCGCATTTCGCTGCGAACTGTGCCCTGGGCAGTACAGCTTGACGGTGGCGTCGCACGATCCGGACGGCGTCTGGCACGACTGGCTCGAGGACGCCGTGTCGTTCGCGGTGAGCGGCGATCGGTATACCGCGGGAGTGGCGAATTTGCGGGCGACGGTGAGGGTGACGCTGGGGTAGAAAAGCAATTATTGGCCGCCGATGAACGCAATGCGGTGAAGCCGCAACCAAACGAATATTCACCACAGAGGCGCAGAGACGCGGAGAAAAGCAAAAGCAAAATCAAACCAGAGAGCGCGGAGGTGGCGGAGGTCGCTGAGGGGTAAAACGCCGGGTGTCCGGAGCCGCAACCAAAAGAATTTTCACCACAGAGACACAGAGACACGGAGGAATACAAAGTCAAAATCGGAGGGCACAGAGGTGGCAGAGGACACGGAGGGGTATAGGCCCGGGGTATCAGCGTCTCAGTGGCTCGGTTCGCGAGAATCGTCGCACGCAAAGATTCTGGCCGTTAGGAGTGCAGAGACACGGAGGGGCATAGGCCCAGGGTATCAGCGCCTCAGTGGTCTCGGTTCGCGAGAATCGTCGCGGCTTGCGAAGATTCTGGCCGGTAGCATTACAGAGACATAAGCAAAGTTGAAACCGGAGAGTGCTGAGGTGGTGGAGTTCGCTGAGGGTTTAAAAACCCCGGGTGTCAGCGTCGAGGAAGTTTTGGTTCGGTAAGACACCGCGGCGCGCGAAGATTCTGCGCGTTAGCATTGCAGATGAACAGGGATAAGGCTTATTTCTTATCGGCGTTCATCTGCGTTCATCGGCGGCTAATAGTGCTTTGCCCTACGCCTTCGGATCCAGTATGAACGTGGGCACAATTCCGGCCGCGGTGGAGAAGCCGCTCTTGCCGCTGGATACCCAACTCGAACAGCCTTGGACCTTGCCCAAATACGCGTGCGGGTGGACGTCCACCTGCATTTCGCGGAATTCCAGTTGGCCGAACGCCATCAGCGGAAATACCGAGCGCACCGGTTGCACGCGCTCCTGTACTACATAAGGAGAGCGCATGGCCTGCTTGAGCGCGCGGTCCCAGGCGCCGGCGTCCATTTCCCAACCGAAATAGGTGTGCAGGTCGCTGTAGTCGTCATTGGGCTTCAGGGTCAGGCGTTCGCGATTCTGCACGATGAACTCGGGCAGATCCACGGTCTTGTCGTCGTAGGTGGTCTTGGTAGCCGTCACCAGACGGGTCCACGGCACATGGTCGCGAATGGCTTTGCGTTCGGTCGCCGGGAACCGCGCGGTCAGGGTTTCATCGGTAAGCAAGCCGAACATGGCCTTCTTGTGGGCCAATTCCGAGCGGAAGCTATTGACAATGCAGACCGCACGGTCGCGATAGGCCTTCACCAGCGGATGGCTCAGGTCGAAGCGCAGTAGGAACTCCTGCACGCCCAGCCGGCGGTACACCAGATCGATTTCGAACGAACCCTTGCGCAATATGCGGTTGCGATATTCCAGTTGCTCCGGGGAGACGATTTCCACGGCGTAACCCTCGTCGCGGAAAAAATCGCGGTAGAACTGAAATTCGCTCTGGCCGGAGTGGTATGTGGAGCGGAACTCCACGATGGCGATGTTGGGCTTCTTGGAGGCGCCGCCGAACTGCTTGTAGGATTTGAGCAGCGCCTGCAACAGGTGCTTGCGGCTGCCGGCGCGCGTCAGGGTATACTTCTTGCGGAATTCCTTTACCGGGGGCGCGTCGTAGAAATAATCCGCCAGGGCATCGGCATAACCCGCGCCGGTGGGCGAATCGGCGTTGTATTGCACAAAATGGAGGTGCCCGTTCACCATGTGCGAATCCAGCCGCGCGGCCACTTCCAAAGCCTGATAGCCGGGGTCGATGGCCGCCAGCATTTTTTCGGCCGGCAACAGGTCGAGGCGCGCCAGCAGGGCGGGAGTGTCCATCACCATCTGCTGAATCCGATCGATCGCCCCGATCAGCGATTCGCCGGTCTTGACCAGGTTCTCGTATTGGCGGCGGGAGACGAAATTGGGCCGCAGGAAGGGACAGATCAAACGACCGCCGGCGGACAGATTGCCGCTCTCCATGCGCTGGTGGAGCGCTTCTGCCCACGCGAGATCGCTAAAGGGCCCAGCTTCCAACAGTTTGTTGTATTTGACGACTGCCTCGTCCAACTGGGACATTCTGACTTGAATACCTTACGCTATACCTTGAGTATCCCACAGAAGTCCGAAAAGCGATAGATTCCGGCGTGGAGCAATTATTCTAAACTGTTCATTATAAAATAGTTAACTGTTACAATTAGATGTCACACAACTTAGCCCGGCAACCACGATGGGGGTTCTGCAGAGCGAAATGTGAGACCGGGCGCGCTCCCGGCGACCGTGTTTAGCGCTTCTTTTCCTCCGCCAGTTTGACGCGCGCCGCGTCCAACTTGCTGCTCACCTTGCTCACTTCATCCGGATCCGTTTCGGCCGACGACTGTTCTTTGAAGCCCTTCATGGAAGCGTTCCACTGAGCGATGGCTTCCTGGGTCTTGCCGAGTTTCATGTACACATCGCCCAGATGGTCGTGCACCGTCGGGTCCTGGCCGGTGAGATCGACGGCCTTTACCAGGATTCGCTCGGCATCCGCGAGTTTGCCCTGGCGGAAATAAACCCAGCCCAGACTGTCCAGGTAGGCGCCGGAATTCGGCTTCAGGTCGACTGCCCTCTGGATCATCTTGTAGGCTTCATCCAGCTTCATGTTGCGGTCCGCCAGCATGTACCCCAGATAGTTCAACGTTTCGTCATGGTCGGGGTTCAGGGCCAGAGCCTTGCGGAAAGACTCCTCGGAAGCGTCGTATTTCTTCTGCCGCTCGAGCAGCGCGCCACGCATGAAGAATACGTCCGCTTTCTCGTCATCGGAGGTGGAAAGCTTCTCGGCTTCGTCCACGACCTTCGCGGCTTCGTCGAACCGCTTGCCCTGTTCGTAAACCTGCGCCAAGTCGAGCAAGGTCTCGCGGTCGCGCGGACCGTTCAGCAAACCGCGCAGTTCCTTGACGGCGTCGTCAACCTTGCCCATGTCTGCGAGCACGTTGGCGTGTTCCTGCTGGATCACGTATTCGTCCGGAAATTTCTTGAGAGCCGCGTCGGCTTCGCGCATGGCGCTGGGAAGGTCCTTGGCGTAGGTCCGATAGGTCTCGATGATGTGCGCTTCAATGGCCGGGCCAGTGTCTTTGAGCACGCTCATCTGCTTCGCCGCTTCGATCGCCTCCGGATAGTGCTTCGCCTGGACGTTGAGGTTCCAAAGCTCTTCGTACCACCCGGCGCGCGTCTTTTGGTCTTCCTTGGAGTAGACCTTCTTGGCGGTATCGTCCAGCAGGCTCTTGAGCGCCGCAATGGCCTCGTCGTGCTTGGCCTCCAACTCGAACATCCGAACCTCGGCCAGCCGCGGATCCTCGTCGCCGGGATCGATTTTCTTGGCCTTGTCGATGGCTTCATGAGCCTTGGCGTAGTCGTGCTTGGCGCCGTAAATATCGGCCATTCGCAACGGGTAGGCTATTTCCTTGGGATTGTGCGCGGCAAGGTCACCGTAGATCTGGAGGGCTTCGTCGTACTGCTCGGAGAAGAATAAGTCGTCGGCCAGGCTGCGAGCCAGCCGATCGTTGTCCGGCTGCATTTCCAGCGCTCTTTTCAAAGCCTCGGCGGCGTCCTTATAATCCTTCTGATTTTCGTAAGCCTGGGCCAGGAACATGAGGGAGCGCGGGTTGGGATTCTTTTCGGAGGCGGCTTTGAGTTTCTCGATAGCCTTGCCGGTGTCGCCGTTGTTTGCATAGACCAGGGCCAACCCGGTGAGCGCCTCCTCGTTGTCCGGTTCGATGGCCAGGGCCGTGCTGTACGCCTTCTCGGAATCGCTGGAGTCGTTGGTTCCGGCATAGAGCTGGCCCAGCATCACCCAGCTCTCCACGTCTTTGGGATCCTTCTCGGTGACCTTCTGGAACTCCTGCATGGCCATGCGCAGCGCGCGTTCGTCGATGGGACCCTGGGCGCCTTTTCTGATCTGGTTAAAATACACCCGGCCCAGCATGCGGTGTGCATTCACGTTGTCGGGGTCCTGCTTCAGCGCGTCTTGCGCCAGCGCCACGGCATCGGCGGGCTTGTTGAGGGCCAGGTACAGTTCGGTCAGCTCTTCGAAGGTGGCACTGGCCTTGGGGTCGGCTTTGAGGGCGTCCTTATAATACTGAACGGCCTTGAGCGCCTCATCCTGATTGCCCTCCGCCTGCCACATCAAAACGTACAGCCGCCCCATGGCGAAGTTGTAGTACGCAGCCGCGCGGTTGTCGTCCGCCGCTGCCGCGAGGCTCTGCTTCGAAGGGGGCGGGGTCTGCGCGAACGAGACCGTTACGAGTGCGCCTACAAGGGCGAACGCTTTGGCTGAGCGAATCATCGATTCCGGCTTTCCTTCTTTCGACCGCTTGGAGTGCACAGCGGGCCGAAGATTACTCTTATATTGTATAACGGGGTTTCAAGGCAAGTGTCCGAGCAACCCATACCGTGACTCATCCCGATCCCATCGCCTCCCCGCCCCTTATCGTTGCAGACGCGGCGGAACTCCCACTGGTTGCAGTGGCCGGCCCCACCGGCTCCGGAAAAAGCGACCTGGCGCTGGCCATCGCACAACAGTTCGACGGCGAAATTGTCAACTGCGACTCACTGCAAGTCTACCGCCATTTCGATATCGGCACCGCCAAGCTGCCGCCTGACGAGCGGCGCGGGATTCCACACCACCTCATCGATATCCTCGACCCCGACGAGATTTTCACCGCCGGCGAATATGCCCGCCTGGCCCGCGAAACCATTCATGCCATTTCACAGCGCGGACGGCTGCCCATCCTGGCGGGCGGGACCGGTTTCTACCTCCGTGCTTTATTAGACGGTCTGTTCGAAGGTCCGTCCCGCGACCAATCGCTGCGCGACCGCCTGGCCCGCCGGGAGGAGCGGCGCGCCGGCTCGCTGCACCGCCTGCTTACACGATTCGATTCGGCCACTGCGCGAAAGATTCATCCTCACGATGTGCCCAAGGTCACCCGGGCGCTCGAAGTCTGCCTGCTCACGCGCCGTCCGGTGAGCGAGTTGTTCCGCCAGGGACGCGACGCGCTCGGCGGCTACCGGACCTTGAAGCTGGGCCTGCTGCCGGACCGTGACGCCCTCTACCAGCGGCTCGACCAGCGCTGCGCCGCCATGTTCGCCAACGGACTGGTGGAGGAAGTGCGGCACATTCTGGGGTTGGGGTTCGCCGCGGAATCGAAACCCTTCGAATCGCACGGCTATAAGCAGGCGCTCCAATCCATCCGCGGCGAACTGAATCTACGCGAAGCGATCTTCTATGCGCAACGCAATACGCGCCAATACGCTAAGCGCCAGCTCACCTGGTTCCGGCGCGAGCCGGGCCTGGTGTGGCTGAAGGGTTTCGCGGACACGCCCGGAATTCGCGAAAGCGCGCTCGATCAGGTGGCGCAGTTCCTGGTAAATCGCGCGGAGAATTGAAGGCTTTTGCCGCCTCGTGAGGGTCCTGGGGGCGCGCCGGATTGCGGTAGGACGTGACATGAGGGTGAGGCTTCTCCCGAGATCCTGGCCCGGTACATCGGCGCCTTTGAATTGCGGCCTGGATTCGACCTGCTCGCAGGCACCGGGCAGGACGAGATCCCGTTACTCGCCGAGCCGGAAACCAAGTTCTTCCCCAAGGTAATGACGCCGAGATCGAATTCCTCAAGGACGACAACGGCGCCGATGAGATCACGCGCCGCCCGTGCAGGTGCTCCCGTCGAGATTTGGAAGCCCTCCAAGGAAGCCTTCGCCATCACCGTGCCCTTCCGGTAACGCAAAGCCTCCGGGTGCGATCCAGCGCCTTCGATGCGGTCTTGCCCAGTGAAAACAGGAGGAGCGCTCGGTGTACTAAGCTGGATGGGAAACGCGGAAGGATGCGATCACCAGCCCTAGATATAAGGCGAATAAACCAGCCAGAGCAACCTTGTCCCGGATCCGCAACCGCAGTTCCGGCCATGGGATCGGCGCGCGCCGGCCACGCATCGCAGCCAAACTGAGGCCCGCCAGTACGGCCAGTAAGGTGGCGGGCGCAAGCCAGCGCTCATAAGATCCGAGCGCCCCTGGCGCCGCGAGCAAACTAATATCCACGGCTTCGATATCCGATTTGACTGCGATAGTGAACAGCAGAGTAGCGAACAAACTCGCGTACGAAGCGCGCCGCTCAGCATTTTCAAAATCCCGGGCGCGCGAGAGCATCACCGCGGCCATAAGTCCGTGTGTCAGATTCATTAGCGGAACGCGAAAGACGGTGAACACGGACTTGGCTGCGGAGGTCATCGCGTGGCCCATGGGAATCCCAAGCACAGGCAACTCCGAAGGCAGCGCCCCATAGCACACGCCCATTAGCACGAACGGAACGCTGAACATCAGGACGGAAGCGAAAAATGCCGATCGGTTCACGGAATTGAGTACCTGGTGAACTCACAGGCTAGCACCCGAGGACCCGCCTTGTATCGCGATGGGCACCGACGAAATACTTGCCCCCCGCTATCGCCCCGTGTTTCGGAATCGCCCATTGGTTGTGGCACAGTCACTTGAGCGAAAAAGCCCTAACGTTAGATGCGGCTCCCAGGCGATTGTGCCCGATTGGTGGACTCCTCCGAAGAAGTGCCGTTGCGGCGCATCCCAAGTCCACTTTTCCGATGGGGCCATCTCTTGCCCACAAGCTGTTTCGACCGGAACGGCCCCGCATCGACATTGGAGGCCAACACAAGTACGATACGGTGAGGAGCGGCATCATGCAGCAGTCACCCCGTTTAGTCTTTATCCAACATTTATCCTACATAGGTGGCGGATGGTCGTTCATAAGCTGACTTTTCGCGTGCTACTCCTCGTTGGATTGATGGCGCCATTCGGAAACGGCACGTTGGCGAGCGGTCAAATTCTGCACCCCACCGGCGACCGCCCATCGTTTGAAGTAGCGTCGATCAAGCCGTTTAAGCGGACACCGAGCCCGCCTCCGCCGCCGGACGGCAGCAATCTTCCCGGCGCCGCTGTTGCCGTGAAGGTGATGAAGGTAGCTCCCGTCGATGCGGGCCCGCCGCCGAACGGGCGGATACATGTGATTATTCCCATATCGATACTCATTACGTCGGCATACAACCTGCCGGTTGGTTCCGAGAGCCGGATTCTCGGGGGACCGGACTGGCTGCGGCAGGATATCGACCAGTTCGAGATTCAGGCCAAGATCGAGGACTCCGAGTATGCCGCCATGCAAAAAATGACCCCGGCACAGCAACACGAGCGGGTTGCCTTGATGGAACAGTCACTGCTGGCGGACCGATTCAAGCTGAAGGTGCATTTCGAGACGAGGGAGATGCCGGTGTATGCGCTGGTGGTCGCGAAGAGCGGCGCAAAGCTGAGTCCGGCCAAGAATGGGGAATCGAGCCGGATCTCAACTCTCGCCAACGGGCAGGGACGCGAGATGACTGCCATCGGGGTGACGCTCGAACAGTTCGTCCTTTCACCTCTGGTGACGGGTCCGGCGGGACGGCTGGTGGTGGACCAGACCGGCCTCAAGGGCGCCTTTGACTTCACACTCAAATGGACGCCCGACCTATTGGCCTCGGCCACCGCCAAGGACGTGGGGGCCGATTCGACGTCCTTCTTCACCGCGATTCGGGAGCAGCTTGGATTACTGCTGGTGCCTTCGAAGGCTCCGGTGGAAGTGATTGTCATCGATCACATCGAGCAGCCTTGGGCGAATTAGATTCAATGTGAATTCCGATTTATTACTTTGATAACTCTTGCGCTACCGGCAACCCTTCTTCCAGTCAGACGGAACCGCAGTTTGAGGTGGCCTCCTTTAAGGTTGCCGATCCGGGCGATAATCGCGGGCGAGATGGTCCGCGAGAGGACTTGTCGCATAGCAACCCAGGACTAAGTAGTTTGAACGGGCCGCGGCACGGACCGTGGCGCGCCGGGGGGAGAATCTGTCGCAAAGTCACTTTACGATAACGCCGTTCACGCATCCAGACCGCCCGGAATCCGGTAAAATTGTGCGAATAGCGGCGGCTGCATGCGTCTAGGCCGCTGTCACAAACGGGGCCCGGCCATCGTTTCTTGAATTGGCATTTTGACACATTGGCCGGTTCCATGCGTCCGAAGTATTTACAGGAAGATAACGCTATGTTCCGTACGACCGGTGTCGCCGTGGTCCTTTGCGCGTCCATCGCCCTGGGGCAGCAGCCCAACCCGAAACTCACTTTCGAAGTAGCCTCCATTAAACCGGCGGCCCCACAAGCTATGGTCCTGTTCCAGGGGAGCATGGACGGCGGCCCCGGAACCCCCGCTCCCGGCCGTATCCGGTTCACCGATGTGCCGCTGAGAGTGCTGATCATGCGCGCCTATGACGTGCAGAGCTTCCAGGTCTCCGGCCCCTCGTGGATGGATAGCCAGCGCTTCGACGTTATCGCCAAGGTCCCCGACCGCGCCACCAAGGAAGATGCCCAGATTATGCTCCAGAACCTGCTGGAGGACCGCCTCAAGCTAAAGCTGCACAAGGGGAGCAAGGAGGCCTCGATCTACGAGCTAGTGGTGGCGAAAGGCGGTATCAAGATAAAGGAAGCGGCCCAGACGGCGGCAGCGTCGGCCGAAGGTGCCGGTGAGCCTCCGAGGGGCAGGGACGGCTTCCTGAGAACGCCGCACGGCCAACCGGGAATACAGGCGATGGTCAACGGTCGCATGCGCATGCAGGGCGATGCCGTGACCATGGCTCGTCTGACCGATATCCTCGGAATGGCGCTGGGCCGCCCGGTCGTCGATAAAACGGGACTTACGGGAGCTTACGATGTCACGCTCGACTTCTCTCCCGAAGGCATGGGGCCTGGGCCGAAGGGTCCGGCCCCGGGAGAGGGCGGAGGCAATCCGGCCGAAGCTCCGCGCGACTCGAACGACTCCGGTCCCACCATCTTCACGGCCCTTCAGGAGCAACTCGGCCTCAAGCTCGAATCGCGCAAGGGGCCGGTGGATCTGCTGGTGGTCGAGAGCGTGGAAAAGGTGCCGACCAAGAATTAGGGCCTGTCGAGTACTTCGAGTTTGGCGGCTTTTCGGGTTCGTCACTAACAGGCCGCCGGGGCCACGTGGAATTTGGTGCTGTTCGGCTTCAAGCTGACGCGTAACGCCCGATGAGATGTGGCCTACTGACGATAATCCTGGCTGACGCGGCAATCTTTAGAAGCCCGAGCAGATACTGGCTGCGGTCATTTCCTCGAAAGTGGGGTTCTCTTCCATTGGGCTGGCGTGGCTGCCCCAGCCGTATAGCATAGAGACAGCCAGCACCAGCTAAGCCGGCGATTTCGAAGGTCGGTGACATGTTCCCGCCAGACCGCGCGGCCGCGGCCCAGTATGCAGCCTTGTTCCGAGCTGCGACCGCCTGGGGGCGGTATCCCGGAAATACTTACTTACGGCCTCAACGGCCCGGCCAGTTGAGTAACGCTACGCTAACACCCACAACCCGTCCGAGTGGCTCCGGCGCCAGTGGGAAAGCGCACGCCAGTACGACGGCCTACTGGCCTAAGGCGGGGTAAGAACGCTGGGGCTGGGCAACGGCTGGTCCGAGTCGAGCGCGTACAACGCCCGGTTGGATGACCGGCGTGACTACGGCGACGCGGGCCATCCTGCAACTAACGATACGCTTCTCGCCGATGCCTCACGCCTGAAATCTCAATGGTGTTCTCCTCCCGGAAATCGAAGAACACGCGGTAACCGCCGCAACGGAGGCGGAAGTCCGTGCGGGGCGGCCTGAGCTTTGTCACGTCGCCTGTGCGGCTAGATAGATAGCGACCGATGCAATAGAGAATCTGCATGGCGATCTCCCGCCCGATTGCGCGCAGGGCCGGCGCAGGCTTCCGGCGGCCATATGACGGCGAGCCGCTCGGGCGCGGCGCCCTCCCTCACTGACTCAGCCCGAACTCGCGCAGGATCTCTTCGTGCGGAATGCCCTCGCCACGAGCCAGTGAAGCGCGGGCGCGTTCCAGATCCGCGGCGGTCTCCGGCGTGATCTCCTCTTCCTCCACTGGCGCCAACGCCAGTGAGCGCGCCAATGGCTCCACGATTACTTCGAGCAAGCTCCGCACAGCGTTCAGTTTCTCGGCCGGCAGCATATCCAGCAACGCGTGAGCCTGCCGGCGTTCTTGATTGAGATTCGGCTCCATGATTTTCCTTTTAGCCGCTAGAGTTCGCCATGACCCTGCCGACCTTCTCGGGCTTTACCGGGCTGTCGAGCACTGCAGCCGCCGATGCCAGGCCTGCTCCAATTAGCGTCCTGGTTCCAACGGCGGCGGGGCGAGGTTCCACCAGAGCATAGGTTCCCGCAGCGTTACCTGCGGCCACGCCGGCAACTCTCACCTCATGCTCGACCACCGCAATTTCGATCGGCGTGACCTGCTCTCTAGCCAAGCCGGCATAGTCCAGCGAGACCATAATGTCTTCGCAGGCTAGAAAAGGGTATTCGGTCATCTGGTGAACCGGCATGCAGGTCCTTTCAGGCAAGCCTGCCCGTGGCAAATACCCGGGGCGATCGAGATCCGGTCGAACGGCATGTCCCTGGCTCCCTCCCTTCTACTCGAACTCCACCACCGGAGCCGCCTGCTCCACGCCTACGCGCCCCAGTTCGATCTTTGCCGCGAAGTAATTCTCGCCGCGCATCTTGCAGCCGGCCATCCGCCGCAGCATGGCGAGCTGGCCCACGTGGGTCAACGCGTCGGCAATGGGACCCTGGAAGATTTTCTCCGCCGGAAAGCCCAGTACCGCGCCCGAGCTCAATCGCCGGTCGAACGCTTCCAGCGCCGCGAAGAATCGCGCCACTCCTTCGTCCCAGGCGAGCGGCGGCGAATCGTGCCATGCGTGGCGGCCATCGCACATCCCCAGCGCCCAGTCGAACAGATCGCCCATGTGCGCCAAAATCTCCGCGGGAGTGCGCGAATCGGGCGCCGATTTGTATCGCGCGAATTCCGCCGGCGCACCGCGCATCGCCTTCGCGCCGCGATATGCGAGAGTCGCCACGGTGTGGCGCAGCAATTCCACCTTTCCGTCCATTACTGCCTCCCGAAATCGATAAATCCGCGTTGCGGGTCGGTGCTCAGCAGCTTGACGCGCAGGCGGTCGCCCACGTCGAGCCCTTGCTCGCCCTGCATCAGCCGGCCTTCCACCGGCGGACTGAGCACGCGCACGAAAACGCCCTTGGGCGTCACGCCGGTCACCACCGCCGAGAACGCCTGCCCCACGCGATCATGCAGCGCCGCCGCGGCCATGCGTTTATCCATGGCCCGCCGCACTTTGCGCGCCGCGTCCTCCTTCAACGTACAATTGCGCGCGGCCGCATCCAGTTCCTGGTCCGCATATGGCTTGCCGGGGAGCGCCTTGAGCAGCCGCTGCGTCAACAGATCGGCAAAACGGCGGTTGGGCGCGGTGGAATGGGTGTAGTCGTGCGCCGCCAGTCCGAAATGACCCTCCTCAGGGTCGCCCGGCCGCAACAGCACGTACTCGCCGGGGCCCATCAGCTTCAAAATCGAAAGCGAAAGATCCGGATAGTGCACCGGATCGGCCTGCTTGCGGCGCAGCAGAAACGCATTGAGCGCTCCCGAATCGGGTTCCGGCGGAAGTGCGTCGCCGCGCTCGCGGGCCAGTTCCACCATGCGGGGCCAACGCTCCGGCTGCTTCACGATGCGGCGGATGGAAGAGACGCCCGCGGCCCGCAGGGTCTGCGCCATCACCTCATTGGCGGCGATCATGAAGTCTTCAATCAAATGCGCGGCGCGATTGCTCTGGCGCGCGGAGATGTCGGTCACGTTGCCGTTGCTGATCACCGGCTCGGGTTCCACGCGGTCGAAGCTCAGAGCGCCCAAACGATGGCGGGCCTCACGCAATGCTTCCGCGGCTTCATCCTGCAGCTTGAGCTGCGCCTGCAATTCGGCGGACGCGGCCACTTTCGGAGGCGCCGCGGCGGTTCCTTCCAGCCACGCGCCCACAGCGTTGTATGTGAGTTGCGCGCGATTGCGCACCATGGCCCGATACACGCTGTGCGCGCCTACCGACCCATCGGCGGCCACCACAAATTCCATCACCACGGCGGCGCGGTCCTGGTTTTCGTTGAGCGACGTCAGATCGGTGGAGAGTTGCTCCGGCAGCATGGGGAAGGTGTGCACGGCGGCGTACACCGTAGTAGCTTCGCGCGCCGCGTGCCGGTCGAGGGGCGTATCTTTCGCCACCGCGGAGTCCACATCCGCCACTCCCACCAGCACGCGGATGCCGCCCGCGGCGCGTTCGGCCCACTCGATCTGGTCCAGGTCGCGCGAATCGTCATTATCAATGGAAGACCACAGAAGCGCGGTCAGGTCGCGCAGGCTATGGTCGGGGTGCGGGTGGATGGTCGAGAGCTGCTGCAGGGCCGCGGGCGGGAAGTCGGGCTGGAATCCATGGTCCGTCATCTCCTGGCGCGCCGCGGCGGCCAGATTGAATTCGTCGTGCATCATTAATATCTCCTCGCCAGTTTCCACGCCAGCAGCAGCCACGCGGCGATGAAGGCCACTCCACCGATGGGCGTAATGGCGCCTAGCCTGTCGATACCCGTGACCGCCAGCACGTACAGGCTTCCCGAAAAGATCAGGATGCCCGCCGCCAGCAGCCAGCAGACCGAATTGGCCGACTCCGGCGGAAACGTCCCGGTCTTGGGCAGCACCGAGACAATCAGCATTCCCAGGGCGTGCAGAAAATGGTACAGCACGGCGGTCTTATAGATGTCCAGGTGGTTGGCGTCCAGGCGGGCCTTCAAGCCGTGCGCGCCGAACGCGCCCAGACCCACGGCCAGCGCCAGGAAGACGGCGGCAATCGCGCTCCAATTCATCGGTTTTCCTCGGCTCAGTGCGTCATCGAATACACAATGTAATTCAACCCGATGCGAATCCCCAGGTATGAGAAGCGGGCCGGATACTGCGGGTTATCGGCGTGCTCCCACGAGTCGCCCAGGTCCATGTTGAAGCACATGGCAACCATGATGCGGCCGTTGTCGTCATAAATTGCCCGCCAGTGAGGCACTTTACCATCTTTCTCCCAGAGTTGGTTGGTATGCAGATATTGCTCGCCGGGCACCTGGTAGCGCTCGTCGAGGTCGTAGATAGTGTGGAAGATGGGGTCTTTGTTTTCGATCTCGACAATCGGCCGGTCGGGGAAGACTTTGCGCATGCTGGCTTCGAAGAACGACCATTCCACCGTGCCGTGGAAGTCGTCGCACATGAAGAAGCCGCCGCGCAGCAGATACTCGCGCATGGTCGCCGCCTGGGAGTCGGTAAGCTGCCAGTGGCCCACCTCGACGCCGTAGAGCCACGGACGATTGAAAACGTCGCCATCGTCCAGGTCGGTGGGCTCCTCGGCCGAACGCCCGTGGATCCGCGTCAGTCGGCGGACGGCCGCCGAAAGATGGCGGTCGGAGCGGGGATAGTCCATAGTCCAGTTGGTCCCGCCCTGTTTCCAGCTATCGAACATCTCGACACCTCCGTTGCGCGGAGGTACGGGCGGATACATCAGGCGCGCGAAGACCCATTCCGTGGGCTCGTTGGGATCGGGAGGGATAGGATACTTGGTATATTCCAGCCCGGGGTACTCGCGAAATGGCTTTTGCCAGGCGTAGAGGCCTGTCAGAAGAGCGAGACCGCCGATGAGCATAGCTCCGGCGCGGCGGAAGTGGATCAAGTGGAACACCGAACTCCATATCAGCATAGCATTCGGGTCGAGGCCCTCCGGCCGCCTGCCGGGGAGCCAAGCTTGTGAAATCGCAACCCAAAGCGGGAGACGCCCTCCTCGATATCGCGGAGTTCCCGATAGGTAAATCCTCAGCGTGACTCCTTCGATAGTAAGGATACCCCTCCCTCTCCGGGAGAAATGAGAAGGCGGGGACAAAAAACGCCCTTCCGGAGAGGAAAAAGCGACTCTTAGGGTTAATAAATGGCGTTTGAGTGTTATACTTACGGGCTTGAAGTACGAAGAATAGAATTCCGGCTAAGGCCCAACAGAGACGATTGGGAACGCAGTATTAATGGCGGCCGAAACAAGAATTGTGTCCTTTACGCCATGATCATGGGAACTGAGATTGTCGACAGTATTCACCTTTCGGCGCTTATAATCGATGACAGTCCGATCATCCGGCTTCTATTGAAGCGCGTCCTGTCCTCATATTCCATCGAGAGCGACGAGGCAAGAGATGGAAGCCAGGCCATCGAACTATTCGAGCGGCGTCTCCAGGCCGAGCGGCCGTACGATCTCATTTGTCTTGATTTTGGTCTCCCCAAGATGGACGGGGGCGCAGTTCTGCATCAAATGCGCTCCATCGAAAAGAAATTTCCGGCTGCGGCTCCAGCCTATACCATAGTGGTCACGGCCGACGACAGTGAGCAGACCGTGAAAGGGATGCTTACCGGCGGGGCGAACGCGTACATCCTGAAGCCCGTCGATCGCGATGCACTTGCCGGCCATATTGAGCGAATTTGCCGCCAGAAATCGGGTGGCATCAGCCGAGCCGATGGATCGGCGTAGCGCCGCCGGAGATATCCATCGTTAACAACCTGCGGGCAAGCTATTAGAACCGGTGAGTTGCCGGCCATCGCAAATTATCCGGTCTCAACGGTGTGGGCGCGAAATCCACTGTTGTGGATAGGAGTTAGGGGCGTCACACCGTGGCTTTTTGTAACTTTCCATTACCGCCCATTCATGAGCTTCGGCCGTCTTAGCCGGCGGCTTTTGCGCCGGTTTCCTGGCCGATGTCTTCATCGCTTTGGCAGCCTCGGCTGGTTTCAGCGCCCACCGCCGTTTGGTGGGGCCAACGAATGCCGCCCCTCGGGGGCCAGTACTTCTAGGTAACTCAGTTCTATGTCGTGTCTCTAAGGTGAAACTGCGTCTTCACACTTACTCCGCGACGATCGGAAACAGCTCCGGCGTGGGCTCCTCGACTTCGTCCATGTCCAGGAACCTCGGATCGAGCAGACGCGTGGGGTCGATATTCCCCATGGCGGAGAGAAGATTCTCTTTCAAATGGGGATGCTCGCGCTCGAGCTGCCCGAACATATCGCGGATCGAGCGGCGCACCGTGCCGGTCCGCTGCGAACAGCCGCAGGGGACCACCGGGACGCCCATGTGTTCGGCGTAGGCACGGGTGATGTCCTCGGTGACGAAAACCAGGGGGCGAATCAGGCGGTAGTCGTGCTTGCGCGAATTGGTGACCGCCGGCATGGCGCTCAGGCGGCCGGTGAACATGGCGTTGCGCAGCAGCGCTTCGCAGAAATCGTCGGCGGTGTGGCCGAAAGCGATGACGTTGGCGCCTAAGTGGCTGGCTATCTCATACACCGCGCGCCGGCGATAGCGGCTGCATATGTCGCAGCCATGGCCCGGCTGTTCTTGGAGCAGGCGCAGGGAGGGCTGGTCGCGGAAATAAGTCCAGTCGATGCCCCGCTGCTTCAGATATTCGCCCACCGGCTCGATGGAACCCAGGAATTTGCCCTGCTCCACGGTGAAGGCCCGGATCGAAAAATCGATGGGCGCGCGCTTCTGTAACAGCAGCAGAGCTTCCAGCATGGTGGCCGAGTCTTTTCCGCCCGAGAGCGCCACGGCCACGCGGTCGCCGCCGCGAATCATTTTGAAACGGGCAACCGCTTCCCCCACCTTGCGCAGCAGTGTTTTCTCCAGCTCCATCGCTATTTCGATTATAGTCAATGCTGATGGGAGACCTTCGCAGCGCGCTCCGCACCTTGGCTCACAGCCCCGGATTTACGCTGATTGCCGCTGCACTATTGGCGCTGGGGATCGGCGCTAACGCCGTCATTTTCGGCGCGCTCGACGCCATACTCCTGCGGCCCCTGCCGGTGCGGCATCCCGAGCAGCTCGTCCACATAGTGCAGGACATTCCGCGAGTGGGCCATCGCGGCGCGTTTGTCTATACCTTTTACCGGAGCCTGCTGGAGCATTCCACCACGCTCTCGACAGCCTTCGGTGAAGAGGAGATGCAAGTTGCCATGGAGAGCCCCGCACCGGCCGAAGAAGTTCGCGTGCACCTGGTTACGCCCGAGTTTTTCGACGCACTCAACGCGCCGGCGGCTGTTGGGCGCACATTGACCGCGGCCGATGCGGCGGAATCGTCAGGCGCACTCCCCGCCGTGCTGAGCTACGGATTCTGGCGGCGGCGCTTCGATGGCGACCGGCGGGCGATCGGCCGCACCATGCAGCTCCATGGGCACACGTTCACCATCGTAGGAGTGACCGCCCGCGGATTCAACGGCATTTCCATAGAAACCGCGCCCGATGTGTGCGTTCCGCTGCGCGCTGCGCCGTTACTCGAGACCGGCGGCCCGATCATCCCGGTGGAGAGCCGGGCGCTGGATCTCTCTGGCCGCTTGAAACCCGAGGTGACTCGCGAACGCGCCCAGGCGGAGATCCGTGCGATGTGGCTCAACTCTCCGGAGGGGCGCCAGGCCCCGCCTACTCAGCCGCTGATCCTCGATTCGCTGCAATACGGAACCTCCATCCTGCGCCAGAAATTCAGCGGAGCGCTGCGGCTGCTGATCGCTTCGGTGGGGCTGCTGCAGTTGATGGTGTGCGCCAACCTGGCGGGACTGCTGGTGGCGCGCGGGGCGCGGCGCACGGGCGAGATTGCCATTCGCCTGGCGATCGGCGCCACGCGAATGCGCCTGATGTGCCAGATGCTGGTGGAAAGCGCCTTGTTGGCGCTCGCGGGAGCGGCTGGAGGCATTGCGTTGGCGTACCTCGCGGCGCCGCTTCTCGTGCGGGGCTTGCCGCCGGTCCGCGATCTGGCCACCACTCGCCTCGCGTTGGCCATCGATTTTGAACCGAACTCCCGAGTACTGCTCTACTCGGTGCTGGTTTCGGCGCTGACGGCGCTGCTTTTCGGCATGGCTCCGGCGCTGGCTGCCGCGCGCGTGAATCTGGATAGCGTACTCCGCGGCGCGCGGGCTGCCGGAGGGTGGAAGGGCCGCCAGTTTCTTCTCGTAATGCAGATCGCCCTGTGCACCCTGCTGCTGGCCGGCGCCGGCCTGCTGATGCGCAGCTTCCGGCAATTGCGCGACATGAACCCGGGTTTCGCCAGTGCGCAGGTGGCAGGCTTTACCGCGAACCCCTCGCTCTCGGGATATCAGCCGGCACAAACGGAAGCACTGCGGCTGGCGCTGACCGAGCGCGTTCGGCAAATTCCCGGCGTGGATGCGGTGGCCGCCGCGTCGCGCCCATTGATGCGCGGCAGCGGGGAGAAAACCACAATCGTGCGGGCCGGCCACCGCGCCACGCCCGCCGATTTCCTGAGCGCCAGCCTCAATTCTGTAACGCCGGAATACTTCGAAGCCGTGGGAATGCATATTCTGGCGGGCCGCACCTGGAAGGATGCCGATTCCAATCACCCGAAGCCGGTCCCGGTGATCGTGAATCAGGCCTTCGTGCGCCATTTCTTTCCGGAAGAAAACCCGTTGGGCCGCCTGGTTGGCCACGGAACGGACCAAAGGCCGGCCACCGACTTTGAGATTGCCGGAGTAGTAACCGACGCCCATTACCGTTCGCTGCGCGAACCCATTCAGCCGACGATGTACACGATTCTGACGGACGACGATTTCACGCTGTACGTGCGCACCCATCGCCGGCCGGAATCGCTGATTCAGCCGGTGCGGCAGGCGTTGGCGGCGCTCGACCCGGCGCTGGCCTTCGCGGAGGTCCACACGCTGTCGGAAGAAGTGGACGATAGCGCCGCGCCGGAGCGATTGACCGCCATTTTGGCTTCGATTTTCGGAATTCTCGCAGCGCTATTGGCCGCGGTGGGGCTCTACGGGCTGCTGACTTACGCGGTGGCGCAGAGGCAGCGCGAGATCGGCATCCGCATGGCGCTGGGCGCGCGTCCCCGCGCGATAGCCAGCCTGGTCGGCGGGCAGGCGCTGGCGATGGTCGCGATCGGCGTGGCCTTGGGGCTGGCTGGCGCGCTTTTGCTGGCTCCCATGGCCGGCGCGATCCTTTACGGAGTCGGTCCAACGGACCCAGCGTCGCTGGCTGTAGCCGCGGCCCTGGTAGCGCTGGTAGCTGCGCTCGCGGCGCTCGTTCCAGCGGCGAGAGCGGCGAAGGTCGACCCGGCGGTCGCGTTGAGAGAATAAGAAATCTGGGCCTAGCCGGGAGTCCTCTGACGCGGCCCCGTTTGGAAGCATGGTGCGGCGGTGTGGTTGCGGGAAACCGGGCAACGAGGAGGCAGGCGACGGAAAGGTGTCCCGCGCCTTCACGGGTCTTCTCGAAAACCTGCTGCGTTCATTAAAATCCGATTTAGATCGGGCGGCTAGACTAGCGGGCTGTCGGAACTCAAAATGGCGGTGGCCAATGGGGGTTTGCCTGACCCTGGGAGACAAGCCAAGAGCTGCTTTACTTCCCGATACAGAACGTCGAGAAGATGCGGTTCAGGATATCGTCGGCGGTAGTGGCGCCGGTGATGGCGTCGATAGGGCGCAGTGCGGCGTACAGATCGAGCAGCAGCATCTCATGCGGGATGGACGATTCCACCGCGGCAGCCGCTTTCTCCAGGTAAGTCATCGATTCGCGGAGCAACTGTTCGTGGCGCAGGCTGGTGACGAAACCGGTCTCCTGTTCGAAGACGCCCTTGGGAGCGATCGCTTCCAAAATCAGCTCGCGCAATTGGGGAATGCCGTCGCCCGTCAACGCGGAGACCGCGATAGCGGAATCCGGCAGCGGCCCGTGGGCCAGGTCGGACTTATTGCCCACCAGCAGGTGGCGGCCCTGCCGCTCGGCTCTGGCGATGAGCGCGCGGTCCTGCTCGTCGAGCGGCTGCGAGACGTCTACCACTACCAGGGTCAGATCGGAATCGGCCATGGCCCGGTAACTGCGTTCAATCCCCAGGCTCTCGACCAATTCCGCCGATTCGCGAATGCCGGCGGTGTCGTAGAGCTTCACTGGAATCCCGGCGATAGCGGCGGTCTCCGACACCAGGTCGCGCGTGGTGCCAGGGATGTCGGTGACGATGGCGCGATCCTGCTCGAGCAGTCGATTGAAGAGGCTGCTCTTACCCACGTTGGGACGGCCGACGAGAGCCAGGGTCAGGCCTTCGCGCACCATCGCGCCGTACTGGAAGCTCTCGGCAAGCTGGCGGATGCCGGTGCGGACTGGCGCGAGGCGGCGCAGAATCTCCGCGGGCGGGGCCACGCTGACGTCGTCTTCGGCGAAATCGATGCCCGCTTCCAAGAGCGCGATCAGTTCCAGCAACTGCTCTTTGAACGGTGCGATGCGCCGCGATACCGAACCGCCGGCCTGCTGCGCGGCGATGCGGGCCTGGTAGAGCGTAGTCGCGTCGATGAGATCGCGGACGGCTTCGGCTTGCAGAAGGTCGATGCGGCCCCGTAGGAAGGCGCGCAATGTGAATTCGCCCGGTTCGGCGAGGCGCGCGCCGGCGCGGAGAGCCCGCTCCACGGTGTGGCGCAGGACTACGGGCGATCCGTGGCAGGAGATTTCGACCACGTCCTCGGCGGTGTACGAGTGCGGAGCTTGAAAGAAGGTGACCACCACCTGGTCGACCGCGTGGCCTTCCGCATCGAGCAGTTCGGCCACGCCGGCGCGCCACGGCTGGAAAGTTGCACCACGAAGAATTAGTCCGGCGATTCTCACGGCGTCTCCGCCGGAAATGCGCACCACGCCCAGTCCGCCTCTTCCCGGAGGCGTGGAAATGGCAGCGATGGTATCTTGCAGGGTCAAGCCGAATCTCTCGCAAAGCCGCCAAGACGCAAAGAAAACCCCGAGACATTCCGAGGCTCGGCTTCAGTCATCACCACTCCGTGCTCTCAGCCGCCTCTGCGTCCGGCCTCAAAGTATGACGCGGCGGCCTCCACACCTTTCAGCGCCATCTTCCGGGTTTGTCCCTGTACTACTTGCCGCTGCAATCTTCGTGCGCTGCGACGATTCTCGCGAACCGAGGCCGCTGAGACGCCTATGCCCCGGAGGATTACGCCTCTGTGGCCTCTGCCAGCTCTGCGCCCTCCGGTTTTGACTTTGTTTTTCTCCGTGTCTCTGCGTCTCTGTGGTGAATATTCTTTGGCTAAAGCCGCCCTGCGCCTCTTCGGTGAATAATCAACCCCGCCGCGGAGGCCGTCCGCCGCGCTCGCGCCGGGGGCCGTCACGCCGGCCATCGCGGCGCGGACCGCCGCCTCCATGTCGCGGCGGGGCGGATGGGCTGCGCGGCGGCGGAACATAGGGCACTTCCGGCAGGCTCGCCATGCCCGCGGGGTATACCACCACGTGGCGCCCCGGACCGCTGCCGGAGCTCTCGCTCCGCAGCGTGGTTTCCCCGCGCAATGCCAGGTGGATCACGCGCCGTTCGCGGCTGTTCATGGGGTTGAAGCGAAATGGCGTGCCCGTGCGCTTCACATTCTCGGCCACGGTGAGCGCACTCAGCCGCAACTCTTCGATGCGCAGCAGGCGATAGTCGTTGGCGTCGAAGGAAATCCGCGAATGATCCTCGGAAGGCATGCGCAGATGCTCCATGGTGAGGTGCTCGAGCGCCAACAACAGTTCGGCGCGATTGGACAGGAGCAAGTCCACGTCGGGACCGGAGAACTTCACCACCACGTCGGGCGTCTCGAAGTCCTCATCGGACGATTGCTGGTCCTGGATCTCGTAGTTGACCTTGAAACCCGCATTGTCGAGGGTCGTCTGCAGAAAGCCGTCGATCTTGATGCCAATGGAAGCTACCGAGTACTTGCGCTCACTCACGGGTTATTTCCTGCCGTCCTTCTTCTTTTTGGGCGGTTCCACGCTCCGGGCGGCCTCCTGCGCCGCTTCGGTATGGTTGAAGAACCACTGCTGACCCATGCCCACCAGGTTGCTGGTCAAGTAGTATAACACCAGGCCGCTGGCGAAATTATAAAACATGAACCCAAAGATCAGCGGCATGAACTTCATCATCTTCTGCTGGCTGGGATCGACATTGGCCTGCGGGGTCATGCTCTGCATGTAGAACTGGCTGATGATCATCACGATGGGCAGAATCTTGATGGGCAGCGTCTCCGGCTGCGAAAGATCGTGGATCCACAGCCAGTTGGCGCCGCGCATTTCCACCGACACTCTGAGGACCTGGTAGAAGGCGAAGAAGAACGGGATCTGTATCAACATGGGGACGCAGCCGCCCATGGGATTCACGCCGTACTTCTTATAGAGGTCCATCACCTCCTGGTTCTGCTCCCCTTTGCGGGGGTCGGTCATTTTGATGTTCTTGTACTTCGCGTTAATGGCGTCCACCTGCGGTTTGAGCGCCTGCATCTTCCGCATGGACTTCATGTTGGCAAGTTTCAGCGGGAACAGCGCGAAGTTGATCACGATCGTGACCACTACGATGGCCCACCCGAAGTTATGCACCACGTTGTCGTTGAACCAGTTGACCACCAGGAACAGAGGTTTGGCCAGAAGCGACATCCAGCCGAAATTAATCAACTGCTGGAGCTTGGGGTCGACGCGTTTGAGCAGGTCGTAGTCCTTGGGGCCGACGAAGACCTTGAAGTGATTGACCGCACCCATGGAAACGGCCGCGCCAGTGTAATTGGCCGGCTTCTCGACCAGCGGTGTGCGGGTGGAATCGGAAAACGTCACCTCCTGCATGGTGGCGTTGCCTTCGGGCAGGAATACGGCGGTGAAGAAAGAGTCCTCCACGCCGGCAAACGAGAAATTGCCGCTGGCGGCAGCCGGCCCGTTCTTTGCGGCGCTTACCGTCTGCTCCTTCAGGCTGTTGGCGGCGAGGTTGAAGTAGATAGTCTTCTGATTGGCGGCGGGATTGGCCAAGGTGAAGTCGCCAAAGCCGCCGCGCCACTCGAGCGAGTTGTCGACCGGCTGCCCATCCGTCGAGACTTCGCTCGAGATCTGCGCCAGGTAGCTGTCCTTCTGAAACCGGAAGGTCTTGCGGACCGTGGTGTGGCCGTCCGAAAAGTCGTAAGTGACTCCCAGCCCATCGGGGTCGGCCGTTTGTTGGTACAGCGCGGTATTCAGTTTCTTGGCGAGGGCCGCGTGATTGGCCATGTACAAAGAGAAGGGATACGGATCTTCGACGGCCGCGGCGGTATTTACCAGTTCGAGCGGCTTGCCTTCGGCCAGCGACTTTTTCAGTTGCCAGCTTCGCACGTTGGCGCCCTGGTTGTTGAAGGTAACTTTGAACAGGTCCGTATTAATGATGAAGGGCGGCTGGGCCGGCGCCTGGATGACTGGGGCGACGGGAGCTTTGGCGGCCTCGGCCGCCTCTGTGGGAGCCTGCACCTCGGTGGGAGTGGGAGGCACAGTGGTCTCGGCGGCCTGCCCGGCCTGCGTGGACTTCTTCGCGTTGGGTGCGGGAGTCTGCGTCTTGAAGAAATAGGGCGTGAGGAACATGATCGCGCCCATCAGGAGAAACGCGAGCAGCAGGCGCGTCTCCGTCGACATCTGGTCGGGCGGCTGTCCCAAACCCTTGTTACCGGTTGATTCGGCCATTCAGAAAATTCCGTTCGATCCTGGCGTCACCGTACGGGGTCGTACCCGCCGGCATGAAACGGATGACATCGCGCCAGGCGCCGCAATCCCATCCACACCCCTTTGGCCGCGCCGTATCGTTCGACGGCCTCGCGCATATAATCCGAACAGGTCGGGTAAAAACGGCACGCCGAGGGCAGCCAGGGGGACACACAAAACTTATATACGCGGAGCGACCGCGTCAAGATCCATTGCAACGGAGAAACAGACGTTCCACCTCCCGCTGCAAAGCCTCCACCGGAGCGTCCAGCGCTTTGCGGCGGGGATTGATGACGATGGACCACTGGGGGTTCAACCGATCGAGGTGGATGCGGACGGCCTCACGGACGCGCCGCTTGATACGGTTGCGCACCACGGCTTTTCCGAGGGCGCGGGGTGTGGTGAACCCGATATGCGGTCCATCCGGCTCCGTTTCGCGGACGCAGAAGGCCGCGAACAGGGACCCGGAGAAGCGGGTTCCGTGGTCATAAACGCGCCGGAAATCCTTCGATCGAAGCAGGCGTACACGTTTGGGAAAACCGGGGATGGAATACTACCTCTCGGAACTGACGGTCAGCTTCTTGCGGCCCCTGGCCCGGCGCCGCGCGAGTACCGCGCGGCCATTCTTGGTCTCCATACGGGAAAGGAAGCCATGCGTTTTGGCACGGTGACGATTATTCGGTTGAAAGGTGCGTTTCGGCATTTTAGCTCAAGCATTTAGTATAGACCAGGGATGTCCCAGGCGGCAAATCGAGGCCCGGAGCGGGTCGGGCGCTTCCCGGCGGCGCGTCGCCCACCCTGCCCGCGATGGACGGGCGAGAGCGTGGTGCATGGTCTGCCCCCGGGGTTTTGGCCGCGGCCCTGCAAACGGCGGCGGGAGGGTCCGGTGTCCAGTAATGACGGACGCTATGGCACGGCCAGGCAGCAGTTGCCCCTGGAAGTGGTGGAACGGACCGCCGGCTGGGTGTTTGAACAGTTACTGGCGCAGACCGGCGGCTCGACGCCGGTGTTCGGCCGCCGAAAGCCTGGTTCGTCGATGGCACTTCGCTCCGGACGCCCCACTGCCCCGAGATGAACCGGCAGTTTCCGCCTGCCTCCAACCAGCACGCCGCCTTTTTCTTCCTCCGCAGCGGCTTGCAGACGCACATGCCGAATCGACAGAATTGCGATCGACCGCACCGGGAGGGCGCCAACTGCGAACTGACGTTGAGCATAACGCCGCTGGCGCCGATTCGAACGGGCCGGGAAACGATTTAGTTGCCGTAATAGGGGCCCCAACGAGAACTTTATGTGGGCATTAGGTGGCACGCCGTCCGCAACCTGGCCGGCAATGAGGCTGCTCCTGACCGCGCGCGCCATCGCCCCTCTGACTTCACGGACCCGAAGGGGCCGCTTCTGGCTCCTGACTTCCATATCCCGCAGGGATATCAAGGCGGGAGCCCTCCATAGTTAGGCTCCGGATCAAAACGTCAGATGATTCTTTCCCGCCACCAGCGGCTTCTTCGCCCCCGCCCAATCGAACTCGCCCGTGATGCCCGCGGGCAGTTCGACATCCGCGGTCAAGTTCGCGCCGCGTTTCACTAGTTGCACTTCGATTTCGCCCTTGGGATGCGGCATGCGCGCGTGAACCTGCGTCAATTTGCCGAGATTTGGCGCTACCCGGACGCGCGCGAAGCCGGGCGCCATGGAATCGATCCCCGCCACGGTACGCAACAATTCGAAGTTCGGACTGGCGCCCCAGGCGTGGCAATCGGACCGGGTCGGCTCGGGCATTTCCGCCCATGTGGTCAACCCGTTTTTCAGAATCTGGCGCCACGGCTCGAGCATTTCGAGGTACCGGCCGCCCAACCCCACTTCGCGCAGCGCGGCATTGGTGTAAGCGCGGAAATAAATCGACGCCTGCGACAGGCTGGGGTCTGCGATCATCTTTTCGAATACTGCGCGCCCTTGCGCGGGCGGCAGCACCTGCGCCAGCAGCGCCAGTGTATTGGCATGCTGCGACCAAGTCCGGTGGGATGGCTGGTCGGCAAAGATCCCGCGCGCCGCGTCCCAATCGTTTTTCAACACAAAGGCCTTCAATTTGGAAGCCTCCGCGCGGTGCGCGTCGGACATTCCGGCGTTGCCCACGGATTTTTCCAGGTCCGCGCCCCAATCGTAAGCCAGGGCCAATTGCAGATCGAAGATCGCGGAGGAGCCGTTGCCGTCGCCCGGAGCCTCGCCGCCTTCCCAACCCGCAACCCAGTCGGCGAAATTCCAGAACGGCATGCGCCCCAACGATCCGCTCTCCTTCTGAAAGCTCGCGTAGTAACTCAGCACCGCGCGCACGCCGGGCAGCATCCGCCGGACGAACTGCGGGTCATCGGTGTACATCAGGTAATCGTGCACCATGCCCACCCACCAGAGCGAAAAGGGCGGAATGTACTGCACCAGGCCGGATGGCGCGCGGCTGTAGGTGAGGCCGTCGGCATTGCGGGTGGAGTCGATCAGCTCGATTCCGTTGCGCATCAGGCTCGGGTCGCCGGCGGTATAGAGCGATACCAGCATCTGAATGCGCGCGTCGCCGCCGTATTGGAGCTGTTCGTAGAAGGGGCAATCCATGTAGGTTTCGTGGGCGCACAAGCGGGCCGTGCGCCACCCGGTACTGAGGATGTTCTGCACTTCTCCGTCCGGCCCGGCGCCGTTCTCCACCTGAAACACGGCTTTCCGCTGGAACGGATAGGAGGTGAAGACGCTGCGCAGATTCTCTATGGTCAACGGCTGGTCCGCCGTGGCCACGTCGAGCTTCACGTAGCGGTACGTCCGCCAGAATCGCGGACGATACAGGCGATGCGCGCCGCCATCGGCCAGATAGGTGTCGAACGGACCGAGGAACAGTTTGCCCTCCACTTCGTTGCGATTCCCCTTCTCGCGCTCCCGCCCGGGTGCGGTGGGCAGGTACAGCGCTTCGGCGTACCGGATGTCCACCTGCGCGCCATGGCCTCCGCTCACGGTCATTTCGGGAAACGCCGTGGTCTCATACCCCTGGTCGAGCAGGAGCGATGCCTTGGTGTTCGGCGGAACGATGAGCGGCTCGCGCCCGCTGAGGAAACCGCCGGACGCGCCCGCGAGCGTGGACTGCCGGACCTTGGCGAAGGGCTCCACGACCTGCTCCTCCAGGCGAATGGGGCTCTCTTCGAGCATCCGCAAGGGCGATTGCTCGCTGGTGGAAGTGAGCAGCGCGGGGCCTATCTCGCGGGCCGGAACCCACGCGGAATCGTCGTAATTCAGCGAAGTCCAACCCCATGGATACTCGTGCGCATCGAGCTTCTCATTGGCGGCCAGGGCATAGTAGCCGGTGCTTTGGCCGCGCGGCAGGGGCTGCGCCGTATAGGCCTTCCCGGCCAGGCATTGCCAGTTGCGATCGGTGTTCACCGCTGGGTTGTCGCTCTGCAAGACGAAACCGGTCCGCAGCGAGATCTGCGCCACGGCCTTGTGCGGCCCGTCGTTCCAGACCACCGCGGCGAGCACGTTTTTCCCGGCATGCAGTTGCGCCGCGATGTCCACCGTCTCGTAGCGCCAGTGCCGCAGGTCGCCGCGCGCCGGGCCCCAGGAAACACGCGCGCCGTTGGCGTAGAGCTCGTAGCGGTTGTCGCCCGAGACGTGGACGGGAAAGGCGGCCGGCTTGGCCGCCAGGTCGAACGCGCGGCGGAAATGATAGACGCCGTATTCCTGGCCGGAGATTCCGGGCGCGTCGATCCAGCGGGCAGTCCACGCCCGCGGCTGGGCGAAACCGGCCGCCGCGCCGCAGATCGTTATGAACCAGGCGAAAGTGTTCTTCATGGGTGTACCGCGCTCATTATAACGGCCCGCACCGACACCGATTATTCACAGTGTCACCTCCGTTTCACATCGCAAGCGTCCGCAAATCTAACATACAATGGGTAATTGCCTCACAGGCTATGAAAGCATGAGAAGAACACTCGCGGTCTCTCTATTCGCACTCGTTTGCTCCACGGGAGTGTACGCACAAGCGGTTGTCGGATCCGGAGCGATCACTGGAATCGTGATGGACAAATACGGGGACGGCATCCCCGAGACTACCATTACGTTGACCAACAAGACGAATGGGGTCAAACGCACGATGTTGACCACCGATGATGGCCTCTTTACCATGCCCGCGCTGGTTCCCGCTTCCGCGTACAACCTGAAAGTGACCCGCCGGGGGTACGCCGATTGGGAGTTGTCGAGCTTCGATCTATCGGTGGGCGAAACCGTCAATTTCAAAATCCGGCTGTATGCCGACCGGGCTGCCACGCCGGCCGAGGCCCAACGGGCTATCGCGCCTGTACAGGACAGCAAGACCAGCGTCAGCGCCCTCATCACCGCTGAGCAGCTTTTTGCGCTCCCCACCCCGGTGCAACAGGTCGACCCGCTGGTATTGCTGGCGCCGAACGTGGTGGAAAGCCCCGACGGAACGCTGATTTTCCGCGGACTGGCAGTCCGCAACGCGTTTCTGCTGGACGGCATCAGCATCACCGACAACTACTTCTTTTCCCACCCCAACATCGCCCCCTTCGTGATGCAGGAATCGGTGTCGGAAATGCAGGTGGTCCCGGCCGCGGCAACGGTGGATTTCGCGCACACCATGGGCGGATTCGTAAACGCGGTTTCCAAAACCGGAGTCAACGGCCTGCACGCCTCGGCGTACGATTACTACTCTAAGAATTCCTGGGATTCGGCGGATTTCTTCGGCAACGGGTTCATCCCCACCGGACGCCAGAACCATGCCGGCGTCAGCGCCGGCCTGCCGATATCGACGGACACTCTTTTTCTGTTCGGCAACCTGGAGCGGGTGAACAATTCGTCCCAGGAGCTCAACCGCATCCTGAATCCCCTGCTCACCACTCCCGGCGGCAACGCGTTTCTCACCAGCGGATGCGCGGCAACTGCCCAACAGTGCCAACAGGCCGCCACGTTCATCGGTCAACAGTTGAACGTAAAGGTGCCGGAGTCGAATATTTCGACCAACGGTTTCGTCCGCGTGGATTACCGTCCCACCCAACGCAACACTTTTACGCTCAGTGCCGCGATCCTGGCCAAGGAGCGCGGCGTCAATACGCTGGACAATGCCACCGTGTCCACGAATGGAGGCCTGCTCGGATCGAATGCCAACGTTTCCAATTCCACGCGCTACGCGACGTTCGGCTGGACCCACGTAATCGGCGAAAGCATGGTGAATGAAGCCCATGGCGATTGGTTTCGGGACACCATGACGGCGGCCGCCAATACCAGCCAGTATCCGGCCAGCATAAGCGGCTGCCAATCCTGCGGCACCGGACCGGTGGCGATCAACATCGACGGCACGCCTCTCGGCGGCAATCCGACGGTACCCTTCAACATGCGCGAGCAGCGTTACGGCGGCGTCGACAGCTTCACTTTCACGCTGGCGTCGCATACCGTCCGGGTAGGCGGCGATGCGTGGCGGCGGCAGGACACCATGGATCAGCTCTACGCCCGCTACGGCATGTACAACTACACCTCGCTGACCGCCTTCGCCAAGGATTTCAGCTTTGCCGCGGCGGGCAGCAAGCAGTATGCGACTTTCGACCAGACGCTGGGCCCCTCTATTTCGGACACCACGGATTGGTTGCTGAGCGCGTTTGCCGAGGACACCTGGAAGGCCATGCCGGGCTTGACCGTTACTGCCGGCTTTCGATGGGAAAAGGCGCGCCTGCCGAAGCCCATCGACCCCACTTACTATCTTACGGAAACTATCCCTGCGGCCAACACCGACGCTCAGCCGCGCCTCGGCGTGGCCTACATGCTCGACAAGAAGACCGTCGTCCGCATCGGCGGCGGCGCCTATTACGAGCCTTTCCCCGGCCAGTTGCTGCACGACCTGTATTTGGGAAGCGGCGACTATCAAACCTATTATTCGTTGACCCCTACCAGCATCGGCGCAACAATCTTTCCCGCAGCTCTGCCCAGCACCGCGACCGAGACCCTGAACAGCGTTCTGCAAGGCGAGTTCTATGCGGCGGCAAAATTTCACAATGCCTACTCGCTGCAGGGCACCGGAGCCATCGAGCGCCGGCTGAACCGTTGGGTGAGCCTGGCGCTCACTTACGTACAAAACCGGGGCGTTAGAATTTGGACCGCGTCGGACGAGAACGTGGTCGGAGGCACGAGCACCAGCGAAACCTACACGATTAACAACGCGCAAGGCGCGGCCGTGAATACGTACACCACCCAGGTATGGAATGGCGCCTCGGCCGGCCGCCGCTTCCAGGTGGACGACGAAGGCGGATCGCGATACCGCGCGGGCACCGCGCAATTGCGCACGGTGCCGCTATTCGGAGTGTCGGTGCAGGCGGCTTATACCTGGTCGCACGCTTTCGACGATCTCAGCGGACCCAAGGTGGAGAATTCCATCGTGCCGTCGAATTACTTTCCCAGCAGCTATGTCGGCGACGAGGGGCCCTCCGCATTCGACCAGCGCAATCACGCGGTGGTGAACTTTACGTGGCAGCCGGTGGTAAACCGGACCGACGCGCTGTCCCGTTTCCTGCTCAACGGCTGGCTGGTCTCGGGCATCGCCACCTACTCGTCGTCCATGTACGTGAGCCCCATAGTGGAAGTCCAGGGCCAACAGTTCACCCAAACAACCTCGGTAAACACCAAGATCACCATGGACTACACCGACTCGCTGAATGCAACCGGCGGCTGGTCGCGCGTGCCTTTTGAAAATGTGAACACACTGCCGCTCGGGTCGCAGTTCAATATCGACGCCCAGGTGAGTAAAGCGGTGCCATTTACCGCGCGGTTGAAGGGCCAGTTCACGCTCCAGGCATTCAACGCTACCGACCATAAGAACGTCTCGGCGGTCAACACCATCGCCTACACCTCGACCTTGGGCATCCTCACACCGGTGACCGGCCTGGGCGCGCCCATCGCGTCGTATGGTTACCCGTTCGGCAGCACCGCGCGCCATCTCCAGGTGAGTTTCCGCCTGACGTGGTAGGGAGAATTATTGGGCCGCCGGGAGGGTTGGAAAAACTACTTTGACTTTGGGCATCCCCGCCAAGCTTTTCGCGATATCGACTGGTACCTTCGCTATCGTCTCACGCAGCATCCCAGACGACGCAGCCAACGGGCCTTCCGACCGCCGGAACGAATCGGCTTCTACGAACAACTCCGACGGTGGGGGTTGGTGCGTTTATGATGCAGGCAACCGTCAACTGCCTGTGCAAGCCTGCGGTAATACATTTCAGGAGAGCCGGATGCCGGGAAATCCGCTTGTCCGGTTCGACGAGGGGAGAGTGGGCCGCACCGCAAGTGTCGCCCTCTCTCCTACTCTACCGTGAGAGCGTTTCACGTTCTGTCGAGTTCCGATCCAACCGCCGTTCCGGCCGATATCGAAACACAATGTCACGCAAAGCCGCAAGGCTCGCCAAGAGTTTCATCTTGGCCCGCGATCTCAATGGGGCGCGCAGAACATGTAACATGTTACAAATTGTGGGGCGGCGATGAAAATCTGAGAGATGAATTCTCGGATCTGGCCGTGCTAGAAACTGGAATCATGCCTCGGCAGGGCGAACTCCGCTCGCCTAGCTAGACAAGCTGAAGCCATGTCCTACCATCGATGGCCGTACGTGGCGCGCAATGCCTTGCCTGTCTCCCAGAAGCCGAAGGCGGCCGATCCGGCGAGGGCCGCCAGGCCGACCCAGGCGCCGGCGTGGGGCAACTGCTGAATCAGGTAGCCGGCGGCAGATGCCAGGCTGAGATAGCCGATGCCATCCAGAATGCGCGGGAGCCAGCGCAGCCGCGGCGCACGCCGCTCGGCCGCAATTCGCGCCGCGAGGCGGGCGTCGAACGCCGGCGAGAGCGAAGGCCGCGTGAGCGACTTCGAAAGGCGCAGGTCCAACTCCTGCTGTTGGGCGAGGTACGCGCGGCAGCCGCCACAGGCCGCGATATGCGATTCGAGCAGCGCGCTGTCGGCGGGGGATGCCGTGCCCTCGCAATAGTCCAGGATCAAATCTTCGAATTCAGGGCAGGCCATGGGATGGCGCTCTCCTTTCGCGTGTTTTGAGCGGCGAGCAGCAGCGCCAGTTCTTTCTTGGCGCGATGCAAATACGTTTTGACTGTTCCCATCGGCAGACCGAGCGCCACCGCCACCTGCTGGTACGACCGGTCTTCGAGGTAGAACAGCACCAGCACTTGGGCGTACTTGGCGGGCAGGCGGCCGATGGCGCCCCGCAGGTCCGTGCCGGAGGCGGCCGGCGGGTCGTGCGACGGAATCTCGGCGGCATTCGCCTCGTCGAGCGAAAACGTGCGCCGGCCGGCGACGATGCGGCGGCGGGTGAGGCAGGTATTGCGCGCGATGGCGTAGATCCAGGTGGAGATCGACGATTCGCCGCGAAAGCTCGGGAGGGCTTGCCAGACCTTGAGGAAAACCTCCTGAGCGGCGTCTTCGGCGGCGGCCTCGTCGCCGAGCAGGGAACAGGCCAGCCGGAAAACTTTGTCGCGATATTCGTCGAGCAGGCGTTCAAACGCCTGGTTACCGCTCACGCTGTCCATTATCTATCGGATTTAGACTCGCCGGCGGGCGGGAAATGTTTCAACGTGCGGGTGAAACATTTTGCAGGGCGCGCGGAGTCTCAAGGGCCGGAGACGAAAAACATGGACAAATTTTGGGCGACTATTGCCGAGAACTTCATATTTGTTGTGGTCATGCTGGTGCCGATATCCATCGTGGCGATCACCAGCTACTTTGGGCACAAGCGGACAGAAATGATTCACCAGGAGCGCCTGGCGGCCATCGAAAAAGGAATGATGCCGCCAGGAGACCTGAAGGATCCGGGCGACGAGAGCCACGAGAGCCACGACGATGCGGCGAAACCGGCGCCGAATTTTCTGCGGTGTGGAATATTCTGGCTCTGCCCCGGCTTGGGAGCGACAGCGTTCAGCCTGCTGTTTCTCGGCGACGTGCACGCGGGAATCCGGCTGCCGATTCTGGGCGTGTCGATAGTGTGCGCGGGAGTCGGCGTGGCGTACGTGGTGATCTATCTGCTGGAGAGTGAAAAGGCGCGCTCGGGCTTACAATAGAATTTCATGCGCACGTTGCTGGGCCTGATTTTGCTGTGCGCCGCCGTGTGCCTGGCACAATCGGCCGACGATGGGTCGGTGGCGGCCGCCAAGGCTGAATTGGCCAGGGTGCGGAGCCTGGTGGACACCGGCGTGCTCCCCCGAGCCAGTCTGGCGAAGGCTGAAGAAGCCGTGGCCGACGCCCAGGACGCCTCCATTCTCCGACGCACCGCCTACGGATCGGAACTTAACGTCGATCAAGCCGACCAGATGGTGGCGGCGGCGAACCGGCGCCTGGAGCGACGCCAGAAGGCAGTCGACGCGGCCGCGCAATTGGTGGACGCGGGAGCAGCGCCGAGAGCTTACTTGCTGCCGCTCGAGGACGACCTGGAGCAGGAGCGCCGCGAACTGAGCCTGGCGGAATCCCGCGCCCAGTTGATCCACGAACTGAGCGAGATGGTCAGCGCCGAAGCGAACTTCCTGAATAAACTGGCGCACTCGCCCGCCGAAGCCGCCGAATTGGCGGCTGGGTATTCCGAGGATGGCACTTTTATCTATGCCACATACGCCAAAGTGGAGGTGGCGTTCCGCGAGCGCTTCGGCAAGCCCATGCCGGTGAGCGCCATGGGCGAAACGGCGGTGCACCGCGCCATGGGCTTCGACCATCGCGGACGCGTGGACGTGGCCCTCAACCCTGACCAGCCGGAGGGCGTTTGGCTGATCGAATATCTCAAGCAGAATCACATTCCGTTTTTCGCCTTCCGCGGGGCGGTGAAGGGAAAAGCCACCGGCGCCCACATTCATATCGGCCCCATGAGCACGCGGCTGGCTTCCGGCGGATAATAGAAAATTCCATGGTGGACGAAAAGCTGCGGGTCCTGATTCCCTCCGAGAAGATTCAGGCCCGGATACGCGAGCTCGGCGAGCAGATTTCCCGTGACTATCCCGACGGCCATCTGCACATGATCTGCATTCTGAAAGGCGCCTGCTTTTTCCTGACCGATCTGGCGCGCGCCATGAAGCGCGATGTATTCGTAGACTTCATGGGGATCTCCACCTACGGCAAGGGCAAAACCAGTTCGGGCGAAGTGAAGGTAACGAAGGACCTGGATATTTCGCTCGAAGGCGCCAACGTGCTGATCGTGGAAGACATTGTGGATAGCGGGGTCACTCTCAACTACCTGATGCACGTGTTGGAACAGCGCAGGCCGCTCTCTATCCGCATTGCGGCCCTGCTCGACAAGCCGGATCGCCGCCAGCGGCCGGTCGATGTCAATTACGTGGGGTTCCAGATTCCCGACGAGTTCGTGGTGGGATACGGTTTGGATTACGCGGAGAAGTACCGCAATCTGGACGATATTTGCGTGCTGGACGGGCCTTCGGGAGCGAAATAAGAGATAAGCTCAGGACAACTTGTCCTGAACTTTCCTTGTAAGTGGTTGATTCTACAGAAAAGTGTCGGCATTTTCAGGACATCGTGTCCTGAGATGGGGGGGATTCGCATGGCGGAGACGATCGACTTGCCGGCTTATGCCGAACGCATTGGGTTCACGGGCGAGCTGCGGCCCTCCGCGGAATGCCTTCGCGAACTCCATCTGGCGCATGCCACGCACGTGCCGTTTGAAAACATCGAAGTGCTGATGCGCCGGCCGGTCCGGCTGGATCTGGAGAGCCTTTGGAAGAAACTGGTGGAAGACCGGCGCGGCGGCTATTGCTTCGAGCAGAACACGCTGTTCGCCGCGGTGCTGGAGAAGATCGGATTCCGGGTGACGCGTCTGGCGGCGCGGGTGCGGCTGGGCGCGGCCGGCATTACGTCGCGGGGCCACATGCTGCTGTCAGTGGAGGCGGACGGGCGGCAGTTTCTGGCGGACGTGGGGTTCGGTGGCGATGCGCTCCTCTATCCGATTCCCTGGCTGCCCGGCGAGACGGCCGGGCAATTTGCCTGGAAGTACCGGCTGACGGCGGAGAGTCCGGGTTATGTGCTCCAGATATGGCGGGCGGAAGGCTGGGTGGATCTCTATAGCTTTACCATGGAGGAACAATACCCGGTGGACTACGAGGTGGCGAATTATCACACCTCGACGCATCCGAATTCGTTTTTTCGGAAGCAGTTGATGGTGCATCTACCGGGTCCCGAGGTGCGCGTTACGCTGCTGGGGCGGCGGCTGATGGAGCGGCGTCCGGAGGGTAGTTCGGAGGTGGTGCTGGCGGACGATGCGGCGGTCCTGGAGACGCTGGCCGGGCGCTTCGGGCTGCACTTCCCGGCGGGTACGCGGTTTCCGTTAGTGGAAGAATCAGTAAATGCAGCGTAGCCCGAGGATCGCACCGATCACCCGCTGCACATCGGCGATGTTGACCACGCCATCGCCATTGAGGTCGTTGTTCGCTGGGATTATCCCGAGAGCTTCGTTCACGATGAACTGCGCGTCCGCCACGCTGGCGGTGGTGTCGCCGGTCATGGTGCAGGTGGCGCCGGGGACGTCGAATGCCGCGGTTACCGACACGGGTGCGTTCATGGCGATCTGCAGGGGATTCGTCGTGCCGGTGACGCCGCCGCTCCAACCGGTGAAGACCAGGGGCGAATTGGGGGTCGCGCTGAGGGTGATGGTGGCGCCGGAGTTGTAATACGCGCCGGACGCGGGGGTGACGGACCCTCCGGCTTGCGGATAGGAGGCGGTGGTGAGTCGATATTGCGTTTGAAAGCTGGCCGTGTAAGTGGCGGCGGTGTTGCCTACCGTGATGGTGCGGGAGGCGGCGACGGAATCGTCGCTCCAGTTGGAGAAGAGATACTCCGTTCCCGGCGCGGTTTGCGTGGACGCGACGGCGAGAGTGTGGGTTCCCGGCGCGAGGTTGATGGTTTGCGGCGCTTTCTGCAGGGCGGCGTTGTCGATCGAGAATTGCAGACCGGAGGGGACGGTCTGGACGGTGATCGCGGGTCCGACGATAGTCGTGGGGTCGGAGGCGGAGGTTGTGGCGGCGCCTCCTCCGGAGACGGTCACTTGATTCGCGCCGGTTCCGATGGCGGTTGGCGTGACACTAATGATGATGGAGGAACTCTGGCCCACGGAGAGCGAGTTGGAGTAGGTGCAGGTTAGGGTCGCGAGGGTGCAGTTCCAGCCGGTTCCTTGGATGGCGGTCGCGGCAAGTCCGGCGGGGAGGGTATCGGTGACGGTCACGGTGCTGGAAGTTACTCCGGGGCCGGTGTTGGTGACGGTGATCGTGTAAGTGGCGCCGGTTTGTCCGAGGGAGAAGGGGTCGGAGTGGGAACTGGAGACGGTGAAGGTCGGGGTAAGGATGCCGAGAAGAACGGTAACGCCGTTGCTCAAATAGCTCGCGGTGGCCAGGTCGGTGCGGCCATCGCCGTTGAAGTTGCCTGCGATGGCGGATTGCGGCGAGGTGCCCAATTGGACGAAGGTCGCGGGTTGCAGCGTACCGTCGCCGTTTCCCAGGAAAACGTCCAGGCGGTCGCCGTCGGCGGCAACCACGTCGAGCTTGCCATCGCCGTTCACGTCGGCCAGCAGAACGGAGGTAGGCTGGACCCCTCCGGTGTAGTACACGCCTGGTTGGAAAGTGCCGTCGCCGTTGCCCAGAAATACGGTGACGCCGAAATCGCTTGCACCCACCGCGTCGAGTTTCCCGTCGCCGTTCAAGTCGCCGGCCGCTATCGAATTGAAAAGCTCGCCGCTTAAGAGAGACTTGGTCTGGAAGGAGCCATTGTCTTGGCCAACCAACAAAGAGAACGGCGTGAAGATGTCGATCTTACCGTCGCCATTAAAATCGCCCACGGCAAATGAGGAGCCCCCGAAAACACCCATCTGAACCGCTGGCTGGAAGGTACCATCGCCGTTGCCGAACAGAAAAGTCACGCCGTTACCGGATCCGTCGAGAACCAAATCAACCTTGCCGTCGCCATTGAAATCACTGGCGGCTAACAAGTAGGGGGTCGACCCGGCCGCAAAATTGGTCGCTGTCTGAAAAGTGCCGTCCGGATTTCCCAGCAGGATGCTCACATTATTGCTGCCGTAGTTGGCGACTGCGATGTCGGGTTGGCCATCGCCGTTGAAATCGGCGACGGCGAACGCGACCGGGTCGGTTCCAACGGCATAATCCGTGCTGGCGCCGAATGTGCCGTCTCCGTGACCTAGTAGCACGCTAACCGTATTCGCAGTCGAATTGGCTGTAACGAGGTCTGTGTGGCCATCGTTGTTGAAATCGCCGGACGCGATTGCCCGTGGTCCAGCGCCGGTAGTATAGGTAAAGGGCGGGCCGAAGCCGTTGGCGGGCGATGCGTTCACGGTCTGGTAGGTCTCAGCCGTACTGCTAGGCGCATGAGTGGCGTCGCCGGAGTAAATAGCCATCAGTTCCTGCAGCCCGGATGGCAGGAGACGGGTGGCCAGAACCGCCTGTCCGGCGGTAATTGTCGCGCTCCCCAGTGCGGCGCCATTATCCAGAAAAAGCACCGATCCAGTTGCCCCAGCCGTCACGCTGGCCGTGAGGATTACAGGTTGACCGAAGGTCGCAGGATTCGGCGATGACGTTAGTGCCGTCTGCGTGGGCAGAACTGTGTGTGTGATGACCGTTGCGTTGTTGAGCGTGGCGCCGTAGGAGACGGATGCCCTATTAGTGAGCGTAGACGGCGGCAGGTCGGCCGCGATGTTCACAGTTAGCGTGATGGTGGGATAGCTTTGGCCGGTACCGATACTATCCGAGCGTGTGCAGGCGAGGGGACTTAGAGTACATGTCCACCCGGTGCCGCCGATGGCTGCGGCGGTGAGTCCTACGGGGAGAGTGTCGGTTAGGTTTACCGTTCCAGCGGTGCTTACGAACTGATCGTCCGCAACGGTGATTTGATAGGACCCCGACTGGCCGGCCGTGAACCCTCCCGTCTGAACAGCGGTGATGGCCAGACCCGAGAACTGGCCGCCCAGAAAAACGTCGACGGCCGAGTCGCCGTTCGTGAGGGCGAAGTCCAGCTTGCCGTCACGATTGAAGTCGCCTACCGCAAGAGATGGGGTGCTAACTGGCAAATACAAAGACGGACCGACATTAAAAGTGCCGTCGCCGTTCCCGAACAGAAGATTCACGGAGTTAGTGACGTAGCCGTCGAAGGCGAGATCCAGCTTACCGTCGCCATTGAAGTCGCCGGCCGCAGCGAAGCAGCACGCCTGAACGGGCAGACTGGATTGGATGGGAAGTCCCAAGGTTCCGTCCCCATTGCCCAACAACGCTGCTACCCCGTTGGAATAGACAACCGCCACATCCGGTTTGTGATCGCCGTTGTAGTCGCCGACGACCAGGGCGGCGATGCTGATGAAGATCGCGGAGGAATTCATCGGGGAGGCGAACGTTCCGTCGCCATTACCCAGGAACACGCTCACTTCGCCGATTGAAAAGTTGTAGACGACCAAATCGGCCTTGCCATCGCCATTCATATCGGTGACTTGCAAAGCCTCGTAAGATGCACTCGTCAGGTTCACGGGGGGCTGAAATGTACCGTCGCCGTTACCGAGAAAGAGTACGATGACGCCAGAGCTAATCGCGACAAGATCCGGAATTCCATCCCCGTTGAAGTCCGCGGAGCTGAGATCGGCATAATAAAACGAATCTGGCGACGGTGGAATCGCCAACTGCGCCGTTTGGAAGGTCCCGTCGCCGTTGCCCAGTAGCACAAAGACGCCGTTTTCCGTGGAGACCGCGACGTCGGGTTTGCCGTCGTGGTTAAAATCGGCGACCACGGCGCTTTCTGCACCGAATCCATTGGGGATGCTATAAGTTACCGCCGGGCGGAACGTTCCGTCGCCGTTTCCGAGTAGCACACTGATGCTGCCGTTCGGAAAGTTGCCGGAATTGGCGGTTAGGAGGTCTGCTTTGCCGTCCAGGTTTAAGTCGGTAGATGTGATCCAGTTCGGCTCGTGGTCAACTGTATAGCTGGCATAGGGCAGAAGCCCGTTCACTGGCACGGGGTTTACCGTTTGCGTCGCCGCTGCCGACGTGCTCGGCCCGTAGGTGGAGTCGCCGGAGTAGACGGCGGTAAACAAACTGACACCTGAAGGGAGAAGGGATGTCATGAAGACGCTCTGGCCGGACGCGACTGGCGCGGAGCCAAGCAGACTGGTGCCGTCATAGAAATCCACGTGTCCTGTGGCTGCCGCCGTCACGGTGGCGGTGAGGGAGACAGTCTGACCTAGCTGGGAGGGGTTAGGAGAAGCCGTAACAAGGGTGGAGGTTCCGTAGCGGGAAAACGAGGTGACGCTGACGGTGTCGTTGGCGGTATTGGTTTCGCCTCCTCCGGATACGGTGAAGCTGCTGGTCAGGCTGCCGGTCAACCCGTTCGCGATATTGACGGTCAGAATGATCGCGGGATAGCTGGCGCCGACGGCGACCGTGTCGTCGCGAGTGCACTGCAGGTTTGCCAGCACGCAGGTCCAGCCGCTTCCCCCCAGGGTTTGAGCGGTTAATCCCTGCGGAAGGGTCGCCCCGACCGTGACGGTGCCGACCGAGCCAATTGCACCGACGTTGCTAACTGTGATGGTGTATGGGATGCCGTGCTGGCCCTCGGTAAAGCCAAGCGTGCTGACCGCGATTGTCAGATCCGGGAGAGCGCCTCCCAGCAGAACCGCGTAGCCGTTCCCAGTACCCTCGGCGACCAGCACGTCCACCTTGCCATCGCCGTTGAAATCGCCCGCGGCCAGCACCGTCACGCCGGCTGGGGCAATATATTTCAGCGCTGACTGAAAGGTCCCGTCGCCGTTTCCGGGTAGGACCCAGACGGTGCCCCGACCGACGCCGTCGACCTGGGAGTCGCCGGGGTCAACGAACGCCAGGTCGAGCTTGCCGTCTCCGTAGAAGTCCGCGATCACGGGCGCTCCTGAGTAAGAACTGGCGTTGCTGGTTAAGGGGGCACCGAATACGCCATCTCCGTTTCCCAGAAACACCAGCATTGAACTGGACGTGTTCACCAGAATATCGATGTGGCCGTCGCCGTTGAAGTCGGCCGTCGCAGTCCAATACGCATAGGCGCCGCCGAGCGAGATCGTCTGCTCGACCTGGAACGTGCCATCGCCATTGCCTAGGAGAAGGCCCACCGTGCCGTTGCCGCAGACCAACAAGTCCGGGCGCTCATCGCCGTTAAAATCCGCGACTGAGACCGACGGTGGGTACGTGGTGGTGGAAACCGAGACGGGCGGCTGAAGCGTACCATCGCCATTCCCCAGGAGAACGACGAGGCCGCCCGAGAGCGTGCTGGACGCTACCAAGTCTGCGTTGCCGTCGCCGTTGAAATCGGCGACCGCCAGGACGTCAACTCCCGAGCCAGCGGGATAATTCACGGCGGAGCGGAACGTGCCGTCGCCGTTACCCAGTAAGATGCTCACATTGCCGCTTCCGTTATTCGCGACCGCGATATCAGGGACACCGTCGCCGTTAAAATCAGAAACCACAATCGAATAGGGCACATCGCCGACTGCGTAGGCCACGCCGTTTTGGAACGTGCCATCGCCGTTGCCAAGATAGACCGTTACGGAGTTGTAGGCAGTTATTGCGACAAAATCCTGCTTATTGTCGCGATTGAAGTCGCTTACCGCGACCGCCTGGAACCAACTGGCGGCGGGATATTCGACCGTCGAAGCGAATCCCAATGATCGTGCCGTCGTCACCGTTTGGGCAAGTGGAGTGGAACTGCTGGGGGCGTACGAGCCATTTCCGTGGTAATACGCCCGCAAGCTCCGATTCCCCGACGGCAGCATTACCGTAGAGATGCTGGCCTGCCCGCCCGACAACGTACCGACCCCGAGAAGCGTAACTCCATCGTAGAACGTGACCTTGCCGGTGGCGCCGGAGGTCACCGTGGCGGTCAGCGTGACGGGCTGGCCGTAATTGGATGGATTCGGCGACGCACTAAGCGAAGTGGAACTCGGAGTCTGCCCGCGGACCACCGCGCAGAAGATGAGGAAGGCAACAACGAACTGACAGGGACGCGGCATCGGTACCTCCCGAGAGTCGGGCGTCAGCCGATAACAGGACTCCAGAGTCCTAAATTGTACCGCTCAAATATGAATTCGAGCAAGGAAAACCATAAGAATTCCAGCATTTTGGGCACTGCGGCCGGGACTCTCACCGTTTGCCCACCACCCCCCAGTTGCAATCCCGTGACGCAATCATGTATCATTAAAAAGTTTCGCGAGAACAAGCTTTCTGCTCCTGTGCTACCACCCGTCCGTATGGCGGGTCCGGCCGGGGGTGAGGCCCCGAGGTTCCACCGGTTACGCCGATTCGAACATGGGCCTGTCCGAAGCAGTCATCCTCGCAGTTGTGACCTTTAGATTTTCCGGGGTCGCTTTGTGGACCCCCGACCTTGGTGGGATTTAATCCACTTTTTTGATTTTTGACGGCGAGCCTTTGAGCGGCGCGTCGTTGTGCTTGGAAGCAGAGGAAGATTCGTGCCGACCTTCAACCAATTAGTGCGTAGTGGGCGAAAACCGCCACGGTGGAAGACTTCGAGTCCCGCGCTGGAAAGCTGTCCGCAGAAGCGCGGGGTTTGCACGCGCGTCTACACATCCACGCCCAAGAAGCCGAATTCGGCGTTGCGGAAAGTGGCGCGCGTCCGGCTCACCAACGGAATCGAAGTGACCACTTATATCCCCGGCGTTGGCCACAACCTGCAGGAGCACTCCATCGTGCTCATCCGCGGCGGCCGCGTGAAGGATCTCCCCGGTGTCCGCTATCACGTAATCCGCGGCGCGCTGGATACCGCCGGGGTGGCCAACCGGAAGCAGGGCAGATCGAAGTACGGGGCCAAGCGCCCGAAATCGTAGGTACTGTATGCCACGTAGAAGAAGAGCCGTAATCCGAGAAGTCTTGCCGGACCCGATCTATAACTCCACGCTGGTCGAGAAGTTCGTGAACTCGATGATGTGGCAGGGCAAGAAGAATACCGCGCAGGCGATTTTCTATTCCGCCATGGATAAGATCCGCGAGCGCACCAGCGACGATCCCTTGAAGGCTTTCAAAAAGGCCGTGGAGAATGCCAAGCCGCTGCTCGAAGTGAAGACCCGCCGGGTGGGCGGCGCCAACTACCAGGTGCCCATCGAGGTGCCGCAGAATCGGCGGACTTCGCTGGCCATGCGCTGGATCATCACCAACGCGCGCACCCGCCCCGAAAAGGGGATGGCGGAAAAGCTGGCCAATGAGTTGAATGACGCGAGTAACATGCGCGGCGGAGCGATTAAGAAGAAGGACGACGTGCACCGTATGGCGGAGGCGAACAAAGCCTTCGCGCACTATCGGTGGTAGCAAAGAAGATTATTTAGCCGCCGATGAACGCCGATGAACGCCGATAGCAAAACAGGAACAGCAGAATTGGTTCCTATCGGCGTTTATCCGCGTTCATCGGCGGCCAATAGAGGATTTTAGGTTTAGACGGAATTTATGGCTAGAACGGTCCCACTCGAGCGGATGAGGAATATCGGCATCGCGGCCCATATCGATGCCGGTAAGACCACTACGACCGAGCGTATCCTTTATTACACGGGCCGTACCCATAAGCTGGGCGAAGTCCATGAGGGCACCGCCACCATGGACTGGATGGAGCAGGAGCAGGAGCGCGGCATCACCATCACGTCGGCCGCCACCACCTGCGAATGGCGCGACATCCAGATCAATATCATCGATACGCCCGGCCACGTGGATTTCACCGCTGAGGTGGAGCGCAGTTTGCGCGTGCTGGATGGCGCCGTGGCGGTGTTCGATGCCGTCGCCGGCGTACAGCCGCAGTCCGAGACGGTGTGGCGCCAGGCCGACAAGTACAATGTCCCGCGCATTTGCTTCATCAATAAGATGGATCGCGTGGGCGCCGATTTTTACCACTCCTTCGACACCATCGTGGACCGCCTGAAATGCCGCCCGGTGGCCATCCAGTTGCCCGTCGGCGCGGAAGAAAAGTTCCTCGGGATCGTCGACCTGGTGGAAATGAAAGCCCTGATCTGGCACGACGAAACTTTGGGCTCACAGTACGATGCGGTGCCGATTCCCGAAGACCTGGTCGAAAAGGCCAAGGAATATCGCGAGAAGATGATCGAGGCCATCTCGGAGTTCGACGATGCGCTGTTTGAAAAGTTCATCGAAGGACAGGCCATCACCACGGCGGAAATCAAAGCCGGCATTCGCAAGGCGACCATCGCGCTCAAGATCTTCCCGGTGATTTGCGGGACGGCCTTCAAGAACAAAGGCGTCCAGACCATGCTCGATGCGGTGGTGGATTACCTGCCATCGCCCGTCGACATTCCGCCGGTGGAAGGCTGCGACATCGACAATCCGGAGAAGGCCATCTTCCGCAAGCCCTCCGACTCGGAGCCGTTTGCGGCGCTGGTCTTCAAGATCATGACCGACCCGTACGTCGGCCAACTGGCCTTCTTCCGGGTCTATTCGGGCACATTGAAGTCCGGCGATTCGGTTTACAACGTGGCCAAGCGGCGCAAGGAGCGCATCGGGCGCCTGCTGCGGATGCACGCCAACAAGCGCGAAGACATCCAGGAGATTCTGGCGGGCGATATTTGCGCCGCCGTGGGGTTGAAAACGGTCTCGACCGGCGACACCATCTGCGACGATCAGCATCCGGTGGTGCTCGAATCCATCGATTTCCCCACTCCGGTGATTCAACTGGCCGTGGAGCCGAAGACCAAGGCCGACCAGGAAAAGATGGGCATGGCCATCGCCAAACTGGCGCAGGAAGATCCCACTTTCCGCGTGAACACGGATCCCGATACGGGCCAGACGATTCTCTCGGGAATGGGCGAACTGCATCTCGAAATCATCGTGGACCGCATGATGCGCGAGTTCGGCGTGGGCGCCAATGTCGGCAAGCCGCAAGTGGCGTATCGCGAAACCATCCGCAAGCACGCGGAAGCCGAAGGCCGGCACGTGAAGCAGACCGGCGGCCACGGGCAGTACGGCCATGTGAAAATCCGCGTCGATCCCTTGCCCGCCGGCGGCGGGTTCGAATTCGTCGACGAAATTACCGGCGGGCGCGTTCCCAAGGAATACATCAAGCCGACCGAGGCCGGTATTAAGGAAGCGCTGGAAGGCGGAATCCTGGCCGGATTCCCGATGTCGGACGTGAAGGTGACGCTCTACGACGGCAGCTATCACGACGTCGACTCGTCGGAAATGGCGTTCAAGGTCGCCGGCTCGCTGGCTATCAAAGAAGCGGTCCGCAAGGCCAAGCCGGTGTTGCTCGAGCCGATCATGACGGTGGAAGTGGTGGTGCCGGAGCAGTACATGGGCGACGTCATCGGCGACCTGAATTCGCGGCGCGGACGGATTGAGGGCATGCAGTTGCGCGGAACCACGCAGATCATCAAAGCGATGGTGCCGCTTTCACAGATGTTCGGATACGCCACCGAGCTGCGCAGCCGGACGCAGGGACGCGGCAGTTTCACCATGCATTTCGGCAGGTATGAGGAAGTCCCCGGCGCACTGGCCGAGGAGATCGTCAGCAAGGTTCAGGGCAAGACAACGAAATAAGGAGATTATTTTCTCTCATGGCAAAGGAAAAATTCGATCGCACTAAGCCGCACGTAAATATCGGGACGATCGGGCACATCGATCACGGCAAGACCACCCTGACGGCGGCGATCACCAAAGTGCTGGGCAAGAACAATCCCAAGGTCAAGTTCCGGAGCTTCGATTCGATCGATAACGCGCCGGAAGAGAAGGCCCGCGGCATCACCATCGCGGTGGCCCACATCGAGTACGAAACGGCCAAGCGCCACTACGCCCACGTGGATTGCCCGGGTCACGCGGACTATATCAAGAACATGATCACCGGCGCGGCGCAGATGGATGGCGCCATCCTGGTGGTGGCGGCCACCGACGGCCCCATGCCGCAGACGCGCGAGCACGTGCTGCTGGCGCGGCAGGTGGGCGTGCCGTACATCGTGGTGTGCATGAACAAAGTGGACATGGTGGACGATCCGGAACTGCTCGATCTGGTGGAGCTGGAAGTGCGCGAGCTGCTGAAGAGCTACCAGTTTCCGGGCGACGATCTGCCGGTAATCCGGGTCTCGGCGCTGGGGGCGTTGAACGGCGAGCCGCAGTGGGAGAAAGGCGTCGTCGAACTGATGGACGCGGTGGACAGCTACGTGCCCATCCCGCAGCGCGTGGTGGACAAGCCGTTCCTGATGCCGATCGAAGACATCTTTTCGATCCAGGGGCGCGGGACGGTGGTCACCGGGCGAGTGGAGCGGGGCATCTGCAAGGTCGGCGAGGAAATGGAAATCGTGGGTTTCCGGCCGACGCGCAAGACGGTGGTGACGGGCACGGAAATGTTCAAGAAGCTGCTGGACGAGGTGAGAGCCGGCGACAATGTCGGATTGCTGCTGCGCGGGGTGGAAAAGGACGAAGTGGAGCGCGGGCAGGTGATCGCCAAGCCGGGTTCGATCACGCCGCACACCAATTTCAAGGGACAGGTGTACGTGCTGAGCAAGGAAGAAGGCGGCCGGCACACGCCGTTCTTCAAGGGATACCGGCCGCAGTTTTACTTCCGGACGACGGACGTGACGGGAGTGGCGCAACTGCCGGAGGGCACCGAGATGGTGATGCCGGGGGACAATGTGGACCTCAACGTGGAGCTCATCACCCCGATCGCCATGGACAAGGGGTTGCGCTTCGCGATTCGCGAAGGCGGCCGCACGGTCGGCGCCGGTACGGTTACCGAGATCATTAAGTAGGCATTAAGTAGGCATAACGATGGCCCTGAGAGAGAGAATTCGCATCCGTCTGAAAGCATACGATCATCGTGTGCTGGATCAATCGACGACGGAAATCGTGGACACCGCGAAACGGACCGGCGCGACAGTCGCCGGTCCGATTCCGCTGCCCACCTCACGCAGTATCACGACTGTTTTGCGCTCGCCGCATGTGGATAAGAAATCGCGCGAGCAGTTTGAAATCCGGACGCACAAACGGCTCCTGGACATTCTGGAGCCGACCCAGCAGACGGTCGACGCCTTGATGAAGCTCGACCTGCCGGCCGGTGTGGACGTAGAGATCAAGGCGTTTGGGAAGTAGCTGCCGGCTGTCAGCTATCGGCTAAGACCGGTGCTTCGCCGGGAGCTGAGTAGCGGAAAAGCTGATAGCTGAGAGCTGAAAGCTGAGTGGAATGCTATGAGTCCAGGAATCCTTGGCAAAAAGATCGGTATGACGCAGATGTTCCGGCCCGACGGTCAAGCCGTCCCGGTAACGCTGCTAAAGGCGGGTCCGTGCATGGTGGTGCAGCGCAAGACGCCCACCGCCGACGGCTACGATGCCATCCAGCTCGGTTTGGTGGAGTTTATCAAGCCGCAGCGCATCAATAAGCCCACCGCCGGCCATTTGAAGAAGGCCGGGGTGGAAGGCTCCAAGTTTATGCGCGAGTTCACCCTGCGCCCCGGCGACGACGATTTCAAAGCCGGCGACAAGGTGCTGGTGGACCAGTTCAAGCCCAAGGACAAGGTGGACGTGATCGGCGTCAGCAAGGGCAAGGGGTACGCCGGCCTGGTGAAGCGCCACCATTTCCGCGGCGGCGAGGGCTCGCACGGCTCCATGTTTCACCGCGCCCCGGGCTCCATCGGCTCGTCCAGCTTCCCCTCGCGCGTGTATCCGGGAATGCGTATGTCGGGCCACATGGGCAATGCCCAGGTGACGGTGCGCAACCTGGAAGTGGTCGACGTGGATACCGAGGACAACGTGCTGGTAATCAAGGGCGCGGTTCCGGGTCCCAACGGCGGCTACGTGCTGGTGCGGAGGGCCAAGAGGTAACTGACATGCCCACGGTAGACGTAGTGGATTTGACGAATAATAAGGTCGGCGAGTTGGAACTGGCCGACGAAGTTTTCGGGGCCGAGGTCAATGAAGCGCTGCTGTATGAAGCGGTCCGCCAGTTTCAGGCGGGCAAGCACACCGGCAACCACAAGACCAAGACCCGCAGCGAAGTGGCCGGATCCGGCAAGAAGTTGTGGAAGCAGAAAGGCACGGGGCGGGCGCGTGTCGGCTCGATTCGGTCGCCCATCTGGCGTCACGGCGGCACGGTTCACGGGCCGGTGGTGCGCGATTACAGCTACAAACTTCCCCGCAAAATGCAGTTGGGCGCGTTGCGCTCGGCGCTTTCGGCCAAGGTGAAGGATGGCGAGCTGAAGGTGGTTCACGAATTCAACCTGGCCGATCACAAGACTCGCAACGCCATGAACGCCCTCGCAAACCTGGCTACCGGCAAGACGGTACTGGTGGTGGATAATGGCGATAATCGCAACCTGCTCCTCGGTCTGCGCAATCTGAAGGGCGTGACCCTGCTTCCCACCCGCGACGTCAACGCCTATCATCTGCTGGGCCACCAGAACGTCCTGATCTCGGAAGCGGCTGCCCGTAAATTCTCGGAGGCGCTCGCGAAATGACAGTCTATGAAATTATTCGCCGCCCGCTCGTGACCGAGAAGGGCGTGGACAAGAAGGATAACGAGCGGACCCTGTGCTTCGAAGTGGCGCTCGATGCCAATAAGACGCAGGTGAAGGCCGCTGTGGAGAAGCTTTTTAAGGTGAAAGTGGCGGAAGTTCGCACGGCCACCTTCGATGGCAAGCTGCGCCGGCGCGGCAAGTTCGCGGGGTATCGCTCGGAGTGGAAAAAGGCGTACGTGAAGCTGAAAGAGGGCCAAAAGGTGCCGGAGTTCGCGGAGATTTGATATGCCCATCAAGACCTATAGACCCACTACCCCCAGCCGGCGCTTCACCACCAGCACCGCGCGGGAAGAGATCACCAAGCATACTCCCGAAAAATCGCTGGTGGAGTCGAAGCAGCGGACCGGCGGACGCAGCAGCAACGGCCGCGTGAGCTCGCGTTTCATCGGCGGCGGCCACAAGCAGGCATACCGCGTGGTGGATTTCAAGCGGGACAAGACGGGAATTCCGGCGGTGGTGGCGGCGGTGGAGTACGATCCCAACCGGTCGGCGCGCATCGCGCTGCTCAACTACGCCGATGGCGAGAAGCGCTATATCATTCATCCCGACGGTTTGAAGGTGGGCGCGAAAGTGATGTCCGGCCCCACGGCCGACATCCTGCTCGGCAACGCCCTGCCCATGAAGAACATGCCCGCCGGCACCATCGTCCACAACATCGAACTGAGGCCCGGGAAGGGCGCGCAGATGGCCCGTTCGGCGGGTTCACAGGCACAGTTGATTTCGAAGGAAGGCGGCATCGCGCTGTTGAAGCTGCCGTCGGGCGAAGTTCGCCGCGTGCCGCTCGAGTGCATGGCCACGGTGGGACAGGTGGGCAATGTCGATCACGAGAACGTATCGCTCGGCAAGGCGGGGCGCAAGCGCTGGTTGGGCAAGATGCCGCATAACCGCGGCGTGAGCATGAACCCGGTCGACCATCCGCACGGCGGCGGCGAAGGCAAGACTTCGGGCGGCCGCCATCCGGTGACCCCTTGGGGACAGCCGACACGCGGATTCAAAACGCGCAACAACAAGCGTACCGACAAGTGGATCGTCACGCACAAGAGCAAGAAGAGGTAAGCAAATGGGCAGATCCGTCAAGAAGGGACCGTTTACCGATACTCACCTGGAGGCCAAGCTGGCCGTGCTGGTGGCCACCAACGAAAAGAAGGTGGTGCGCACCTGGTCCCGCCGCTCCACCATCCTTCCGGAGTTCGTGGGTCAAACCATCGCGGTCCACAACGGCAAGAAATTCATTCCGGTGTACATCACGGAGAACATGGTCGGGCACAAGCTGGGCGAGTTTTCGCCTACCCGGACATTCAAGGGCCACTCCGTGAAGGCGGCCACGGAGAAGACGGCCAAGCCGGCCTAACGAGGAAGTCATGGAAGCCAATACCCAGATCAAAGCGGAAGCCAGATATATCCGGGTCTCCCCGCAGAAAGCGCGCCTCGTCGTGGATATGATCCGCGGCCAGCAGGCGGGCGTGGCGCGCACCACGCTGCGCACCGTCAACAAGCGCATCGCGCCCACCGTCCTGAAGGTTCTGGAATCGGCCATCGCCAACGCGACCAACCGGTTCGAAGACCTGGACGTGGACCGCCTGTACGTCAGCGAAGCCTACGTTCATGAGGGCCCGCGCATGAAGCGCGTTCGGCCGGCGCCCATGGGCCGCGCTTACCGGTACCAGCGCCGATTGTCGCATATCGTCATCAAGGTGACGGAGAAAGAAGCATAGATGGGACAGAAAGTTCATCCGTACGGATTCCGGCTGGGCTTCAACAAGCCGTGGCGCTCCCGCTGGTTCGCCAAGCAGGGTTATGCCAAGCTGCTGCAGGAAGACCTGGAACTGAAGGAAAATCTGCGCGACCGGCTGAAATCGGCCGGCGTCAGCTCGATTGAAGTCGACCGGCCCGGCAACAAGCTGCGGGTCACGATTCGCACCTCGCGGCCCGGCATCATCATCGGCCGCAAGGGCGCGGAAATCGAAAAGCTGAAGCAGGACATGGCCCGGAAGACCAAGCGCGAGGTCTTCATCGATATTCAGGAAGTGCACAAACCGGAGCTGGATGCGCAGCTCGTGTCGGAATCCATCGGCCTGCAGCTCGAAAAGCGCGTGGCCTTCCGCCGCGCCATGCGCAAGGCCGTGGATTCGGCGCTGCGTTTTGGATGCAAGGGCATCAAGGTGCGCGTTTCCGGACGCTTGAACGGCGCCGAAATCGCGCGCAGCGAATGGTACTTGCAGGGACAGCTTCCGCTGCACACCCTGCGCGCCGATATCGATTACGGCTTCGCCGAAGCCCAGACCACCTACGGCGTGATCGGCATCAAGACCTGGATTTACAAGGGCGAGATTCTGGATCTGACCAAGCGCCGCGGAGGCCTTCCGGAGCCCGAGCCGCGCCGCGAGCGTACCGAGCGCCGCGACCGCGGAGATCGTGGCGATCGCGGACCGCGCGGCCGGGGCGGCTATGGCGATCGCGGACCCTCGGCGCCGCCCGTGCAGGCGCCTCCGCCCGAGCCCACCGGCCCGGCGGTGCAGACTCCGCCCGCCGACTTGCCGCGTCCCGCGGTGCGTCCGGCGACCCCCATTCTGCCGCCGCTGATGTCGCCGCAACAGCCTTCCTGGAAGCAGGAAGCGCGCCACGAACAGGCCCCGGCAGAGACCAAGCCCGAGACCAAGCCCGAGACCAAAACCGATGCCGGAACCCCGCCGGATCCGGCCAAAGGCGAGGAGTAACTGAGGACAATCCGCCATGATGATGCCAAAGAAGGTGAAGTTCAGGAAACAGCAACGCGGCCGCATGGCCGGCAAGGCGTGGCGCGGCTCGTCGATCTCCTTCGGCGAGTTCGGGCTGAAAGCCTTGGAGTGCGGATGGGTGACCGACCGGCAGATTGAAGCCGCGCGCGTGGCCATGACCCGCTCCATCAAGCGAGGCGGCAAGGTGTGGGTGCGGTTGTTCCCCGACAAGCCCATTACCAAGAAGCCCGCTGAAACCCGTATGGGTAAAGGCAAGGGCGCTCCCGAACAGTGGGTTGCGGTCATCCGGCCGGGCAAGATTCTCTTTGAAATGGAAGGCGTGGACCGGCCGACCGCGGATGCGGCGATGCGGCTCGCGGCCCACAAGCTGGCCATCAAGACCAAGTTCATTGGCCGCCAGGATATTGCGGAGTAATTATGAAGGCGCAGAAAGTTCGCGATCAGGACGATACCGAATTGAAGAATCAATTGGCTGCAATGGATGAGCAGCTCTTCCGTCTCAAGTTTCAGATGTCCATGGGACAAATGGACGGGTTGAAGAAGGTGCGAGCCATGCGTAAGGACCGCGCGCGCATGTTGACCGTCCTGCGCGAGCGGGAACTGGCCGCGGCGGAGAAATAATATGGCCGGCAACGTAACCAAGAACGAAAAGATTGGCCAGGTGGTCTCCACCAAGATGACCAAGACCATTGTGGTGGAAGTGAGCCGCCGCGTGCCGCACCCGATGTACAAGAGAATTATCGGCAAGCACAAGAAGTTCTATGCGCACGACGAAGAGGGCCGCGCCAAGATGGGCGACATAGTGCGCATCATCGAGTGCCGGCCGTTGAGCAAGCTGAAGCGGTGGCGGCTGGCGGACGTGATCCGGGAAGCCATCCAGGTGGCCGCGCAGCCGTCGGATTTGGATGTGAAGATTTGAGGAAAGAAGTCAGAGGTCAGGAGTCAGAAGTCGGAATGCGCGATGGTGCGCCAGGCTTCGGGTCTGACTTCGCGGGATTGAGGGATTTGTGAAGAAGGATGCCGGAAGCGCGGCGGTTACGGAGTTTGCCATTCTGACTCCTGACTCCTGACTTCCGACTTCCCAAAGAGGCTTTTATGATTGGAATGCGAACGATTCTCGAGGTGGCCGACAACTCCGGCGCGCGCAGGCTCTCCTGCATCCTGCCGCGCGGCGGCGACCTCGGCCTGCGCGCCGGCCTGGGCGACGTCATTACCGCGGCGGTGAAGGAAGCCGCTCCGGATTCCGCCATCAAGAAGGGCAAAGTGGTTCGTTGCGTGGTGGTCCGGATGCGCAAGGAGACGCGGCGCAAAGATGGCACCTATATCCGGTTCGATAGCAATGCCGCCGTGCTGATTAACGATGTCGGCGAGCCGGTGGGCACGCGCGTGTTCGGACCCGTGGCCAGGGAACTGCGCGACAAGAAATTCATGAAAATCGTCTCGCTGGCCCCCGAGGTAATCTGATGGCAATCGCAAAGAAAAAGCTGGAGCCGGTTCGAATCGACCTCAAAAAGGAAGACACCGTGAAGGTGATCACCGGCCGCAACAAGGGCATGACCGGGCGCGTTCTGCGCGTGGACCGGTCCACCGGGCGGGTATTGGTGGAGCACGCCATGATGATCAAGCGTCATACGCGGCCCAATCCCTCCAAGCAGATCAAGGGCGGCATCGCGGAACGCGAAAGCGCCTTTTCGGCTTCCAACGTGATGCTCGTCTGCCCCGGCTGCAGTAAGGCCGTCCGGGTGGCCCATCATGTAGACCGCGCGGCGGGCGGCAAGACGCGCCGCGTGAGAGTCTGCCGCAAATGCGGGCAGACCATCGACAAGAAGTGAGGATTCCATGGCAGCACGATTGAGAGAGCACTATACCAGCAAGGTCGTTCCGGCGCTGACCAAAGAATTCGGCTATAAGAACCACATGGCCGTGCCGAAGATCGAAAAGATTTCGATTAACATCGGCATGGGCGAAGCCACCCAGAACGCCAAGTTGATGGATGGCGCGGTGAACGAACTGACGCAGATTGCCGGCCAGAAGCCGGTGATCACCAAGGCTACCAAATCCATCGCGCAATTCAAGCTGCGCGAAGGCCAGTCCATCGGCTGCACCGTGACGCTGCGCGGCGACCGCATGTTCGAGTTCTTCGACCGCCTGGTGAATGTGGCGCTGCCGCGCGTCCGCGACTTCCGCGGTGTCTCCAGCAAGAGCTTCGATGGGCGCGGAAACTACACCCTGGGCGTGAAAGATCAGTTGATTTTCCCGGAAATCGATTACGCCAAAGTGGAGAAGACCAAGGGTATGAATATTTGCATCACCACCACGGCGCGCACCGACGCCGAAGGCCTGGCGCTGCTCAAGCAGATGGGGATGCCGTTCCGGCAGTAAAGAATAGAAAGAGAAACCATGGCTACTACCGCCAAGATCGCAAAAGATATCAAGCTGGAGAAGATCCGCCGGGAATCCCAAACCCTCAAGGCTGGGAACAAGCCCGGAATTGCCATGCTGCCCACCCGGCACCGCAACCGCTGCTGGCGCTGTGGCCGTCCGCGCGCGTTTTTGCGCAAATTCGGCGTGTGCCGCCTGTGCTTCCGCCAGCTCGCGCTGAATGGCGAGATTCCTGGTGTGACCAAGGCGAGTTGGTAAGGAAAGAATGCAAGTCGGAAGCAAGAAGACGGAAAAGGTCTTGACTGCCCCGATCTAATCAGGAGTTTTATGACAAGCGATCCCATTGCCGACATGCTGACTCGCGTACGCAACGCGACCCAGGCCCGCCACCCCAAAGTGGACGTGCCGGCCTCCAAGCTGAAAACGGAAATCGCGCGCATTCTCAAGGAAGAAGGCTATATTGCCAACTTCAAAGTGGCCGACGAAGGCGCGAAGAGAACCATCAAGATTTACCTCAAGTACGGTCCCGGCAACTCGCCGGTGATCTCTACCATCGAGCGCGTTTCGCGGCCCGGGTGCCGCGTGTACGTCGGCCAGACCGACATTCCGCGCGTACTGGGCGGAATGGGGATCAACATCCTGACCACTCCGCGCGGCGTCATGACCGGGCGCGACGCGCACAAGGAACACATCGGCGGGGAAATCCTCTGCCGTGTCTGGTAACGAGGTTTGAGCTATGTCGAGAATTGGTAAAAAGCCGATCCCTCTGCCGAGCGGCGTCAAAGTCCGGATCGGCGAAGATTTGGAAGTGACCGGTCCCAAAGGCAAGCTTTCGGTGCCGATCCCCGAGGGTATCACCGTGGAGCAGGCGGCCGGCAAGCTCGAAATCAAGCGCGCTTCCGACAACCACGCGGCCCTGCACGGGTTGACTCGCGCGCTCGCGGCCAATGCCGTCCAGGGCGTATCCACCGGGTTCACCCGTGAGCTGGATATCGTAGGTATCGGATACCGCGCCGACGTGAAGGGCAACATCGCCACCTTCACGCTGGGCTACTCGCACCCCATCGAGGTCCTGCTGCCTCCGGGGGTGGAGCTGAAAATCGACAAACAAACTCACCTGGTGCTGTCCGGCTACGACCGGCAGTTGCTGGGGCAGGTGGCGGCAAATATTCGCGCGCTTCGCTCGCCCGATCCTTATAAGAATAAGGGCGTCCGTTACACCGGCGAAGTCCTGCGCAAGAAGGTCGGAAAGACCGGAGCTAGTGCGAAATGATTCGTAAGATTGAAAAGAAGGAAATTCGCGATCGCATCCACCAGCGGATCCGGCGCAAATTGCGAGGCACCGCCGAGCGGCCGCGCCTGGCGGTGTTCCGCAGTGTCGCTCACATTTACGCCCAGGTCATCGACGATAACGCGGGCGCCACGCTGGTGTCGGCATCCACCGTGGACAAGGGCGGCAAAACCAACGGCGGCAACGTGGCGGCGGCGAAGGCGATCGGCAAGCTGGTGGCCGAACGGGCCAAGGAAAAAGGCATCCGGCAGGTGGTTTTCGACCGCGGCGGTTATCAATACCACGGCCGGATCAAGGCGCTTGCCGATGCGGCGCGCACCGCGGGACTGGAGTTTTAATGGCAACGATAGCGAAACGCATCGATCCGGCGACCCTCAATTTGAAAGAGCAGGTAGTCGCCATCAACCGTGTCACCAAGGTGGTGAAGGGCGGCAAGAACATGAGCTTTTCGGCCCTGGTGGTGATTGGCGATCCGTCGGCCAAAGTGGTCGGGTACGGCGTGGGTAAGGCCAAGGAAGTGCCGTCCGCCATCCGCAAGGGAATCGAAGCCGCCAAGAAGGGCCTGCGCAAAGTCAACGTGCTCGAAGGCACCATCGCGCACAAGGTTCTGGGCCAATACGCCAGCTCGCAAGTGCTGCTCAAGCCGGCCCCCGCCGGTACCGGCGTGATTGCCGGCGGCGCGGTGCGCGCAGTCATCACGGCTTGCGGCATTCCCAATGTGCTCACCAAGTCGATTGGCCGGCGCAATCCCCACAATGTAGTGAAGGCCACTATCGTGGCTCTGGAACTATTGCGCGACCGCAACGCCGTGGCCGAGATGCGCGGCCTGGCAGTGGAGAAACTCTGATGGAAGGCACAATCAAAATCAAACTGGTACACAGCCCCATCTGCACGCCTATGAAGCATAAACGCGTGGTCAAGGGGCTGGGTTTGCGGAAGGTTAACCAGATCGTGGTACGGCCCGACCGGCCGGAGTTCCGCGGTATGGTCAAGAAGGTCCCGCATCTGTTGGAAGTAGTGGAATAGGGGATTCGTGGGGCGGGCAATCGTGCCCGCAGGCCGGCTTTCAGCCGGCCGGACCCGCTGGAAAGCGGCGGGCGCCCACTGGGCGCAGCCAGGATTGGCTGCCCCGCATCAGCCGAGACGGAAAGAGAACGAGATATGAACCTCAGCAGTTTGAAACCGCCCGCCGGACAGACCAAGCCGCGCAAGCGCATAGGCCGCGGCATGGGCTCGGGACACGGCAAGACCGCGACGCGCGGATCCAAGGGTCAGCGCGCCGGCACCGGCTTCGGCCAGAAGCGCGGTTTTGAAGGCGGCCAGATGCCGCTGCACCGCCGCCTGCCCAAGCGCGGATTCACGAATATCTTCAAGAAAGAGTTTGCCATCGTCAACCTGATGCAATTGGAAAAGGCGGAAGGCGACACGTTCACGGTGGACAGCTTGCGCCAGCTCGGCCTCGTGAAGAAGCTGGGCGAAGGGCTGAAAGTGCTCGGCGCCGGCACGTTGACAAAGAAGATCACGGTGGAAGCCCACCATTTTTCGAAGTCGGCTCTGGAAAAAATTCAGAAGGCCGGAGGAACGGCGCAGGTAATCGGCGCGGCCGCTCAGTAGGCGCCGGGAATCGAAGGGAACCCATGAAGTTTTTGGAAGCGTTCGCCAACATCTTTCGCGTCCCAGACCTTCGCAAGCGTCTGTTGTTCACGCTGGGACTGCTGGCGGTGTACCGTCTCGGCGGGCACGTCCCCACGCCCGGTATCAATACCGCGCGGTGGACCGAATTTTTCAATTCGGCCGGGGGATCGCTCTTCAGTTTCTTCGACATGTTTGCCGGTGGCAACATCCGCCGCCTGACGGTTTTCGCCCTGGGCATAATGCCGTACATCACGGCGTCCATCATCCTGCAATTGCTCACCGTGGTGGTCCCCACCCTCGAAAAACTGCAGAAAGAGGGCGAACTGGGCCGCCGCAAAATCACCCAGTGGACCCGTTACCTCACCATTATTCTTTCGGTGATCCAGTCCACCACCATCGCCTACGGGCTCCAGTCCATGAGAGAGGGCATCGTCATCAGCCCCGGCTTCGGGTTCGTCCTGCTCACCATTATTTCGCTGACCACCGGCACGGCTTTCATCATGTGGCTGGGCGAGCAGATCAGCGAGCGCGGCGTGGGCAACGGCATGTCCCTGATCATCTTCACGGGCATCGTGGTCGGCCTGCCGAACGCCATCGGCAACGTCTACACCAACACCTTCGTGACGCATGAATGGACCCCGTTCACCCTGATCGTCCTAATGGTCCTGATGGTGGCGGTGGTAGCCTTCATCGTGCTGGTGGAGCGCGGCGAGCGCCGCATTCCGGTGCAGTACGCCAAGCGCGTGGTCGGCCGGCGCGTGATGGGCGGACAATCCACCCACATGCCGCTCAAGGTCAATGCCGGCGGCGTGATCCCGGTGATCTTCGCCTCGTCGCTGCTGGCTTTCCCCACCACCTTGCTGCAGATGAGCGCCGTGAAAAACATCCGGTGGCTGGAAGCTACCCTGATGTCCATCCGGCACGGCGAGCCGCTGTATTATGTGCTCTTCGTGGCGGGCATCATTTTCTTCTGTTTCTTCTACATTTCGATCATTTTCAACCCCAATGAAGCGGCCGACAATATGCGCAAGTACGGCGGCTTCATCCCCGGTATCCGGCCGGGCCGCAATACCGCGGACTATATGAACGCCATCCTCACCAAGATCACGGTGGTCGGTGGCATTTACCTGGCGATCCTGTGCCTGATCCCGGACATCATGATTTCGGGAATCAAGTTGAATCACCTGGCTCTTATCGGGAATTGGGTGGATACCGCGCTCACCACTCTGCACATGCGGTGGTTGCTGGAAGGGATGGGCGTGACTTTTTATTTCGGCGGAACATCGCTGTTAATTGTGGTGGGCGTGGCCATGGACACTATCAACCAGATAGAAGCCCAGCTCATCATGCGTCATTATGAAGGATTTACTCCGCGGTCCGGCCGGATTCGAGGCCGGCGGAGCAGTTTCTAACGTTGTACCGAGGTTTGTGAAAGCTATCGTTCTGTTCGGCTCTCCGGGTTCCGGAAAGGGGACTCAGGCCAAGTTGCTGACGGAGTGTCTGGGCATTCCCCACGTCTCCACGGGCGAGATGTTGCGGGAGGGCGTCCGGAAGGGTAGAGGTGTAACCCCGAAGACCGCCGCGAAGATGCAGGCCGGGGTTCTGGTTAAGGACGAGGTGGTCGAGGCCATGGTGGAAGAGCGCCTGAGCCGGCCCGATGCGGCCAATGGGTTCGTTCTGGACGGGTATCCGCGGACGCTGGTGCAGGCCAGGCACCTGACCGGGTGGCTCGGCAAACGCGGGATTCGGGAACTGGTGATTCACCTCGCGGTTGATTACAATGTAATTATTGCCCGTTTGACCGGACGCCGCGAGTGCCCTCGCTGCGGAACTCCGTATAATGTCGTGCTGCGGCCACCGAAAGTGGACGAATTGTGCGATCTGGACGGTGAGAAACTGGTGCGGCGGGACGACGACCGCGAGGAAGTGATTCGCGCGCGGTTGGATGCGTATGAGCAGCAAACCCGTCCCGTTCTGGAGTATTTGCGGTCGAATGGCGGCCGGGTGATCGAAGTGGATGCCAGTGACGATCCGCCCGAAGCGGTGTTTCAGAAGATCGGCCGGGCGATGGAAAACTGATGATCGTGCGAAAAACCGCCGCGGAACTGGAGAAGATGCGGCGAAGCGGCCTGCTGGTGTGGCAGGTGTTGCAGAAGATGAAGGAGATCGCCGTGGAAGGGGCCAGCACGATGGACCTCGAAGTGGCCGCGGACAAGATGATCGGCGATGCCGGCGCCAAGCCCGCTTTCAAGGGCTACTACGTAGCGGCCGCCGGCGAAGCGTTTCGATTTGTGTTGTGCACCTCGGTGAACGATGAAATCGTCCATGGCATGCCGAATCCCAGGCGGATTCTGAAAAAGGGCGATATCGTTTCCATCGACACCGGGGTGAAATTGGACGGTTATTATGGCGATTCGGCCATCACCGTGCCGATCGGTGAAGTGAGCGAGGAAACTCAGAAGCTGCTGCGCGTGACGCAGGAGGCGCTGGAGATGGCCATCGGCCAGGTGCGGGCAGGGAACCGGCTGTTCGATATTTGCGGCACCGTCGAGCAGCACGTGAAGTCCAACGGTTTTTCGGTGGTGCGGGAGTATGTGGGCCATGGTATCGGCACGCAGCTCCATGAAGAGCCACAGGTCCCGAATTATGTGGACCGCAAGAACGAGAATCCCCGGTTGAAGCCGGGTATGGTGCTGGCGGTCGAGCCGATGGTGAATGCCGGCCGGCCGGAAGCTGTGGTTTTGAAGGATAAGTGGACGGCCGTTACCAAAGACGGGTCCTATAGCGCGCATTTCGAGCACTGCATCGCGGTGACGGACAATGGGCCATGGGTGCTGACGCGGCCGTGAAGGTCGAGGCCGTGGTGGTGGAAGAGCGGCCGAGCGCGCTGTACGAGGTGGTGCTGCCGACGCAGCAGAAGGTTTTGGCCCATGTGGTGGGCACGGTGAAACGGAATTTCGTCCGGTTGGTTCCGGGCGACCGGGTCGAGGTGGAGTTAAGTCCCCACGATCCGACCAGAGGAAGAATAGTTAAAAAGATTAGTTAGCCGCCGATGAACGCAGATAAACACAGATAAAGCCAAGAATGTGTTATCGGCGTTCATCTGCGTTCATCGGCGGCTAATAAATAGGGTTTCGACTTATGAAAGTTCGAGCGTCCGTCAAGAAAATTTGCGACAAGTGCAAGGTGATCAACCGCGAAGGCGTGGTGCGGGTCATCTGCGTTAACCCGAAACACAAGCAGAGGCAGGGGTAAAGAGATATGGCACGTTTAGCCGGTGTGGATCTGCCGCCTGGGAAAAGGGCTGAGATCGGGCTCACTTACATTTACGGTATCGGCCGTACCCGTTCCAAGTCCCTGCTATACCGCGCGGGCATCGATTTCAACAAGAAAGTTCGCGACCTGACGGAAGACGAAGTCAACAAGGTCCGTACCATTCTGGAAGAAGAGGGCGCCGTGGAAGGCGACCTGCGCAAGGAAATCTCGATGAACATCAAGCGTCACATCGAGATGGGTTCCTACCGCGGGATGCGGCACCGCCGCGGGCTGCCGGTTCGCGGACAGCGCACCCATACCAACGCCCGCACGCGCAAAGGACCGCGCCGCGGCACGGTGGCCAACAAGAAGAAGGCGACGTCCAAAACCTAGAGAGCGATCTGGCATCATATGGCGAAAGCACCAGCAGCAAAACCCGGTAAGAAGAAAAGCTTCAAGAAGAAGGAAAAGCGCGTCGTCCACATGGGCGTCGTGCATGTGCAGGCCACCTTCAACAACACCATCGTGACCATTGCCGACCAGGAAGGCAACACCATCTCCTGGTCGAGCGCCGGCTCGCTCGGTTTCCGCGGGTCGCGCAAGGGTACTCCGTTCGCCGCCCAGCAGGCGGCCCTCACGGCGGCCAACAAAGCCGGAGAAAGCGGATTGCGGGTGGTGGAGGTGCGGGTCAGCGGCCCCGGTTCCGGCCGCGAATCGGCCGTGCGCGCTCTCTCCACCGCGGGCATCGAAGTGCGCGCCATCAAGGACGTCACGCCGATTCCGCATAACGGCTGCAGGCCGCCAAAGAAACGCAGGGTGTAAATTCGGTAAGTAGCAAGCGGGACGAAGGCCTGCCATGGCTGTAAACCGCACCTGGTAAAGAAAGGTAAGAGGAGTCAAACTTGGCAAGATATATTGGCCCGGTCTGCCGGCAATGCCGGCGTGAGGGCATGAAACTTTATCTCAAAGGCGAACGCTGCCACAGCGAGAAGTGCGCCATCGAAAAGCGCAACTTCATCCCTGGACAGCACGGCAAGGATCGGGCAAAGAAGATCGTCGGCTACGGTCTGCAATTACGCGAAAAACAGAAGGCGCGCCGCGTGTACGGCGTTCTGGAGCGCCAATTCCGCAGCACGTTCGAGAAGGCGGCCGCAGCCAAAGGCATCACCGGCGACCTGCTGATGTCCCTGCTCGAGCGCCGCCTGGACAGCGTCATCTACCGCATGGGCTTCGGCACCAGCCGCGCCCAGGCCCGCCAGGTGGTTCGTCACGGCCACATCAACGTCAACGGCAGGAAGTGCGACATTCCTTCGGCCGTCGTCAAGATCGGCGACATCGTCTCCGTTCGCGAAGGCAGCAAGAAAAACCCCACTATCCTGGCCGCCCGCGACGCCACCGCTCATGCTCCGGCGCCCAATTGGATCGACGTCGACCGCGAAGGTTTGACGGGCCGGATTACGGCGCTCCCACAACGCAGCGAATTAGTTCAGATCCAGTTAAACGAGCAACTCATTGTCGAGTTGTACTCGAAGTAAGTAACGCAGTTATCCCCGGTTTCCAGTGAGGATCTTTTAAATGTTCAAGGGCTTCCAAAAACCCAAACGATTGGTCGCTAATACCGAGTCCCTGACGGAGCGGTATGGCATGTTTACGGCGCAGCCTTTTCAACGCGGTTTCGGCACCACCATCGGCAACAGCCTTCGCCGCGTATTGCTGAGTTCTATCGAGGGCGCGGCCATCACGGCCGTCCGCATCGATGGCGTCGAGCATGAATTCAGCCCCATTCCCGGAGTGGTGGAGGACGCCACCGATATCATCCTCAACCTCAAACAGATCCCCTTCAAAATCATGGGCGATGGCGTGAAAACCGTGCGCCTCACGGTGGATCATCCGGGCGATGTGCGCAGCGGCCAGATCGAGACCGACGCCGATGTGGAAGTGCTCGACCGCGACGTGCACCTCGCCACCGTCAGCGAAGGCGGCAGGCTTTCCATCGAGATGCGCCTCAAGACCGGCCGCGGATATGTCAGCGCCGACAAGAATTTCGACGAAGACCTCGCATTGGGCTACATCCCCATCGACTCGGTCCACTCGCCCGTCCGCAAAGTCAACTTCGCCGTCGAGGCCGCGCGCCTCGGCCAGATGACCGACTACGACAAGCTGACCCTCGAAGTCTGGACCAACGGCGCCGTGTCGCCGCAGGATGCCATCGGGTACGCCGCCAAGCTGCTGAAGGACCACATGTCCATCTTCATCAACTTCGAGGAAGTGCCGGAGCAGACCGAGGAGATCTCCGAGCACGGGCTCGATAAGATCAACGAAGTGCTCAACCGCTCCGTGGAGGAGCTGGAGCTGAGCGTTCGTTCCTACAATTGTTTGAAGAACGCCAACATCCAGACCATCGGCGAGTTGGTGCAGAAGACCGAAGCCGAAATGTTGCGCACCAAGAATTTCGGCCGTAAGTCGCTCAACGAAATCAAGGAAATTCTGGCCAACATGGGTCTGGCGCTGGGTATGCGCATCGACCAGCATGGCCGCCTGATCGCCCCGCCGCCGCAGTCCGGCGGAATGGTGGATTACAGTCAGGAAGACGAAGGGCTGCAGGACCAGCCCGGGGAATAGCCCATGAGACACAACTACGCCGGATACAAACTGAAGCGGCCGGTGGATAGCCGCAACGCGCTGTTGCGGAATCTCACCACCAGCGTGATCGAGCAGGAGCGCATCATCACTACCGTGCCCAAGGCCAAGGCCGTCCAGCCGTGGGTGGAGAAGATGATCACCCTCGCCAAGATCGATACGCTGCACTCGCGCCGCCAGGCCGCCGCCATTCTGCGGACTCCGGCATCGGTGAAGAAACTGTTCGATACGCTGGGCACCCGCTTCGGCCAGCGCAACGGCGGCTACACCCGCATCACCAAACTGGGACCGCGCAAGGGCGATGGCGCCGAACAGGCCATGCTCGAGCTGGTCGGTTCCGAGCTCGTGAAACGCGCCGCCGAGCGCGCCAAGCGCAAGGAAGCGAAGTTGGAAGCGCAGCGGCAGGGCCGCGAGCACGAAGACGAAGAGGGCACCAAGGAATAACGCTGCTTCTCCTTGGAGAGCCGCAGCCGGTCCGGGCCGGTTGCGGCTTTCTTGTTTTGTCGCCTGCTTTACTCGAACCGAATCCCCTGCGCCAGCGGCAATTGCGCCGACCAGTTGATGGTATTCGTCTGCCGCCGCATGTAAGCCTTCCACGCGTCGCTGCCCGACTCGCGCCCGCCGCCGGTCTCCTTTTCGCCGCCGAACGCGCCGCCGATTTCCGCTCCGCTCGTTCCGATATTCACGTTGGCGATTCCGCAATCGCTGCCGCGATGGCTCAGGAACGTCTCCGCCGATATCAGGTTGTTCGTGAACATCGCCGACGAAAGCCCCTGCGGCACGTCGTTATGCCAATGGATGGCCTCGTCCAGACGGTCGAACTCCACCAGGTACAGGATGGGCGCGAAGATTTCTTCCTTCAGAATCGGCATGTCGGGACGCGCGCGCACCAGCGTGGGCTCGACGAAGCATCCCGTGATGTGGCCGCCGCCCGCCAGGATCTCGCCGCCCTGCTCGCGGATGCGCCGGATGCCGTCCATCATATCGTCCACCGCGCGCCGGTTCACCAGCGGCCCCATCAGCGTTCCCTCTTCCAGGGGGTTGCCGATCTTCACCTGGCGGTAGGCGTTCACCAGCGCGCCGGTCATGCGGGCAGCAATGCCGCGCTGCAGAAACAGGCGGCGCGTGGTGGTGCACCGCTGGCCCGCGGTTCCCACCGCGCCGAAGAGCACCGCGCGCAGCAGCAGGTCGGTATTGCAATCGTCCATGGCGATAATGCCGTTGTTCCCGCCCAGTTCCAGAATGCTCCGGCCCAGCCGTCCCGCCACTACCTCGGCCACATGCCTCCCCACCACGGTCGATCCCGTGAAACTCACCAGAGGAATCCGCCGGTCGCGGATCAGAGTCTCGGCTATGGGGTCGCTCTTGCCTATCAGCAAAGAAAAAATGCCCTTCAGCCCGTGCCGGTCGAGCACGCGGTTGCAGATTTTTTGCACCGCGATGGCCGCGAGCGGCGTCTCGGAGGAGGGCCGCCAGAGCACGCAGTCGCCACACACCGCCGCGATCATGGCATTCCAGGCCCACACCGCCACCGGAAAATTGAACGCGCTGATCACGCCCACGATTCCCAGCGGATGCCACTGCTCGTACATGCGGTGTCCCGGCCGCTCGCTGTGCATGCTGAGACCGTAGAGTTGCCGCGAAAGGCCCACCGCGAAGTCGGCGATATCGATCATCTCCTGCACCTCGCCGCGTCCTTCCGCCAGGATTTTTCCCATCTCCAGCGAGACCAGCGTCCCCAGATCCGCCTTGGCGGCGCGCAGCTCGTTGCCGATCTCGCGTACGATCTCTCCACGGTGCGGGGCCGGCGCCATGCGCCAGTCGAGGAACGCCTGGCTCGCCTGTGCCACGACGGATTCGTAGTCCTCCGGCCCGGCCAGTTGGATTTTGGCCAGGAGCTCGCCGGTCGCGGGGTTGATGGACTCCAGTTGGCCGCCGGACGGATTGGCGATCCAGTCGCCGTAACAGGCGCCGGAATTCACCGGCTCGATGTGCAGCTTTTCCAGGAGTTCGGGGATCTGGTTCTGGGTGGTGAACACGCTTCTATTCTAGCCCCCGGGACGTTAGGCTACCATCGTAGCGTGGGACACTTTAACGGTGGTCGTATCCTTCGTACTGCGGTGCGCTGGGTGCTGCTCCTGGTGGTAGCGTTCTACGCCGTGTGCCTCGCCGAGTTGGTGGCTCTGCGCTGGGTGAACCCTCCCACTACCGCGGTCCAAACCGAGCGCCGCGTGGAAGCCTGGTGGCGTCACAAAGCCTATCGCAAGCGCCAGGTTTTCGTGCCGCTCGGCCGCATCTCGCCCGAGTTGCAGCACGCCGTGATCTCCGCCGAAGACGGACGTTTCTACCAGCATCACGGCATCGACTGGCAGGAAGTCCAGAAGGTGGTCGACAAGGACATGGATGAGGGCAAGCTGGGCCGCGGCGGTTCCACCATCACGCAGCAACTGGTGAAGAATCTCTTTCTCACCACGAATCGGTCGCTCATCCGCAAAGCGGTGGAATTCACCTTGGCGCCCGCCGCCGAACTGGTGCTTCCCAAACGGCGCATTCTCGAGTTGTATCTCAACGCGATCGAGTGGGGTCCGGGAATATACGGCGCGGAGGCGGCCGCGAAGGCCTGGTACAACATTCCCGCCGCGCAGGTCGATCGCGAGCAGGGCGCTCGCATGGCGGCCATCCTTCCCGCCCCGCTGCGCTGGAAGCCGGAACACATGGGCTCCTACAGCGCCGAAATTCTGCGGCGAATGACGCAGACGGGGTGGTGAGGAGCTGCCAGTAGCTCTCCGGAAACTGCCGGCCCGCAAGTCTCTCCTCTGTACTACCGGCCAGAATCTTCGCAAGCCGCGACGATTCTCGCGAGCCGACGCCGCTGAGACGCCGGTACCCCGGGCCTTACCCCTCTGTACTACGAACGTGCAGAATTCTCGCGCGCCGCGACGATTTTCGCGAACCGGCGCCGCTGAGACGCCGGTACCCCGGGCCTTACCCCTCTGTGCCCTCCGCCACTTCCGCGCCCTCCGGTTTTGACTTTGTTTTCCTCCGTGTGCCTGCAATGCTAACGTGCAGAATCTTCGCGCGCCGCGACGATTTTCGCGAACCGAGGCCACTGAGACGCCGGTACCCCGGGCCTTTACCCCTCTGTGTCCTCCGCCATCTCCGCGCTCTCCGGTTTTGACTTTGCTTTTGTTTTTCTCTGCGTCTCTGTGTCTCTGCGGTGAATATTCTCTTTCGAGATCTGCGTAAGTCGCGTTTTAGAAAACCAAATTTCTTTCTCGCGCGTCCAATAAATAGTGCCGCGGACGGAGCTGCGGTGTTTACACTGTAGGTAGCGGATGAAATTCAAGCTTGTCTTGCTCTTGAGCTTCGTGTCCTGGGGGCAGGCCGGCTCACCGGAGTATTTCTTCCCGTCGCATCGCGTCTCCGGCGTCGGCGTGGACCGCGACGACTTGTCGGACGAGGCCCTCCAAGTGCGCACCGGCCTCATGATCCAATCCCAGACCTTCGCCATCATGCGCGAGCAGGAGGCCGTGAACGGCGCGCGGCGCGTCACCGATGGAAAACTGCAGGCCATCGTCCGTGCCGCCGCCCAGAGCAGCGGATTTCCGGCCGCCACAATCGAGGCCATCATGTACCTCGAAAGCTGGGGCGATCCGAAAGCGCAAAGCCCCGCCGGACCGCTCGGCATCATGCAGATCTCCGACGCCACCGCGCACGATATGGGGCTGAGCATCGTGCGCGCCACGCGGTACAAGATCACGCGCGAAAAAGTGCTGGTCAAGAGTAAACACAAAGGCACCAAGCCGAAGTACAAGACCGTGACGCACAAAGAGCCCTACACCGTGACGGTGCGCGACGACCGTCTTGTGCCGGAACGCGCGATTCCCGCCGCGGCCCGTTACCTGGCCGGTCTCGAGCGCAAATTCGGCGGCGAGGATTGGGCCATCTTCGCATACCATTGCGGCGCCGGCTGCGTCACTTTCATGAGGGACCTGACCAGCCGCGCGCGCGGCATTCCCAAGGACGAAATCACGGTGCCGCGCATGTTCTTTTCCTGCAGCCCCATCTGGAATCGCGAGCTGTATCAGGCCATCCAGCAGCAGATGCTGCGCGACTACTCGCCCACCTACTATTTCCGCATCCAACGCGCCTCCCAGTTGCTCGCCCTGTATCGCAGCGACCCCGAAGAGTTAGTGGCGCTGCAGCAGGAATATAAGAATCAGTTCGCCTCCGGTCCGCGCGCGCCGCACCGGCTCGCGGCCTGGCTCCGGCCGGACGACCTGATCTACCGCACCGAGCAGGATATCCGGGACAATCCGGGAGCGCGGCTGGCGAGGGCGCCGGACGCCGCCGAGTATCTGGGCTATAGCCTGCAGCTTCCGCCGGTGGATTCGGCCATTGCGGATTACTCCCAGGCCTCGCCGGCGGCGTTGGGCGCTTTGACCTACGTGGCCTTTGAAACGCGCCGCCTTTTCGAAGAACGAAACTCGCCGGGCGAGACGTTCCAGCCTCTAGCCGTCACCGCGCTGGTGGAACCGCAGGATTACGCGCGGCAGCAATCGTCGCAGCACGAGGCTTTCGCGCATGCCTCGGGGCAGGTCTTCGATCTCGATACGGCGCGCCTGCCGGCGGGCGAATTGGAATGCCTGCGCTTCGTGCTCGATGATCTTGCTTGGAGCGGATACCTGGGCTTCGTGGAAGACGGCGCCGATCGCCTCCACATCGGCTGCTCGCCGGACGCCCGCGAGTTCTTCACCAACGTCTGGCAGGAAGCTCAGGAACACCTGTCGCCGAATTAAGCCCGCAATTTCTTGCCTGCAGGCTGCCTTTCCAACCGGCCACATCGATGCCTAACGAATTTCTCGGGCTGCATGCCGCCAGTGTAGTGCGTCATGCAGAATGCATATTGTGTCGGAAGACCACTCCCTGGCGGTCGTGGCTCAGAAAACTGGAAGCTCCGTGGGGCGGACTTCAGTCCGCGGAGGGCTTCAGCCCGACCGACGAGCGCAGCTCGCCCGGCGACTCCAGTATGTCCTTCAGCCGAGCGGTTTCTGACCGAAGCATAATCAGCGGAATTTTAGACGCACTACACTAGCGGGAGTTTACTGCGAAGGGTCCCACCCAAACAACGTCAAAAACGACAAATGCAGCCCAGCCAGTAGCATAGCCTGTGGAATAATTTGCCGGATGTGTATTACCCCATTTTGGGCAGGTAATACGACATAAGTCGCGGCAAGTGTCTGAAGACAAAGGGCCGGCATTCGTACTCTTGGAGCGTTCGCAGTAAACTCCCGCTAGGCCTGAAGAAACGAAACCGAAGGTAAACCCGGCAAGCTACTCCTACAATCCCGGCGGCTCGTCGCCCTCGAAGTGCGGATCATATCCGCTGAAGAGCAGGCACTCCAGCCGCTCGGCGTCGCGAAGGACCTCGCGAGGCACCCGCTTTCGCTCCACTTTGAGATACTCGGTCAGTCCGTGTAATTCCGCGGCGATACTTCTGTGAATCAGAGGGTCATGTCTAACCACCTCGGCGTAACGCTTCGCGACCTCCCAGAAGGCCTTGAATTGCGGCAGCGGGTACCTGCGCTTGTCGGACAGTCCATCTTCGAAATCCGCGAACCGCTTTATAGCCTCGGCCGCAAGGCAGTCCTTGTCCGAAGACGGCATGTCTTCCCCTTCTGGCCCCATTTATAATAGTGAGGCCGTAACGTGGAAACAACAGTGTACCCCCCGGCGCGGCGCAGTGCGTACCTGGGCTTGGGAGATTTGTTACAGACGATCTTTGCAGAAATGGCGCGGAGAGCTCAGCCAATCAGGTGGAACGCAGCGAACGCTCCCGCATACGCCAGGACGGTCATGTAACCGAATTGCAGGATGGGCCACTTCCATCCGCCGGTTTCCCGGCGCACCACCGCGATGGTGGAGATACACTGCATGGCGAAGGCGAAGAAGATCAAAAGCGCCACCGCGCCTCCCATAGTGAGATCGTGGTGCAGCGCGGCTTGCACTCCCTCTTTGTTCGACTCGGGATCCATCCCATAGATGGTTCCCAGGGTGGCAATAATGGTCTCCCGCGAGAACACCGCGGTAATCAGCCCGATGCCGATTTTCCAGTTGAAGCCCAGCGGCTTGATGACCGGTTCGATGGTGCGTCCGATGGTGCCCGTGAGGCTCGAGGCGATCTCCGGAGGCTTGCCGTGGAAGAACGGTACGTTGCTCATGACCCACAGGATCACGGTCACCAGCAGGATGATGGTGCCGGCGCGCTTCAGGAAGACCTTGGAGCGGTCGAGCAGCCGCAACCCGATCGAACTGAAAGTGGGCCAGCGGTAAGAGGGCATCTCCAACAGGAACGGAGTGCGGCCGCTCTTCAGCACGGACGATTTCAGCAGCTTGGCGGTCGCTACCGCGGCCAGGAATCCCAGTGCGTAAAGCGCCAGCATCATGCCGGCGCGCGCCGAGAGCACCCAGCCGAGCAAAGGACGGCGCGGGATGAAGGCGGCGATCACCAGCGTGTAGACCGGCAGGCGCGCCGAGCACGTCATGAACGGCGCGATCAGGATGGTGGCGATGCGATCGCGCTTATTCTCGATGGTGCGCGTCGACATGATGGCCGGCACCGCGCAGGCATATGCCGAAAGCAGCGGGATGAAGGATTTCCCCTGCAGCCCGACCTTGGCCATGGTGCGGTCGGCGATGAGCGCGGCCCGCGCCAGGTAACCCGAATCTTCCAGGATGCCGATAAAGAGGAACAGCAGCAGGATTTGCGGCAGGAAGACCACTACCGACCCCACGCCCTTCCAGACGCCATCGATGATCAGCGATTTTAGCAGGCCCGCCGGGAGAACCGACGCAACCCAATTGCCGGAGTGTTGGATCAACCAGTCGACCGCGTTCTGTGCGGGAGTGGCCACGCTGAAAATGGACTGAAACACGGCCACCACCACTACCAGAAACAGCAGCGGACCGGCCACGGGATGCAAAAATACGGCGTCCAGCCGCCGTGTCCATTTGGGGGGCGCGGGTGCGTGATAGGCCGCCTGGTGGCCGACGCGGCCGGCCCACTGCCGGCACTTGGGAACGTCCTGCAGAATCGGCAGTTCCTTGGGCGCGGGCTTGGGCATGGCGCCCGCCAGAAAATCGAAAACCTGCTCCACGCCTTCGCCCCGGCGCGCGCTCACCAGCGCCACGGGAGCACCCAGCTCCGCCGAAAGTTTCTCGAGATCCACGTGGCCGCCGCGGCTGCGCAGATCGTCCGCCATGTTGAGAATCACCAGCGTGGGCAGGCCCAACGCCAGAATGGGCGCGGCCAGCATCAGGTGGCGGGCCATGTTGGTGGAATCCAGCACCAGCAGCACGGCTTCCGGCTTGGCGGTGTCGGAACGCTGGCCGGTGAGCACGTCGTGCGCCACCTGCTCGTCCTCCGATCGGGGCGACAGGCTGTAGACGCCCGGGAGGTCGATCAATTGGACGGTGCGGCCGTCGGGAAGCTCGGCGATGCCGGTGTGTTGTTCGACGGTAACGCCGGGAAAGTTGGCGACTTTTTGATGGAGGCCGGTGAGGCGATTAAAAAGAGTGGTTTTGCCCGAGTTGGGCGGGCCGATCACAGCGACGGCTTTGGGCGCCGTCCGCGAGCCTGGAAATTCCAGAACGGTTGCTGAGTTGCAACTGCTGCAATCGCTGCATCCGCTCATCTCACACCCTCGGAGTCGGGTCCGGCTTGGCAGCTTTCTTGCGGCGAACTGTGAGACGGCGGGCGGTTTCGCGGCGCAGCGCGATCTCCGAACCATCCACCTGGAAGACCTGCGGATCGCCACCGGGAGCGCTGCGTCCGGCGGTAATCTGCGTACCCGGCAGGAAACCCAGCTCCATCAGGCGGCGAGCATCGTCGCTCGGTAAATCGATTCCGTCCAGGATGGCGGCGTCGCCGCGGCGCAGATCCATCAGGCTGACGGGCAGGCTTGCGGGCAGACTCGCCGGGAGCGGTTCCGGCAAATCACAGTTGACACTCAGTTGCATCTTGATTCCAGTATGCCGCGGTCCGAAATTGTTGTCAAGAGTAGTTCGCGCTTTCTTGCGCTTTTTTGATCCCACTGGTTTCGAAGAGCCTCCAAGTGCGCCAAAATAAAGGATAACAGAATGACTAGGGCATTTTCCATCAGGCTCTTCAGGCTCTCCGATATGGACCGCATCCTGCAGATAGAACACGCCAGCTTCGGAAAAGATGCATACGATCGCAACCTGTTTGCAGATTTTTACCACAAATGTGGGGAACTATTTCTGGTGGCGGTTAAGGGCCGGAACGTTTGCGGGTATATGGTCACCTGCATAGGCGGGAGAACGGCCTCCGGCCGCGCGGAACTGGTGTCCATTGCTGTGGATCCGAGGCACCGGGGGAAGGGAATCGCCTCCGTGCTGATGGCCAGCACCCTCCGCCGCTTGCGCCGCCGTGGAGTGGTCCGGGTCCACCTCATGGTGAAGGTGACGAATAAGATAGCCATCCGCTTCTATGAGCAGTACGGTTTTCACAAGTCGCGAATCGTCCGCGGGTACTACGAAGATGGCGCCGACGCCTGGCGCATGGCGAAGTGCTGGAATTCACAATTGAAGTAACGCACTCGCCGCATCCATACGTCCCACAGACATGCAAAAGGAACTGAACCCCTGGAGTCTCAGCCGGCGCGGAATGTTGACGCTGGCTGGCGCGTGTCTGGCGCCATGGGAAAACCTTTACGCCAGTGAATTCTGGAACAAGAAGGACCCCTCCCAATGGACCGGCGAAGAGATTGACCAACTGACAACCAAATCGCCGTGGGCCAAACCCGTGACGGCGCAGTATGCCCCGGGTTCCAACAACGGCGGGTACGGGCAGCAGGGTGGCGGATACCCGCGCAGCGGCGGCGGAATGGGCGGCCCGGGCATCGGAATCGGGATTCCCGGAATCGGCATGGGCCGCCGCGGAGGCATGGGCGGCGGACGCAACGGCGGCGGCTACCCCCAAAGCTCCAACTATAAAGGCACGGTGCGCTGGGAAAGCGCCCAGCCCATCCTCGACGCGCTGAAAACACCGCTGCCCGATGCATTCGCGAAGCATTATGTGATCGGCGTCCGCGATATCCCGCTGATCGAGAACCGGCCGCAGCAACAGACGCAGAATCCCGACGATACCGACCAGGATTCGCCCAAGCTCTCTACCCCGGACACGTCTTCGTCCGATGCCTCCAAGCGAACCCTCGATAATCTCAAACAGATGACCAACCTGACGCCCAAGGGCCGCGCGCCGGCGCAACCCGGAGTGGTCCAGCAGATGACTCCGGGTGGATCGTATTTCCTATTCGGCTTTTCCAAGGAGTTTTTGGATTTCGGCAAGAAAGATCACGAGGTGGAGTTCACTACCCAGCTCGGAAAGCTGATCGTCAAGGCCAAGTTCGATCCTTCGGAGATGCTGTACCACGGTAACCTCGCGGTATAGCGCAGTTTCTGCCGGGTTCTCACGATTGACTCGGACTCATGGTTTGCAAACCCATGGGTGCTTAACCGATCTGGGGGAATGGGCGTCCGCGGACCGCTCCCTTACAGTCGCGGCTCTGTAAGTAGGTGCAAACACGAGGCAACCGTAGCAGAGGCGCGACCGTAAGGGAGCGGTTGCTGGGGCTGAACAGTCGGGAACCCCAAAACGGTTAAGCACCCAAACCCATCCCATAGACCAGCCCGTCGATGGTATCGTGCCATAAGGGGGGAAGCCAACTTGGCGGCGAGCATCAAGGACGTGGCGCTAAAAGCAGGTGTTTCAATTGCGACCGTCTCGCACGTGCTCAACGGCACCCGCAGCGTGCGCCTGCAAACCCGGCAGCGAGTGCTGGCGGCCATCGAAGAGCTGGGCTACTCGCAGAATCAAGCCGCCCGAAACCTCGTCATGGGGCGGAGCTCGCTGCTCGGCTTGATCATTTCCGACATCCGTAATCCCTTCTTTCCGGAAGTAACGGCGGCATTCCAGGACCAGGCTCTCCTGCACAACATGGACGCGATGGTGGTCAACACCAACTACGACGCGCAGCGCACCCTGAACTCGGTAAAGCGGATGATTGGGATGCAGGTGCCGGCGCTGGCCATCCTTACTTCGCAGATCGCCCCCGGCGTGGCGGACATGCTGGCGGAGAAGAAAATCGCCGCGGTCTATCTGGATCTTGGGCGTGTGGACCGCTACATCGGTAACATCCTGCTGGATTACGAACGCGGCATTGCCGAAGGGGTCGAGTATCTGCGAAACCTGGGGCATCGGCGGATTGCTTACATCGGCGGTCCCCTGAGCCTGCACTCCGCCGAGCGGCGCAAGAAGGCCTACCTGGAAACCGCCGCCGAACTGGGACTCGACCCGGACTACGCGATCGACGCCGATTTCACTGTGAAGGGCGGATATGACGCCTGCGCCAAGCTGCTCAGCGAACGCTCGCCGACGGCCATTATGGCGGGCAACGACCTGACCGCCATCGGGGTGCTCCACCGCGCTTATGACGCCGGATTGCGCGTTCCGGAGGATCTTTCGGTGGTGGGGTTCGACGACATTTCGATGGCCGAGTTCACCCAGCCGGCTTTGACGACGCTGGCGGTGCCGCGCACCGAAATCGGCAAAGTGGCATTCGAGGCATTGTGGGCCATGCTCAGCGACCCCGGTGCGGAGGGTCGCGAGTTTCGTCTGGGTGCGCACCTGGTGGTCCGCCAATCGGCCGTCTCACCGTCCGCGGAGAGAGCGGCTGGCGGGGGGTAGGGGGCGATGCCGAAAAACCGCTTGCTGGCGCGCGCGGCTCTGAAGGCGCACGCTGAACGGAAGGCACTTACAGAGCCGCGACTGTGAGGGAGCGGTTAGCTTACCGCCGGAGCGGGCCTCACGACTTGTAAATCGCCGCCATCAGTTTCATATCCCGCAGTCCTTCCGTGCCGTTGGGCCCGGGTTCGCGATTGCTGAAGATGCATTCGGCGAAATGGTCGGCCTGGCGCACGAAGCAGCCGGGGTCGCGGAGGGTGCTGGGCTCGTCGATGGGCGGCTCGCCGGCAATCCTGGCCTTCAGGTGCTGGCCGTCATAGGCGAAGGCCGGCTCCACCGTCAGCTCGCCTTTCGAACCCAGCACGCGGAAGTAACTGGTCATCTCGGCGCCATATGTAGTGCTGCAGCTCGCCACCGCGCCCGAAGGAAACTTCATGCTCCAGGAAACATTCTCTTCCACTTCGCGGAAACGGCCGTCCTGGTCGACTATTGAGGAGTAGCCTTTCACCTCGGCCGGCTCTTCTCCCGTGAGATGCCGGCACGCGTTCAGGCAGTAGATTCCCACATCCATGAGCGGGCCGCCGCCGGCCAGCGCCTTGTTGAGACGCCACTCGCCGGGCGCGATCTTGAAGCCGAAGGCGCTGTCGATGGCCTCGATTTTCCCCAGCTTGCCGTCGCGTATGAGCTGGAACGCGCGCATGTGCGCCGGTTCGAAATGGCAGCGGTACGCGATCATCAGTTTGCGATTGGCCTTACGGCAGGCCTCGTCCATAGCCTCGGCGTCGGTCGCCGTTGAGGCCATAGGCTTCTCGCACAACACGTGCTTGCCGGCCCGCGCGGCGCGGATGCTGTACTCGGCGTGCATGCTGTTGGGCAGCGCGATATAGACCGCGTCGATATCCGGGTTCCCGGCAATGCCGTTGTAGTTGTCGTAGCTGTAAATGTTCTTGGCCGGCACGCCGTATTCCGCCGCCATGCGCTCGGCCTTGTCGCGATGGCCGCTGACAATCGCCGTCACGCGGGCGTATTGCGACGTTTTGGTCGCCGGCATGAAGTGCTGCATCGAAATGCGGCCCAGCCCGACGATGCAGTACCCCAGCTTCCGCGTGGCTAGTTGAGCCCGCGCGCCGGGCGCCAGTACCGCGGCGCCCCCCAGTGCTGTCATACAATTGAATTGCCGTCGCGTCCAGTTCATGGCGATTCCCCCTCTTTGAGAGCATATCGCATCGGGCGCTTGCAAACGGCCGCCGTCTGCGGCATGTTTGAAACAGAATGCCCGTTTCCATGGAGTTCCTGCGCGGCGTGCTGGGGCTGCTCGGCGTCGGTTGCGCCGGTATGACCGGCCGCTCCTTTGCCGCCGTTCGCAAAGGCTGGCAGAAGCCGTCGCGCCTCTACGGCTGGATCATCCGCACCGTCCTGTGCCTGGCCGCCGTGGCCTTCCGCTACCCCCTCGACTTGGTCGACATCCTGGTCTGGGCGCTGGCGGCGGTGGCTTTTACGTTCGCTTTCTGGAGCACCTCCCGCGAAAAGCCCGAGGAAGATCTCACGCGCACCATTTTCCCGGAGTAGCGCTGATCCCAGTGTCGAGTTGTCGTCACTCCGGGTCAAAGCGGCAATCCGAGCACAAATGCCACGACACTCTCGATCTCGTAGAGCCGCTCTTGCGGCAGTTCGCCCTCGCCACGATGCACCGATACAGTCGTGGCGCTGTTACCGCGCTTCGTTTGGCTCGTCAATGGTACGACCATCACAGTGTTGAGGTAGTTCAACGAATCGATTTGGAGGATGACTACGGGGCGTTTGTAGGCTTGTTCGTGCCCTTGCGAGTGCCCGAGGTCAGCCATCCAGACCTGCCCGCGTCGAATCATTCGAATTCTTCAGAACTCAGCATCTCCGCATAGTCATTCAGGCCTGCATCCGCCAGTTCCACATCTTCCGGATCGGCTGCCGGGAGCGGGCCGAGGCTATTTGCGGGGCGCAACAGGCCTTTCGCGCGGGCAATCGCATAGCAATCGCTCGCGTAGTTGGCGCTCCAGTAGGCAAGTTGGATCACGTTTTCTCGCCGAATTGGAATCGAAATTCGACCGTTGAGCGCCCATACGACAGCGCCCAGAGCCTGAAAATACGCGATCGTCCGATTGGCCAATTCCACTAAGCCGGCGTCTTCCAGCAGTGCGCGCGATTTCTGATCGGTCATCGTTCTAAGCGTGCCGATTACTACTCTCTGTACCGTAGTCAGTCCGCGGAGGACCGCCAGGCCAGCATCCCTGCCAAGCCAGGAATGCATTTGGTTCCGAACGAGATCCTCGCAGGTTTCGAAGCTGCGGGGGGCGATGGATGCGAAGCGTCCGAAATCTGCTCCCAGCGTCGCTCCGGCCAATAGAGCGCCAGAGAGGTAGAACTCAGCGAAGCGGCCAAAGACTTCCGAGAAGCGTTGCCCTAAGTCGTCCGGGTCGGACACCAACAGCGGCTCGATCACAAGCAGTTGTATCTGTTCCGAGGTCACCTCCAAGGCGCTAATCACCGCGGCCGGCAAAAGCTCCTTTAGGGGATCGTCAACCGCGGGTCCCGCCAGGAGCGAGAACACAATTGGCCCGGTTGGATCGAGCAAATTGCCTGTCGGGATCGAGGGAACTGGAACCACCCTCTGATTATACGGGTAACCCAGTGTCGCGGCGCGCGTCGCCACGCCGCCACTAGCAAGGCGTATGTCGGCTTTCGAAGGCTCCAAACGCTGATGCCAAGCGCCCGGGCGGCGTCTTTGACTGGGTGTAACGTCCTGTGTCTGTGTCCCAGGCATTTCCCTCGCTCCTTGATCGAAAGTCCCTATAAACAATTCACGAACATTAAGCGCCTTCAACTGGGGATAAACGCGGTCGTAAGCCGTTGTGCGCCAACGTGGAATCATCAGGTTCGCAGATTGGGCTACAATCGACTCTTACATGTCCCTGATCGTGGTAGGTTCCGTTGCGTATGATGGCGTGGAGACGCCCCATGGGAAAGTCGACCGCATGCTGGGCGGCGCCGCCACCTATATTGCCCTGGCCTCCAGCTATTTCACTCCCACCAAAATAGTCGCCGTGGTGGGCGACGATTTCGACCAGGCGGACACCGATCTGCTGGCCTCCCGCGAGATCGATCTGGAAGGCCTCGAGCGCGTCGCCGGCGGCAAGTCGTTCTTCTGGGCCGGGGTCTATTCCGCCGACATGAACGATCGCACCACCACCCGTACCGACCTCAACGTCTTCGCCGGTTTCAATCCCCGATTGCCGGAGTCTTACCGTTCCGCCCCATACCTGTTTCTCGGCAATATCCAACCTGCCCTGCAGAGCAGCGTGCGCGCCCAGATGAACGGAGTGAAGCTCACCGGCGGCGACACCATGAATTACTGGATCAGGGATTACCGCGGCGAGCTGCTCGAAACCCTCAAACAGTGGGACTTCCTGCTGATCAACGATAGCGAGGCGCGCCAGCTTTCGGGCGACTACAATCTGCGCGCCGCCGCCGCCAAGGTACAGGCCATGGGACCGCGCACGCTGGTGATCAAGCGCGGCGAATACGGAGCCATTTTGTTCCACGGCGGCCGCCATTTCATGGCGCCGGGCTACCTGCTCGAGTCCGTTTTCGATCCCACTGGCGCGGGCGATTCCTTCGCCGGCGGTTTCATCGGGTATCTCGCGGGGCGCGGCGTGTCCGAGAGCAAGCTGGACTTTGCCGAATTGCGCCGCGCCGTGATCTACGGCTCGGTGATGGGCAGCTTCTGCTGCGAAAAATTCGGCGTCGACCGTTTCCGCACACTCACCCGTCAGGAAATCGATGCGCGATACAACGAGTTCAAAGACTGCACCGACTTTTAGAAGCGCCAGCGTCGTACTGTGCGCGTTCCTGCTGGCCATCTGCAGCGCCATCGCGGTCTGGTTTTTCTCCTCCCGCGGCTGGTTGCTCTACTACGGCGACGCGGAATGCCACCTGGATATCGCCCGCCGCATGGTGGATTCGCAAACCCCCGGCTACGCCCAGGTAGGCACCGTTTGGCTGCCCCTGGCGCATTGGGCCATGCTGCCGTTCGTGAGCCACGACGACCTTTGGCGCAGCGGCATCGCCGGCGCCATCCCCTTCGCCTTCTGTTTCGTGACGGGTGGCTGCTTTCTGTTTGCCGCCGTGCGCCGGATCTTTCAATCCCGGCCGGCCGCCATTGCGGCCACCGCGCTATGCGCTCTCAACCCCAACCTCTTGTACCTCCAAGCCACCCCCATGACGGAGGGAATGTTCTTCGGCTGCCTGGCCGCGCTGCTCTATTTCACAGCGAGATTCCGCGAGACGCAGGCCCGGTGGGCCGTCGCCGGCGCCGGCATCGCGCTTTGCTTGGGCACACTCTCGCGCTACGACGGCTGGTTCCTGATTCCCTTTGTGGGCCTCTATTTCCTGTGGACCGCGCGTGAGCGCCGATTCCGAGTGGCTCTTATCTTCTGTCTCCTGGCCGGCTTGGGGCCGCTGTTCTGGTTGGTGCACAACTGGGTCGTCGCGGGCGATCCGCTGGCCTTTTATCGCGGCCCGTACTCGGCGCTTGCCATACAGGGCGCCGCCGACTACCCGGGCAAACACTATTGGCCGCGCGCCTTTCAATTCTTCGGATTTGACGCCTGGTTCTGCGCCGGCCCTACGCTCGCAGTTCTGGGAACGGCCGGGGTGATCGTGGCGCTGGCCAAGCGCGCCTTCTGGCCGGTCATTCTGCTGCTGCTCCCGCCCGCTTTTTATTTGTACAGCATGTATTCCGGAAATACTCCGATCTTCGTGCCGGTGCTCTACTCCGGCGCCTATTACAACGTGCGCTACGGATTGTCGATCCTGCCGCTGCTGGCGGTGGCGGCGGGGGCCGTGGTCGCGTTGTTTCCCAGGTGGATGGGAAACAAGGTTGCGTGGGTGGCCGTCGCGGCGGCCACCGTACCCTGGCTGATCCATCCGCAGCCGGAAAACTGGATCGTGTTCCAGGAAGGCAACAAGAACTACGCCGGCCATCGCCAGTTGGACCGTGCCGTGGAAGACTATTTGCGGCCGCGCTACGTGCGCGGCTCGGGTATCGTGACCGAGTTCGGCGCCACCACCGCGATCTATCGCGAACTGGGCATCCCGCTGCGCGAAACCCTCACCGGCGACAACGGGCCGGTTTGGAGCGCCGCGGCCAACGGGCCCAATCCATTCCCGCACCAGGCGTGGGCCGTGGTGATCGCCGGCGATTATGCCGAGAAGGCCGTCCAGAAGGCCGGCTGTTTTACTCTGGAACAGACTTTCAAGGTGAACGACGCGCCGGAGATCCACGTCTACCGGCGCACAGGAGGTGTCAATGAGTCCACAAAGCAGGGTTCCTCATAGTAACGTTACGACCGCATTCGATCTGCCGGGCTTCCGCATCCGGAAGAATTTCGGCGTGGTACGGGGAATTGTGGTGCGCTCGCGCTCCATCGTGGGCACCATTGGGGCGGGATTGCAGACCATCGTCGGGGGCAATATTTCGCTCTTCAGCAGCCTGTGCGAAAAGACGCGCCAAGACGCCTTCGACCTGATGTTGCAGCATGCCAGCGAACTCGGGGCCAACGCCGTGATCGGCGCGCGCTACGATGCCACCGAGATCATGAACGGAGTCACCGAAGTGCTGGCCTACGGCACCGCCGTGGAGGTGGAACCGGCGGGATGATGGGAGCAACCAGTGGGGCAGGCTTTAGCCTGCGGCGGGCTTCCGCCCGCCGGCTGGACTTTGGCCTTTTCATGGCATGCAGGTGGCCAACCCGGTGGGGCAGACTTTCAGTCCTCCCCAGAGGGGACCCCGGGCTTCAGCCCGCCTCGGGGAATTTCCTCCGGCTTCGTGCCCTTCGGCGCGCCCGTAGCGAAGCCAGAGAAATTCGTCAGGCCTCGTGGAAGCCGGCTGAAAGCCGGCTGCAGGCTGAAGCCTGCCCCACTAAGAAAGGCCAAACTCCAGGGCGGCGGGCTTCCGCCCGCCGGGTCTCGATATACCCGGCCATGAGCGCTCCTTTGGCGGCCGGGCCCGTCCGGCGGCACGGGCGGTCTGTTGTCCCGGCAGACGAAGCGGCCCACCCCAACCCCCGATCCACATGAAAATCCCCTTCACCAAGGCGCACGGCGCAAAGAACGATTTCCTGCTTACGTGGCAGGCCGATGCTCCGGAGGACGATCTCGCGGCCGTTGCGCGCGCCATCTGCGACCGCCATACCGGCGTGGGCGCGGATGGCTGGATGCTCGTCGCGCCTCCCGCGGACGCCGACGCCGAAGGCTCCATCCAACTCTACAACTCCGACGGCAGCGCGCCGGAAATCTCGGGCAACGGCACGCGCTGCGCGGCGGCATTCCTGATTCGCCACGGGTACGCCGCGGGGGTGGTGCGCGTCCGCACCGGCGCAGGCATTAAGACGCTGCGGCTGCTGCGGCGCAGCGGGCTCGCCTTCGAGTTCGAAATGAATATGGGCTCTCCCCGGATCGCCGCGCCGCGATTCGCGCTGCCGCTTTCCACCGGACCGCGCGACGTGACGCTCGTCGACGTGGGCAATCCGCAATGCGCTGTGCCGGTCGAGAATTTCGACTTCGACTGGCGCAAAATGGGCGCCGAGATCGAGCGGCACCCCCATTTCCCCAATCGCTCCAACGTCTCCTTCATCGTCCCGGTGGACCGCCATCGCATCGACGTGCGCTTTTACGAGCGCGGCGCCGGCGAGACTATGAGCTCGGGGACGGGTTCAACAGGCGCCGCGGTAGCGGCAGTGGCGCGCGGCATGGTGGAGTCGCCCGTGGAGGTGCTGACGCCCGCCGGGTCCGTGCATCTGCGGTTGGATGGCGACGTCTACCTGACGGGCCCCGCGGAGATCGTCGCCGAGGGGCAGTACTATGGTTCTGCTTCTGTATGCGCTTCTCTATTTCGCGATGCCGTACCTGGCGTTTAAAGCCGGGGGCACCTGACCGGTTCACTGTCAGTCGCTTGGGTTGCGGCTGTTCTGATGGCCCCCGTGGGTGTGGTGGCGTATGCACGGCTATTCGAATATCTAAAGCATCGAGGGCATTCTCTCGGGGCCAAGCGTTTCTGGGCGGGCCATACTGAAAAAGGACAAAAACGAGTTAGCCGCCGATGAACGCCGATCAACGCCGATTAAAACCGTTCTTTCTAATCGGCGTTGATCGGCGTTCATCGGCGGCTATAGCTCCTTCCCGAGCCATGCGAAAATAAGTCGTCATGCAACCAGCAGAAGCAGTCAGCCCGGCCACCGCCGCGATTCTGGAAGAGAAGATCCGTACGCGGAGGGCGCGCGTGGGCATCGTCGGCTTGGGATACGTCGGCCTGCCACTCGCGGTCGAGTTTGCCAAGGCCGGTTTTACCGTCACCGGAATCGACATCAGCGCGGAGAAAACCCAGCGGGTCAACGCGGGCGATTCCTACATCGCCGACATCCCCAGTTCCACCCTGGCGCCGCTGGTGGAATCGGGGAAGCTCCGCGCCACCGGGGATTTTTCCGCCGTCCTGGAGCTCGACACCATCAACATCTGCGTCCCCACGCCCCTGCGCAAAACCAAGGACCCGGACATGAGCTACATCGTGTCCTCCTGTCAGGAAATTGCGCGTCATTTTCACGCCGGCACGCTGGTGATTCTGGAATCGACCACCTACCCCGGGACTACCGACGAGCTGGTGCTGCCCATGCTGTCCAAAGGCGGTCTCCAAGTGGGGCACGATTTCTTTCTGTGCTTCTCGCCGGAGCGCGTCGACCCGGGCAATCCGCGCTACCAGACGGCCAACATCCCCAAAGTGGTGGGCGGGTGTACCGCGGCCTGCACGCGGGTGGGCCAGTTGTTCTACTCGCAGGCGCTCGAGACCGTTGTGCCGGTGAGCTCCACGCAGGTGGCCGAGATGGTGAAGCTGCTCGAAAACACCTTCCGCATGATCAATATCGGGCTGGTGAACGAAATGGCCCTGATGTGCGACCGCATCGGCATCAACGTATGGGAAGTGATCGACGCTGCCGCCACCAAGCCGTTCGGCTTCATGCCGTTCTATCCCGGCCCCGGACTGGGCGGCCACTGCATTCCCATCGACCCGTTCTATCTGTCGTGGAAGACCAAGCAGGCCGGCATCGAGGCGCGGTTTATCGAGCTGGCCGGCTACATCAACGGTCAGATGCCGCATTTCGTGGTCGACAAGGTGCAGAACGCGCTTAACGACGCGGGCAAGCCGGTCAAGGGCTCGCGCATTCTGGTGATGGGCGTCTCTTATAAGCGCGATATCGACGACATGCGCGAATCGCCCGCGCTGGACGTGATGCTGCTGCTCCAGCGGCGCGGCGGCATCGTTTCGTATTGCGACCCGTACGTTCCTTTGTTGAAACTGGACGGCCTCAAGCTGGAATCCGAGCCCCTCGAAACGGCCGCTGCTGCCGATTGCGTGGTGATTGTCACCGACCACAAGGCTTTCGATTACCAACTCCTTCTGGAGAAAGCCCCCCTGATTGTGGACTCCCGCAACGCACTGAAGGGCGTGGTGTCGCCGAAGATCGTGAGGCTATGAAGAGTTCACCGGAGAGACACAGCGCGGCGGAGGCCGCATGCAAAACCAGGTTCACCGCAGAGCCGCAGAGACGCAGAGAAAAACAAAAGCAAGGTCAAAACCGGAGAGCGCGGAGGTGGCAGAGGACGCGGAGGGGTATAGGCCCGGGGTACCGGCGTCTCAGTGGCCCCGGTTCGCGAGGATCGTCGGGCTTGCGAAGATTCTGGCCGGTAGTAGTACAGAGACTTAGCGCGGCGTAGCCGCAACAAACAATGTTCACCGCAGAGCCGCAGAGACGCAGAGAAAAACAAAAGCAAAGTCAAAACCGGAGAGCGCGGAGGTGGCAGAGGGCGCGGAGGGGTACAGGCCCGGGGTACCGGCGTCTTAGTGGCCCCGGTTCGCGAGAATGGTCGCGGCTTGCTGTTAGCATTACAGAGGAAAACCCAGGTTTTGAATTTAGTGGCTTTTCTCTGTGCTCTCCGCCCCCTCTGTGTTCTCAAAACAGCTTTTTCTTGGGTTTTCCTCTGTGTCTCCGTGTCTCCGTGGTGAACTAATGCCTCCCTCCGGGTACGTCCGCGATTGGGACGCCGAGCGCGCCGAAATGGGCTGGTGGCACAGCTTCGAATTGCCCGGCGGGTCGGTCATCGAAGGTGTCTGCAACCTGGCGGGTCTCAAGAACCGCCTGGCGCAGTTCCCTATTCCCGCCGACCTCCAGGGCAAGCGGGTCCTCGACATCGGCTGCTGGGATGGCTGGTTCAGCTTCGAGCTGGAACGCCGCGGCGCCGAAGTCATGGCCGTGGACAACTGGGACAATCCGCGCTTCCGCCAGATGCACGCCGCGTATAACTCGCGCGTGGACTACCGCCAGTTCGATATGTACGAGCTGACACCGGAGCGCGTCGGCCGCTTCGACATCGTCCTCTTCATGGGCGTGCTCTACCACTTGAAGCATCCGCTGCTGGCGCTTGAACGCGTGTGCGCGCTGGCCACGGACCTGGCCGCGGTGGACTCTCTCGTTCTGCGCGAAGAGCAGTATCCCGCCGAGATCCTGCGCCGTCCCATTCTCGAGTTTTTCGAAACGGACGAGGCGGGCGGCCAGACCGATAACTGGTACGGTCCCAGTCTGCCGGCACTGCTGGGGATGTGCCGGGTGGCGGGATTTGCCCGCGCGGAACTGCGCTCGGTGCTCGAATTCAGCGCCTGCGTGGCCTGCCATCGCCGTTGGGAGGAGCCCGAAGGCCCTGGCGACCGGCCGCCGCTTCATTCCGCTCTGCACATGAACAACTTCGGGCTGAATTTCCGCTCCGCCCAGGACGACTACGTTTCCATCTGGTTCGATTCCCCGCTGGCCCTCAACCGGGACAACGTGCAGCCGGAGGTTTCCGGCTTCGGCGCGCGGCCCCTCTCGGTCACCGAGCTCCGCGAGCACTTCTGGCAGGTCAACTTCAAGCTGCCCCCGTTGACCCGGCCGGGATGGCACGAGGTTCGCGTGCGCCTGGCTGGCGGTCCGCGAAGCAATCCGCAATCCATCGCGCTGGACTTGCCGTTGGTAGTGGGTGCGTACGCCTCGGCGATGTGTTCGACGGGACTACCTGGAAACCCGGCGAGTTGGACACCGCCAAGGGGTCGGTGATCAGTTTCTGGATCGAGGGTCTGCCGGAAAATGCAGATTTAAACAATGTTAAGGCTACGCTGGGGGGCCGGAAACTGCGCCTGCTGTATCTTGAACCGCCCGCCAAATCCACGCCTACAGGGTTGCTCGCGAAGCTCCGGTGCGAGCCCGCCCGGCAGGTAAACGCGGGCCTTACCTGGGAAATGCCGGCTGGCAGTGCGCCGCTGGTGATCCGGGTGGGAGATAAGATCGCGGGGGAATCGATCCTGGAACTGAAGCGCTGACGGCGGTAATGTGTCAAAAGAGTAATCCTAGCCTGTTGACATTGGCGCCCCAACCCTGCACTCTGGATATGGAGATCCAGCGAGGTTCCAATGCGCCCTGTCCGTAGTTTTGTAACCGTCCCGATTCTGGCGATTGCCGCAGTATCGGCATCCGCACAACCCATCCTCTCGGTCAAATCCGGCGTCATTGCCGGGGTTGAGGGCAAGGTCCTCATCGACAACCAGGAAGTACAGCAATCGGTCACCCATTTTCCGGAGGTGAAAGAGGGTTCCGTGCTGCGCACCGAGTACGGCCGCGTCGAACTGATGCTGCCCCCGGGCTTCATGCTGCGCATGGGGGAAAACGGCGCGCTCAAAATGCTGTCCAACCGTCTCATTGACACGCGGGTGGAACTCCAGGCGGGGTCGGCGGTGGTGGAAGTGGATCAAACCAAGCTGGACTACAACGTAACCATCGCGCTGAAAGACGGACTGGTGACCCTCTCGAAGGTGGGAGTGTTCCGCTTCGATAGCGACCCTGCACGGCTCAAGGTCTTTCACGGCATGGCCACGGCGGAGGTCGGCGGCCAGAGCGTCGCGGTCGCGACAGGCAAAATGCTGGCACTCACGGGCGGCGCGGCGACTGTTGAAAAATTCGACGTCACGCAGACTGACGCTCTGGACAATTGGAGCCAGCGTCATGCCGAGGCGATGGCCATGGCGAACCTCTCCGGCGCGAAGTACAGCAACGACAGCTATTCCTCGCCGGTCGGCAATACGTGGGTCTACAACCCCTACTATGGCATGTACAGTTACATGCCAATGATGGGGACGATGTGTAACCCATTCTACGGCCTGTGCTTCTACAGTCCGCTGTCGGCGTATCAGGCTTTTTACTACGGCCCGATGGCGTACGGCTACGGCTACCCTATGTACGCTTACGGTTACGCTTACGGCTATGGCTACGGCAACTCGATGTTCGGAGGGGGAGTGTACACTTCCATGCATGGTAACCCGAGCAGCCCCAGCGTGTTTACTTCCCATGGATCGGGCAGCTCAGGGGGGTCCCTGTTCGGTGGCACTCGTGGCGGCGGTGGTATGGGCGGCGGTGGTATGGGCGGCGGCAGTGTCGGCGGCGGGAGCGTCGGCGGCGGTAGTATTGGCAGCAGTGGAATCGGCGCCGGACACGGTATCGGCGGTGGCAGCATCGGCGGCGGCGGTACCGGCGGCCACGGCGGTAGGTAACTCGACAGCATGGGGAAAGGGCCGGACGCTTTTGGAGACCGTCCGGCCCTTCTTGCTTTGTGTCGATATATGGATGGTTCGGAACGCCTACACGGCCTGGCGTAAGGGCCGGTATCGCCGGCTGGCTCTAACTCCAATTAATTCAGCTACTTCCGCCAGGAGATGAGGGAGATTTTCGGTGTAGATGGAGACTTGGTGCCGCCCGCGGCCGAAACTGCGCCCGTCGCGTTCCGAAGAAGTCACCAGGGCGGTCGCCGGCCGGTAATCCTTCACCCGCGCATAAGCCAGGACGTTGCGGCCCGACGGTTTCACCCCCAAGTCTGCATCGCTAAGCACCAATTCATAATGGCCTTCGTCCAGTTTATTGATGGCTTCGGCCGGTGTGGCGGCCACATCCACGGCGTAACCACCTGCCTGGAGAATGGTTTGCAGAGCCAGACGGGGCGCCAGCTCACCATGCACCAAGAGCACTCGGGCTAAATCCAAAGCCCTCTTGCTACCGCTTTCGGGTAACGCGTCTGTAAAAGTCCGCATTCGTTTATTAGTATTATTTTAACCGAGAATACGGATTTTTGTAGCCACTAAATTTTGGCTCATTTGGGCTACACTTGTGTTTTCTGCCCGGTACGGGTGCGAAAGTGCTCTGTGGCAGAATCCCCAGAAGCTTTTCCACAGCCTGCCGAGCGTCACATGCCTCCGCCAGCGATTATCTTGGGTTCAAGATAAGCAGTGCTACGATGGGCGGGAGGATTTCAATGGAGACCAGCCCCACTCACTTGTGGCTCATCCTGTGGAGGGCGTACGAGTCTTTGCGGGAACATGCCGAGCGCCACATCGATTCTCTGGGGTTGGGATTTTCGGATTTCGCCGTATTGGAATACCTGCTTCACAAGGGGCCGTCGCCGGTCAATACGATTGGAGCCAAGATCCGCCTCACCAGCGGCTCCATCACCGCGGCGGTCGACCGCCTGGAACGCAAAGGCCTGGTGGAGCGCCGCCACGATCCGGCGGATCGCCGTGCGCGCATCGTTCATCTGACCGCGCCCGGGCGCAAGCTGATCGCTTGCGCATTCGCCGCCCACGAGTCTGCCATGGAACGGGCCGCGAGCGGGCTCACGCCCGCGGAACGCAAGCGCGCAGCCGGCCTCTTGCGCAAGCTCGGGCTCACCGCGCAATCGTTATTGAAAGCTTCCGGCAAGAATCGCGCGCTTTCGTCCGGCGAGTGAGCTAAGATGAGATGACCCGCACAGCGGAGCACAAAAATGTTCGAGGTAGACGAGAATGGCAACCAAGAAGAAGCCCGCGAAGAAAGCTGCTAAGCCCGTGAAAAAGGCAGCCAAGAAGGCTGCCCCGAAGAAAGCCGCACCGAAGAAAGCAGTCAAGGCCGCCCCCAAAAAGGCGGTGAAAAAGGCTGCGCCCAAGAAAGCGGCTCCCAAGAAAGCGGCCCCCAAGAAAGCCGCGCCGAAGAAGAAGGTTGTGAAAGCGGCACCTCCGGCCCCTCCTGTTGCGCCTCCGGTTGAGCCCCCAGCACCAGAACCACCGGCGGCTCCTGCGCCGGAAGCTCCAGCAACTCCGGAAGTCAGCTCTTAGGTTTTCCAGGGCAGGCGGGGTTCCCGACGGGTGCTTCTCCTGCCCATTTGTCTCCGGCACGCCACTTCCGTTCCGCCCACTCGATTGCTGTCCGCAGGGCCAGTTCATTTCCACTCCGCACCAGGACCACTTCGCAATGGCGCGCCAGCACCGCTGCCGGGGGCGTCTCAAGCCGGTCCGCAAACGTCACCAGCGGCGCCGCCGCGGCGTCTCCGCCGGGGAACGCCGCCACGTCGCCGCACGTCAGCGCCAGAAAGCGCTCTTCGGGATACGTCCCGCGTTCCCGCTGCCCACCCGCGAGCGCAAGCCCCGCCGCGTGCCGCAAAGCGCGGCCGTTACGGCGCCGCAAGCGCCCGATGGCATGGCTCCACAGCTTCCGGAAAAGCGGACCGTGGGACACCGCGCGCGCCAGAAATTTCAAGTAGTTGGTCTCCAGGACTTCGGCCAGCTCCCGCTCCGTGTAATAGCGCGAAGTGGTGGCGCGATGGCGATGTTCCACCACCGCTCCGGCCACGAAGACCGTGGGCCAGCCGCGCTGCCACGCGCGATAGCCTAAGTCCAGATCTTCCACGTACGCCGGAGCATAGGCTTCGTCGATGCCGCCGAGCGCGCGCAGCAGCGCCGCGTCATATAGCGAACAGCCGCCGCTTCCATAGAGCACCCACGTGAGGTCTTCGCCCGCCACGGGCTCGTCGCAGCGGATGGGGAAATCGTCGGCGTGAGCTTGCGCCATTACCGCCTTGCCGGTCTCCTCGCGGCGCACGCCCGCCGGAAAGCGGATCTGCGCCGTGGCGCAGAAAAGGCCCGGCACCTTGTCGAAAGCGGCACGCAGTGCGCTAAAGAAACCGGGCTCCAGCAGCATATCGTTGTTCAACAGGCACACATGCGAGTAGCGTGCCCGCCTGATTCCGCGGTTCACCGCGGCGGCGAAAGAGAGCGGCTCGGCGAACTCTTCCACCTCCACCTGCGGCCATTCCGAGGCCAGCCATCGCGCGGTGCCGTCGTTCGAGCCGTTGTCCACCACCACGATTTGCGAAGGCATCGGCAGTTCCCGCACGATGCCCGGCAGTTGCGCGGCCACGAGCGACCGTCCGTTGCGCGAAGGGATGACCACGGTAATCCCGCCGGGCGCCGCGGGGCCGGTAGCAGGAGCATGCCCGCGGCCCATCGCGCGAGGCCGCAGCCACCCGGCGATCCGCGCCGCGGCGTACCAGCAAGCGAATTGTAGAGACTCCCGCAAGGTCAGATCAAAAGCTGGCGGCCGGCCCGCGCGGCGCCGCTCCATAGCGCCAGCGCCTGCAGCGCGAAGGCCGCCGATACGGGATTGATGTACGGCTCCCATTTTTCCGCCGTGCGCCCGAAATAAAAGCCTCCATATTTGTGTGGATCGCGGCATGGATCGTCGCTTGGATCGTCGGGCGGGTCGCCCGCGGCCGCGGCGAACTCCACCAGCCGTTGGGCCTCCCACTGGGCGGCGGCGCGATCCAGCGGCGCCGCGCCCGCACTATCGGCATACAGCCGGATGCGCAGCAATTGCGCGTACACGTCTGAGCGCTCGAATTCCGGGGCGAGTTCGCGCACCAGCCCCGCCACGCGCGCGATGCCGTCGCCCAGCGCACCGCAAGGCATCGGCAACAGCCCTTCCAGGAAGTACAAGTACGCATGCAGCCGGTCGACCACCTTGCGGCGGTCGGCGTGGCCGGGGAGAAAATCCGCAGCCGTTCGTAATCCTTGCTCCCGAAGCTCCTCATAGAGCTCGCGGTAGCAGCCCTCGCCGGTCGCTTCCCAGAGGTCCCACCACGCCATGCCGGCTTTCAGTTGGTAGCAGCCGGGCGATTGCGACCAGCGCAGCCGGTCGTGTTCCAGCGGACGCTTCGCGGGCAGCGTGAGGATGGGGTGAAACTGGCCGTCCGGCGCGCGGAAATCGTGCGCCATGGAACGGCCCACCGAGTTGGCGCAATCCAGAAACTCCTGGCCGCCGGTGAGGCGCCACACCGCCAGCAGGCCGCGCACCACCATGCCGCAATCGAAAAAGTAGGTGAATTGCGCGGGGGCGACTTCGAACGGCATCGAGCCGGACGCCGCGTCCCAAGCGCCCGTAAGAAAGCGCGCGGCGGCGCGGGCGCGGTCCGGATAGCGCGCGTCGTTCGTGACCGCATGCAGAAACACCAACGCACTCGCGGCATAGCCGGTGATCTCGGTAGAGACCGCGTGGTTGCGGCCGAGGTCGAGACGATAATAGCGGGCCACGCCGCCGTCTGGAGCTTGGATGCCGGATCGAAGAAACCACTCGCCGGCGCGGGAAACTTGAGGAAACAAACCGCCAGTGTAACAGAACCGCCGCCGCCTCTTCCCAGCGTCAGCGCCACGCCGGCACCGGGGGAACGTTGCTCACCAGGTTGGGGAGCATCGCGGCGAAAGCCGTCATGGGCCGCTACCCAAACACCATATTCGCCGGCCTCACGCGCTTCTTCCGGCACCAATCCAGATACAGCCGCGCGTAACTGGCGGTAATGTAATCCTGCTCGGCGAATCCCATGCGCCGCGCTATGCGGTCGATCCAGGCGGGCGCGCCCTCCAGTTCCAGGAAAATGCCTATCGGCGTTTCGTCGAGGGTGGCCATCCCCGCGCCGCGCTCCAGGCGGTACTCGGTGCGGTATTTTTCGTATGTGAAGGCCGGGTGGTATCCCAGGCGTTCGAAAATGGCGCCCATCCTGGAAGCGTCCGCGACCTCCAGTTCCAATTCTTCCCGCGATTTGTATTTGGCCACCGCCGCGGGCTTGCCTTTATACGTCACGGTGATCAGCCCGCCCGCCTGGCGCAGGCGCAGCAGTGTGCTGGTGCGCCGCAGCGTGAGCCTGGGAGTGTCGAACATGACGTTGCTTTCGAACACCCTTCGGCGCGACACCGCGAGGCCGGCGGCGTGCAGCAGCTTGCGCGCGGTCCGCACATCGGGAACCGCGAGCTTGATTTCAGTTTCGGTTGGACTGTGAGGCATGCTAGTTTTCGTTATATTGGCCAGCGAGAATTCTGTTCCCATTGTGTCGGCAGGTTCATTCGATTCAATCGCCAGCCTGCCATTCTGACTTCTGACTTCCGGCTTCCTCGACTCCCGTATCCCGCAGGGATATCAAGGGCCGAAGCCCATGGCGAGTTACTGGGCGCGATCGCCCCGGTGATGATCCAGAAAATCCTGGTCGATGGCTTTGCGTCCGCGGTATCCCTCGTCCACGCCGTGCCAGAAGGCGATCTTCGGCTCCCCCAGCTTCCAGCAGAGGTAGACCTCCACTCCGCGCAACAGCGTCGGGAAATCGATCAGCCCCATGTCGAGGTCCTTGATCACGCAGCCGAACTCCTGCACCTGCTCGATGGCCGCGCGCAGTTTTGCCGCCACGGCATCGCGGCGATTCTTGGCGTCGATGGCCTGCTCGCGATTCACGAGCATGCCGCCCATCAGGGCCACGCGCTGCGCGATCGCCTGAATGGCTTGCTCCGCTTCCTGGTAGTCCGATTTCAAGGAAACCGCTTCGCGCAGCAGACTGTCCACGCGAGGGATGAGGCTTTGTGCTTCCGCGAGAGTGAATCGCCTGGCCATACGCTACACCGCGTAGTGCGACGTCACGTAGTCGTTCAGGATGCCGATGAATTCGGCCACAATGCGGTCGCCTTTGAGGGTGGTCATCAGGCGGCCGTCCACAAACACCGGCGCCTTGGGCTCCTCGAACGTGCCGGGCAGCGAAATCCCGATATTCGAGTGCTTGGACTCTCCGGGGCCGTTCACCACGCAGCCCATCACCGCAACCTTCATGGTTTCGACGCCCGGATGGGTGGCTTTCCATTTGGGCATTTCCTCGCGCAGGTAAGTCTGAATCTGGTCGGCCATCTCCTGGAAGAAGGTGCTGGTGGTTCGTCCGCATCCCGGGCACGCGGTCACCTGCGGCGTGAAACTGCGGATTCCGAGCGACTGCAGAATCTGCTGCGACACGATGACCTCTTCGGTGCGGTCGCCATTCGGCATGGGCGTGAGCGAAGTGCGGATGGTGTCGCCGATGCCCTCCTGCAGCACCGGCGCGAGAGCCGCGGTAGTAGCGACAATCCCCTTGCTGCCCATCCCGGCCTCGGTCAGCCCCAAGTGCAGGGGGTAGTCGCAGACCGCCGCCAGCGCGCGGTAGACGTCGATCAGGTCCTGCACGCCGCTCACTTTGGCGCTGAGGATGATCCGGTCGTGCCCGAGTCCGTGCCGCTCGGCCGCTTCCGCCGATTCGATGGCGCTTGCCACCATGGCGTCCAGCGTCACCAGGCGCGCGTCCTTCGGCTCCGGCAGCAAGGAATTTTCGTCCATCATACGGGTGAGCAGGGCCGAATCGAGCGAGCCCCAGTTCACGCCGATGCGCACCGGCTTGCGATTCTCGATGGCCACTTCGATCATGGTGCGGAAGTTGTCGTCCGTCTTGCGGCCGATGTCGGAATTGCCGGGATTAATGCGGTACTTGGCGAGCTTGCGGGCGCACTCGGGGTACTTCTTGAGGAGGATGTGTCCGTTGTAATGGAAGTCGCCGATGATGGGCACGGGAACGCCGAACGCCGCGATGGCGTCGACGATTTTAGGCACGGCTGCCGCGGCTGCCTCGGTATTTACCGTGACCCGCACCAGCTCCGAGCCGGCACGCGCCAGCGCCATCACCTGGTTCACCGTGGACGCGACATCGGCCGTGTCGGTGTTGGTCATGGACTGCACCACGATCGGATGATCGCCGCCGACTTTGACACCTCCCACGTCCACTACGGCCGCCCGCCGGCGGGGTGCTACTGCCATGCATTCTCCTCCTGGTGGAAAATTCAATTTTAGCAGGGCGCGCCGGGGCGCCGCCTTTGTGCGACTAACGGCCAGAACCTTCGCAAGCCTCGACGTTTCTCGCGAACCGAGGCCGCTGAGACGCTGATACCCCGGGTCTATACCCTCCGTGGCCTCCGCCACCTCCGTGTCCTCCGGTTTTGGTGTCTCTGCACTGCTAACGGCCAGAATCTTCGCGCGCCGCGATGTCTTACCGAACCAAAACTTCCTCGACGCTGACACCCGGGGTTTTTGCCCCTCAGCGACCTCCGCCACCTCCGCGCTCTCTGGTTTTGAATTTGCTTTTGTTTTTCTCCGCGTCTCTGCGCCTCTGCGGTGAACTTTATTTGGTTGCGGTTTCGCCGCGCTGCGGGGCACGGATGGCATCCTGCCCCACATAACGCCGGCTCTTCCACTTTTATATCGCGCACCGGCCTACCAGTTAGTGCAGATTTCAATCGCAGACCCGCCCATCGTGCCGCGGCTGACGGTCCTCAGGTACTGCGCTGCCTCGCCAGGGCCGAATTCCGTGTGCTCCTGGTCCCATTTACAGTTTGCGCAGTGCGGCGCCGGCGCGCCTGATTCGCGGGCGGCTTCGTAGGCCAATTGATCGGCAAAGTATCGGCGCGCTTGCAAGTAGTGGGGTGAATTGAAGTCGTCCGTAAGGCCGTTTCCAAACGTTCCGAATACCAGTTCATTAGCCGGCGTGGGAGCTCCGCAGCAGGGGAGAATTCTCCCGTTTGCGTCCATGGTGATGCTCTTGTATAGCCAGTTGCAGGTATGAACCGAAACGCCGCTCGACGCTGGCGCGGGCGCCTCCGTGGCGCGTGTCCACGCGCATTCGAATTCCCGCTCGATAATCTCCGCCGCGCCTTCCAGCAGCCGTGCGTCCCAATTCGCTGCTAGTGTTTGCTCGGTATGTGGCGTCAGTTCCAGGTGAAACGGGGCAACGTCCGAAGGATGTATCGCCGGGTCGTCCCAACTGACGTCGAATGGAGTCTCCACGGCAAACTGGTCGACTCCGAGCTCTTTCGCCCTTTCCATCGCCTTCGGAATTTCGTGCGCGTTGTGCTCGAAGGCCAGGAACTGCCATCGAAGTATCGGAGCACGCTTGCCCAGTCGGCGTTTGGCCGCGACCAGGCTCTCCACGTTGCGGTACACCACGGCGATATCGCCATTCTTCCGGTATTTGCTGTACACCTCCTGGGTGGCGCCATCGATCGCCAGGTACATAAAGTCCAGACCGGACCTTATATATGCCTCGGCGTCGAATCGCGGCAGCGATAGGTTGGTCGACAGCGCGGTCTGCGCGAAGTAATGCCGGGCCGCCTCGATCAATTGCGGCGTGCTCGGGTTGACGAGGGGCTCGCCGTAATTGCAGAACATGATCTGCATCAGATAACAGCCGTAGCGCCGCAGGAGGGCCGCGAATCGATCCACCGGCAACAGACCGTTGCCCCATTCGAAGAGGTGGAGCGATTTTGCGCGGGTGGACTGAACGCAACCGGGACACGCGAGATTACAGCCATTGGCCGGATCGACCAGCAGACCGAAGGGGAGCGAGCGAACCGCTGTGCTCCGCTCCAGAAAATGATACTTTGCGAGAAGTACGTTGAGGATCTTGAGCGTTACAACGGCCGCCGCCGTGGAGTCGCCGAGTTGGCGCGCAAAATAGCTTCTGACCGGGACCTTGGCCTTCGCCAGAGCGGACAGGATGTCGCCCAAGGGCGCGCGCTCTCGAATCCTGGCATCGATTTCCGTCAACAGGCCGGCGAGGACCCGATCGCTGGATGCACGCCAAGGCATCAATCGGCGCATGCTGGTGGAGAGCGGCACTCCTTCGATTCTAGGCCTTAATCGTACCTCAGTGCGGACATCGGATCGATCGCCATAGCGCGGCGTGCCGGACCGTACCGGGGCAGACCACTACCAGGGTCAGACTCAGGGCCGCCAACGCAAACGCGACGTTGTCGTGCCGTTCGACGCCAAATAACAGACTCCCTACCAAGTGATCGGGCGGCACCGCGGCCTGCGCCAAGCGCCATGCAGATTCCGGGGTCCGCCTGGCGGCCCTGTAGGCCAGAATCCCGGGCGACGACGCTCAAATCGAACACGGTAAACTACATTTCCAAAGCCTTGACGCTATAGACTTCCCGCAAGCCATCGGCTCTCGGCTCTCGCCTTCTGGTCTGTGACTTCCGCTTGCTGGAGGGTACTGAAGTCAGGATCGCGAAGCCCCTTGGTTCCCGTTGTGCGGACGCCACCGGATTACGTTCCCGTTTCGTCGCATCGGGCGGCGCGCTGTCCGCAACGTTGGGGGCAGCGGGGCCAGACGCTGGACGCATACGCCGTCGCCATTCTGCGTTCACGGACCCGCAGGGGCCGCTCCTGACTTCCAAATCCTGAAAGGATTTCAAGGCTGAAGCCATTCCGGAATCTTAGATTCGATCCACCCGCAGCGTTGTAAATCCCAGCCCCAGCATTCGCCGGTCGCCGGACAGGTCAAGTCCGTAGGGCGAGGCCGGGTGATAAATATGGAATAGGAATCTCAGCGTACGGTCCTTGCCGATGATTTCCGGCCGGATGATGGCCGATTTCTCGACGCCTTCAGGCCGGTCCATGACCCAAAGTCCAACAGACTGTCCGTTGCACTCGACCTCAACCCGGACGACGGGGTGGAGTGGAGCTACGAAGGCGCTCACCGATGCGGTTAGCAACGCGCCAGCCTCGAAAGGCTCATCGACTAGAAGGCAAATATGGGCCTCCGTTCCATCGGTCCATCTGCCCCATGGTTCCGGGACGCTCCACCCGTGGAACGCGTAGTTGTCGGAGTTTCCGCCTGAGCGGAAATCCACCAACTCACCGGCGCGATAGATAGCCGACCCTGGTCCCGGCCCCGACTTGGCGCTAGCCGCTGCTAAAATCGCGGAACGAAGCTCGTCGGGACCGACTCCCAGCGTTTGGATCTCTTCGTCCTCATAAAGGTAGCAGCACGACAGGTGATGCTCAGGTCTCATGGACCGGTAACGTTCGCACTTCTTCTCCCGCTCGGGACGCGAAGAGGATACCAAATCCCAGTGGTCGATAAAACGGTCAGCCAGCACGATTCCGCTTCCGCTGATCCTTATGTGGTCATGAATCCTGTCTGGCCAGACAATCATCCGCGGATCGTTTCTGAATAGCCGCAATTGCAGATCCGGAAACCAGGGCCGCTTGAAAATAAACAGATCTCCGGGAGGGATTATCCAGCGCCGGAAGAACAGGAAGTGCGTGAAGGAGTTCATGCGCGCCAAGCCATCGAACCCCTCTCGTGTCCAGCCGCCTGCAAGGCACTCGTCATCGTCCAGGCGGAGCAAGTATTCCCCCGGACAGCGTGCAGCCAGCAGAGGCTGGGCGGACTCGAACCAACCCTCAGACTCAATATCGTAGACGTGCCGGGTAAAGGCCAGGGCCGCATCCCGAGAGCCGTCAGGTGCATCGCGATCCAGACAGACGACTATTTCGTCCGCAAATCCGGATTCCGCTATGGATCTCAGGCACACTGCGAGCTTTTCCGGCCCACCGTTGGATGCTATACCGGCGGTGACGGACACGGGCGTGTGCCGGGGGCCAGGCGAAAGGTCTTCTGCCGGGCCTCGCAGGGCCACAGGCATCTTCCTATCTAGAGGCGCGGAAAACGCTTGACCTGCATGCGGAACAGTAACTCGGTCCAGGCGCGGGTAATTCGAGCGAGCTTGCGCACGGACGAAGACCAGCAGGTTCTGGCGGTACCACCATTCCACTCGCCGGTCCCGCCACAACCGGTCACGCAGACAGTCACAGACTTCGAATCCGTGTCTTGAGAAATGGCTGGCCCAGTATGTGGGCCACTGCTCGTTCAAGTGTCCCACGCCTCCTTGGCCGGGAATCGCAGCCGAGAAAAGAACAATCGGAGCAAGCCTGGCCAGAGATTCAATGAAACTCGCCGCTGACTCTTCCGGTAGGTGCTCGGCAACCTCAAGGCTCATTGCCAGATCGAATTCCCGGTCCAGGCAAAATGGTTTGGATAAGTCGCACACCTTGACCTGAGAAACCTCGATGTCTAAGACGTCAGGATCGGGCGAAGTCCCCTCCAGTCCGGCCAGATCCCGGACACCCGCTGCGGCGAAAAACGATAACCATGCTCCCGATCCACACCCAACGTCCACCACGCTGCGCGGCGCAACCAGTTCGATGACTAGCGGAACCACTACGCGAGCGGATTGCAGAGATCCTGTTCGGATGAGCATCTGAAATTCTCGATCGTACAGATTGCTTGGAGTGTCGGTCACTGGACGGGTCCCTAGTGTTCCGAAACCGGTCAGGCAGCCTTGACGGCCCACGCTAAACTGTCCACCTGTGAAAAGGCGCCGAATATCGGCGGTTGCAGGCTCTCATCGCGAACGCGGGTTGGGCCCGGCCACGCCGGAGATACGTCGTGAAGCGCGACAACGCCACCGGCCCGGACGAAGGGCTTCCATTGTTCGAAATCGCGATGCACCGCCTCGTACTCGTGATTGGCGTCGATGAATAACAGGTCAATCGGGATCGTCCACGCTCGGACAACGTCGAACGAGTAACCACGGATCGCATGTACCACCGGTGAGAGTCCGCTCTGCTGAATGTGATCCGAAAACGCCTGCTCCTGGGTTCGTTCCATGTTCGACAAGAGAGGGTCGTAGTAGAGCCGTTGATATTCCCGATTCTCGTCCGTCCCGAACGGGTCTATGCAGAAAAGGCGCCCACCAGGCCTTCCGGCCAGCCCACCAGCTATCATAACGGAACTTTTGCCTTGCCAGGAACCGAGCTCAACCGCTGTCGGCGGCCCCGGCGGCATTGCATCGCGAGCAAGCATATACAATCGCTGTGCCTCCGGGTCGCTGAGCCAGCCCGGAATTCGATGAGAGTGAGACAGCCAGTGATGAACCGGGTCTTCTTCGGCTGCGAGCATAGCCTTTATAATACCCCCGTTGGTACCCTCACTCCGCCACGCCGCGGCGGCCCCGCTGACGCGCCGCCATGGAGGACTGGCAGCTTACGGAACTGAGCGGGCATCCAGCGCGCCGGGACTTCGCGGAGGAAGCGCTCAAGCGGCTCCCTAGGGTCTTTGGGCCGAATTCGCGTCCACTCGGATCTGGGCCAGCCGCGATTCTCCAGCCTGCGCCGTGCCCAGGTATTCTGGATTTCAAAATAGGAACCGATGCCTCGGCTGTCCAGGCATCGCCTCTCACAGGTTATCGGAGCCGGCCCCGCCTCCCGTAGGCCGACTCCTGACCCCATCTCCCGAAGGGAGATCAAGCACGAAGCCCTTGGGTAGACTAAGTAGATGCGATTGGCGATGCGTTCTCTCTGGAGGCGGCCGGTGTTCGGCCTCGCCGCGACTTTAACTATCGCGCTGGGTCTCGGGGCGAATACCGCGATGTTCAGTGTCATCAACACCGTCCTCATGCAACCGCTGCCGTTTCGCGATCCCGCGAAGCTGGTGCAAATCTGGGAAACCCATCCCGCGCTCCCGCAATTACAGGTGACGGTCCCCGACTTTCAGGACTTTCGCCAGCGCAGCGGCAGCTTTCAGCAGATGGCGGCCTACACCCTGTCCGCCATGAACACCACCACCTTACTAGGGCAGGGCGAGCCCGAGATTGTCCACGCCACCATGGCGGGCAGCAATCTCTTTCCAACAATGGGCATCCAGCCGCTGGCCGGCCGAGCGTTCAGCGATGCCGAGGAGCGCGCCAAACAGAAGGTCGCGCTGCTGAGCGAGAACCTTTGGCGGCGCAAATTCGGAGCGGACCCGGCAGCGGTGGGCCGGCAGATCCGCCTGGAGACAGACGCGTTCACGGTAGTCGGCATCGTGGCCCAGCGCCAGGCATTTCCCGAATGGGCGGACTTGTGGATCCCGCTCTCGCTGATCGAGTCCGATCTCGAAACCCGCCGCAAATACCATCCACTCGAATTGATTGCGCGGCTGCGGCCCGGCGTCACGGCGGAACGCGCGGATAACGAAATTCAGGCCATCGCTCGGCAACTGGTGTTGCAATATCCGGACACTAACGCCACCGTGGGCGCTTATGTGGTCCCTCTGGCGCGGGAGTTGACCGCGACGGTGAGGCCGCCGCTGCTGCTCGCGTGGGCCGCCGTGAGCCTGGTTCTGGCGATGGCCTGCGCCAACGTGGCGCATCTCTTCCTGGCCCGCCTTACCGAGCGGCGCGAAGAGATGACCATCCGCGCCGCCCTGGGCGCCGGTCCGTGGCAACTGATGCGCACCACCATGGCGGAAGCCATGCTGGTGGCAGTGGCGGGCGGCAGCGCCGGAATTGCGGCGGCGGCGTGCGCCATCCGGCTGCTGCGGACGGTCGCGTCCACCCGGATTCCGCGCTTCGAATACACCGGATTTGCCGGACCTGTGGCCCTGTTCGCGGTGGCGATATCGCTCTTCGCCGTGCTGTTGTTCGGATTGCCGGCCGGCTGGCAGGCCATGCGGTCGCGCACGCAGTTTGCGGCGGGCGGCCGGTCGCTAGTGCGCGGGCGCTCGCGGCTGAGCGCCGTCCTGGTGGCCGGCGAAGTGGCCATGGCGCTGCTCGTGCTTGTAGGCGTGGCGCTATTGACGCGCAGTTTCGCCGCACTGCTCGACGCCGACCCCGGCTTCCGGGCGGAACGCGTTTGGACCGTCCCGAATCTCCCCATGCGCCACGACTGGCAGGAATCGCAAACCTTCCTCGCGACCCAATTGATGCCGGCGCTTCTTCGCGTGCCGGGCGTGGTCGACGTGGCGGCCGTGAACTCGGCGCCCATGAGCCTCGCGCCCACCGATCATAGCCGATTCGCCACGCGGTTCGGAATCCAGGGCCGGACCTTCGACTCCGGCAGCTATCCCGTGGCGCAGGGCCGATGGATCACTCCGCAGTATTTCAGCGTGCTCGGCATTGCTTTACGTCGCGGCCGTGGGCTTGCGGAAAGCGATCGTAACCGGTCCTACATCCTGGTCAACGAAACATTGGCGCGCCGTTTCTTTCCCCACCAGGAAGCCGTGGGAAAGCACATGATCTTCGGCGTGATGGACCCTCAGCAGGAAACCTGCGAAATCGTAGGCGTGGTGAGCGATGTGCGCGACATGGGGTTGGACCGCGAAGTGGAACCCACGGTCTATCGCCTCACTACCAGCTCGCAGATGACCCTCCTGGTGAAGACGGCATCCTCCTCCCCGGAGCTTTCGCGGGCGCTGCGCGATGCCATCCACGGGGTCGACTCTGCAATTCCCGTCACGCGAGTTCAGCCGCTCGAACAGAGCGTGGCCGACTCCCTGGCGCGCCGCAGGCTGGCGCTGGCGCTGCTTGCGATTTTCGGAGGCATGGCGGCATTTCTCACCGCGGCCGGCATTTATGGATTGCTGGCGCAATCGGTGAGCGCGCGCGTGCGGGAATTCGGCGTGCGCGCGGCGGTCGGTGCGGCCCCAGCGGAATTAGTCGCCCTGATTTTGCGCGATGCGCTGCTGCTCACCGCACCGGGAATCGTGGCGGGTGTGCTGCTGGCGCTGGGATTTGCCCGGCTGTTGAAGATCTTCGTCTACCGGTTGTCGCCTGCCGATCCCATTTCGATGGCCGGCGCGGCCGCGTTCATTCTGTTGCTGGCGTGCCTGGCCGCGTGGCTTCCGGCCCGGCGCGCCGCGGCCGTGGACCCGGCGATAGCGTTGCGCAGCGAGTAACCGTCGCAGAAAAAAACCCGGCGGTTGGTAAAGACCGCCGGGCCGCGTCGTTCAAGTTTGACCCTGTATTGATAACGTTCTGGTCCCCTTCGTTTCGGGGAACAAGGTCCATTCCACTATATCACTGTACGGTCGCTTTTTTGATGAAGTCCAGGCGCGGAAAATGCGTGTCCAGGTAGTCGTTGCCCTGTTGCTGGATCCTGGTTGGGTCGGGCCCTTGCCCCATGGGCGGCATGTCGCCGTAAAATCCGTACAAGTCCAGCACCACGGGCATGCCATCCACCACCTTGCCGACGGGCGCGAATCCCCTACTGTCGAGCTTGCGATTGTCGGCCAGATTGACAAACAACTGCGTGCTGCGGGTGTTCGGACCGCGCATCGCGTAGGTCACCGTTCCGGTCACGTTGTGCTGCTTCACGGGATCGTCGGGTAACGTGGCATTGGCCCACGTCGCGTTGGTCTGCGGATCGCCGTTGATTCCGAATTGCACCACGAAGCCCCGCACCACGCGAAAAAACCGCGCGCCGTCGTAGAAGCCGCTCTTCACCAGTTGGTAGAAATGCGCGGCGCCGGCGGGGGCCCAATCGCGATGCACCTCAATGTCCACCAGGCCTTTCGAGGTGTCGAGCTTCACGTGGAATACGTCGGGAACCGCCTCGTGGACTGCCGAAGCGGCCGGCGCTTCCGCCCTCTTGCGATCGTCTGACGACGAGCAGCCGATGAGCGCCAGACAGGCCGCGGCGCTCAGGGCGAGAGTCGTAAGAGGAACTTGCAGAATTCCGTCAACCCGGCGGGCGAAAGCCCGCCCCAACCTCTGACCGGGCGGTATTCTTGGTGGGGCGGGCTTCAGCCCGCCAGCCTGGCGACAGCCGGGCCACCAAGCGGAATTCTGTAAGTTCCTTATAAGTCTACTCATCGACCATTCAGTATGGCACGCACGGAAGTGAGTGTTTGCGGCGCCCTATTACGGCTCATGGCTGCTCGCCACCACGCGAGCCGCGGCGCCATGAACCAGGGTCAACGTAGCGGGAACGTCCACGGGCTGCCGGTTTTGGGTGCCCGGCCGGAAGCGCCAGCTTCCGACGATGGCGACGGCCTCTTTGTCCAGCCGTGCATCTTGCGGTGAGGCGATCTGCACGTCGCGCGGTGCGCCGTCCTTGCCGATGGTCAGGTGCAGGCACACCGTCAGGTTGCGGTGGTCGCCGGCCGCCGCCGGAAATCTCGCCTTCACCACAACCGGACGGGCCGAGCCCTCGGTGCAGCGGAATGACGCCGCGCCCAGGTGCCAGTCCGAGTCCCAATGTTCCTGAAACGCTAGAGATACGTTGATCTTCAAGGGCACCGGCTTGCCATCCTTCTGTGCCGGAGAATAGCGCGACTGACGCATGCAGGCCACCGCGCTTTCGTCCAAACCCAGGCCCACCGGGCTCACCACGTGGATGTCCGCCGGCATCCCATCGTCATCCACCGTAAGCGACATGGTGACGATTCCGGCGAGATGCGCGATGCGGGCTTCTTCGGTGTATGCCGGCTGCCGGCATTGCATCAGCGCCACGGGCGGAACCACGCCCTGCGCCCCGGCCGTGCCCGCGCATATGAAAGCTATGAGCGCACTGCGGCCCATGCCCCGAGAATAACACCGGAGTGCGGGTTCCTAAGATAGCCAATAGGGGCTACGGGGGACGGTAGTAATAGCGCTACGCGATGCGGGCTCTCTCCTGGTTGCGCAAGTAGGCTCCCATCATGCGGTCGGTCACTGTCGTATGATCGTGGAGCCAGTTGGCGATGAACTCCACCAGCGCGTTTCCCGCCTCCAGGTCGCCGTTCTCGATAAGCGGCACGTACTGTCGCAGGCGCTTGCGCGCGGTGTCATGCTGCTGTTTGTGCCAGTCGAACGAGAGATAACGGGTGCCGCGCATCAGTTTCTCTTCGTGCGCAAAATGATCTTCCAGACAGGCGATCAGCCGATGCAGAATTTCCTGGACCTGGAATAGCGGGGCGCCTCCGGCGAGCGCCTGTTGGAGTTCGCCGGTCGCCTGGAAAATCGCGCGGTGTTCGTCGTCGATAGCGGGAACGAAGACGGCATTGGATTTACCCCACTTGAAAAGACGCATGGTCCATTTTACACAATTTCAGGAATAGCAGGCCTTAATATGTTACTGCCGAATGTACTACTAACGGTCAGAATCTTCGCAGGCCGCGACGATTCTCGCGAACCGAGGCCGCTGAGACGCCGATGCCCGGGCCTTTATCCCACGGCGTCCTCCGCCACCTGTGTGCCCTCCGATTTGACTTTGTTTGCCTCCGTGTCTCTGCAATGCTAGCGCGCACAATCTTCGCAAGCCGCGACGATTCTCGCGAACCGGGGCCGCTGAGACGCCGATGCCCGAGCCTTTATCCCACGGCGTCCTCCGCCACCTGTGTGCCCGCCGGTTTTGACTTTGCTTGCCTCCTTGTCTTTGCGATGCTAGCGCGCACAATCTTCCCAGGCCGCGACAATTCTCGCGAACCGAGGCCGCTGAGACGCCGATGCCCGGGCCTTTATCCCACGGCGTCCTCCGCCACCTGTGTGCCCGCCGGTTTTGGCTTTGTTTGCCTCCGTGTCTCTGCAATGCCAGCGCGCACAATCTTCGCAAGCCGCGACAATTCTCGCGAACCGAGGCCGCTGAGACGCCGATGCCCGGGCCTTTATCCCACGGCGTCCTCCGCCACCAGTGAGCCCGCCGGTTTGACTTTGTTTGCCTCCGTGTCTCTGCGATGCTAGCGCGCACAATCTTCGCAGGCCGCGACAATTCTCGCGAACCGAGGCCGCTGAGACGCTGATACCCCGGGCCTATACCCCTCCGCGTCCTCCGCCACCTCCGCGCTGTCCGGTTTTGACTTTGCTTTTGTTTTTCTCCGCGTCTCTGCGCCTCTGTGGTGAGCCTTGTTTTGGTTGCGGCTGCGCCGTGCTGTGTCTCGGTGGTGAGATCATTCTCCCATCGAGTTTCAGAATCCTGCGGCCGCCCCGAGCAGCGATCAGGCCGAGAGCTTGCATGCATCTCGCATGTCACCCTCCAGGTGACTTTGGCCCCCGAACCTGCTAATCTGACTCCCAATAGCCGATCTGCGAGGGGGAAATAGGATGAAGACCGTTCTTACTCGAAAACAGCAGGAAGATTTCCTCAGCCGTGGCTTTTCGCGCCGCAATTTCGGACGAATTGCCACGATGTTAACCGCCGGAGCCGCTCTCCCGTTCTACAACGAGCCCGCTCTGGCACAACTCTCCCGGGTCGATGCTCCGCCGGACTCGGTGTTTATCAACAGCAACGAAAATCCCCTGGGCCCCAGCCAGGCGGCCCGCGAGGCAGCCAAAGCCATGGTCGATCAGGGCGGACGCTATCTGTTTAGCGAAACCACCAAGGTCAGAGCCCTTCTGGCACAACAGGAAGGTCTCCCCGAAAACCACGTCAAGATCTACCCCGGTTCCAGCAATCCGCTCACCTGGGCAGTCTTGGCCTTTTGCTCGCCCACCAAGCCCTACGTTGTGGCAGACCCCGGCTACGAAGCCGGCGCCCGCGCGGCGAACTTCATCGGCGCCAAGGCGATCAACGTTCCCCTCACCAAGGAATACACGCATGACGTCAAGGCGATGGCCGCGGCCAGCCCCGATGCCGGCCTCATCTACATCTGCAATCCGAACAATCCGACGGGCACGCTGACGCCCCAGGCGGACATCGAGTGGCTGATGGCCAACAAGCCGAAAGGCGCCATCGTCATGCTGGATGAGGCCTACACCCATATCACTCCCACGGCGCCCTTCAACACCGCCATGGTCAAGGCCGACAAGGATGTGATCATTCTGCGGACCTTCTCCAAGATCTACGGCATGGCAGGTCTCCGCGCCGGCGCCGCGATGGCCCGCCCGGATCTCCTCTCCAAGGTGGACGCCTATTGCCAGGGCAACGGCATGCTTCCCATCACCGCGATGGCCGCCGCCTACGCCAGCCTCAAGGATCCGAACCTTGTCCCCGAACGCCGCAAGAAAATCGGCGATGTGCGTAACGACACTCTTAGTTTCCTCGACAAGCATAATTTCAGCTTCGTACCTTCCGTGTCCAACTGCTTCATGGTGGACGTAAAGAAGCCCGGCGGCCAGGTAGCTGCCGCGCTGGCAAGAGAGAAAGTAGTCGTCGGCCGCGTATGGCGCTCCTGGCCGACTTACGTCCGCGTCACCGTTGGACTGCCGGACGAGATGGAAAAATTCAAAGCCGCCTTCTTGAAGGTAATGGCTTGAAGCCGCGGGCCATTCTGCGAAGAATGAGCCCGCCCCGCGCCAACTACGGTTGGAATCGCTTCCTGGGCGATTGTGCCGGCGGCCTGATCGCGGCGCTCATCGCGCTGCCTTACGGCCTGGCTCTGGCGTCCGCTATGGGGTTGCCCCCGGTGCTGGGGATTTTTACTTCGATCCTCACGGCGCCGATCATCTCCCTCATGGGCCGCAACCCCGTGCTGATCGGCGGCACCGCCAGCGCGACGGTACCCTTCATCGCCCTCGCAGCCCGCAAACATGGAATTGGCGGGGCGGCGCGGCTTTCCGTGATGGCGGCGGTGATTCTGATCGGCTTTGGCCTCGTACGCCTGGGCCGGCATATCGCCAAAGTTCCACACGCGGTGGTCACAGGCTTTTCCTGCGGCATCGGCGGCATGATGCTGGTGTCGCAACTGGACATCATGTTCGGAGTGGCGTCCCCGCTGACGCGCTCCGCCGGTTCTGGTTTCGGACAGTTGGCGGCGGTGCTCGAACACCTCTCGGAAGTGCGCGCGGTGCCGCTGATTCTCGGCCTCACCGTGATCGTTGCCGCGACGCTCTCCACCGGAGTGTCGCGGCACGCTCCGGCGCCCCTGATCGGTGTGGGCTTGGCCGTCCTGGTAGGCCGATTCTTCGGCTTTCACGCCAAGGAAGTGGGATCGCTCTCCGCCATGTTGCCCCCGCTGGTGGGATTCTCATGGAACGCCAGGGAACTGCTGGCAACCGTACCGTCCGCCTTGGGGTTGGCCTTCGTTTCGGCGGTCAATATCCTGATCACCTCGCGCGTAGTGGAGCACTTCCGCGGCCGTCATAAGCGCATGAAACCGGCCGATGCCGACGCGGAATTGAGCGCTTACGGAGTGGCCAACATCGTGGGCGGAATTTTCGGCGCACCGCCCAGCATCGGCATCCCGGCCCGCAGCCTGGCGGTGGTCCGCTGCGGCGGCACCACGCGTATTTCGAACTTGATGCACGCCTTGTTCCTGGTAGCGATCCTGTCGCTCGGTTCGGGGTTCGTGCAGCACATCCCCATACCGGCGCTGGCCGGCGTCACGGCATGGATGGGCTTGTGTCTTTTGGATTGGAGCGCCTGGCGCCGCCTGCCCAAGATGAGCCGTCTCGACGCCGCCGCGTTCCTATTGACGGCTTTGGCGGTGATGTCGGTAAATGCCGTGCTGGCGGTGACCATCGGTTGCTCGTTGTACGGTGTGCGCTGGCTGTACCAGCGCTGGCTGGGCCGGCCCTCGCGCATTCCGGTTTACGATTGATGTGGGGCTGGCGGGCTTGCAAGATCCCCCATGGTGGCGGGCTTCAGCCTGGCTGAAGCCCGCCTCGGGGAATTTCCTCCGGCTTCGTGCCCTTCGGTGCGCCCGGAGCGAAGCCAGAGAAAATTCTTCCGGCCTCGTGGAAGCCGGCTGAAGCCAGGCTGAAGCCCGCCCCACTAAGAAAGGCCAAACTCCAGGGGCGGCTTCAGAAGAAACCGCTTGCTGACGCGCGCGGCTCGGAAGGCGTACACGGAAGGGAAAGCAGTTACCGAGCCGGGCCCAGAGGGCACCCGTGAGGGAGCAGTCGCACGCACGAATTTTGCAGGTTCCTCTTCAGCCCGCCGAGTCCCTCTTTAGCTTGCCCACCAGTTTTTCCGTCAAGGTCTCGTGCCCCGGAGCGAATTGCAGCGCCGCCGCCCGCAGATAGGGGCGGAATTCGCGCGTCCAGTAGGCCACGAATCCGGTGCGCGAAATTTCTTGGAGCGATTGCGCGTAATGATCCAGAATCGCGCTGCCCAGGACTTTGCCCGTCCGCCGCGCCGCGGAATGCGCGGCCCGCGAGAGCCACAGCACATTGCCCGGCACATGCGCCAGCGTCGAAATCGCCATCAGCGACGACACCGTGAAGACCGTCCGGTTCTGCTCGCGCGCGGTGCGGCGCAATTCGCTCCAGAGGCCTTCCAACCGCTCGGGCGCAGGCACTCGTTTCGGCGGTATGGATTGCGCTTCGCGGCGGAAAGCGTCCCATTCGCGGCGCAGGCCGGCGATGTCAACGGGCGGCAGATTCAGCGTCTGCGCCAGGCGCGAGCTGGTTTTTTCCAATCCGTCGAGCATCTGCTCCATGGTTTCGAAACGCGCGCCGGGCTCCAGCAGTCCCTCGTCTTTGAGCGCCTGGGAAATCTCGCGGATCAAGGTATTCCCGGCGCCGGTGACATCCGCCAGCGCGGCCAGCACCCACACCGGCGAGGCGTGGAAACTCAGTATGCCGAGTAACTCGATGCCGTGGCTGGCGGTGCGTTGCAGCAGGAAATTCTGGGCCAAGTGTCCCTGGGCCGGATAGACGCCTTCCACCTGTCCCACTTCCTGGATCAGAAATCGCAGGGTGACTTCCACCATGGTGCGGTAGAGCGTGGTGCGGCGGAGACTCGCCGGCACCACCACCTCGCCGATCTCGCGCAGCAGCCCTCCGGAGAGCGCTCCGAGCGAGCGCACCACGCGTTCCGGCAGCGAGAGGATGTATGGAGCGGCCACTGTATTCAGTCTAGCCGCGCTCTCTCTGCTCCAGCAATCGCAAGAACGATTCCGCTTCGGGATACCCCGGCCGGAGTCTCAAGGCTTGTTCCAAATCCGCGCGCGCCCGCGGCAGATCGGGCTTGTAGAGCAGATGATAGACGCCCACGAACAAATGCGCCCGCGGATCGTTGGGTCTCACGCGCGCGATACGCTCGGCGATCTCCGTAGCCTCGTCGAACATCTCGAGCTGATGATACTCCGCCGCCAGAAAATCGAGCCGGGAGTCGTCCGATGGGTCGGCAGCGATCTCTTCCTTGAGGATCTCGATGTACCGGTGGTTCTTTTGCCGGCGGGCGTTCCGGTCCGGGGAGAACCGGTGATCGATGCGGATCTCGGCCCGAATCAGCTTCCCGCCTCCGGCTAGAATCGAAGCGTCGACGGTCTCATGGACGCGTCCCCGGTACCGCACGCCCGGCCGGTTGGGAAAGAGCCGGACCACGTAATCCGTGAAGGGCTTTTCACTGTCCGTGGAGCGGTTCACACGCTCCAGAAAATATCCCGCGTTGCGGTCTTCCACCACCAACCGTTCGACCGCCGGGGCGCCCGCGGGGTCCAATGTCTCGTCCGCGTCGAGCATCAGGATCCACTGTCCGCGCGCATGGCCTATGGCGCAATTGCGAGCGGCCGCGAAATCGACCCTGGTGAAATCGAACGGGATCACCTCCGCCCCGTATTCCGCCGCGATGGCTGCCGTGCGGTCGGTCGAACCCGTGTCCACTACGATCAACTCGCCGGCCAACTGTTGCACCGAGTCGAGACACTTCGGAAGTTCGCGCTCCTCGTCCTTCGCGATCATGCAGAAGCTGAGCACATCGTCGATGATACCCCGAAGCGCGGCGGGGCAAGAGCTGACAACTCTTCGCCCATTCTTGGGACAGTCCGGTAGAACGTGGCGGCCTGCCCCAGCGCCGATTCCACCCGGATGCGGCCCGCACGGCGCGTGACAATTTTACGGCAGATGGCCCGGCCGCGCACTCCTTCCGGAATTGCAGTTCCGCGGCAGGGGATCGCGCGTGATCGAAGCGCCGCTTTCCTCCGCCAGCGTCCGGCGGCCGGCATCGCAGCGCGAGTATCGGCGGCGCCGGGGCGTGCTCGGGAGCGTTTAGGAATCGGTCCCCGCGGCAAGAATTTCATGCCTCGCCAGCCTACAATAGAAGCAGGGTGGGGAAATACTTCGTTCAAAATTTCGGATGCAGGGCCACGCAGGCCGATGGCGCCGCTCTCGAATCGCAACTGGCGGCCAAAGGGCTGGAAGTGGCGGAAGAGCGCGCCGGCGCGGACCTGGTGGTGCTCAACACGTGCACCGTTACATCCACCGCGGATGACGACGTGCGGCAGACCATCCGCCGCGTGCATCGCGAGAACCCCGGGGCGCGCATTCTGGTGACCGGGTGCTACGCGCAGCGGGCGCCGCAGGAACTGGCCTCGCTGCCAGGCGTGGAATGGGTGGTGGGGAATTCGCACAAGACGCAGATCGCGGAGCTGGTGACGCTCTCGCCCGCCTCGGCTCTCGCCGGCGCGCCGTATCACGGCAATATCCACGTGGGCGATATCTTCGCGCAGCAGGATTTCCTCTCGGCGCCGGTGGAAGATGCGGCGGGCGACCGCACGCGGCCCAACCTCAAGATCCAGGATGGATGCAATAATCGCTGCTCGTTCTGCATCATTCCTTTCGTGCGGGGACGCAGCCGCAGCCTGCCGGCGGACCTGGTGGTGGAACAGGTGCGCGGTCTGGCCGCGAGGTATCGCGAGGTGGTGCTGAGCGGCATCAACCTGGGGCGGTGGGGCAGGGAACCGGGAAGCTCGATGCGGCTGGCGGGCCTGATACGCCGGCTGCTGGCGGAAACGGACCTGGAACGGCTGCGGCTGAGCTCCGTGGAGCCGATGGACTTTTCCGACGATCTGCTGGGGCTTATGGCGGAATCTTCGCGGATCGCGAAACACGTGCACGCGCCGTTGCAGAGCGGCTCCGACAAGGTGCTGCGGCGCATGCACCGCAAGTACCGTCCGCGGCATTACGCCGACCGCGTGCTGAAGGCGCGGGAGTGGATGCCCGACGCGGCCATCGGCGCCGACGTGATGGTGGGATTTCCGGGCGAGACGGACTCCGAATTCGAAGACAGCCGGCAATTCATCGAGAGCTTGCCGTTCACTTACTTGCACGTCTTCACTTACTCGGAGCGGCCGGGGACGCCCGCGGCCGAGGAGGCGGCGCAAGTGCCTATGCGGCTGCGCAAGGAGCGCAACCGGGTGCTGCGGGATCTGGCGTCGGCGAAGAACCTGGCATTCCGCGAGAGCATGGTGGGGCGGACGCTCTCGGCGGTGACGTTGCATGAGACGGGCACGGCGTTGAGCGGGAATTACTTGAAGATAGAGCTGGCGGCGCCGCCGCGGGAAGCCAACCTGCTGGTGGATCTGCGGATCGGCGGAGTGAGCGGCGGGGGATTGCGGGAAGCGGACTAAGTCGGTCATTTCAGAAATGCGCCAACGTATTATTGCCCTAACGCTCCCTGACGGTCGCGGCTCTGAACGGGGCTGCACACCGAGCCGCGACCGTGAGGGAGCGTTCGCCCTGGTGGGGGTGCAAAATACGCGACCGTATTTGCGAAATCGTGTACTAAGTGAGGCAGGCTTCAGCTCTCCCCAAAGGGGACCCCAGGCTCCAGTCCGCCTACCCCAGGTTTCCCATCGTTCGCCGGAGGGCGGGCTGAAGCCTTCAATGCCCCAAGTTTTTTGAATTGAGGTGCTGGCGGTAGGCACAAATGGTGACTCATGACAGTTTAAGCCTTTCGGGAAGGGAAGGTTCGCGGTCTGCCCCAAACCGCGCGTGGGTAAGGA